>Ga0163152_10001828_pt1 | contig 32481 bp, 25 predicted proteins | sample OliLakLV19MP8IB2_FD_148635 | JGI IMG/M metagenome (GOLD analysis project Ga0163152, IMG submission 148635) | Freshwater microbial mat bacterial communities from Lake Vanda, McMurdo Dry Valleys, Antarctica - Oligotrophic Lake LV.19.MP8.IB-2 | ecosystem: Environmental > Aquatic > Freshwater >...
CAGAACCCGAACACCTCGATGGAGCGCATCGAGGTGCTGGTTGCGGCCGACGAGGCGCTGGTCGCGGGTGTCCTGCGCTACGTCAACTCGGTCGCGCTGGGCGTGCGCGAGAAGATCCAGTCGCTGCGGCACGCGATCGTCATGCTGGGGCTCGACCGGCTGCGCGGTTGCGTCGCGGTGCTGCTCTTCGCCGGGATGGAGGACAAGCCCGGCCAGCTCGTGACGACGGCGCTCGTCCGCGCGAGGTTCTGCGAGCTGCTCGGGATCCGCATCCAGGGATCGCCGCAGGAGCACTTCGCTGCCGGGTTGCTGTCCCTGCTGGACGCCTTCCTGGATCAGCCGCTCCCGACCCTCGTCGAGAGGATGGGGCTGTCCGACGAGGTCGCTCGGGCACTCCTGCGGCGCGAAGGGTCGATGGGGGAGTGCATCGACCTGTGCATCGCCTCCGAGAACGCCGATTGGTTCCGCATCTCGTCGCGGCGCTGGGACCTCGTCACGCTGCGCGCGTGCTACCTGGAGGCGCTGACCTGGGCCCACCAGGTGCAGACATCGATCCTGCCGCGCGCATTCTGATGGCGCGGAGGGGGCGGAGGGCGCGCGCTTGAACCGCGCGCCCCAATCCGATTGGGCGCGCGAGGCGCGCGCAGGAGCGCGCGCTGGAACCGCTCGCCCGCGTCCGATTGGGCGCGCGCCGCGCGCGCAGGGAACGACGCGGGCGGTCGGCGGGAGACCCGCCAACCGCCCGAGTGATCGCGATCGGCCAAAGCGTCGTAATGCGACGTCTTCGGGCGATCCGCTCGACTCAGCTGCGACCCGACGTCCGCGTGAAGTCGATCTCCATCATCTTGAATTCCTTGCCGCTCTTCGGGTCCTCCCCGAACATCTCCATCTTCATCGTGTCGTCGCCGGTGAAGTGCTGGACCTCGCGCATCGTGGTCATCTTCTTTTGGATCGGGCACATGTACTGGTAGGTCCAGGTCAGCGTCTTGCCGTCGGACGACATGACGCCCGTGCCGTTCATGATCCCGCTGCTGTGGTTGTCCATCCAGTTGGACACGAACTTCTGTTGCGTGTTGTCGTAGCCCGAGAAGCCGAGACCGTTGTAGGGGCCCATGCCGGGCATCTCGCCGGCCAGCTCGCAGCGCATGAAGCGGCCGTCCATGACGGACGTCACTGTCGACGTGCACTGCATCTTCATGGGCTCCATGCCCGGGGCCATCCACATCGTCTGGTCGCCGCGCCATGTGCCGGCGCCCTTGGCCAGCTCGGCGTGCTGCTTGCCGGGCGTGCCGGCGATCGTGCCTGCCTGCATGTCCGCCTCGGTCCAGCCGGGCGGGAGCTGCATCTTCGAATGATCGTCCTGGGGCGAGACGCTGGCGCGCGTGGTGCTCGGCGTGCTGGAGCAGCCGGCCAGCGCCACGAGGGCGAGCGATGCGGCGAGCGTACAGAGTCGAGCAGGTGTGCTGAGAGTGCTGGGGATCATGTGGACCTCCGGTGGTGAGTGGAGGCCGAAGCCGCCGCGCGGCGACCCTTCGGCCTGGACAGGAGGGCCAGGGTACCCAGCCGCGGGAGCCTCTGCATGCCGGCTTCCCTACGCCTCGGCAGCCCGCCAGCAGGGCTGCCATGGAGGCCTTCAGGACCCTTGTGCGGGCCGCACTTACGTCGCTGCCCGGACCCTTGTGGGCGCAGCACTCACGTCACTGCCCGGACCCTTGTGGGCGCAGCACTCACGTCACTGCCCGGACCCTTGTGGGCGCAGCACTCACGTCACTGCACCGTCGTCCAGATCGTGCCGTTCGCGCCGCCCGCGACGCCGATTCGGACCGCCGAGCCGATGTCGCCCGGAACCGTGAACGCTTCGTCGAAGGCGGGCGTCGAGGCCGTGCCCGTGTAGGGCGCCGCCATACGGTTCTGGCACTGGTAGATCAGCCCGTCCTGATTGACGAAGAAGGCGCGGTTCGCGGAGTTGTTCGAGGCCAGCGGCCACGCGTAGCAGCACCACAGCACCTCGGCGCCCTCGGCGTCCGGGGGACTGCCCGGGTTTGTGCCGCCCGTGTTGGGCATCTCGCCCACGCCCGGCGTGAGACCGCCGGCTCGCGGGGCGGGCAGCCAGAGCTGGAAGCAGTAGCCGGTGCGCACCGCCGCACCCATCGCGTTGATCGTGCCGAAGGCTTGGGAGAGCAGCGTCGGATCCAGGTTGTCGAGGCCCGCGACGCCGATGCCACCGCCGTTGACGCGCATGGGGACCGTGCCGGCCAGCTCGCCGAAGAACGCGAACTCGCCCGAGCCGTCCGAGTCCGTGTCGATCGCCGACTGGGAGCGGAACTGCTCCTGCACGGTCGAGAGCAGGCGCAACGTGGAGATCGCAGAGGCCTCGTTCGCAGCCAACCGCGCGCTGTTCATCTTTGGAATCGCCAGGCTGGCGATCGTGGCGATGATGGCCACGACGATCATCAGCTCGAGCAGGGTGAAGCCCAGATTGCGACGGTTGTGATTCATCAGTGTCTTCTGCCTCTCGACCGAGGTGAGTCGTTCGAGTCGAGCGTGCGTTCCGTTGGCCATCCGTTTGCCGGCGCTGCCGCGTCCGTCGGACCATAGCGATCCGCGAACTCTGTATCGGCGCCGTATAGGGGCGGACTTCAGACGCTCTTTGCCGAGCCCCGGGAGTGGCTGGACGAGCCGATGACGGCGCCTTCATGCCGCCATTCGCTCCCGGACCCGACCATGCCCGAGCCGAGTCACGGCTCCAGGGTGGGTCCCGGGGCCGCTGTCGACGCCGACACCCGGAACAGATCACGGCGCGATCCGAGGCCCGCACCCGAAGCTCGATCCGGTAGCGGCCGGGATCGCGATCACGACTCACGGGGACCGTGCCGCCGGTCCGCGCCGTTCGCGCGCGCGCCGATCTACTCGATCCGCGCGTACGCGCGCACGGGGAACGTGCCGAAGGCCCGCACGCGCGCGGGCACGGCGGAGAACCGGAAACCCTCGCGCGGCAGCTCCTGCAGGTTCGTCAGGTGCTCCGCGATCGGGATCTCGGCACTCAGGAGCAGCGTGTGAACCGGCCGCTCCCCGTCGCCCGTGTCGTCGATGTTCAAGGAGTCGATTCCGACGAGGCGCGCGCCGCGCTCCACGAGCAGCGCCGCGGCCGCCTTCGTCACGAACGGATGACCCTCGAAGTAGGCCTCCGTCGCGTAGTGCCGCGACCAGCCCGTGCGAACGATCACGGCCCGCCCGCGCAAGTCCAGGTCGGAGAGGTGCCGGGCATCCAGTGCCCGCGTGCCTGGCGGCAGGTCGACCGTGAGACCGGGCAGCTCCGCCAGCGATTCCAGCGGCAATTCGGCCAGATCCTTGCCCTTCTCGAAGCGGTGGTACGGCGAATCCACGTACGTGCCCGTGTTGCCGACCATGTCGATGCGGCCGATCTGGAACTCGGTGCCGGAAGCGTAGTGGCTGCGCGAATCGATGCGGCTCAAGTAGTCGCACACGACCGGCGCGGGGAGACCGCGGTAGGTGACCACGCCGTGCTCGACGGCATGGGACAGGTCGAGGAAGCCACGAGCCACGAGTCCAGGATGGGCGTTGTTCCGCGAGCGAGCAAGGGACGACGCGACGCCCACGCAGCTTCCACGGTCCGTCAATGCTCGTGCCGGGCCTCGGGCGCGTCGTCCGGAATGAAGTCGGGCGGCCGGACCAGGACATCGAGCCGCGCATCCCCCGTGATCAGCCGCGCGTCGCGCGCGTTGAGCACCCAGCTCCAGAACCAGTTGAACAGAACCTGGAGGCGGTTTCTGAAGCCGATCAAGAACGCGATGTGGACTCCGCCCCACAGGAGCCACGCCAGCAATCCACCGACCTTCATGCGGCCCATCTGGGCCACGGCCTTGGCCTTGCCGATCACGGCCAGCGAGCCCTTGTCGCGGTAGACGAACGCTGCGCGATCCTGCGGCGTCGATCGCCCGGCCGACTCGCTCGCGATCGTCCTCCCGGCGTGCCGGCCCATCTGGATGCCGCCCTGCGCGACACCGGGCACGAGCTGGCCCGTGTCGGCCGATCGCGCGGCCGCCAGGTCGCCGACGACGAACACCTCGGGGTGGCCCGGGATCGACAGGTCCGGCCCGACCACCACGCGACCGGCGCTGTCGAGCGGCACGCCGAGCGACAGGCCCAGCGGGCTGGCCTTGACGCCCGCGGCCCAGAACACGTTGCGGACGGAGAGGAACTCGGCGCCGACGTGCACGCCTTCGCGCGTGATGTTCGTCACGCGGGAGTTCAGGCGCACCTCGACGCCCATGCGCTCCAGGTCGCGACGCGCGCGCGCGCTGAGCTCGGGCGGGAACGTGGGCAGCACGCGACCGCCGCCTTCCAGCAGGACGACGCGCGTCGTGCGCGTGTCGATGTTGCGGTAGTCGCGCGGCAGCGTCTTGCCGGCGATCTCCATGATCGCGCCGGCCAGCTCGACGCCGGTCGGACCCGCGCCGACGATCCCGAACGTCAGCGCGGCGCGGCGCGCGTCCTCGCTGCCCTCGTACTCGGCCGTCTCGAAGGCCAGAAGGATGCGCCGGCGCAGCTCCGTCGCGTCCTCGAGGCTCTTCAGGCCGGGCGCGATCGCGGCCCACTCGTCGTGGCCGAAGTACGCGTGCGTCGCGCCGGCGGCGAGGATCAGGTGGTCGTAGTGGACGTGTCCACCGCGCACGCGCAGCTCTTGGCGGGCGACGTCGACGCCGATGATCTCGCCCAGCACGACCTTGCAGTTGGCCTGGTCGCGCAGGATCGTGCGAATCGGGGAGCTGATGTCCGCCGGCGACAACGCCGCGGTCGCCACCTGGTACAGGAGCGGCTGGAAGACGTGGTGGTTGCGGCGGTCGATCACCACGACGTCGACCGGCGCGTCGGCCAGCGCCTTCGCCGCCGCGAGGCCCGCGAAGCCTCCGCCGACGATGAAGACCCTGGGAAGGTGCGCTGCCATGGCGGAATCGTCCGGCCATTCTGCGCAGCGCGGGTCCTTATCGCCAAAGCTCGCGCATCCGTCGCGGTGTGACGCACGACGGAGTGCCCGACAGTCGCAGCAGCACGCCGGTGCATCGACGAGCGAGGCTGGCCATGGTCGGCCAGCCTCGCACGGTTCGTGGCGTCGAGCCCCTCAGAGGCTGTGAAAAGATCACGGCCTCTCGCGCCGCGGAGCGGCGCCAATGGGATCGGAGAGCCCGTACGATCGATTTTTCACGGGCTCTCAGAGCGGAGCCGACGCGTTCAAAGCGTGTCATGGCACCCAGGTCACTTCGACGCCGTTCGTGAGGTTGAACGTGCTCGGCGTGCAGAAGTCGGCCGCGTTGCGGTACCAGACCTGGTAGGTGCGCAACGCACCGACCGTGACTCCGCCGCGCACGTGGAGCAGCGGATCGTTGCCCTCGGGGAACTGCGACTTGCCGAGGACGTTCATCTTCGTCGCCAGCCGGATGATCGTGCCTTGCGCGCAGCGCAAGCCGTCACCGAAGACGTTTCCGGCACCACCGTTGACGCGCGCCGTGCCCTGGTAGAATAGCGCCGAGCTGTTGGGCATCTTCTCCGCCTCGAGCGTCGCGGTGTCGTTGCTGATCGAAGGCGTGCCGGCCATGGCCAGGAACCCGCCTCGTCCCAACGAGTTGCGGCAGCCCTCCTCGTCGCCGACCGAGCTGTTGTTCCCGCACGGGCACGGGGTGCCCGAGCCGTCGCCGAAGCAGTAGTTGTGGATCTGCGACGGGATCACGTCGATCCAGACGTCGCACGTCGTGTACTGCCCGAGCTGGTCCGTGGAGGTGAACACGATCTGGTACAGGCCGAGCTCCGAGGCGGCCGGCACCCAGTGGAACTCCGTCCGCACGCGCGCCGCGGGGCCGGCGGGCAGCGGCGGGATGAACGTGCCGCCGGCGAGCGGCACCGGATCGCCGGCGACGGTCAGGACGACCGACTCGCCCGGATGTCCGTTCGTCGCGATCGTCTCGATCTCGAAAGCGAAGGTCGCTCCGACGATAGCCGTCAGCGTCTGGCCGCACGGCGACGGCGGGTCGAACGCCGGCCCGGCCGGCGAGCACAGGAAGCTCTGGCCGCGGACGAAGACGTTCGAGTCGTAGACCCCGTCACCGCGGTCAGCGATCGACAGCTTCATGTGGTTCGGGCCGGCCTGCAGAACGGCGGTGGCGGAGAAGACGCTCGTGAGCCCGTCCATCTCCGTCGCGAGGTGCGTGCATGGGTAGCCCATGCCCATCGAGTCGCAGTCGTTCGTCGTGTACAGCGCGCCGTTCTGGCCGGTCGGCGGGTTGTACGGGTTGTTGCAGTTGACGTTGTTGATCGCGACCGGCGTCGTCGTGCCGGGGATCAGGGCGATGTTCTGCCCGTTCAGGAAGAACGCGAACACGTCGTTGTACTGGGTGTTGACCCACTCGTCGTACTCCTCCGAGGCGAACACGTACTGGAACGAGAAGACGTTCGTGGTCGGGCACTCGAAGTCGAACTCGAGCACGGTCGCGTCCTGCGTCTGACCGCCCACCAGCGCGTCGAGGTCCGGGTCACCGTGGTGGCCGTTGTCCGTGCTCGTGGAGCCGATCACGTTCTGGGGTCCGACGATCGAGCCCACGTTGCCCGAGCTGAGCACGACGCCCTGCGCGAAGCCGACGATGCCCGTTCCGCCCGTGAACGTTCCGGCCGCGATCGGCACGCCGTCGAACTGGATGTTCGTGATCGTGACGCCCGGCCCGACGAGGGCCTGGACGATGCTGGCCGGGGTCTGCCCCCCGGTCGCCATGTCCTGCGTCACGAGACCCGTGACGATGGACTGCTGTGGCACCCAGTTCGACCCGCCGCGCGGCAGCTGGATCCGTGTCTGCGCGCTGCACGGCAGTGTCAGGGCGATCGCGGCCACGCCCGTCGCGAGCATGGGGATCCGCCACGGGTTGGAGATCGGTGATGGATGCGAGTTCAAGAACATGGTTGACCCCCTGGTGTGACGGCGTTCCCCGTGTGGAGAACGGCCGGGATTCGAATCTCTAGGAACCGAAGACAGATCGCATCGATGCTAGTGCGCGCGACAGGCTTTGCGGCGAGAGGTAGTGGGTAGAGGAGGTAGCCAAAGTGCGTATTGCCGTGCGTCACGCCTCGTGTTCTGTTGAACGCGCTCGCGGGGATCAGCTTATGAAAACCACGATTGCGGCATTCCTGGCAACATGTCTGGCGGCGTGCGGAAGCGGGGCGGGCGACGTCGCAGTCGCTGGTTCGGAGAGTCCGCCCAGCAACCTCGTTCCGCCCGGCAGCTATCGCGTGCTGGCGGCGAACGATCTCGGCATGCACTGCATGGACCGGGAGTACTCGACCTTCTCGATCCTCCCGCCGTTCAACGTCCTGCGCGCGCAAGTGGTGCAGCGCAACTCAAGCGGCGGGCCGCGCGTGCTGCAACCCGGCGAGGTCGACGTCACCTACGAGCCCGTGGCCGACGCGCACGGCTCGATCAATTCGCGCAGCATCGGCAAGACCGACTTCTGGACGTACGCCCCGGGGCTGTTCGGCGTCACCGTGCCTCTGGGGATGGGGTTGACCGGGCTGTACATGCCCGCTGACGCGCCCACGCCCGGTCCGCAGCCGTTGACGTGGCACGATGGCGAGCAGGTCTTCCACGCATTCGGCATCCCGATCACGCCGATCGACGACCTGGGCGGCACGAACCCGTACCCGCTGCTGCGCGTGCGCGCCACGAACCCGTCGACGGGCGCCACGCTGGCGACGCTCGACGTCGTCGTGCCCGTGGCGAGCGAGACCGATTGCCGCAACTGCCACGCGACCGGCCAGATCGCCGCCCGCGAGCCGGGAGTGCCCTGGTCGACCGAGAGCGACACGGAAGTGCAGGCCAAGCTGAACGTGCTGATCCTGCACGACCTGCGCGAGTCCACCGAGCTCCTCGCGCAGCAGCCGGTCCTGTGCGCGACCTGTCACTACTCCCCGCCGCTGGACTTGGGCTCTGCGCCTCCCGGGCCGCCGCCCCCGGGGGCCCCGACCTCCGCGACTTCGGCCGTGCGAGCCGGCCCGCACAACCCCGCAGGCGGGCAGGTGGAGCGCTATCCGGCGCTGATGTCGAGCGTGATGCACGACTACCACGGACGGCTGAACGACGACCAGGGCAACCCCCTGTTCCCGCCGGGAGGCGACGCCCTCTCCACCTGCTACCAGTGCCACCCGGGCGCGATCACCGAGTGCCTGCGTGGCGCGATGAAGAGTGGCGGCATGGAGTGCGCGTCGTGCCACGGCGACATGCTGGCCGTCGGCGGAGCGTTCCCGCTGGAGCCGGGCGGCAGCCTCGACGGGCAGAACGATCTCGAGTCACGCCGGCCGTGGAAGGACCTGCCGCGCTGCCAGTCGTGCCACACGGGCGACGCTCTGAACCACCTGTCGGGACCGGGCTACCAGCTCGCGGCCGACGGCATCCGCCTGCGACAGGCTTTCCGCAGCGGCGATCCGGCCGCGTCGCCGATCCTGGCGCAGATCTCGCGTTTCGCCGAGGAGCCGAACACGCTCTATCGCTTCAGCAAGGGGCACGGCGGCATCTCCTGCGAGAACTGCCACGGCAGCACGCACGCCGAGTGGCCCAACGCGGACCCGGGCGCCAACGACAACGTGGCCGCGCTCCAGTTGCAGGGCCACACGGGCACGATCTCGGAGTGCGCCTCGTGCCACCCGCCGGGGACGCTGCAGCGGACCATGGACGGTCCGCACGGTATGCACAACGTGGACCAGATGTCGTTCATCGACGGTGGACACCACGACTTCTACGAGCACAACCCCACGAGCTGCCAGTCCTGCCACGGCGCGAACCTGTTGGGCACCGTGCTCTCGCGCGCGGCGGCGGACCGCTCCTGGACGCACGACGGACACACCTGGACCGCGAGCAAGGGCACGCCGATCGCCTGCAACCTGTGCCACAGCATGCCGGGCTCGGAGGATGACGGCTGAGAGAGCGAGAAGAAATCGATCCTACGCTCTCTCTGATCCTGGCGCCGCGCGGAACCGCGCGCGGCGCGAGAGACTTCGAATTCTTCTCAGTCTCTGAGAGGCCGAGAAGAAATCGATCGTACGGCCTCTCCGATCCTAGTGGCGCCGCTCCGCGGCGCGAGAGACTTCGAATTCTTCTCAGTCTCTGAGCCCTGATGATTCCGGCGAGCGCGCCGCGATGTACGCCGCGGGCGAACTCGACACGCCTTGGATGCGCGCGGCGGCGGAGCGCGCTGCCGCGGGGATCCCCTCGGCGCGGCTCGTGATCGTCGAAGGCGCCGACCACCTGACCCAGATGGTCGCGCCGGCGTTGTTCCGCGCGGCGCTGGCCGACTACTTCGCGCGCCAGCGGCGCGGTCGCGGGTTGCGGGACGCCACGGCTCGCTGACCGTCGGGCATGCGCGCGAGGAGTGCGCAGCAAGCGAGCGAGGGAGAACGCGCGCAGCACCCTCCCTCGCACGAGAAGGTCAGCGGAATCCGTCAACCGGAGTTGACAAGTTCACCCATCTCAGGGAATCAAGGTCACTTCGCTGGCGTTCGTCAAGTTGAACGTGCTCGCCGTGCAGTACGCCGCGGCGTTGCGGTACCAGACCTGGTACGTGCGCGTGCCGGGCACCGTCACCGCGCCGCGAGCCGAGATCGAGGGATCGGCGGCTTCCGGATAGGACGAGGCCCCGGAGGCGTTCGACTTGGTCCCCAGCCGGATCACCGATCCGCCGGAGCAGCGCAGGCCGTCGCCGAACGGCGCGCTCGTCCGCGTCGTGCCCTGGAAGTAGAGCGCCGAGCTGACGGGCAACCCGCTGCCGTGCAGGGCCAGCGTGTCGCCGGCGATCGAGGCGAAGCCCGTGACGCCCATGTGTCCGCCGGACGGGTTGACGCTGCTCGCGCAGCCGTTCCCGGCCGCGCCTGCATTGCCGCACGGACAGGCGCTGCCCGTGCCATCACCGAAGCAATAGGCGGTGTCCCCGCTACCCGACGGCTGGCCGAAGAGGATCGAGACGTGCTCGCTCGTCGTGAGGGGCGGCAGCCGCAGCGCGATGGCTGCGGCATCGCGCAAGTTGTCACCGTTGAAGTCGCCCGTGGCGACCCAAAGGGCCTGGCCGCCGATTCCGTGGCGCAAGCCGGCCAGCAGATGACCACTCCCGTCGTTGAGGTAGAGAACGGCGTCCTCGCCGCCACCGACCAGCACATCGGGCCGTCCGTCATTCGAGAAATCGGCCAGGGCGATGCCGTTCGTTCCTGTGAACGAAAGCGACTTGGGAGCCGGCTGCGCGCTATGCGGAAGGAGACCGCCCATCCCATCGTTCAGCATCACGACCACTTGATCCACCGATCCCCAGGTGCCGAGGCCGGCACCGACCAGGTCGGCGAAGCCGTCGCCGTTCATGTCGGCCGCGCGCATCGTAGATGTGAGCACGAAGGGTGCCAGCGAGTGCGCGACCGGCACGTTGAACGTGCCGTTTCCGTTTCCGCGCAGCACGAGGTATCCGTGAGTCGGAGCCGGGGCGCCGTTGAACTGCGTCATGCCCACCCCGACGATGTCGACGTTGCCGTCGCCGTCGATGTCGGCGCTGTCGACGTCGCTCATGCCCCACTGGATCTTGTCCATCGTGGTCGCCGCGTCGAACGTACCGTTCCCCTGATTCCTGAGGAAGTAGACTTGGCTGAAGGGCTTGCTCGCGCAACCGCCCGTCTCGTTGCAGGCGACGTCCATATCGCCGTCGTTGTCGAAGTCGAGCGCGGTGAAGTAGTACACGCCGCACGAGTTCGGCAGCGTCCACTGCTGGTTCGGCGACCACGTCCCGTTGCCCAGGTTCGTGTTCGTGTAGAAGTGGTAAGGCGACGAGGACGGAGCCGTGATCGAGCCCTTGACCGACACGCTGGGATCGCCGCCCGCCGGGTACTGCGAAGCTCACGCTGCATTGGTCTTCGTCCCCAGGCGCACGATCGAGCCGCCGGCGCAGCGCAGCCCGTCTCCGAACGCGATGCCCGCGCCGCCCGCCATCTGCGTCGTGCCCTGGAAGTAGAGCGCGGAGGAGTTCGTCATCTGGCTGCCGTTCGAATCGCGACGCACGACGCGGTCGCACATGGGGCGGGGGGTGGGTGGTGCGCGCGATGCCTACAGCCCCAGGTCGCGGATACGTACGTAGAGCGTCGAGCGCGAGATGCCGAGTCGGTGCGCGGTCTCGCGGCGATCACCGCCGCTGGCCGACAGCGCCAGGCGGATGGCTTCCTTCTCGATCTCGGCCAGCGTGGCGACGCGCGTCAGGAGAGCTCCGTCGGGGACCGGGGCCGGACTCGAGACACCGACGTTGGGCAACACGCCGTCGATCTCCTCACCGTCGGACAGGTGGTACAGCGCAGCGACGCGGTTGCGCAGCTCGCGCACGTTGCCCGGCCACGCGTGTGCCTGCATGCGATCCGCCAGGCCGCGCGCGAAGTACCGGCACGTGCCGTGCAGCGTGTTCAGCTCCTCGAGGAAGCGCGCGGCCAGCAGCTCGACGTCGGCCGGACGCTGGCGCAGCGCGGGGATCGAGAGCGTCGCGCCCGCGAGTCGGTAGTAGAGGTCGGAGCGGAACTGACCCGCGCGAACGAGCGCGCTCAGGTCGCGGTTCGTCGCGCACACGATGCGCACGTCGAACGGCACGGACTCGTGTCCGCCCACCGGGCGCACGCGGCCTTCCTCGAGCACGCGCAGGAGCCGCGCCTGCAGGGCCAGCGGCATGTCGCCGATCTCGTCCAGGAACAGCGTGCCGCCGTCGGCCTGCGCGAACAGTCCAGCGCGGTCCTGGTCGGCTCCGGTGAACGCTCCGCGCACATGACCGAAGAGCAGGCTCTCGGCCAGGGACTCGGGGATCGCCGAGCAGTTCTCGGCGACGAGCGGCCCGGCGGCACGCCCGCTGGACGCGTGCAGGTACTGCACGAGCACCTCCTTGCCCGAGCCGCTTTCGCCCTGCACGAGCACGGGCAGGTCGCTGCCGGCCAAGTCGAGCGTCTGCTCGCCGCCGACCAGACTCCGCACGAGTTCGTCGACCGCTTCGAGGGCGGCGCACTGCGTCCTACCGTGGACCCGCTGATCGGGCGCGAGATCGGCTCGTACCGCCTGACCGCGCGGATCGCCGCCGGCGGCATGGGCGTCGTGTACCGGGCCGAGCGCAGCGATGGCCTCTTCCGCCGCGACGTGGCCATCAAGCTGATCCGGATCGAGCTGGCCACCGAGAGCCTCCTCCGCCGCTTCGAGTTCGAGCGCCGCACGCTGGCCGCGCTGCATCACCCGAACATCGCCCAGCTCTCGGACGGAGGGGCCACCGCCGACGGACGGCCCTACCTCGTGATGGAGTTCGTGCAGGGCATCCCGATCGACCGCTACTGCGACGAGCATCGTTTGTCGACCGGGGCGCGCGCGCGGCTGTTCGTGCAGGTCTGCCGCGCCGTGCACTACGCGCACCAGAACCTGGTCGTGCACCGGGATCTGAAGCCGGCCAACATCCTGATCGACGAGAACGGCTCACCCAAGCTGCTCGACTTCGGCATCGCGCGTCTGATCGACGAGAGCGCGCAGGAGCAGGGTGCCGGGATGACGCTGACGGGCGGGCAGCTCCTGACGCCCGACTATGCCAGCCCGGAGCAGTTGACGATGGGCCGCGTGACGACGTCGATGGACGTGTACTCGCTGGGCGTCGTGCTCTACGAGCTGTTCACCGGGCGGCGGCCGATCCCCAGCGAGAACCTCACCCCTCTCGAGTGGCACCGGGCCGTCCTCGAGCACCCGCCGACGCGGCCGAGCAGCACGGCCCTCTGGTCGCATGCGGCCGTGTCGCCGCAGCCCATCGCTCCGGCCGGGCCCGACGAGCTCGCGGCGCGGCGCGGCACCACGCCGCGCAGCCTGCGGCGCCAGTTGGGCGGCGACCTCGACCGCGTCGTGCTGATGGCGCTGCGCAAGGAGCCCGAACGCCGGTACGCGTCGGCCAAGGACCTGGCGGACGACATCGAGCGCCACTTCTCGGGCCATCCCGTGCTCGCGCGCCGCGATTCGTTCGCGTACCGCGCCACGAAGTTCGTGCAGCGCAACCGCCTGGCGGTCGGCTCCGCCGTCGCGCTGCTGATCGCGCTGGGCTGGGGCTACATCGCCGCCAGCCGGGGCGAGAAGCGCGCGCAGGCGCAGGAGCAGCACGCGCGCATCGAGGCCACGTCGTTCCAGCGCATCTCCGAGTTCCTGATGGACACGTTCCTGTCCTCGGCGCCGTCGATGGAGCCGCGCGAGGTCGGGCTGAAGCGCGAGCGCATCCAGATGCATGCCGCGCGCATCCGGCGTGAGTTCGACGGCCAGGGGCACTTGCGCGCGAACCTGCTCGACTCGCTCGGGCGCGTGGCCGAGCGCCTGGGCGCGTTCGACGACGCGGGCGCGCTCTTGAACGAGGCGAAGGCGATCCGCGAGAAGGAGTTCGGGCGGGAGAGCCTGGAGTACGCGCTGTCCTTGCAGAGCGAGGGGCGGCTGCACTTCGCCCGCGGCGAGCCCGGTCCGGCCGCGGAGCTGATGGCGCGCGCCCTCGAGCTGCACCGCACGCGCTCGCACGAGACCCACACGGACGTGGCGACGGTCGCCAACGACCTGGCCGCGTGCCTGCGCGGCCTCGGGCGCCTGGACGAAGCGTTCGCGCTGCACCGCGAGGCGCTCGAGCTCCGGCGCCGCGACGGACCGTCGCTCGCCGTCGCGGAGAGCTTGAACAACATCGCCGGCATCTACATGGACCGCGGCGAGCTGCCGCTGGCCGCGCAGCACCTCGAGGAGGCCTACGCGATCCGGCGCCGCATCCTGGGCGAGGACGACCCGCTCACGCTGCAGTCGATGTCGAACCTGGCGACGATCCTGTGGCGCACCGAGGCGCGCGACCGGGCACACGCGCTGCTCGACGAGGTCGAGGCCGGCTACCGTTCGCTGCACGCCGACGGCGAGGAGCCGCTGGCGCACGTGCTCTCGAACCGCGGTGCGATGCTCGTCGCGGAGAAGAAGTACGCCGAGGCCGAGCGTTTCCTGAACGAGGCGCTCGAGCTCCAGAAGACACGGCTGGGCGAGAAGCACCCCGTCGTCGCCACGACGCTCGGGCGGATCGCGCAGATGCAGGAAGCACTGGATCGGCCGGACGAGGCGCGTGCGACCTGGGACAGGATGCTCGCGATCCGCCGCGAGCCCGACGCGTCGCCGCGCAGCCTCGGGCAGGCGCTCTACGACTACGGCATGTTCTTGTGGGAGACGAAAGCCCGCGACGAGGCGCGCGAGGCGGTCCGGGAATCGATCGAGGTGCTGAAGTCCGCCGGCGCGGCGCGCACGCCCCAGCTCGCGCGCGCCGAGCTGTTTTACGGCGAGATGCTGATCGCGAGCGGCGACGCGGCGGCCGCAAGACCTCACGTCGACTCGGCCATGGCCACGTTCGCGGCAGCGCCGGAGGTTCACAAGGCCGATCTGGAGCGGGCCGAGAAGGCGCTGAAACGCCTCGACGGCGAGGTCGATCGCTAGCGCGCCGTCGCGGCGATCACAGCGTCCACGACACGGACAAGCCGTTCGTCAGGTTGAACGTGCTCGCGCTGCAGAACGCCGCCGCGTTGCGGTACCAGACCTGGTATGTGCGTAAGCCCGGCGTCGTCACGAGGCCGCGCTGGGACACCGTCGGATCGCCTCTAACCGGGATACTGCGACGCTCCAGCGACGTTGGACTCGGTGCTCAGGCGCACGACGGCACCACCCACGCAGCGGAGGCCGTCGCCGAAGAGGATTCCAGCGCCGCCCGCCTGCTGCGAGGTGCCTTGGATGTAGAGCGCCGAGCTGTTCGGCATCTGGGCGCCGAAACGCGTGTGCGCCTCCCAGACCTCGCGCGAGATGCGCGCGACGATCGCCGTCGCTTCGGCGGGATCATCGAATCCGCGCGTGAGCACCACGAGCACGTAGGCCGACGCGTGGTCCTCCGGGTAGACGATGGCCGCGTCGTGGCGGATCCGCGTGATGTCGCCGGTCTTGTGCAGGACCTTCGTCCCGGGCGGGAGGCCGGCCGGGATCATGTCGTTGAACTCCTGCGCCGCGAGGATCTGGAAGGCCAGATCGCGGGAGGCGTCGCGCTCGAACGCCGCACCCTGGGCCATCGCACGCAGGAGGATCATCAGGTCGCGTGCGGTCGTGACGTTGGAGATCCCGGCGTCGTACGCCTTCTGGTCCTCGACACCGCGCACGACCTTCATGTGCGTCGTGCCGAGCTCCTCGATCGTGGCCTGGACGGCGCGCGGCGTGACCAGCTCGATCAGGATGTTCGTCGACAGGTTGCTGCTGCGCACGATCATCCGCCGCGCCAGCTCGCGCAGCGCGATCGTCCGGCCCAGGTGCGCGTAGAGCTCGGGGTCCTCGTCGTCCGCGGGATCGAGCGCGAACTCCGAGCCGTCGACGATGCTGTGGAACCGGTTGACGACGGGAACGCCCGCGTCCAGGTCCAGCCGGCCGCTCTCGGCCTGCCTCAGCACCTCGATCAGCACCGCGATCTTCATCGTGCTCGCGGCGTGCATGATCACGTCCTCGCCGACGAATGCCGGACGCGCACCGTTCAGCGGCTGCCATGCGACGGAAACTTCGCGCGGTCGCGCGGCCTCGACGATCGGCAACAAGCGATCCCGCACATCGCCTCCTGTCGAGCGGCACGCGGCGAGGAGGGCGACGGATAGGACGAGCGCGTGGCGGAGCATGCCGGCGGATTTCAGCGGACCCGGTCCACGAAGTCCACCGGCAACCGGGTGCCTGCGCGTGGAACGAGAAGGTCGCATAGCTCTTCGTCGTGCGGTTGTTCGTGGCCCAAGGGCGAGCGGTCTACAGCGGGCTCCGTGCCCGTCGGCGGTGACGCGCTCGAGGTACACGAGGCTCGTGGGCTGGCCGTCGACCTCCAGCCGCGCGCCGCGCGTCCGCCCGAGCGCGACTAGAACGACAGGTCGATGCCCACGACCAGCCCGCTCGCGTCGAGCTCGAGCTCGTCGAAGGCCGGGAAGCCGTCGAAGTCGTTGAACTCGTAGGCCGCGTACCGCCAGCCGACGAAGAAGGCCGTGTAGTCGGCCACGTGGAAGCGCGCGCCGGTTTCGAAACCGAACGTCGTGTTCAGGTCCTCGAAGTACATCCCCAAGTCCGTGCGCGCGAACAGCTCGACCCACGGAGCGATCATCCACCCGCCTTGGAACGCGACCCAGGGTCCGATCGCGTCGTCGGCGTTGAGATCGTCGGTCGTCGTCTCGAAGTCGGTCATCTGCCAGCCGAGGCCTCCGACGATCCCGACCCAGCCGTCCTTGCCGGCGGCACCGTCGACGCCGAAGCCCACCGTCACCACCCCGATCGTGTAGTCGAGCCCGTTCGTGTCGCCGTGGGCCGAGTTCCAGCCCAGCTCGACGTGAGTGCCCTCGTGGTCCGCCTTGCCGTCCAGGGCGCGACGCACGCGCGCGTCGACGAAGAACGCGTCGTGGTCGTTCTCGTCGCGGTTGACGGAACCGCACGACGGGAGCAGGGCGAGGGACAGGAGGCCGGCGCGGACCCAGCGAGGAGGGTTCATGCGGAGTGTGGGGGACGCGGAGGTTCGCGAGCTCTCGAAACGCCGCTCCCCAGCGTCCGGAGCGTCGATCCGGCGCGCAATCCTACGCGATCGTGCGCGCCGGCGAGAAGCCGCCGGTAACGCTGACGTCGGCGGAGAGCCGCTCACGGTTCTCCGCTGCCAGTCGGGTCGTGGGATCTTCAGGCCGCGCGGCGCTCGAGCTCGTCCACGCGCCGCACGGCCTCGGTCAGGCCGACGCCGAGCTCGGCCCGCGCGATCTCGATCGCGTCCACGCGGTCCCCGCGCTCGATGCGCGCACGACAGCGCTCGTCGACGCTGCGATCCGACAACGTGGCGTCGAGGTCGACGCTGCGCGTCGGCACGATCGCGACGCCGTCCGCCAGGGCCTCGAGCATGCCGCGCTTCCAGGCCACGCGCACGACGCCCGGGCTCGACACGAACACCGGCACATCCTGGCTCCTCGAGCGGCTGCGGATGCCCAGGAACACGCGCGTGGGGCCCTGTTTCGTGCGTTCCGAGCGGACGGCCGCGTCGAGCGCGCGCGTGTCGCCGGTCAGCGTCAGCTCGAGCCAGGGACGGACTTCGACGCTGCGCTCGCTGTCGCTAGGTCTCTCGCGCCGTTCCCGCACTCGGCCGGCCGACCGGATCTCGACGAACTTCAGGGACACCACGGTCGGCTCCGTGCCTTCGAAGTGGTCGTTCAAGTAGGAGCGCAGATTGAGGAGCACCCCGTCGCGCGTGACTTGCAGGATCCAGTTCGAGGACCGGAAGCTCGCCACGAACGCGCTCCAGAGCGTGCTCAGGACGAGAATGCCGATCAGCGCCGCGACGAGCACGATGGGAACGGCCACCAACCACGCGACGGCAGGGAACTGTGGCGCACCGGCCACGAGCAGCCCGATGCCGAGGGTCGAGAAAGCGACCCAGACCAGCAGCATGAGGCCGGTGGCGAACCGCGACGTGCGGAACGTGCGTCGCGTGTCCTCGCGCGGGGCGAGCTCGGCCGGCAGGAGCTGCATGCTCATGTGCTCCTCGGCGCTCCTCGGTGCCGGACTGGAATTCCGTTCTCGAGGAACGTCGAGCCGGCCCACCGTGTCGAGGCCCGTTCGCGCTCCGGCGCGGGTACGATCCGCAGCCGATCCTCATGGATTCTGCACGCGCACACGCGCCGTCCGGACGCCCATGTTGCCCTTCAGGTCGAACGCGCGCACCGTGACTTCGTAATTGCCGTCGGGGAACCGACGCACCCCCTTGTCGACCGCCGCCGTCTCCCAGCATTGCAGCGCGTCCGCCCGCTCGAGGCTGCCGTCGCCGTCCGTGTGCGTCGCGATGACGAAGTTCACGCCCGGGAACGGCGGCAGGCCCTCGCGCCAACGCTGCGCGTCCTCGTACTTCAGGTAGAGCGCGCTGGCTGCCTTCTCGTCACCGACCTCGCCACGCTGGTCCAGCACGAGCTTGCGCCACGGCCGCGATCCTTCGCCGCGAATCTCGAGCGTCACGACGGGCACCATCCAGTTGCAGCCGGTGTTGCCATCGGCGTTGTCCGAGATGCCCGCGATCACGTCGACGTCGCCGCTGACGGTCGACGTGTCCTTCGTGGACGGGAACTCGTCCAGCGTGCGGGCCTTCACGAAGCGAACGGGCGCGTGGACCGTCGGCGCGGTCGTGTCGGCGTAGTCGAAGAACGCGAGCGGGTCGACGAGGCTCTTGACGTCGACGGTGCCGTCGTCCTTCTTGGCGAACCGCACGTAGTGGAGGTGCAGGTGGTCGACGCCCTCGTTCGCGCCGACGCTGAAATCGACGAGCTTTCCGAGCACCGTCCCGCGCTTCACGCGATCGCCGACGCGAAACGCGTACGAATCGGGATCGACGTGCGTGTAGCACCAGCCCTCGTTCCCGTCCTTCGCCTTGGCGACGACGAAGAAGTGGTGCGTCTTCCACTCCGGGTAGTTCGTCGCGATGGCCGCGACCCAGCCGTCCTCGACGGCGCGCACTTCCGTGCCCGCGCTCTGCAGGATGTCGAGCCCCGCGTGGATGTAACCGTCCGTGGGCTGCTGGTAGTTGTTGAAGACGTTCTGATCGACGAACTTGCCCGGGAAGGGGAACGGCAGCCGCACGACCGGCACTCGAACGGGCGAGCGCGGCAGCTTGGTCGCGTCGTCGAGGAAGATCTCGGCCTCCTTGACGGCTCCGCCGTTGTCACCAGCCGTCTTGCCGTCGAGCATGTCGAGCGCGGTGAGCGCGTCGATGCGCACCAGGTACAGGTCCTTGCCACTCTCCGGGTCGCGGTAGACGAACGGATCCTTCTCGGCCAGCTCGCGCAGCGGTACGCGAGCGCGCTCGTCGCGGATCTTTCCGAGTGCCAGCGCGCTGCAGCGTCGCACGTTGAATGCCGGATCGCGCAGCGCCTCGATCAGAGGCATCACGGCGCGGGCGTTGCGGATGTCACCCAGCACGTTGGCGGCCATGAACCGCGTCACGACGTCGAGCTTCTCGCCGCACAGGATCTCGACGAGCCCGTCGACGGCCGGCTCGCCAACTGCGGTCAGCTCGCGGAACCCGGACGTGTCGCCCAGCCGGAAGCGCGCGAGCTGCGCGGCCAAGTCCTCGGCAATGCAGGCGGAAGCCGGCCGCGTGCTCGCGGCCACGGGATACGGAGCGGAGAAGGCGAGCAGGACGGGTGCCAGGATCATGGGCGGAGTCCGGCGCGAGGGCGGATCGCAGCTCCCGCAGAGTAGCTTCGCGAATCCTGGCGGTGACCGTCGCGTCAGGATTCCCGACGGTCGCCCGCCTCAGGGGATGTCGACGTCGTGCTTCTCGACGGGCGCGCCGGTGCCGGGCCAGTTCACGGACTGCTTGGCCCCCGTGCGAGGTTGCCAGAACCAGCCCGAGTACTTGCCTCCGCGAGCCAGGCGCACGTCGTAGCGCCCGTCCGCTTCGAGCATCACGGTCTGCACCAGGTACACGAGCGCGCCCGGCAGCGCGATCTCCGCAGCGCAACGCCCAAAGTGCGTCGAACTCGGCGCGCGTCCTCAGCACGACCGGATGCAGCTCGACGGTCGCGCCAGCCACGGGCGTCTCGCCCGGGGACTCGAGCACGCGCCCGAGGAATCGGTGCGGCATCGGTTGCGTCGCGATCTCGCGCCGCGGTGCCTCGATCGGCGCGGCCGGCGCGGTGACGACCGCGCTCTCGGCCGGCTTCGACGGATCGGCCAGCTCGACGGCGTCTCTCGCGCTCACGACCTGGTCCGGTTCCGCGGACTCGCGCGAGACCACCAGGAACAGAGCCAGGCCGGCCAGCAACAGCGCCGCCGCGATCACGACCTTCTTCATCACGAGCCCTCCTCCGAGCACGGCCCCTGCGACGCCCGCGACGGGTGCGAGCCTCGTCGCCGACGCGAGCACCTCACCGCGAACTGCTTCAAGCCCTCGCGCCGGTTCCGCCATCAGCGCGAGCGCGCTCGCGATCCCGACCGGCAGCGACTTGCGCAACAGCTCGCGCGCGCGGTGCAGTTGAACGCGCACAGCGCCCGGGCTGCGGTCGAGCGCGTGCGCGATCTCGGCCGGTTTCAGGCCGTGCAGCGCGCTCAGGATCATCGCGCTGCGGTACGGCTCCTGGAGCTCGTCGATCGACTTCGCGAGCTCGCGCGAGCGCTCGTCCGCGATCGCGCGCGCGAGCGGCGTTTCGACGTCGACCAGTGCGTCCGCATCGCTCGAACGCCGATCGCGGCGCACCTCGAGCAGGTTCTTCGCGCGGTGATCGAGAATGCCGGTCAACCAGGGCTCGAGCTGCCGCCGCGAGTCCCAGCTCTCGGCCGATTCGATGGCGGAGACGAACGTCGTCTGCACCAGGTCCTCGGCCGTCGAGACGTCGCCGACGAGGTGGATCGCGAGCCGCAAGAGGCGCGGCGCCAGCTCGTCGAACACGTCGGCCAGCGCGCGCGTGTCGCCCGTGCTCCGCCAGTGCTCGAAACGACGATCGGGGGTCTCCTTCATCCGGTTGCGCCTGCTGTGCAATCGAGGCCGGCCATCGTTACAGGAATTCGGCACCCGGCGTCCTGGACGAGCCTTCAACCGCATCCGGTGTGGATCGGGCGGAGCCAGGAAACACCGGGTAGCATCGGGTGGGCATGGGCTCACCGCTCGCCCTCGCCTCCTTTTGGACGATCGTGATCGTCGCTTCCGTGGCCCTCGCGTGGGGCGTGCGGCTGGCTGTTCGACGCACGCCGCCCACGTCCGGCGCGTTCCAGGGTTTCGGATCGTTCGGGCGAGCTCTCGCCCAGCTCGCGGCGCTCATGCCGCTGATGTGGGTCGTCGCGTTCGCGCTGCTCGTCCTCCGCGCGCGCCTGGAGATCGGGGAATGGCCGCACAGCCTCGCTTTCGACGTGCGTCCGCTGCTCACCCCTGTAGCGATCATCGACCCGAAGGCGATGCCGCTGCACCATGCCCTCCTCTGGCTGGGCGTCATGGTCACTCCGTACCTGGCCGTCGCGGTCCTGATCCTGGGTCTGGCTCTGCGAGCCTGGCGTCCCGGCCTGGAGCGCACGCTGTGCGGCCTCTACTTCACGGGCTTCGCGCTCATGGCGCTCGTCTTCTTCGCGGATCCCGGGCACTACTTCGACTGGTTCGTGGACTGACCGCGGTGCCCGTTCTCACGAGCTAGCCCGTCGGTTGTGCCGACTGCTCGCGCCCGTAATCGAACGTCCCCGTGCTGCGCGAAGGGGCTACGGTGATGACGACGTACTTCGACGTGGGCGTGTTGCTGCGCGCGGCGACGCTTCGAACGGGCACGAGCACGTTCGTCTCGGGGAAGTACGTGGCCGCGCAGCGCCTCGGAATCTCGTAGGGGACCACGACGAAGTGGCGCGCGACGCGTATCTCGCCCTCGAAGTGGCTGGTGAGGTCGACGACCTGGCCGTCCTTCAGCCCGAGCTGCTGCACGTCCGCCCGGTTCAGGAAGATCACGCGCCGCTCGTTGCGGATGCCGCGGTAGCGGTCGTCGAGGCCGTAGATCGTCGTGTTGAACTGGTCGTGGCTGCGCACGGACATCATCACGAGCTGGCCCGGCTGCAGCTGCGTGCGCGGGATCGTGTGGCACGTGAAGTGCGCCTTGCCCGACTGCGTGGTCCACTCGCGCTTGTCGCGCGGCAGGTTCGGCAAGGAAAACCCGCCCGGGCGGCGCACCTTCTCGTTGAAACCGTCGAAGCCGGGGATCACGGCCTCGATCCGGTCGCGGATCCTGTCGTAGTCGGCGACGAGCCCGGCCCAGTCCACGCTGCTGCGCGCGCCCAGCGTCGCCTGCGCCAGCCGCGCGACGATCGTCGGCTCGGACAGGAGGTCGTCCGACGGCGGCTCGAATCGGCCTCGCGACGAGCTGACGATCCCCATCGAGTTCTCGACCGTCACGAACTGCTCGCCGCCGGCCTGGACGTCGCGTTCCGATCGGCCGATCGTCGGCAGGATCAGCGCTTCCTCGCCCGCGACGAGGTGCGAGCGGTTCAGCTTGATGGCGACGTGCGCGGTGAGCGTGCAGCGTCTCAGCGCCGAGGCCGTGTACTCCGTGTCGGGCGTGGCCGAGAGGAAGTTGCCGCCCATCGCGAAGAAGACCTTCACCTTGCCGGCGTGCATGGCCTTGATCGTCTCGACCGTGTCGTAACCGTGTTGTGGCGGCGGGACGAAGCCGAACTCGCGCCCTAGGCGCGCGAGGAACGCCGGGTGAGCGCGCTCCCACACGCCCATCGTGCGGTCGCCCTGCACGTTGCTGTGCCCGCGCACCGGCAGCGCGCCGGCGCCCTTGCGCCCGATCGCGCCCTTGAGCAGCAGCAGGTTCATGCACTCCTGGATCGAGCTCACCGCGTTCTTGTGCTGCGTCAGCCCCATCGCCCAGGCGACGACGAGCCGGTCCGAGCTCATCACGATCCGCGCGGCTTCTGCGATCTGCTCGTGCGGGATCCCGCTCTCCTCGACGATCACCGCCCAGTCGGTCTGACGCAGGTTCGCGACGAACGCCTCGTAACCGAGCGTGTGCTCGCGGATGAACGCGTGATCGAAGACGGTGCCGGGCGCCGCGTCCTCGGCCGCCAGCATCGCCTTCATGATGCCCTGCAGCACGGCGACGTCGCCGTTGATGCGCACGGGCAGGTGGAGGTCGGCCAGGTGCGTGCTGCGACCCGTGAGCACCTGCATCGCGTGCTGCGGATGCTGGAATCCCACCAAGCCCGTTTCGGCCAGCGGGTTGATCGCGACGATCCGCCCGCCCTTCTGCTTCATGACCTGCAGCGCGCTGAGCATGCGCGGATGGCACGTGCCCGGGTTGTGCCCCAAATCGATCAAGACGCCGGCCTCGTGCACGTCCTCCAGCGTCGCGGTGCCCTTGCCGATGCCGATCGATTCGGTCAGCGCCGCGCCGCTGGACTCGTGGCACATGTTCGAGCAATCGGGCAGGTTGTTCGTGCCGAACTGCCGCACGAAGAGCTGGAAGAGGAACGCCGTCTCGTTCGCCGTGCGACCCGACGTGTAGAAGGCCGCCTCGTCGGGCGATTCGAGCGCGTTCAGCTTGCGCGCGACCAGCGCGAACGCTTGGTCCCACGCGATCGGCTCGTAGTGCGTCGCGCCCGCGCGCAACACCATCGGGTGCGCGATGCGCCCTTGCTGCGAGAGCCAGTAGTCGCTGCGCTGCGCAAGCTCGGCGACGCTGTTCTGACGGAAGAAGTCGGGCGGAATGATCGTGCGCGAGTTCTCCTCGCTGGCCGACTTGGCGCCGTTCTCGCAGAACTCCGCGTGCGAGCGCTCGCCCGCCGCCGGGTCGGGCCAGGCACAGCCGGGGCAGTCGAAGCCGTCGGTCTGGTTGAGCCGCAGCAGCAGTCGCGCACCCTTCACCGCTCCCAGGTTCCGCTGTGCGAACTTCACGGACTCGATCACGGCGGGGATGCCGCCGGCGAACTTCGCCGGGGAGGAGACCTGGAGGCCGCCCTCGCCGAGGTCCTCGGGCGCGATCGGAATGCCCTGCGTGCCGTGCCGGGCTTCGTCGCGCGATGTGGCCGGCGCCTCGCCCGTGTCATTCAGTTCGCGACGGATGCTCTGCTCGCTCGCCAGGTCGAGCTTGGCGACCTCCCACGAATTCATCTGCTCGTGCGACGCCGCACCGTGGACGGCGCCTTGTCGCGGATCGACGTCGCGACGTCCGGCCGGATCCGGATTGGGGTCAGAGGAGTCGGACATGGATGACACCGCGCCGAGCGGAGCGCCGGTATCCTCGCAGATTCGAGGCGCAAGGTGCATCACCCAGGAGGCCCCATGCCCAGCAAGAAGCCCACACCCGCGAAGCCGCCCAGGAAGAGCGCGAAGGCTTCTCTCGCCGCCGAGGTCGCCGCCGTGCTGGCCGCGCTGAAGCGCAAGAGCACGCCGAAGGACCGCGCAAACCTGGCCCGATTCGGCATCGTCACGGACAGGTACTTCGGCGTGTCGATGTCCAACATGCGCACGATCGCCAACGGCATCGGGCGCAACCACGAGCTGGCCGCCGCGCTATGGGACACCGGTTGGTACGAGGCGCGCATGCTCGCGACGCTGATCGACGATCCGGACCTCGTGACGCCGGCCCAGATGGAGCGCTGGTGCCGCGACTTCGACAACTGGGCGATCTGCGACACGGCCTGCTTCTGCCTGTTCGACCGCACGCCGCACGCCTGGAAGAAGATCGCGCAGTGGAGCGACCGCCGCGCCGAGTTCGAGCGGCGCGCCGCGTTCGCGTTGCTGGCGTCCGTGTCGCTGCACGACAAGAAGAGCGACGACGCGCCCTTCCTCGCCACGCTCGCACATCGAGCGCGCCGCGAGCGACGAGCGGAACTTCGTCAAAAAGGGCGTGAGCTGGGCCCTGCGCGGCTTGGGCCAGCGCAGCCCCGCGCTCCACGCGGCGGCGGTCGAGCTGGCCCGGCGCCTGGCGTCTTCCGATCAGCCGACGGAACGGTGGGTGGGGAAGGACGCACTCGAGGATCTGAGCCGGCCTCTCGTGGCCAAGCGGCTCGCGTCGCGGCAGCGCAGGGTGAAACGCTAGGCGAACCGCTCGGCGAAACGTCCGCGCGCGAGCGTCACCAGCCCAGGTAGTCCTCGATCAGCCACTTCGCCGGACGATTCGGCGCCTCGCTGGCGATCCGGTGCAGCGCGTCGGTGTCGCCCGATTCGACGGCCGGCGCGAGGTCGGCGGCCAGCTCCTTCGCGAAGCGCCCCTCCTGCGACTGCAGCTTCGCGAGCAGCTCCTTGGACAGGTTCAGCTTCACGTCCTTCTTGACGTTCACCTTGATCTTCTCGCAGGCCTTGACCGTGTCCTGCCACTGCTTCGAGATCTTCGCGTCGCGGTGCTGCGCCAGCACGACCTGCATGTTCTTGTCGATCGGCTTCTTGAACACCGGCATGTACCCGGCCAGCACCGGGATCGCCGGATCCACGCCGTCTCTCGCGAACGCTGCCGCCGTGGTCTGCAGCGAGGCGAGCGCGGCCTCGATCGTGTCGAGCTTGTTGCGCGCCTCGTCCGTCGCGGCGGTGCGCCCGGCCGGGAACTCGCGCGCGGCCCGCATGAGCGGCAGCGCGGCGGCGATGTCGCCGGCCTTCAAGGCCGGAGCACCCTTCGCCTTCCAGTTCATGAGCCACGCAGCGAGCTCCTCGAGCCGGCCACGCGTGATGAGCTCGGCCAGCGGCGCGTCGAGGAAGGTCTCCATGCCCGGCGCCCAGGGCTCCGCGTTCGAGAAACCGGGATCGCCTTCCCAGACGACGCGCCCGTCGATGTCGAGCAGCAGGACGCGCGGCAGGTTGAACTTGTCGGCCGCGAACGTCGTGAACGTGTTGCCGATGCCGGGCTTGTCGCGCCGGTCGACGGCGATCGCGCCCGGCATGGGATGCTCGCCCAGGTACTCCACGACCGCCGCGGAATCGTTGGCGCTGCCGATCACCACGCACTGGAGGCCGACGTGCGTGTACTTCTCGACCAGCTCGTTGAGCCATCCGTCGATCGGGATGAGGTCGTTCTGAACGATGCTCCACAAAACGAGGGCCTGCGGCTTGGGCCCGACCTCATCCCAGTTCTTGCGCTCGCCCTGCAGCCAGCGTGCGGTCTCCGGGAACGGCGGAACGAGCCCGACGTAGCTGCCGCCGATAGGGCCCGACTCGGTCTTCTTCAGCTTCTCGAGCCGGATCTCGCGGTCGATCCTGGCCGCCGGGTCGTTGAGCGGGCGCGCCAGGAAGCGGATGTTCGCGAACTGCGACTGGCCGGGGCCCGCGATGATGCCGAAGCTGCCGCGCAGCACGTCGACGCTGCCGAACTCCTGCGTGGCGACGTACTGGCCGTTGAACCACGCGTCGACGGTGCCGCCGGCGACGTCGACGCGCAGCTTGTGCCATACCTGACCGCCCGTCTCGTTCGGCCCGCGCACCGTGGTCTTCACCGGACTGTGCCGCCAGGTCTTGATGTTCGTGCCGCCGTAGCAGCTCGCGAGGTCGATGAATCCGGTGTCGGCCAGACCCGCGCGCGAGCCGTCGGTGTCGACCTTGCCCGGGAACAGGATCAGCCCGTGGAAGTTGTTGATGTCCTTCTTGCCGAACACGAGGCCGCAGAAGTTGATCTTGCCCTTCTCGGCCAGCACCTCGGCCTCGAAGGAGTAGTCGCCCGACGTCGTGGTATCGAACGTCAGGACGCGGTAGTCGAAGCCCTTCTCGGTGTACTCGCCGAGGTTCGTCATCAGGACCTTGCCGTTCGCGCTGAAGACCGCGTCGGCCGAAGCGTCCCAGCCCTCCAGCGACTTCTCGTCGTACGCGAGCTGCCAGCGCTGCAGCGGCATGCCGCCGGCTCGCACCGCGTCCGCGTAGTGGACCATCATCCCGGGTGCGTTCAGGTCGGCGCCGAAGTGCCACGCCAGATCCATGACCATCGTGGGCCGGCCGGCAGCCTTGTAGCGCAGGACGATGCTCAGGCCCGCGGCCCACAGCTCCTTGTGCACGGTGTCGAGCGCCTTGCGCTTGGGATCGAGCTTTTCGAGCGCGCGCTCGGCGACCGCCACCGCCTTGGGATCGACGGGCTGGCGCGACTCGAGGATCCGCACCGCCTGCAGCGCGAGCTTCGTCGCGCGGTCGGTGCCCTTGCGGTCGGCCAGGAACGCAGCGAAATCCAGCAGCGTCTCGACGTTCTGCGAGTCCGCCTGCAGCGCCTTCTCGAAGTGCTCGCGTGCGACGGCTTCGTCCTTGTTCTTGACCGCGTTGCGCGCCCATTCGGCCCACGGCCGCGCGACCTGCAGCTCGCCGTTCTGCTCCTTCGCCAGCGCGTTCAGCCAGTCTCCCCATACCTGATTGAGCTCCTCGATGGTCTTGGGCAGACGCACTTCGGCCGAGCCCTTGGGACGCGGGACGCCCTTGATGGGCGGCGCCGGGTTGGCCAGCACGACCTCCTCGAAGTTCTTGACCGCGCCATCTCCGACGCGGCCGCCCGACGAGTCGAGGAACGTGCGGAACGACGCGCGGTACACGTACCGGCCGTCGATCGGGTCCTGGTAGTTGTAGAGGAAGTAGACGACGGCCCACGTCGGCGCGTACCAGGGCGGCCCCCACTCGTACTTGTTCTCGAGCACGATCCGGAACGTCGGCGCCTTCGTCGGATCGCTTTTGGTCGGCTCCTTCGGGTCGATGCCGTCAGCGGCGTCGCTCATCCAGCCGCCCTTGATCCGCTCGACCATCGGGAACAGCCGGTGGTTCGCCGGCAGGTTCATGATCACCGTGCCGTTCGAGAGGATGCGCGTACCCTCGAAGAACGAGGCCAGGCCCTCGTTCAGCCAGCCCGAAGCGTTCGTGGCCAGCGAGACGAACTGGTGCGCCGCTTCGTGGAACAGCGTGCCGATCATGAGGTCGAACGTGCCGTCGCCGACGTACGTCTCGACGGATCCGCCCGTGAACTGGCCGCCGCTCCACTCGGCCGGGCTGCTGCCGAGCTTCAGGTACTCGTCGCGCGTGTTGAAGATGATCAGGTCGATCCGCGGGACGTTGCGACTGTCGCCCTCCGAGCCGTAGGCGAAGAACTCGCGATAGAACGCGTTCATCTGCTCCATGGCTTCCGCCGCCTTGACCAGGACGGCGTAGCCGGCATTCGTGTGCGTGACGTAGTGGTCGCGCTCGAGCTTCGCGTGGTCGCTCCACTTGGCGTGCTTCGCGTCGTGATCGCGGATCCACTCCGCGGACACGCCTTCCAAGAGGTCCTTCGGCTTGGCGTCGCCGGCGAGGCTCGGATCGGGCTTCGATGCGAGCCGCTGGATCGCCGCCGTGCTGGGCGATTCCGGATCGAGCGCCAGGATCTCCTTGTGGACGTGGATGGCCGAGTGCGGGCGCCCGTCCTTCTCGTACTGGTCGGCCAGCTCCGTCAGCTTGGCGACGAAGATCTTCGACAGCCCGAAGAGCTCGCCGGCGAGCGGATCGACCGCGTCGAGACGCGTCCGCAGACCGTCGACCACCGACTTCGGACGCTTCTGCGCGATCGCGAGGCGCAGCGCCTGGTGGAGCGCGTACACGTGCCCGTCGCCGTCCTCGATCGCGAGCGCGTACCGCGCGCGCAGGTCCCAGGCCTGAACCGATTTCGGATCGCGCTCGAGCGCGCGCTCGATCCACACGATGCTGCCCGCGGCGTCGTTCTTCGCCAGCGACTCCTCCGCGCTACGCAGCGCGAAAGCGAGGGCGGATTCCTCGCCGGCCGGTTGCGCGAAAGCACTGGCGAGGAGGAGCAGCGCGACCGGCAGGAATCGTGCGAAACCAGGCTTCATTGCGGAGCGCATCGGGGGGGTGAGGCGGAGCGGCCGGGGGGAAGGATCCCGCTCGTGCGTTCCCCCCCACGCTACCCGTCGGTGCGCGGCACGGGAATCGGTTCCGACCTCGGACCCCGATGTGGCGTGTAAGGGCGGTGCGTATGCGGTCGTCGAGGCCGACGATCAGGCCGAGCGTGCCGGCCTCGGGCCGGCGAATTCTGCGCGGAATCGCCTGCGAACGTGTCTCGGGTCGGATTCTCCAGTGCCCGTATCCGCCGACCCGCGCGCCCCCACGGATAGACTGCCGGCGGCCGTTTGGATCCGCATGCACACCACGACACGAGCTGTGGAGCCTGTCAGGGTCGGGGCGTGGATCAGCGCCCTCTCCGTCCCGAGTCGTCGGGGTCCGCCCTATCCGACCGAGGTCACGGTGACGATCACGACCCGCTGGGGCTCGGTCGAACTCGTGAACGGCTATTCCTATCCGTGAGCGCGCCGACCCGCTCGCCTGCGGAGATCGGTAGCGCTCCGGCGCGGAGCACGGCTCGATCCTTCTCGCCGGGACGTCGCGCCGCGACCGTGCTCGTGCTCCTCGCCATGGCCGCGGCGCTGACGCTGCGCTTCACGGGCGCCGGGTTCATGCTCCCGCACCGCGTGATGGGTGACGAGCGCGTCTACACCGGTCAACTCGCGCTGATGCGAGCCGAGGTCGCCGATCCCGAGCACGACTTGCGCTACGGTTTCTATCCGCACCTGGTCACGCGGCTCGCGGTGCTCCTGTTGCCCGCGCCGCCGGTTGCGGAACCGCGCACGCTGGAGGAGCACCTCGCGCGTGCTTCGACGGCAGCGTTGCTCCTGCGCCGCATCAGCGCGTGCATCTCGATCCTGGGTGTCCTGGCGACGTACCGGCTCACGCGCCTGTTCGCGGGACGCACGGCCTCGCTCTTCGCAGCGGCGCTGGTCGCGACGAGCCTGATCACGCAGTGGTACGCGCCGCAAGCGCGGCCGCACGGCGCGGCGCTGGCGCTGCTGCCGCTCGCGGTCCTGGCTTGCGCTCACGTCGCGCGGCGCCCGATGCCGCTCGCGTACGCCCTGGCTGGCCTCGCCATCGGGCTCGCGGTCGGCGCGTTGCAGAGCGGGATCGCTCTGCTCGCGCCGCTGTGCGTCGCGCACGCCCTGCGCAATCGTTCACGCGAAAGCTGGGCGCACGTGTCGTTCCTGGGCGCGCTGGCCGTCGTGGGCGCGTGCGTCCGGCTGTTCTATCCGTTCGCGTTCGTCGACTTGTCGGATCCCAAGGTCGCTGCAGCGCTCCCGGGCCACCATCTGTTCGGCCAGGCGTCGCACGGCGTCCAATACTTCGACGGCAGCGGGTTTCGTGTGCTGATCCAGAACTTGTGGAGCGCGGACCCGCTGATCTTCGTGCTCACCGGGCTGGCTGCGGCCACCTGGATCGTGCTCCGATTCGCGTCAGCCCGTCGCGCTCGTGCGCCACTCGCGCCAGTCGTGGGGGATTGGATGTCGCGCCTGCGGGCTCGCGCCGACCTCCTCGTCGTGCTCGCGTTCGTGTTGCCTTACGCCCTCGCGTTCGGCTTCTACAGCGTGACCTTCGCGCGCTACCTGCTGCCGCTCGTGCCCTTCCTGGCGTGCTTCGCGGCGACGACGTTCGACCGTCTGGCGGACGAGCTGTCGGCGCGCGCCGGCGCGCGGAGGACGCTGTGGACTGCGGCCCTCGTGCTCGTGGGTCTCCAGACGGCGGCCGCGGTCAAGTTGACGTGGTTGCGCACGCGGCCCGACACGTTGACCGAGACCGCGCGCTGGCTGGAGGCCAACGTGGAGCCGTCGCGCGAGCGCAGCTTGATCATGGGGACGCTCGACGTGCCGCTCTTGCGCGACGAGCGCTCGATGCACGAGTACGCCGACGTGGACACGGCCCATCCCTGGTGCATCTACCAGATGGAACTCCCGCCCGAGGCGCGCCGCGCGGGCTTCGGGCTGGACAGCATCGCGTCGCGCCACGTGCGGAACGCCGGGCCAAACGGCGAAGACCTGCTGCGGGAATTTCCGGCCGAGCGCCTCGTGAGCGACGCCTTCGAGAGCATGCGCTTGCCCCGAGTCGCGCGTCTGGTGCAAGCGATCGTGCGCGAGCGCGAGGTGCGCATCACGCCGATGACCGCGGACGACGGCGACGACCGTCCGTTTCAGTTCCGCGACCAGAACGACGAGTACCCGGCCGACCTGAACTGGGCCTGGCGCATGCTCCACGCGCGCTGCCTCGGTCCGGTGGTCGAGGTGCACCGTCTGAGGTGAACGTGCAGGCGTGAGCGCGCGTCCGCCTCACTCGTCCACGAGCCGGACGAGCGTTACGAGCCGCGTCGCGAGAATCGTCCGACTCGTTCCCGGAGTCGTTCGCACGATCAGGTAGCGCGAAACTGGCGTCCAAGGGCGCGTCACCGTTCGGACAAGGCCTCGAGCCGGTGCAGCGCCTCGCCGCTCTCGGGCGCGGCCGACATCGCCGTGGCCCAATCCATCGTGAAGCGCGCGTTGATCTCGCTCAGCGGGTTCAGCACGGTCGTCGTGCCGTCGGCCTCGCGGTGACGGTACGCGTCGATGCCGAACGGGCCGAAATACCCGGCGTTCGCGAGCGCGGCGCCCGCCACGGCGACGGCCTCCTCGAGCGCCGTGTCATCCTCGCGCGAAACGGCGCCGCGTTCCGCGCGTTCCGTGCGCGTCCAGGCTCCGTGCGGCGTCGTCGCCTGGAAACAGGGCGGCGAGATCACGACTTCGCCGCCGCGCTGCACCCACGCCGAGCGCGTGTACTCGCGCGTCACGCGCACCCACGGCTCGAGGACGAGAGGGCCGAAGCGCAGGCTGGCCACGAGCCACGCGAGCTCCGCCTCGGAAGGTCGGCCGGCCGCGATTCGGCGCCGACCACGACCCGCCGCGCCAAAGGTCCGACGCACGAGCCAGCCGTCGCTAGCCGGCGACGCGAGCCGCGCGAGGACTTCGTCGAGCGTCGCGACCACGTGCTTCTCGAAGCTCCCTCGCGCGAGCGGCGCGCGCACGAGCGCCGCGAACGGTCGCGCGTTGACGCGGCGCAGCACGTCGAGGCCGGGCGCAACGACGGGCCGTGCTCCCGCGGCCGCGAGCCGAGCGAGAGCGCGCGGCGTCGGACACCAGGCGCTGCCCAGTATGCCCTCGGCGCGCCGATCGCGCGCACCGCCGCGCACGGGATCGTCGTCGTCCAGCACGACGTCGTGCGGTCCGACGAGCGAGCCGATCAAGCGCATCCGCTCGCGCGCGACGATGGCGCGCAGATCCGCGGTGGGCGCGTAGCTCCGGTGCGCGGCGAGCTCGTGCTCGGCGTCGAGGTTGAGGACCCACGCGCGCGGCGCGGGCCCCCTGAACGGGCCCGCGCAATTCGTTGGCTGCGCTCGCAAGCTCGCTTCGCTCTGCGTGCTCACGGCTTGCGCCTCTCTCCGGTCGGCGGCGCGGCCGCGAGGCGCGCGAGGAATTCGTCGCTGAGCCCGGCCCGACGCCGCGCGTCGCGATTCATGGGCTGCCCCTGCATGAGCGAGGGCGTCAGCGGCGGCGGCAGCATCGCGCTCCAGCGATCGAAGTCGAGTGTTTCGCCCAAGAACCGCTCGAACCAGCGCACGGCGAACGCCACGTGGGCGACCTCGTCGGCTTCCACCTGCTCGAGGATCGCTGCTCCGCGCTCGTCGCCGGCCGCGCGGAACATCGCCGCGAAACGCGGGCTGTGCTCGAGGTTGGCGCCCTCGAGCCCGATGCCGAGCCAGCCGACGAACGCAGCCGCGCTCTCGCAACGCCCGACGCGATCCCAGAACCAATCGCGCACCGGGTGATCGCCGAATCGGGTGCCGAGCGCGGCCATGTGCTCGATGTAGAGGTGCATGTGCGCGAGCTCCTCGCGGCACAAGCGCACCAGCCCGCTGCGGAACGCGCGCGGCGTCTCCGGGAAGGCGAGCACGGCCCACGCGAAGAGCTCCGCGGCCTGCAGCTCGTGATGCACGAACGTGTGCAGCAACCGCGCGCGCGATTCCGGCCGCGCGAGAGCTCGACCGGTGGCGGTGGGGGCACTGCGCTGCACG
>Ga0163152_10001830_pt1 | contig 32421 bp, 35 predicted proteins | sample OliLakLV19MP8IB2_FD_148635 | JGI IMG/M metagenome (GOLD analysis project Ga0163152, IMG submission 148635) | Freshwater microbial mat bacterial communities from Lake Vanda, McMurdo Dry Valleys, Antarctica - Oligotrophic Lake LV.19.MP8.IB-2 | ecosystem: Environmental > Aquatic > Freshwater >...
GGATTAACCGCCACCCATTCAAAAACCCAACTCATCCTACTTTCCCCGCAAAAACGCTGGCAACAACAACGGCAGCTGCACTCCTGGAACTTCTTCGGCCTGTTCCAAATCCTCCAAGGCGATTTTTCCGATATAGAGCCGCTTCAAATCCCCTCCTTCATTCACAAACTTCTCAATATTTCTCAATCCCCGGAAATACACGAGACCCTTGGTAAATGATCCCAGCTCCGACGTGTCATGCAGTCCACGCTTGAGTTCAATGACCTTTGTCAGTGCCTTTGCATGATTATAGCCGAGTTCCGCCTCCAGATATTGGCGCGTCTCCACAAAGGGGTGCGTCATGGCGTAGGCGACAGCCAGCACACCGCGAGCGGGACCGTAACGCTTCTCATGATACAAAGACAGGATGCGATTTTGATTGAATACTGCGAGTCCCTCCTGCGTATCCAGATAATTTGCGAACCCGCGGCGGAAGATTTCGTAGGGTTGATGGTTGCCGTTCTCGACCGTCAGAATATGTGTTTCCACTTCATGGGCGAGCAACGAAGACACATGTTCCGGAGAAAAAAGCGCTCCTTCGCGCAGGTACAGATGTTTCCAGCCAACCGTGCAGTCGGCGACAAGGGCTCCGCGCACTGACACCTGCCAGTCGTGCAGACCATAGCGTGAAAGCGCTTCTTCAAAGATGGAAGCAGCTTTGTCGGCAGGCAGAAGACTTTTCCGCGGAGGCGGCAGATCGCATGCAATGCGGGAAGCCAAGACGGCCTTTGCTTCATCCAAAAGGCTCTCGCGGGGTTCACCGAACAGTTCGATGGAAGCAGCCATGAATTTCTTCGTGTCACCGCGCGCCCTCAGAACCGCGATGCGTTCCAGCATCTCGCGACGCTTTTTGGCGAGAAGAACACCCAGCGGCGAATCATCGGTCAGAAAAGACATCAAGCGCTTCTCTACGTCTCCCATATCCAGCGGGATTTCCGGATAGAGGAAGAACGGGCTGTACTCTTGATCTTCCTCCAGGCGCGCCCGCTCCTCGTAGAGATTGATCGGTTTTAAATATTTCAAGAGAAGTAAATCTTGATCGGTCTGCGCAAGCACTTTATCAAAAGCGCGGAGATCGACTTTCAGCTGGGAGCGCACGAGGGACGACGTCACGGTCTTCATCGGATCAATCAGGAAGCCCGTGAGATCTCTCTGTCCGATCACGGCACGAACGGACATAAAAGGCGCACTGCCAGTACGAACAAGTGTCTGAATTTTCTTTCCACCCAGCGAAAACTTTACATGATATGTGCCGTCATCGGCACGCGTGGCGCCGCCTCGCTCCTCCAGTTCCTCCAATAAATCGGGTGTAAAAAGCGTGCGATCTGTCAGCACGGGAGCGATGAGACACGGCACTTCCACAGAACCCCCGGCGCAGTTAATCAAGATATTCTCCCGATTTCCAAGTACCGGCTTTTCCAGCGCCTGCCTGGCTTTAGAGCCACGATCGACTTTCTCTCCAAAGAGATCCTGTGCGATGCGCACGCCTTTCTCCGGCGAACTCACCGAAAGACCGCGAACGCGTTCCAGACGGGAACGGAGCGGAGCAAGATTGGCGATCTGCACGCTCAGTCCGGCGCGCGCATTCACTTCCAGCAATACCGGCCCCTGCTCTTCATCCAGCGTGAGATCCACCGCAAGATACCCAATGTTTGTCACCTGCTGAATGCGCGAAGAGACGAGCAACATTTCTTCCCAATACGGAATGGCGATACCAGACGGCGAGCCGCCGTGAGGCAGTTCTTTAATGAGATTGTGATATTGAAACGCATGCGTCGTGACGCCTTTGGCAATATCGATGCCGATACCGATGCCACCCTGGTGCACATTCGCTTTGCCGCGGCTCTGCGCGGTGGGAATACGGAGCATCGCCATGACGGGCACCAAGTTGAACACCACGAAGCGCAGATCCGGCAGACCCGCCGGTCGGAAGGGTGCGAACCCGCGGTGCGGCACGAGAATTTTTTCAAAGAACGCCGTATCTTTTTTTCCGTTCACGGAAAATTTTCCGTCCAGAATGTCTTCGATGTGCTCGCGCAACTGTTCCTCGGGAATGGGATATTTCCCTTGCTCCAAAAATTCGCCGTTGCGCTTGCCTTTTAGGATGAGAATGCCTTCGCCTCCAAAGCCGAAATTTGGCTTCAGGACGCATTCCTGCGGCAGAGTGGCAAAGTCAAAATCCTGCAGCTGTTTGCGATCTTCAATGCGCGCATAAATGCGAGCGACCGGAACGCCGCGCGCGGAAAGATAAGCTTTTGTCTTCAGCTTGTTATCGGCAAACGCGACTGCTTTCTCCGGATTGAATGGACGCAGATACAGTAAATTACGGGCATTCAAGCCGAGCACCCCGTGATGGCGAAAAAAAGGAAATAACATACGGTAAGCAAATCACGATTCCTCCGAGCGCATGTGCTGGAAGAGTTCTCGAAAACGAAGGTATTCGATGAGCCGGAGTCCGGTCCATTTCCCCAAAAATACGTTAAAAATAATGGTCAATAAGATCAGTTCCGGATACGCCAGAATGAGTGACTGCAGGAAGGACCACTGAACAACGAACACGCACAGCAGAGCCGCGAGCACCGTCTGCCCAATGCCCATCATCGCGGACATCCATCCTTGTTCCGTCTTCGCGTTCAGGAAACTTTCTGAGAGCGTCGACATGATAAGCAAAATAAAGACTGCATCGCGTGAGAGCAAAATGCCAAAGGAGGCGCCGATGCCCAGCAACAGAAGCAATGTGATACTTCCGACCGCCAGGATGATCGCCATTTTGGGAATGTAGAGAAGATGCCATTTCCGCATCACGGAGCGAGTTGCATAGCCCGTCGATACGATGAATGCGAGGAAGAGCAATCCAACCCACCAACCGAGTGCGAGAAAACTGAGTGCGATGATGGAAGGAGCAAAGAGCCCGAATGTCGTGATGCCGATGACTTGTTTGAGGAAAGACAAAAGTGTCGCGATGATCGGCAACATAAGCAACAACACGATCGTCTGACTGGAGACGCCTTGCACCAGCATGTAGTTCACCAGCAATGTGAGCAGATTCCACGGACGGATCTTGAGAGAAGACGCATCGATCACCACCACTTCCGCATCACGACTCTTGGCTTGCTCCAAGAAAGCCGGCATGTCTTTTGCCGTCAGAAGCAAGGCGAGAGATTCGGGATGAGTAATGGCGATTTGGCGAGGCTGCAACACGGAATACGGGCCACGAGCAGTGCGTGCGACAGTTTTTGCGCTGCCCTCGGTGATAATGACGATGCTCTGATTCTGCATCGCAGCAAGCAATTGTGGCTGTCCCTCCACCACTCGCATGAGCGATTGCAAACCAACCACTCCATCCATCCATAAGATGATCGCATCAGCACCAGCGATTGTGTCACTGCGTTCTTGAAGTAATCGCACAAATGCATCTTCGCCACCGCGCTCTTCAATGGACTGAGAAGGGCGCAGTACTTTCAGGTAGAGACCGGCATCGGATGCAAGCTTGAAGTGATAATCCACTTTGGCATCAGGTACGGACCGATCTGCGATCAAAAGCATTTTGCGGCTGTACACAATCACGGTTCGCGAAGCGATCGATTCCTGACGTTGACCGTTGACCGACGCACGCATCACCAAACGAAAGCGCAGCTCCCCGGTTTTCTCCGGCGTGTAGATGACATCGACGCGCTTACTGACAGGCTCGGCACCGTCATTCACATACCAAAGATACTCAATATCCGTTCCAACCTCATGACTCTGCGACGCATCAAGAATAATAGTGCGTCCGACCGGCGTGTCTTCGGGTCCGGCGATGGCAGCCCTCAACGGCAGCTGAACCGGCTCATTGGAAACTTGCACGATGGAGCTTGAACCGGTGCTTGATTGCGCAAGCACAACAACAGGCACACTGGTGAGCGCTGCCGAAAGCACAAGGCTGGTAAGCCAGGGAATCGCCTGCGGAAAGATGCGTCGATAGGCGAAAATCATGCGTCAGTGGAGGAGCGGGCGCGCCGCATCCTCTCTCGCCCGCTATGCATTTCGTTATAGCGTTTCAGCTGCGGCTCGAGTTTTTCCGTGCAGCGATCGACCGCCTCGATGGCATTTGGTCGCCTCGACTCGGCACGAAATTGCTTGCGAGGCAGATCGACGGTGATCGTGACCTTTACCTGATCACGCACTTTTTTCGTCGGCTGATGCTCCGCTTCGACCCGGATGAGAGATTCGGCATTTTTAAGCCTTTTACAAAAAGTGGCAAGTTTTCCAATTTTCCTCGCCAAAACCAATAATTCACGATCGTTGTAGTGCAGGCCTTTCTCAAAGTGTTGGACGTTCATAGGAGAGGTGTCAAAGGGTGAAAACGGAGGGAAGGATAGCACAAAAAGGTTCAAAGAACGATGAGGCAGATTGAACTTGTCACTGTATAAATTGCAAAATAATCAAAAAGATGAGAAATATGCAAAAAAGTCCGATGCACTGGCACTAATCGCTATTCGCCAGAATGCTCCAAAATCACCATTTCCCTGTTGAAACCTCAGCAGTTCCCAAAATCCAGAATTGCGAAAAGACACAGAATTTGCTATAATAAAGAGAAATTACACCCACATTCCTATGCCGCCAGAAGTTCCCCCTGTTAGCCCAGTTGAACAATCTGAAACACAAGTCAGGCTTGCCGGTTTGCAAAGAAGCATCGAGCAAGGCACCACTGCGGCTCAGCGCGCACTGACGATGTTCAGTTCCGATCTGATGAAAACAGTCGCGAATTTCCTGGGACAGGATTCCAAATTGGGAAGAATTCTCCTCCGTATGGCAGATCGGCCGGAGCCACGCCTGCGTTTTATTAAAGAATTGGTAAAAATACAAGAAACAACGCCCCCAGTTGATTCGGTCCCGATGATCACTGCTCTTGGAGCCCAAGCGAGAGCTGTATTGACTGCATGGAATGGTCGCAATAATCCTGAACGTGCTGCGTACTCCTTTGAAGATCATCTTCGCGCAGTCGTGGCGAGCATGAATCTGACGGCCGCACAGCGCACCACAGGAATTTCTCTGCAAAGCATCGTGGATGCAGGCGCAGTCATTCTTGCTACTGAGCGAACACAAGCGAGTGCGAGTCCCAGCGCTACTCCCACGCAAGCACCAAATACCGTCTCTTCACCCCCACGATTTAACATCGCGGGATTGGCGGTAAATGGATCACTGAACCTTACGAGCGCACTGACGGAGATTCCTGCCTTTCCAAACGGAACTGTCAAAATTTCCCAAACGGAGATTCAGGTGCAGCAAGGTACAAACACATTGCGTTTTGGTTTTCGTTTGCCAGCAGGTGCACCGACAGCGGTATCGCTCGCAGACGTTGCAGGCGTCACGAGTGTTCAGCAATTGATGCTTCGCATGCAGGGCGGTGAAGCCACTCTCGATCAGATCGTTACGCGAATCCGCTCAGTCGCTCCGGGTACGAACAGCATCATGGTCAACGGTCTCACGCTTGAGCGCATTCTTTCTTAACAATGCCAGATCCGATTGAGGTACTGCCATCGGCCCCAACGACTCCTGGAGAAGTCCCGCTGCTGCCTCCCGCACCTGCGGAGTTGAATGCCGCGATTCAGGCAGCACAAGCAGGCACTGGTCCTGCTTTTGAAACTGCACTGCCGACACAGCCGCCAAACGCTACTCATGCGCAAATGACCGAGTATTTGGGCAAGCTGAATACAGTCGCCCGATACATCCTGAACTGGGAAGCACGACGTGTGGGAGGCGAGAATGTACGCCTAAACAGTGAGTGTCAGAATGTGCTCCGCACGCGTCTGGAGGCGGCGCAAGCACGCATTCGCGAAATCGCAGGATTGGAATACGATGTACGACAGCAATTATTGTCACTGCGGGGAAATGTTGAGTTGCAGCAGCTGAGCCGTCGCAACGCCATCGCTAATGCGCCCCGCGCAATTGCAAATGCCGGAACACAACTTGGCTCCGCCGCACTGACAGGACTCCGCTCACTGGAAGCAATGCCCGGTATCGGGCCCATGTTCCGAGAGATCCGTTATTTCTTTGGTAACTCTGTTCCAGAGGCGTCAGAGACGGTCGGGCATTGGATCCAGAAAGGTTTCTGGCACTTGGTCGCCTCCCCTTCTCTCCTCGGTCTGGATACCAGCAACATTCCTTTCCTCAGCAATATCACCCGCGTGGGACAGGATCATCTGGCACGACTCGCCACGCGTGATGCACTGAAAGAATTTGCGGACACGTCGGGCGCTTCCTTTGAAGGCGGTATCCCGGATAACCTCTGGCGCCAATGGCGTCAGCAGATTCCCGCTGCAGCGCCTGCTCCTGTCGCTCCTGCGGCTCCCGTTGCCCCCGGCGCAACACCTGTCGCTGCTCCTGTCGCTCCTGCCGCAGCTCTCCCTGCTCTCACGGACCGCGAAGGAATTGCGACGTACTGGCAGCGCAAAGCGCAGGAATACACGCAAGCAAAAGCTACGGAAACGACCTGGGGCACACCTGCCAATCCCAAGCGTTTCACGTTCGCAAATCTTCTCGCCTTCAACCCCACCGTGATGCAGCGACAGGCGGCGGAGGCGCAAGCGCGAACACGTCTCGATGCCATCAAAAGCAAATTACCTAATCCAGGAACGGTCACACTTACTGCCGGCAATGCATTTTCCTTCCGTCGCACTGGCGCAAACATTGCAGCGACTGTCCCGCTGACCGGTGATCATTTCGATGCAGCGGGAACAGCAACGTCTCCGGACGCGCAACTCTTCGTTGCTGCTCTTACCAATATGCCAGCCGCACAGGAAGTGGTGATAGGAACGGAGACACGATTGGAAAGGCTGACAAACGGTATCAAAGTGACTCTTCGCACCGGTACAAATACGGGAGAACTGGCTAACATCAATGCCGTGTGTGCTCCATTTCTCACCCGCACAAGAATAGGAATTCTTAGTCTGGACGTCACGCTCCCAACCCTCACGCCAGGCGTAAAGATCGCAGTGATGAACGGCATCGTCGCACTGCAATACAATAGCCAGATGTCCTACGATCAACTGGCAACTTTCCTGGTGCAGCAAGAAGCACTGATCAATGGCGCATCCATCGGACAGGAAATACGATTTATGACTGGCTCTTGGAGAAATTTCCCTCTGTAAGTTCCTTCCCAATTTTGTATGCCACGTCCAGCGCTCATCGAGCATCTCTTAGAACACAATGGCACGCGTGCCCTTACGGATGCGTCGTTCACGGACACGCATATCAATGCCGCCGTGAATCATATCCCGCGGATGACTCCGTTGGAATTGGTTGAGCTGCGCCGGTCCATCGATAATCAAATACAGCTGCGTGAGCGCCGCGAAACTCCGGCTGCAGGTCCCAATAACGTACGACTGGGACTAGAACGTCTGCGATCCTCTATTCAACTTACGCCGCAGCAAGAAACAGAAGGACAAGTGCGTCGCACAGGCGGAGAAATTGCGAACCAAGTGCAACAGGATGTGCAAACCGTCCGCGAAGGCATTCAAAACCGGGACTATGGAAACGCAGCCATTGCCGGCGCACGCCTCGGCGCCATGGGACTAGGGGCTCTCTTCGGTGCTCATAAGATCGTAGAGGCAGCACATGATGTGTGGCATACGCAGGGATTTTGGGGTCGCATCAAGGCATTAGGCCGACTTGCGTTTTGGACAGTCGGAGTCGGCACGGGAGCCGTGCTCGCTACGAATTTGCTCCGACAGAATCGGGACGATCAAAGTATCACAAACAATGCCGGCACTGCGCCCGTTGCTACACCTCCCGTTGCTCCCGGAGCTGCTCCTGCGCCAGCTGCCACCCCTCCCGTTGCTCCCGGCACAGCGCCAGCCGCCACACCACCGGTTACTCCCGGGGCTGCTCCCGCTCCCGCTCCAGGTGCTCCAGCCGCACCAGGCGAAATCCCGACGTTCCCGAGCATCCAAGCATTCTTCCAGTCCCTCCCGGATGGGCGCATATTTCAGCATAACCCTCGCGTGCGCGTGATGGGAAGACTGCTGGAGCTGCAGGGAGAAAACCTCATGATCGATGGCAGAAGGGTCTACGCGCGTTTTCGCGCACCGGCGACGTGGCAAACTGTCGCCTTCTCCACCATGGAAAAGCGTGGCAACAATATGCTCAGCAATGGCCAGACCGTGTCAGCGACGAACGTGGCTACCCATCTGGAGGCAGCCGTTCCTCAGTTTGAGAGCGGCAGAGTATACGATGCGAATTATCTCCTCGCACGCGTGCAGATCAGCCCGAATCCTTTTTAGTCGACTCGAAACTTTTTAGACTCACGTCATCCGATGATTCAAGACCAAATCCTTCACCTCAGCTATACTCAACCCGTGCACTACCTGCGCGATTATCTGTTTTTGATTCCATTGCTCGTGGCGCTGCTTTCGGAGATCTCCAAAGTAGTGCTTCATGGGATCCGCACAGGAAATTGGCAAGAGAAACTGTTCCAACCGGGCGGCATGCCCAGTAGCCATTCGGCTTTTGTCACCTCGCTCCTCATCATCGTTGGAAGAAAGCTTGGTACCACTTCCGCGGAGTTCGCCATCGCCTTCGTATTCGCCTGCGTGATGTGGTTCGATGCGATGAGTTCGCGCCGCGCCATCGGGGAACAAGCAAAACTGCTCAACCGCTTGCAGCACTGGGAACATCTAAAAGAGCGCCTAGGCCATTCCTTACCAGAAGTCATCGGAGGCATTCTCTTCGGCTCCCTCGTGACTATGCTCGGCATTATCATCAGCGATCACTTCGCGTTGTAATTCCATTTTTATCTTCAAAATTGTTTTGATCTTTGATCTTGAATCTTTGATCTTATTAAAGAGCTGGATCATTCCCCGCCTTCTTTGCTTTCCTCGCCAGAGCAATCTCCATGTACTGGCTCACCAATACACCGAGCAAGAGAAGCAATCCATACGCCATAACCAAGTCTGACAGTCCCAGCTCAGGCGGCAGGATATTTTTCAACATGGCTATAAAAAAGCGCTGTACCAGGAAATAATAGAAACAGCACCCAAGGCGAAGGCGATCTTTCGGAGCATGCGCAGGTGATCATTCGCGTGCATCTCGCCCCCGAACGAAATATCGATAAGTTTCGGACCAATCATCCAATGCAGTGCGAACCCGTTCAACGAGAGCACAACCACGACGATCATCTTAAAGAGAAAACCGGATGAGCCATTATAGGCTTCCCTATCCCCCAGATATAAACCTACTCCGGAAAAGAACATAAGCAGCAATGACGCAAGAATGACGCTGGAGAGCACGCGCATGACCTCCGCTTCTTTGCTGGAAATTCTAAGATCCTTCAGGAACTTGAAAAAAAGCACATCGGCGATGGTCGCACCTCCCAGCCCCAGCGCTACCCCCAAAGCATGAAGTGCCAGAATAATAGTTCGTTGATCGGCCAGAAAACCGATGAATCCGCCGGTGGTCACGACATCGTTCATGAGAATAAAGAGAGAACTATGGATCCTAGAGAATCAGGATTTCCCGGGAAGAGAGCGGCGACTCCAAATCCGCGCAGCGCAACACCCACGCCGTACGCAATGATCGCAGTAATGGTACCCATGATGAGAATCTCCGCCGCACCGCGTATGAGGCGTTCGCGCGTCACATAACTGCGTGTGAGACCGACAAAGAGCAACGCAAGACCGGCGGAAAAAACAGCCACCGTGAAGCGCATGTCAGGCGGAACGCTGAAGAAATACGACAAAAGCGGAATGCTGCCGAAGAAGACGAATCCGGCAAAAGTCGCAACCCCATGCAGGAGCGGCTTGCTGGTTTGTCCCCTGGAAAGCCCGTGCTCCTCCAGCATCATCGTATCAACCCAGAGCTCTTTATTGGCTGTAAGAATGTTGACCGTTCGGTCCAGGTCTTTCCCGGTAAAGCCCTTCTGCGCATAAAACGATTTCACTTCTTCGCGCTCAATCTCCGGGTCAGCCTCGATCTCCTGCAGCTCTTCTTTTCGTAACCGCTCATACTGATCGATTTCCGATTTGATCGAGAGGAAGGAGCCGGCTCCCATGGAAACGCCGTCTGCAAGCAGGTTCGCGATACCCAAAATAATAATCACACTGTGCGGCAAATCGGCACCGACCGTTCCCGCGACCACGGCGAAAGTTGTAATAATACCGTCATGCGCTCCGTAGACGATATCGTGAATGAATGGCCCAAGCCGGTTGCCATGAACATCCGTCTTCCGATGCTCTGCGAGTGCTTTCTGGAGATCGCGCATGGTGGATAGTGTAAATGACTGTTGAGCGATTGACCAATGCACGGGGAAGGGGTGGTCGGTCTTGTTTGCTTATTGAGTCCCAAGCCATTGCTCATTACACTACTCCCATGCCTCGTCTCGCCGATCAGAAAGCGGATTTTCCCCAGTGGTACCTGGATGTTATTGCGCAGGCGGATCTCGCCGAAAATGCGGAAGTCCGTGGCTGCATCATTTTCAAGCCCTATGGCTATGCGCTGTGGGAAAACATCCAGCAGGAACTCAACAGACGCATCAAGCTGCTGGGCGTCCAAAACGTCTACTTTCCGATGCTCATTCCCGAGTCCGTACTCGCCAAAGAGAAGGCGCACATTGATGGCTTTGCGCCGGAATGCGCGGTTGTGACGCACGGAGGCGGCAAGGAATTGGCCGAAAAACTCTACATTCGCCCAACCAGCGAAGCAATTATCTACACGACATTCGCCAAATGGATTCATTCCCATCGCGATCTGCCGCTGAAGATCAACCAATGGGCAAACGTCGTGCGCTGGGAAATGCGGACACGGCCCTTCCTCCGAACATTGGAATTCCTCTGGCAAGAAGGTCACACCTGCCACGCCTCAGAACAAGAGGCCGATACGATGGTGCACGCCGCCATAGATATGTATACGGACTTCGACCGCGAGTTTCTCGCATTGCCGGTCATGAAAGGCAAGAAACCTGATCACGAGAGATTTGCCGGCGCGCACTACACGCTGACAACGGAAGCGTTGGCAAAAGACGGCAAAGCCATTCAGGCGGGAACATCGCATAATTTGGGACAAGGGTTTTCAGAAGCCTATGACGTCAGTTTCCTGGGAGAAGACAGCAAGGAACATCGCCCCTGGATGACCAGTTGGGGTCTCTCCACGCGCATCATCGGCACGCTGATTGTGGTGCACGGTGATGAAAAAGGACTGAAATTGCCCCCCAATCTTGCGCCGATCCAAGTCGTCATTGTTCCGATCTATAAATCCGATGAAGAGCGTGATCTCGTCCTGAAAAAAGCAGCGGAACTCCAGCAAAGTCTGCCGGGCATCCGCGTTCACGTTGACGTGCGAGATGACAAATCCCCGGGCTTTAAATTCAACGAGTGGGAAGTAAAAGGCGTGCCTGTACGCTTTGAGCTGGGACCAAAGGATATGGCAGCGGGACAAGTGATGATGCTCCGGCGCGACACCATGGCAAAATCTCCTCTGCCCTTCTCCGGATGTACCGAAGCATCAGTACAAGATGTATTGCGCGATATTCAGCAAACTATGCTGAGCCAAGCCGAGGAATTTATGAAGAGCCACACGCATACGATTGATGAGTATGAAAAATTCAAAGATCTCATTGAACAAGACAGCGGCTTTGTTTGGGCACCCTGGGACGGCACGCATCAGAGCGCGATGAAGATCAAAGAAGAAACCAAGGCGACCATTCGCCTGCTCCCCGAAGAGCCGATGCCCATCGACGGGAAAAAAGATATGATCTCCGGAAAGCCCGCGACGACGATGGCGTTGTTTGCAAAAGCGTATTGATGAAGGACTCAGAAGATTCAGAGGACTCAAAGGATTCAGAAGAAGATAAGGAATTTTTTTTAATTTCTTTTTCTTCTTTCGTAGTCCTTTTCAATCCTCTCCTCCCATTCGGGCCTGAGGGCCTCAGGGCCTCGAACGGCTGAGTCTTCTGCTTCTTCTGAATCCTCTGAGTCCTTCGTCATGAGGGTTTCTTCTCCTCCGCAGACGGCTGATGCGCGGCTTGCTGTGCCATCGCGGCGCGGCGGCGCTGGAACAGCACCACGGCGTTGCTGATGATGCTCGCAACTTTGTCGGCTTCGGGGATGTATCGGAGACAGAAGCGCTGACCGATTCCTTCTTTCAGATCAAAACAGATCATACCAAACGGCACCATATTCCAGCACTGCGTGGATGCATTTACGCTCGCAAGGTTATCCAAATTCATCTGACGAACGTTTGTGTGAAAAAGGGAAGATTGATTGATGACGACCAATTTTTCTGTGGTGATAAGAAGTATGTCGTATTTCCAATCAATATAGGAAGTCAGAAGAGGGTAAAAAACTGTTGGGATCCAAGTGACGAGAACAGCAATGAGAATCAGGTAAACGGGTGCGCCGATATACCATATGCCAATACCGATGCCGATGAGCAGGAGACTGAGAAGAAAAGATCGGATGATGCGCAATAAAAATAGAAAGCCATGAAAACGGACTGCCAGGATAATGGTCTCGTCTGCCGACAAGTAGTTTTTCGCCATCCTATCCGTATCTGTTTCTAGCGCAAAAATTTTCATAGCGCTTCAGTATACTCCCCATTCAGGAAGAGGCTATCCAATACCACTTCGCGTTCAAAGTGATACTCATTGAATAGAGCTTCCTCCCATCATGGAGCCGCAAAGAGAACGCTTCGCGGTATCATTTTAAAATGGAAAAGGTACAAGAGAGCAGGAATGCCACTTTTCTGCCACAGAAAAAGGAAAATTGAAGATGCCAACGCCCAAAAAACAAGAGCGATATTGATGAGATTATGGCTACATATAGCCATTTTCTATATTTTCCAGACAAGTCTGATGCAGGAATCTTGTGCTTCCTTTATAGTTTCACTTCATGAAACCGCGTTCCGCTACTAGGAATGGGCGAGCCGGCAAAAGCGGTGCTTTGTCAGAAGTGGACATCCATATCAACAAGCTGATGCGCCGCAAGGTGAATACAGGAGCGCTCCAAGCAAAGTCTACAAAAGAAGCCCTACCCGATGTCGACAAGCATTATCGGATTTTGGCAGACCTCACCTCTGATTACGCCTACTGTCTGCGCGTAGAAACGGATGGAAATATGGTCATGGAGTGGATGACAGACTCGGTCACGCGGATGTTAGGCTGGACGGAAGAGGATATACAGAAAGGCGGATGGCAACTGGCAACTCTGGAAGAAGATCTTCCCGCTGCCAGTGAGGCATTTAAGAAACTCATGCAGGGAGAAGAGATAAAAGCGGAAGGCCGGATGCGTGCCAAAAACGGCGATATCTTTTGGATATGGTGCCATCAGGTGCCTGAGTGGAACGCCGATCGGACGAGAGTCGTCCGCATCTTTGGAGCATGCAAAGACATCACCGAACAAAAAAGAGCTTTGGAAAAATTGGCAAAAGAAGAGCAGCGCTATAAGTCCCTGATTCTCGCCACTTCCCAAATCATCTGGTCGGCTACTGCTGACGGCAGAGTGGTTGAAGATTTACCGACCTGGAGGGCATTCACCGGTCAAACGCGCGAAGAAATTATGAATCGAGGATGGATGGACGCCATTCATCCCGAAGACCTTCCCTTAGCTCTTCAGAGCTTTGAAGAGTCATTGCTGTCCAAAAACGCTTCCAGCACCACTTTCCGTGCACGAGCGAAAAACGGCGACTTCCGTACGCTCCTTGCACAGGCGATTCCCCTTCTGGATGAAAAGGGCGACGTGCAGGAATGGGTGGGCGCCTGCAGGGACATTACCGAAGAACGACGTGCAGAAAGAAACTTGCATGATTTCTTCGAGAACGGAATCATGTGCCTGCACTGGGTGGATGCAAACGGCGTAATCATTAACGCTAATCGAGCTGAACTGGAATATTTGGGCTACGAAAAAGAAGAATACGTTGGCCATCACATCGCAGAATTCCATACGAGTCAGGAGATCATCAAAGATATCCTGCAACGATTGATGGCAGGAGAAGTCATTCGTAACTATCGCGCTTTTCTGAGACACAAAAACGGATCGACCAAAGAAGTACTGATCGATTCCAGCGTACTTTGGGAGAACGGGAAATTCATTCACACGCGGTGCTTTACCAGGGACATCACTGAGCGGAAACTTCTGGCTGAAGAAGCGCAGCAATCACGAAATCACCTTAAAACCATCGTCGAAAAAATCACCGATGGCATCACGATTCAGGGCATGCAGGGGAAGCTGGTCTACGCAAACGAGTCCGCCGCACGCATGACCGGCTTTGCGTCGGCTGAGGAGTTTCTCCGCGCCGATGTACAGGAAATCATGAAGCGCTTTGAATTAATGAACGAGCACGGAGAGAGCATTGCCTCAAAAGATCTGCCTAATCGTCGCGCGCTCCTGGGCGAGACGGTCGAACCCACGTTGGTGCGCTTCCGCGTCCTGGCGACGGGCGAAACGCGCTGGTCCATGCTGCAGGTGACGCCGCTCTTCGATCCAGACGGAAAGCCCCAGGGTATTCTCAATATTTTTCACGACCTCACTGAGCAGAAACGCAATGAAGAGCGCGCGAAGTTCATTGCGGAAGCCAGCACGGCGCTCACCCAATCACTGGATTACAACACCACTCTTCAGAGTGTGGCCGAACTTCTTGTGCCGCGCCTCGCGGATTGGTGCACCATTGTGCTTTCCATGCCGGATGGCGCGTACAAAACGGTGGCGGTGGCGCATAAAGATCCTTCCAAGATCCAATGGGCTTTGGAGCTTCAACAAAAATATCCTCCCTCCGGCCCGAATCCGAAAGCAGAGCGAGGACTGCCCTATGTCATGCGCACAGGTAAAGCCGAGTTGTATGCCGAGATGACTGATGAAATACTCATGGCCAGTGCGAAAGACGAGGAGCATCTCCGCATGCTGAAAGAAATTGGCATGGTTTCAGCCATGATGGTCCCCGTGGTTGCGCAAGACCGCACGCTTGGAGTCATCAACTTTCTCACGGCGGAATCACACTGCCATTATACCGAGGATGACCTCACATTCGCCGTAGACTTAGGCAAACGCATTGGCCTGGCGTTGGATAACGCTCGCCTCTTCACTGAATTGCAAGAAACAGAAAAGGAAATCCGACAAGGCAACGAGGAATTGGAGACCCGCGTGCTCTCACGCACAAAAGAATTGGAAGAGACACGCGAACGCGACCGAGCCAATTTGGAACGCATGAAAGTAATGCTGGAACACTTGCCGATGGGAGCCCTGGCCACCGATGCCGACGGAACGGTGATCCATGTGAATCGCCAATTCTGTTTATGTTCCGGCATCACGCTCTCCCCTGCGGAAATAATTGGCAAACCTGCGCTTGGCGTAACATCTCAAATTTTGGATCACGTTGTAAACCATGAAGAATTTGAGCGGCAGCAACGATATATACAGGAGCGCAGGGGTCCGCTCATCGGCGCAGAAATCCGCTTGGATGACGGACGAGTCCTGGAATTCGATTACATTCCCATCTTCGTGGATGGCAGCATGCGGGGACAATTATCTTTGTACCAGGACGTCACCGTGGAAAAGCGCATCGATGCCGCCAAGACGGAATTCATGTCGCTCGCGAGCCACCAGCTGCGCACACCGCTCACCGGGATCCGTTGGGCGTTTGGCAAACTGGAGCGCAGTCTCAGTTCGCGCGTGAATGAATTGGAGCGTCAGCTGCTCTATGAAGGAAAAGGGGCGGCAACGCGTATGGCAGACACGATCGACACCATGCTTTCGATTTCGCGCGTGCAAGCCGGCAATGTGCAGATGGAAGCAAATCAGGTGGATCTGCGTGAGTTCCTGACGAAGCTTGGTGAGGAGCTTGCGCAAGTCTGCCTGCAGAAAAACATTCATTTCCACGTGGAATGCGAAGACATCCATGCACAAACGGATCCAAAAATTCTAAGAGAAATTGTGGGGAACCTCCTCAGCAATGCAATGAAATACACCCCAGATCACGGCACGGTCATTCTGCGTGCCACCAACGGTGCAGACATTCGCATTGAAGTAGAAGATACGGGACTCGGCATTCCGGAGCGCCAGCAGAAAAAAGTGTTCCAGAAATTTTTTCGCGCCGACAATATCGTCATGCGCGATACAACGGGATCGGGGCTTGGCCTCTATCTGGTCTCGCTCCTCGTCTCCATTCTCAAAGGCTCCATCACATTCCGTTCTACAGAAGGAAAAGGCACCACATTCGTGCTCACCCTCCCAAGAATCTTGGAGCCCTAAAGACATTCATACTTACCGCTTAGCTTTCTCGCGTGCTTCGATCGCCCGCAGTACAGACTGCGGATGCACCTCTTCTTCCAGCTCCACCAGTTCCGGGTCGCTGCCTTCTTTCAGCTTCAGATGATCGGCAATGGCATCAACAAGTCGGAGGATCTTCGTGATTTCATATTCGGCCAGCAAATTGATATGCAAATCCAAGTCCGCTCTTTTGTCAGAAATTTCTGCCATACGGTTTTGGCTGATAAGAACAAACGCTGAAAGGAAGATCGCTTCCAGCGACACAATCATCGTGAGCAGACCGAAGGGAAACGGATCAAAAGGTGCGATCTCGGTGAAGCCCAGATTGACCGCAATCCAAATGCCAAACCAGGCGATGTGCAGGTACACAAAGATCATGCTACCGGAAAACATCGTGATTCTGTTCGCAAGCTTGTCGCCTGGATTCTTATTTTTCTCCATCTGACGGCGCACTTCCATGAGAGCTTTAATATTCCGATCGACGGCCTCGGCGAGATGAGGCGACTGCAAAGATCGTGATTTTGATTTTGCTGACATGACTGCAGTATAACGCCAAGGCGCTGCTGGACCTATCACATTTCGGCTTTTTGATCGATCTATCGGTGCTCATCTGTCTTTATGCCGTTACGCTTTTCATAGGAACAAAACTTTTTTCGAGGATTCAGATTTGATCGCGAGAGGGAAAACATGGAAAGCTCTGAAAGTCGATGTAGAATCAGAAGCATGACGACGCAACAGTTTAAAGACGATCCCGAGTTTTTTTGGTCACGCGGTGAAGTGTATGACGTTGTTATTGGCCGCTTAAGTCAGGCCATCGCACAGCGATTTCTCCCATGGCTCGAGGCTCCTAAACGGGTGCATTGGCTGGATGCTGGATGTGGTACAGGAATAGTCACCCGCGGCATTCTGCAAGACTTGGATCCTTCGAGGATCGATGCAATCGATCCATCAGAATCATACTTATCCTATGCGTCCAAACAGATCACGGACCCACGCGTGCGATTTCACCTCACGGACATCGAATCCATGGATTTTCCTCCCGAGAGTTTCGATGCCATTGCCTCCGGCCTGATGCTTCAATTCCTGAGCGATCCCGAGGCGGAGCTGTTGGATCTTCTGGGACTGCTTCGTACCGATGGCATCATCGGCGCCTATGTCTGGGATTTTAGCGATCCCGCCTTTGCCATGCGCATCTTCTGGGATGCCGCCATCGCACTCAATCTGCCGAACGCCGCCGAAAGTGATCCTGTGAAATTGCATCCGCTTTACTCTCCGGCAAATATGGAAGCGCTGTTTCGTCACACTTTCTTACGAGACGTGCAGACCGAACGCATCGTTTGTCCGGTTGTTTTTCCGCATTTTAACGACTTCTGGTCCATATTCTCAGGATACCAATGTAGGGGAACTTCTTACTTAGCCACGCTTCTCCAGCCTGATCATCTTCTTCTCAAAGATGAAGTGCAGAAGCGGGTCAAACACGACAAGGACGGATCGCTCCATATGGATTTTATCGCGACAGCGGTAAAAGGGCGTAAGTAATACCACTTCTGGCAATATTGGCTTAGCGAAACCGAGGTCCACCGCGACCACGTCCGCGTCCGCGACCTGCTCCCCCTCCGCCACTTGATCTGCCTCCGCCACCACTTCCTTGCGGCCGGCTGAAAGAGCGATAGGGCTTTCGGTACGCCGAGCCATCGGCTTCATCGCGATCATCGCCGGGGCCTGGTGGCAATGGCGCTCGTGCGGGCGGCAATTGCGGCAATGGACGGCGCGGGAGCTGGGAGCGAATGAGTTTTTCGATGTTGCGAATTTCGGATTGTTGATCGGGTGAAGCAAAGGAAATAGCGCGTCCTTCGCGTCCTGCTCGGGCGGTACGTCCGATGCGATGCACATAATCGGAGGCATCGTCGGGGAGATCGAAGTTAATGACCACCTGAATCCCCGTCACGTCGATACCACGCGCCGCAATATCGGTTGCAACCAGCACACGGTACGTTCCTCTCTTGAATCCTTCCAGCGCGTCCAAACGCTGACGTAGCGATCGGTTGCCGTGGATCTCCGCAGCGGGATGGCCCATGGATCGGATGGAGCGCGTAATCTTCTTGGCTCCATGTTTGGTACGCGAGAAAACGAGAATCGGACCCTGATATTCCAGAAGCAATTTATCCAGGAGGCGAACCTTCTCTTCTTTGCGAACGATGAAAAGTTCTTGCTCCACTGCCGAAGCGGTCGTTCCGGCCGGAGCGACTTCAATACGAAGCGGCAATTTCATCTGCGATGTAGCAAGCTTCACGATTTCATGCGGCATCGTGGCGGAGAAAAGCATCGTCTGTCTCTGATCGCGTGGAATATGCGCGATGATGCGATCGATCTGCGGCTTGAATCCCATGTCCAACATGCGATCCGCCTCATCCAAGACAAGAATGCGAACTTCCTTGAGCGTCACCGTCCCCTGCTGCAAGTGATCGTTCAGGCGGCCCGGCGTGGCGATCAAGACTTTCGGATTAAGCCGGAGCATCTCGCGCTGGCGATGCATGGACGCGCCGCCCACGAAGACCGCCATCTTGATGCCAAGCATCGGCGCAAACTGTGAAAGGGATTCCTCCACTTGATACGCCAGCTCGCGCGTCGGCAACAAAATCAAAGCTCTCCCTCCCTCTTTGGCGATGCGCTGCAAGAGCGGAACACCGAATGCGAGCGTTTTGCCCGTTCCCGTCTGTGCAATGCCAATGACATCTTTGCCATCGACGGCGATGGGAATCGCCTGATGCTGAATAGGGGTGGGCGTGGTGAACTTCAGTCGATCGAGGACATTCAATAGGTTGTCGTCGATACCTAGGCCGCGAAATGTAAGGGGGGTCTCTGTACTCATGTGACGAGATTGTACTCTCGTTTTTGTTTTGCACATACGGAATTATGCGATTTAGTACAAAAAACGTACTAATTCCTTGAGCCTCACGCAACGGGAGCCTCTACGAGACAAGCTTTCTTCCTTCACGAAATCATGAAAACCTTCCCTTGGCGTATTGGAGACCTCGCAGAGCAGATCGAGTTCACCGCCCGCACGCTCCATCATTACGATGAAATCGGACTTCTGAAGCCCTCAGCGCGCGCCGAGAACGATTATCGCCTCTACACCGAGGCCGATTTGGCCCGCTTGCAGCAGATTCTGCCACTCCGACAGTTGGGATTCCCCCTGGAACAAATCGTACGATTGCGACCGGATCCATGAAACATTTTCTTATTTTTAAGGACAAATATCAACGGAAGAGCAGCAAAACGAACCGCACCCATTGCGTCAACTGAAAGCTCCCCGCTTCGCGAGTACTCTTCCCGTCAGTGAAACGTTCTTCCAAAGCTCCGGCTTCGCGCAAGCGGCCAAAAACGGATGTCATCAAGGCTCCTGCTACCAAGCGTCTTCGACGTGCGACGGTTCGCTTGTCGCTTACCAGCGTGATTGCATCTACAGGGGCGGTGCTTGCCGTAGCATTTGGGATCTTCTGCATTATTTGGCTGCGGGAAATATTGGTGTTGGTTTTGCTTGCGGTGTTTCTGGCAGCGCTTATGGATACGGGCGTGGAATTTTTAAAGAAGCTCGGCATTCCAATCGGCTTCGCCATTTTGCTTCATTACGCAATTTTTATCGGGATCTTGCTGTTCTTTCTGGTGTCATTCATTCCGATCATGGCCGAGCAGCTCTTGCAGCTTTCGGCGGCAGCTGACAAATGGCTGACTGCATTCCATGCAGATCCGGTTTTATCGCTCCCTTTCCTTTCTCGGGAACAGAGCATCCAAGTGGCAAACATGCTGGCGGAAAATATGCGAGCGCTCTCTATTGAACGATTGCCGGACGCACTGAAGCGGGCGGGTGAACATCTCTCGACCGAGAATGGCGGATGGCTTGGCTTGATCCGCTCCGCTGCGGGATCTTTCATACACTATGTGACCGCGGTCATCATCGTGCTGGTAATGGCGTTTTTCCTGCAGGTGGAAAAACATCAGCATTATGCATGGCTAAAGAAATTCTTTTCCCACGATGCGCAGGGATATATCGATGACCGGTTAGGCCAAATGCAAGAAAAATTGGGAATGTGGATCCGCGGACAGCTACTGCTCTGCCTCAGTATCGGGACGCTGACGTTTGTCATCTTGTTTTTGCTTGGCATGCCCTACGCGCTGACGCTTTCGATTCTCGCCGCAGTCATGGAAACCATTCCCTATGCGGGCCCCCTCATCGCGGCAGTTCCCGGCGTGCTCATTGCCTCCGGGCACGGCGATGTGTCCTGGATTCTCACGGTTGCGGGTGCTTACTACTTCATTCAATTCTGCGAAAATAATTTCATCGTCCCCATCGTCATGAAGCACGCAGTGAATCTCTCCGGCGTGACGATCATGGTCGCGATGATGGTGGCGGTGAGTTTTCCCGCAATCATTCATCCGGTGATTGGCATTCTCGTCTGTATTCCGCTTGCAAGCATGCTGAGCATTTTCCTGGATGATTTCCGGAGGCATCAGGTAGCAGCGACGGTGGCGAGAGTGTGATGGGGAGTTTCGTTCCAATTAACCAATTAACTAATTAACTAGCTACGGACTGGCTTGAAACGATTGCTCGGTCAGTAGGATGGCCCAGCGTGGTTGATTGGTTAATTAGTTACTTGGTTTGTAATTGGAACGAAACTCCCTGTTCTAAATTTTATTGACAAAAAATACGTGCCCCTTCAATCTTCCCCCAGATGCAACACGTCTGCACATTGAAGCGCTACATTCGCGTCCTCCCCCTGGAGAGCCGGTAGTCGTTATGTGCTGATGAAATCGTTCGACTTCCCGTCCTCTCCCGCCGAGAGGATTTTTTTGATCTTTGAAACCATCGATTCTCAAAGTACGCGTTTGTCGGTTCGAGAGCCGATAAACCCGTCCGTTGACCCATTCTTTTCCTTTTTTAGGAGCACGTCATGCCTCAGCTTCGAGACCGTCGGCGCAAATGGAACAAGTACTGCGAGAAAGATCTCTTAGCCAAATGGATCGATCGATTGGCCGCGAACCTCGCCAGCAAGCAAACGAAGAGACCATTGTTCACATTGTTACCCATGCGGCTCGTACGCACATTGGGTTACTCCACTGCAATGGTCGTACTGCACAGTAATGGCGATGTCACGCTTGGAACAATTGACGGTCCCAGTATCGGCCGGGCCACATCCCCTACAAAAGCGGGAAACGAATTGTCAGCGGCAACGCTCTGTCGACAATAGCTGATAGAGCCACCCCCACCGCGTCCTACGCGGTGGGGATCTTTTCTATGGCATAATCCCCTTTTTCCGCTATCCTATGCCAACTCTCGTCCAATTGTATGTCCACTTCTTACCCTATCCTCATCGTCAAAGCCGGTTCTGAGGTCCACCTCAAAAATCGTCATCATGCGATTTATAAAAGCGCGGTGGCCGAGTTCCCGAAAGTCGAAAGCGGGGCGATTGTGGAAGTGCAGAGTCATCGTAAAGAATTTCTCTGTTATGCGACGGTCAACACGCTCGCCTACATTTGCGCGCGGGCCATCGCTTTTGAGAAGAGTGATCCACTGGAACAGGTCAAAAAAAATATCGCCTCATCCATCGCGATGCGCAGAGCGTTCTTTCGCGGAGAAGACACCACGGCGTGCCGCCTCATCAATGCGGAAGGCGACGGTATCCCGGGAATTATCGTGGATCAGTACGGCTCCACCCTGGTGCTCCAGCTCACGACGATGGGCATGGATACGCTACGCGACTGGGTATGCGATGTGCTGATGGATATCGTGAAGCCGATTGGGATCTTTGAAAAATCCACCGGGCAAGCGCGCAAAAAAGAGGGCCTGGGAGAAATCGAGGGATGGGTGCGAGGCAAGGGCAATGACCGCATCACCATCACGGAGCGCGGACTCCAATATGTCATCGCACTGCAAGGAAGCCAGAAAACAGGACTCTTCCTGGATCAGCGCGAAATGCGTTCGCTTGTCCGACAGATGGCAAAGGACCGAACCGTGCTTGATTGTTGCAGCTACGTCGGCGGCTTCTCTCTTAATGCACTCGCGGGTGGCGCTCTCACCGCAGACGCCGTTGATTATGATGCAACCGCACTGGAGCGCGCAAAAGAGCACATCGTCATGAACGGCATCGAGAGTGACCGCTTCAAGTCGTATTCCGAAGATGTGTTCAGCTTCCTGCGCCGCAGACCGGCGAACCGTCCTTATGATTTTATTATTCTCGATCCGCCCGCCTTTGCGAAGCGCAGCTCGGACATTGATCAGGCAAAGAAGGCGTACACCGATCTCAACCGTCTCGCACTTGAGATTTTGCAGCCGGGCGGCGTTCTCATCACTTGCTCCTGCTCCTACCAAATCGATCGCGAGCTCTTCCAGACCATCGTGTTTCATGCGGCACGACAGGCGAAGCGTTTCGTCCGCATCATTGAACGTCATCGCCAAGCGGCGGATCATCCGATCAACCTCTATCATCCGGAGAATGATTATCTGAAGAGTTTGGTGCTGTGGGTGGAGTGAGCCGTCTGTGCTCATAAATGTCAGTACAATGCGTGCAATATTCCGCGAAAGCGCGTACTATTTTCTTTTGCACTTATATGCGCGCTTCTCGTCACTTTTCAGCATTGGCTACACTATTTCTCTGTTTGATTGCCACCTCTTGTGTCACCACACAACCATCAAACGATACGAGCACCCAAACGAGCTCAAGCTCTTCACTGTCTTCTGTTATCGCCGCTTCGGGAAGCTTGATGAGTGTTTCTTCCGCGCCATCTGCCTCGGGATCTCTCACATCTCTTCCCGGAGAATCAACTAAGATGCTGCCCTACATCAATAATAATAAAAGTTTCAGCATCTCTTATCCTGCTACCTGGAAAATAAAAGACGCCGATACAGTCAATACGAGAGATTACAATGCTTCCGGGGTGTCGTTCGTTTTCTCGGCAAACGCAACACATTCGCAGTTACTGAATGCGAAGTTTCATATCGCAAAAGAGCAGACGTGTCCGCCAATATCCGACACCACATCTGTCACGATCAACAGAGTTACCTTTAAGAAGAGTAATTGGAGTGATGTGGGCGCAGGAAATCTCTACGAAGGCGTCACCTACTTTACGCAAAAAGACGGCTCCTGTTATCTGCTCAGCGGCTACATGCACAGCTGCAATCTGCAAGACGCCTGCCCGGAAGATCATCGCAAGGCATTCGATAAACAGCTCCTGCTCGCAATCTTTGAACAAATGGCAGCGACATTCAAACTGCAATAAGCACGACGTTTTGTTTATTTTCTTTCATCCTGTCGTATGGCTACACCGGTACACATAGTCGGTCTGGTTGGCAGCAGATACATTTGATGCCAATGGCCGTCCGACAGACCAGAAGTCACACGAGAAAATGCAAGAGATGCTGACCGCGCTTGTCTCATGGACGAACAGATTGCGCCCCGGAGGAAGATAATTTCGATTCGCCGCTTCCGCCCTGCAGACGGAAAGAATCCAGCGCCATGAAGAAATCCTGCGCAAGCCGAGGATAATCGGCGGCAGGGGCGCTGGCCGTCAGTACGAACAGGCGACCGTCTCCAGCCGGCACAATTCTGATGCGTGCCACGACTTCGTCTTTTGCGCTGCCATAGCGGATCAAAAGATCCGGCTCATCGCCGTTGATAAAGTGCACCTTCCCCTCTTGCAACAGAACATACTCACTCATATTTTTCTGAAGCGCGCTAAACAGCCACTCGCGATGCGTATGAGGCGTGTTCGCAATGGCGCCGCTTTCGGCAAATACGCTTACGGCCACTTCTCCTTTGGCTGAAGTGCCCGGCGTCGTCATCCATTCTCCCGGCTCACGAAAAGCAGCCACATCCAACAGCTCTTGTGGCAGCGGATCGCGGTCGATTGCTGTATCAAGTATTTCCCAATTTTTTGGAATCAGGATGCGGAAATCATACTTTCTCAATGTGGAGATATTATGCTCCATATTGTTGTACCGATCCTGCCAGCCCCGATTCGTAGACGGGGCTGTAGGAAAGGGATACTGCTTCGCACAGGCGCCCGCGAGGAGCGTAAGAACGAAGAGAGCCGGTAAAGTCATGCGTGTGGTCATGATTGGCAGCGGATCATGACACAGGAATTGCGCAAATTAAAGAGCCACGACGTTGGCAGCTTTTGGGCCGCGTTCGCCCTTCTCCATATCGAATTGGACGCTCTGGCCAATCTGCATGGAATCAAACTTGCCATCGCAAGCCGTGTTGTGGAAGAAGACATCATCGGAGCCTTCGACCGAGATAAAACCGAATCCTTTTGGATTCTTGGCCTTAATAGTGCCTGTAGCCATGTATGTAGGGTGTAGAAGATAGAAAAGGAAAGCAGAGCCTGATCTCCCTCTACCGTCCGCTTTCACCCTACTCTCTTTGGGCAGGCATTACTATGAGGAATCCACTGAAAAGAGCCTAAAGAAGGATTTTTCCTCCGATCATTTTGCCATAATGGGCAGATCCATCTTCGCACTGAATGCATGTGTCCGGATGAAGCCAAATTAGATGATGATCTTCTAAAAAATTAATCACTCTGATCAGAAAAAAAATTCTATGCAAAAAATAAAAAAATATTTCTTATTTTTCGCCTTTGTATTGCTCAAAAATTACAGGTGACAATAAAAAATTTGCAGAATATTTTTCCAGAGATACCATCCCGCTCGGTGAGGATCGGGCGTGAGAGAAAGGTTCTTTCACATCATCGTGTCCTCATAGTCTCCATACTGGAGGGATTCTTATGTTTCGCGTCGCGTTTTCTGTGACCAAGTGGGGTTTGCATATTCTATGCTACCTCACGACAGCGGGCGTAGTGGCGCTCTTGGGCGCAATGACCTTTGAGCTTGTTGAAGCAAGCGAAGTCACTGAAAAAATGCAAGAGGCTTCGGAAATCGTTTCAGCGAACATCGCAGGAGTCACCGGACTAGTAAGCGGAATCGGCGTTCTGATGGGTACATGGCGGGGCGCCTTGGCCACCTATCAGGGGGTCTCGACTGCCATTGCATGGATTCGGAAAGTCAATGAAGCCATGCAGGCTGTCAGCGTCATCGCAGGAACCTCGGGAATTGTGGGATCGGCTTTGCCGGATTCTCCAAAAAACTGACACCGGTTTCTCGCACATTTCGGAAGCTTTTGAATGACTTAGCGGTCCAGAAAAAAACATCATGTGCCTCTACGCCAAATCGGCCCGGCACATCCCGCAAGTCACAGCATCGAAAGGCGCAAGGAACCAGAAAAAAGGGAGCCATTACCAATAAGGGTAAGAAGGCTCACGCGCGGTCTCCCCCGCACCACAGACCTTGAGGATAGGATCCAATCCTTACCCATCCCCTTATGCGTGCAAACGTGTAAGGGGAATTTTTTGCTGCGATCACGATTGTCCGCTCAATTCTTCTTTCAAAACCGAGATGATCTCTGAGAGAGGCGTTCCCGTTTTGACGAAGTATCCTTTTACGCCGAGTCGCTTCGCTTCGTCCTTGTATTCCTGATTGCCATAGGCTGAAAGCATGAAGGTCGGCGTCTCCGCATTGCGGGTCTCCGCTTTTTTATGAAGTACGGCAAAGCCGTCCATATGCGGCATGAGCACATCGATCAGCATGGCATCGAACTGCTCGCGGGTCAGCGCTTCCACGGCCTGTTCTCCGTCATTACAGACAGTCGGAACGAATCCCTCCTGCTTTAATTTCAAAGCAATGATATTTGATAGGCTCAGCTCATCATCAACGACAAGCACTTTTCGTCCAAGATCCATAGGGTGCCATCATAGAACAGAGTGCCAGGGGCGGGTAGAGAGATTCTTTCCGGGCCATACCCGGCCTTAAGCTGTTCTTAAGGGCCTATTCGTATAGTCACGGCAGTATCCAGTTTGTACTTCTTTCTTTTCCATTCTATGAAGAAATTTACTCTCGGCGTCGTAGCGGGCATGTCCTCGCTGGCTCTCACCATTCCCGTCCTGGCACAGGTGTCTTCCGCCGCATCGGGAAACGCTTCGTCAGCGGTAAAGATTACATCCGTGCCGACGCAAGGGTGCGTGCAAGCGTTGGTCGCGAAAGATGAGGCATTCCTCGGCAATATCGATGCGATGACTGCCACCCATAAGACTGCGCTGCTCGCACACAAGAATGCTCTGTCCGCCGCAGCAGCACTGACGGATGACACCGCGCGTCAGACAGCGGTTCAAAAAGCTCAGACTGATTTCCATACGGCGATGAAGACGGCCAAGGACAGTCAGCCGACGGGGACGCTGAAGACAGTCATGGAGGCAGTCCGCACTGCTTGCGGCAAAGCCATTGGCATGAAGGGTATGGGCGGTATGTTCATGGAAGGTCCAGGCGGAAAACATGGACGCGGTGAGCTACGAAAAATGAAGATGAAGTTACAGACCCCTAGCTCAGTACCCGCTGCCTAAGAGAATAAAAATCAAAAAAGGCCGCACATGCGGCTTTTTTTTAAAATATCATGGGGAATTCGCATGAACTCATTCCGTCATTTATTCTCCCAGATGCGTCGAAATAACCGCAACGAAACCATCGTGCTTATAGATCGCATAGCCCGAATAATTTGCATTGGTCTCCACCTGATCCCTCGACAAGGTTGCAATGTATCCCGAGACGAGGCCATCTACGTTGATGCACGTCACATCGGTCGTGACTTGGTAGGAGCAAATGGGCATTGCCAACTCCAGTTGGGTTGGAATCTGACTATCATTGATGAATTCTCCCGTATCGATCATTCGCTGCACCATCGCCTTTTGCAACTCACTGGCGTTCTGCAGGCGCTCAACGTCTTCAGCTTTATTCAGCTGCACACTGGGGTTAATGAAATACAGAGCAATGGCAGACAGTGTTCCGATGATGCCAATCACAAGAACCAGCTCCATCAAAGTGAACCCACTCTTTGTAAATCTTCGGCGCAAGACGTAACCTTTCATAGACTGAGTGTAGATCGAAGTGGGTCTCAAAAGCAAAAGGCCGGGCGATTACAAAAAAAATATACAAATTATTTTCTGCAGGAATGGCTCTCGCACTACTGAAAATTTTCTTTATTCTGGAGACTTGATCCCTGCCATACTGCGCACCAACTTGAGGAGCTTTGTTAAATCTTCATCGGAGAATTTATCGAATGTTGTGGGTAAATTATGTTGTTCCAAAAAATCGCGATCAATATTCATATCTAGTCCCCGAACTAAATCATCAATGCGCCGTAATTTACTTTCCCTGGAAAGTGTCTCGGAGCGCGGAGGTCCGGCCTCGGCCAAGGCTTGTTTTTCAGGATCTTCCTGTGTGGGAATGAGCAAAGTGGAAAGCAGCATATGTTTCTCTGCACTGGTCAGAGCCTTGGCAGCCCCTTTATCTCCTTGATCCCGCCCTTGGTCATACCAACGTATGCCGAAGCTTTTTTTCCGATTGCTAGCATCCGAGAACGAGTAACGCGTCCATACCTCCGTCATCGTTCCTTCCCGTTTTGTTTTTACGGAGGGAGTTAAAAGGAGAATCCCCTGATCAACCAAGACTTTCCGAGCGTGGGCCAAGACTTCCTCTGATTCGACGTAGGTAAAACCCTGCTCATCGTTCAGGCCTGTCTTGAGCACAGGAGAGAGTGCAGCCGATGCATCCAATATCTTTTGCGCAAGCGTGCGAACCCCGCGCCGTCGCTTGGAGACGGGAGCTGATGGAATCTGTTCCAACGAAGCTTGTACGTCACTGTGTTGCGGCTCTCGCGTCACCACCAAAAATGCGCGCCGGAGTGCCTGTTTCCGCGCGGCAGTGATTGCGATAGGCGCTCCTGCGTCACTTGTATTCAGTGCTTGTCCGATACTGCGCACTACCCGCCTCTCTCCGGTCTTCGCGTCCTGGAAAAGATGTGATGTCTCCACTTCGGTCATCAATCCTTCTCGCTTCGCGCTCCGTACAGAAGTAAGAAAGAGAATACCTTTCGCTATCAATGAATCGCGGATCGCCCGAATCAGTTTTTCTTCCTCTAGGTATGAATACCCAGAATCAGGATTCACACCTGTTTTCGGCAAAGGAGGTATTTCGCTGGTCATCTCCAGAAGTTTTTGCCCGAGCGTCCGTGTGCGACGTGACATAGTAAGCCAGCATATCGGAGAAAGTGCCGGCTATTCAATGAAAATGAAATGGAGTTCTATCAAAGCGGTATTCTTTAGATATATCGCTCCTGTAAAGAGTATGTTACCATTCCCTACTGTTAGTAACAGGTACACCACGCTATTTTTTTCCTCCTTGTTTTATGTCAGATAATAGTTCGGGCGGCATCACTGCCATCGTTGCAATCATCGCCATTGTCGTCATTCTGGGTGTTGGGTACTTCATCGTACAGAACAATGCAGATAATTCCGGCGGCGCCATAAACGTCGAAATCCCCGGAGGCGACGGTCAATAAATCCTCGGAGTCATTCGAGCTACTATTGCTTGGCTTATTTCAGCCAATTTCAATGGTAGTTTGTATGGCTAATGTTCGGGTGGTCGCCCACTGATCAAGCCGATGGAGTCATGACGCTGGCAATGAGCCAACGCGGATCAATCAAGTGAGTTCGCGACGAACTTCGTAGTCTGCGACTTCCGAAATGTAAATGGTGGCTCCACCGCCATTGATGAAGTATCAGGGTGCTCATTCTGGTATGGGGTCAGATACATATATTTGATATAAATAGCACGCAGTTATAGGATCTCAACTAATGGACTCTTCAAACCTTGCATCTTTGTGGAACTCGATCCTTTTTCTCCTTCAGAGTTGCGTGCTCTTTTTAATGATCACTTCTCCCAAAAAAAAGTCCCTGCTTTTGCCAATTCTGCTTTTTGCCGCGTTTCTGATTGTTGATGTTTTGGGTTTTGCCAGTCTGTACATAAATATACCTCTAACAGGACCACTGCTTGGTTTTCTCGATAATCAAATAGTGAAGACAACCATGGATATTGTTCTTGGTTTGATCGCCCCGGTACTCACAATTGGTCTCCTTGCATGGTTAATCAGCATAAAATATAAAGAGAGAAAATCTCAAGAGGCTTGAAACAGACGGCATTGAATCAGGGCAGGTAGCAAGTCGTGCACCAAAAAAAATCAATCCGGTTCTTCAGGAGTCTCATGCTCAAGTACTAAGTCAAATGTGACAGCTCCCCAGGCCGCGCTTCATCAGGTATTTCTGATGGTAGTCCTCGGCCGGATAAAACGTGACCGCGGGAACGACCTGTGTGACGATCGGTCGTTTGAACTTGCCGGACTGGTCCAGGACCTCCTTGGCCTTCTCCGCTTCCGCCTGCTGCTCCAGTGAGTGGAAGAACACAGCGGAGCGGTACTGGCTCCCCACGTCCGGACCCTGCCGATTGGGCGTGGTGGGATCGTGGTTCGCCCAGAACACTTGGAGGAGATCCGCGTAGGAGATCTTCCCCGGATCGTACGTCACCTGCACGGCTTCGGCATGGTCCGTGTTGGTGTTACACACTAGCTCGTAGGTGGGATTCTCCGTCGTGCCCCCAATGTAGCCCACCGCCGTGGCGGTGACACCGGGTAGCTGGCGAAAGGTCTCTTCCACGCCCCAGAAACAACCGGCGGCGAAGGTAGCGGTCTGCGTGGCGGTATCGATCATGGCCCCATCTTACCATTCTTCGCCCGTCCGTTCGATGGACTGCCTGGGCGGTACAAAGTCCTGAAAAACATCGCAACTGTCGCAACCGCACATTGGTAACCTACGCTACCTCAGATGACCATACGTCTTCGGTCGACATTTCTCTCGTCACTCATCATTCCCCCTTTGCGATGCCAATCGTTCCATAGGCGATGCGGTTACCGGCATTCCCGGTTGGCTGGGTCTTGAGATCGTCCGCGTCAGCATGCACCACGATACTGCGGCCGATGATCGCATCCAGATCTAGTGACGTATCCAACACATCGTAGATTGCCGTAGCACCCGTGTTTGCCACAATATTCCCAAGATCACCCATATGTCGATCGTTACCGAGGGGTGCTCCATGCTGGCTGCCGGCAGGATTGAAGTGGCCGCCCGTACATTTGCCATCATCGCAAAGGACGCCGCCGAACTCGTGTATATGGAAACCGTGCTCCCCCGGCGTCAGACCTGTCAGCTCCGCGTGGACGAGTGTTCCCGCGTCAGTTTCTGTAAAGGTGACGATCCCACTCACTTGACTCCCTTTTGCGGCTTGGAGAACAGCCTGTGCCTTCCTTGCAGTCTGCGATTGGCTGATGTCCTGTTCTTTCCCGGATTGCGGCGAGGCACAAGAAGCGAGAAGGAGTCCGGCGAGGAGAAATGATGTAGTGGAGATGGAGAGACGAGTGATGTGCATAGAACCAATTTTTACACTTTCCTGGGCTTCGTGCAAGTTCCAAACTGGTAGCCCCACGGAGAATCGAACTCCGATTTCCTGGATGAGAACCAAGTGTCCTAACCGTTAGACGATGGGGCCGTGTTGTGAAAGATGAAGATAAAATAAACATCGATTTCATACTCCCCCTTCGCTCTATGGAGCTACGGGGGACAGCCTTCGTGGCACATAACAGAGAGCTGGCCTGCCGGCCGTAGCTACTGCGCACAGAAGCGAAGGCTGGCAGAGTATAGCCGAAAAGCATGCCCATGACGCAAGAGCTAAAAACCCCCTAATCAGGCTATCAGTGATGATATCCACTCCCCTTCGCTATTTCACATGCTCGGTAGAGCTGCTCCAGGAAGACCAGCTGGCAGAACTCGTGGGGAAACGTCATGCGGCTGAGCGCGAATGTGCGGTGCGCTTTCTTTTTTAGCTCTGGAGTGACGCCGTACGCGCCGCCGATGACGAAGATGACGGTAGTGCCGTTGTCCTTCGCGCGCTCTACGGTCTTTGCAAATTCCACCGACGTCATTTGCAATCCTTCTTCATCCAGCAGAAATAGTTCTCCTTCCATTTTTTGCAACTTCTCCAGGAGACGTATCGATTCCTCCTCGCGATATTTCTGCGGATCGGTCTGACTGCTGGCGGTCACGACCATTTGCTCCAAACGAATATGCGGAGCGACGCGATGGATGTAGTGCTCCACGCCCTCCGCAATCCAGGAAGTTTTGATGCGGCCGACAGTCAGGAAGATGATGCGTTGCATGTTTTACCAAGGCTTGCCCTTGAGGAGCGGAACATAGAGCGCGACGAGATAATCCTTTGCCGGATTCTCCAAGTGCGCAAAACCGCAGTCGGAAAAAATCTCACAGAGATCTTCGTCATCAAAATCAAACGATCCTTCAACGCACTTTAGGTTCAGTACTTTGCGAATTTCCTTGGTGAACAAAACGAGTTGTGACCACACTGGGTATGGATCGATAAAAGTGGGAGACATCATATGTTGAATTTCCAGGATTTCTCCCTTTTTTCTGGCAGTCAGGGCCCCGACATATTCTTCGGCGGATCTGCCATCTACTTGCTGGCAAGTTCCATGAGCAACAAGCAGGACTTTTCCTTTACGAATCATCTTTGACAAAAGCTCTTCTTCCTTCTTTCGGTCGCGAGTATCAAAGTCCGGCAACTCTCGCCGATCTTGAATCCACTCCACCCGGATGTCCGTGGGAATAACGAGGCCTTCATCGGAAGATTCTCTGAGCGACATGGCAAAGGATCACTTTCGCTGCAAAAGAGCTACCGTCTCGATATGCGATGTGTGCGGGAATAGATCCACCGGCTGAACGGTTCGCAGTTCATAGCCGGCCTTGAGGAACTCGCCCAGGTCGCGCGCGAATGTGGCAGTGTTACAGGAGACATACACGATCTTTTGGGGCTTATGCTCCAAAATCGCTTCGCGGGCTTTGGGATGTAGTCCGGCACGCGGAGGATCAACAACAATCACGGAGAATTGATATTTGGATCCGGCCTTGAGTTGTTCATGCATCACTTGTTCGGTGCGCCCGCGATAAAAACTGATATTGCTGATCTTGTTCTTACCGGCGCTCTTGAGCGCATCATCGATCGCGGAAGGGTGACTCTCCACGCCCACGACTCTTTGGCAAAACCGAGCCAAGTATTGGCCTATCGTTCCCATGCCACAGTAGGCATCCAGCACCACATCGCGGGAGTTTAAATCAGCGGTATCCGCGATGTGGTGCTGGATGC
>Ga0163152_10001832_pt1 | contig 32375 bp, 22 predicted proteins | sample OliLakLV19MP8IB2_FD_148635 | JGI IMG/M metagenome (GOLD analysis project Ga0163152, IMG submission 148635) | Freshwater microbial mat bacterial communities from Lake Vanda, McMurdo Dry Valleys, Antarctica - Oligotrophic Lake LV.19.MP8.IB-2 | ecosystem: Environmental > Aquatic > Freshwater >...
GGGGGCTTCGGCCGGGGGCTTCGGGTCGAAGAGCGGCACCGTGATTCCGGCGAGCTGCTGATAAACGGCGTATCTCTGCCTCATCGTCTTCTCCGCCGACTTCAGCAGGCGCGCGAAGCGCACCGGGTCCGCCTTCTCAACCACGCGGAAGCGGCCTTCGTTCCGCATGTACTCGGCGAGCGGCGTCTTCGGGGCGGGCGAGTCGAGGTGCAGGGGCGGTTCACCGCGGCCCACCCGCCGCGGATCGTAGCGGTACAGAGGCCAGGTGCCCGAGCTCATCGCGAGCTTCTGCTGGTCGACGCCTTGGGCCATGTCGTAGCCGTGCGCGATGCAGTGGCTGTAGGCGATCACCAGCGAAGGTCCGGGATAGGCCTCGGCTTCCTGCAACGCCTGGATGGTCTGCGCCATCTTCGCGCCGAAGGCGATCCTCGCCACGTAGACGTGCCCGTAGCTCATGGCCAGGAGGCCCAGGTCCTTCTTCGGTATCTCCTTCCCCGCCTCCGCGAACTTGGCCGAGGCGCCGAGCGGCGTCGCCTTCGACTGCTGCCCGCCCGTGTTCGAGTAGACCTCGGTGTCGAGGACCAGGATGTTGACGTTCCGGTTGGTGGCGAGAACGTGGTCGAGGCCTCCGAAACCGATGTCGTAGGCCCAGCCGTCGCCGCCCACGAGCCAGACGCTCTTCCGCACGAGATAGTCGGCGAGAGTCTCGAGCCTGCGCGCCTCGGGGCCCTTCATCGCCTTGAGCCTCGACTTCAGTTCGCGCACCCGCTCCCGCTGGCTCGCAATCCCCGCCTCGGTGTCCTGGATCGCTTCCAGGATCTCGCCCGAGAGCGGGTCGCCGATCCCGCCGCGGAGCCGTCCCAGGGTCTGGATCGCATGGTCGCGGTGCGCATCCACGCCGAGCCTCATGCCAAGACCGAATTCCGCGTTGTCCTCGAAGAGCGAGTTCGCCCACGCGGGGCCCCGGCCCTCGCGGTTCACCGCGTAGGGCGTCGTCGGAAGGTTCGCGCCGTAGATCGATGTGCAGCCGGTGGCGTTCGCGATGAGCGCGCGATCCCCGAAGAGCTGGGTCAGGACCTTGATGTAGGGAGTCTCGCCGCACCCCGCGCAGGCCCCCGAATACTCAAAGAGAGGCTGAAGGAATTGCGAACTCTTGAGGTCGACGCTCCCGAGCTTCGCGCGATCCAGCTCGGGCAGGTCGAGGAAGAACGCGTAGTTGAGGCGTTCCGCGTCGCGCAGCGGACGCTGCGGCGCCATGTCGATGGCTTTGTGGCGCGGGTTCGTCTTGTCCTTGGCCGGGCAGATCTGGACACACAGGGTGCAGCCCGTGCAGTCCTCGGGCGCCACCTGGATCGTGTACTTCATCCCCGGCATGTCCTTGGAGCGGAAGTCGTCCGACTTGAAGGTCGCGGGCGCTCCGGCCAGGGCTTCGGGGGCATAGAGCTTGGCGCGGATCGCCGCGTGAGGACAGACAAGAGCGCACTGGTTGCACTGGATGCAGACCTTCTGGTCCCACACCGGAATCTCAACCGCGAGGTTGCGTTTCTCCCACTGCGAGGTGGCCATGGGCCACGCGCCGTCTGGAGGGAAAGCGCTCACCGGAAGAAGGTCGCCCTTCCCCGCCATCATCACCGCGGTGACGCGCTTCACGAAGTCGGGCGCCTCCGAGGAGACCATGGGCGGACGGCTGCGCTTCGCGGTCATCACCGTGGGCTCCGGTACTTCGTGAAGATTGGCGAGCGTCCGGTCGACCGCCGCGAAGTTCCGCTGGACCACCACCTCACCGCGTTTGCCGTACGTCTTCTCAATGGCGCCCTTGATCTTCGCGATCGCTTCCTCGCGAGGCAGCACGCCCGAGAGGGCGAAGAAGCAGACCTGCATCACCGTGTTGATCCTTCCGCCCATGTCGGCCTCTTTGGCGACCTTGTAGGCGTCGATCACATAGAAGCGGAGCTTCTTCGAAAGAATGGCTTCCTGCATTTCGCGAGGAAGCCGGTCCCAGACCTCATCCGGCCCGTAGGGCGAATTGAGCAGGAACACACCACCCGGGGCCGCGCGCTCCAGGACATCCACCTTGTCCACGAACTCGAACTGATGACAGGCCACGAAGTCCGCCTGCTTGATCAGATAGGCGGAACGAATCGGCCGCGGGCCGAAACGCAGGTGCGACACGGTGGTCGCCCCGGACTTCTTGGAGTCGTAGACGAAGTAGCCCTGGGTGAAGAAGTCCGTCTCCTCGCCGATGATCTTGATCGAGTTCTTGTTGGCGCCCACCGTGCCGTCGGCTCCGAGACCGTAGAAGACCGCCCGCTTCACATCCGCGGGCTCGAGGTCGAACTCGAGATCCCAGGGCAGCGAGGTGTGCGTGACGTCGTCGGTGATCCCCACGGTGAAGTGGTTCCTGGGCTTGGTCTGCGCGAGATTCGCGAAGACCGCCATGACCATGGGTGGATCGAACTCCTTCGAGGAGAGGCCGTAGCGGCCGCCCACGACCCTGGGCGCCTCGGCAAAGGAAGTGAGGCCGTCGTCTTGAGCCTCGCGCAGGGCGGCGAGGATCTCGAGGTACAAAGGGTCGCCCACCGCACCCGGCTCCTTGGTTCGATCGAGCACGGCGATGGCGCGCACGCTCTTTGGAAGAGCGGCCACGAAGGCCGAAGTCTTGAAGGGATGGAAGAGACGGACCTTGACCAGACCAACCTTCTCGCCGCGGGCAACGAGCTGCTCCACGGTCTCCTCCGCGGTCTCCGCGCCCGAGCCCATCATCACGATGACGCGCTCTGCCTCGGGATGGCCCGCGTAATCGAAGAGGTCGTAGCTGCGTCCGGTGAGCGCGCCGAAATGCGACATCGCCTCGCTCACGAAGGCGGCGCAGGCCGCGTGGAAACCGTTCGAGGCCTCCCGGGCCTGGAAGAACGTGTCGGGGTTTTGCGCAGTGCCGCGAAGAACCGGCCGGTCCGGCGTCAGGGCGCGCGAGCGATGGGCCTCGATGGCGGCCTCGTCGATCAGCAACCTGAGGTCGTCGTCCGAAAGCTCCTCGATCTTGGCGACTTCATGGGAGGTTCGGAATCCGTCGAAGAAGTGCAGAAAAGGGATCCGGCTGCGCAACGTCGCCATATGGGCGATCGCGGCCATGTCCTGAGCCTCCTGGACGGAGGCCGAGCAGAGCAGCGCAAAACCGGTGGCGCGGCAAGCCATGACGTCGGAGTGATCGCCAAAGATGGAAAGCGCATGGGTCGCGATCGTCCGCGCGGCCACGTGCATGCAGAACGGCGTCAGTTCCCCTGCGATCTTGTACATGTTGGGAATCATGAGGAGGAGTCCCTGCGACGCGGTGAAGGTGGTCGCAAGCGACCCCGCGATGAGCGCCCCGTGAACGGCTCCTGCGGCGCCGCCTTCCGACTGCATTTCCATCACGTGGGGCACGGCGCCCCAGAGGTTCGGGCGTCCGTGCGCCGACCACGAGTCGGCCAGTTCTCCCATGGTGGAGCTGGGCGTGATCGGGTAGATCGCGATGACTTCACTGAGTCGGTGCGCGACCGCGGCGGCGGCCTCGTTTCCGTCAACAACGATCCTGCGTGCCTGGGGCATCTCTGATCCTCCGCCCTACCACTCTTCAAGTCGCATGCCAGAACGCTCCCGCGCGGAAATCCACGCAATCGCTGGACTTTGGATCTCGGTTCGACTCTCGGCACGACCGATGCGCGCAAATAGTGCGGCACCTGCGCTCTGATCCTGGGAGCGTCTTCGGACCCTCGCGGTCCGGATTCGCGGCGCGCGGTGACCCGGGCCGCGACTCCTGGGCCTCAACTTCGTGGCGCGCGCGAACGAACGAGCGGCTTGCCCGACTCGGCCTGGTAGTCCTTGAGTTTGTACTGGATCTTTCTTGGAGAGATCTCGAGGACTTTGGCGGCCCGGGAGGTGCTGCCCCCCACCGATTCGATGGTCCTAAGGATCGCCTCTTTCTCGATGGCGGCGAGAGAACTGCCCGGGATCGAGATGCCGGCGGACCCGTTCGCATCGGCTTGCTCCTGCCGGCCTCCGAGGGTCGGGAAATGAGCCGGAGTGAGCACGGACTCTTCGGCGAGAACCACCGCACGCTCGATCGCATTCTCGAGTTGACGGACGTTCCCCGGCCAGGGCTGGCGGAGCAGGAGCGTCATGGCCTCATCCGACAGGCTCCGGATCTCCTTGCCATTCTCGACGGAGAACTTCTTCACGAAATGCTGCGCGAGGACCGGCACGTCCATGGCGCGTTCACGCAGGGGGGGGATGCGGATCTCCACGACATTGAGGCGGTAAAAGAGGTCCTCGCGGAAGCTCCCATCCGCCACCCTCTGGACGAGGTCGCGATGAGTGGCGGAGACGATGCGGACATCCACCTTGAACGTCTTGTTGCCGCCCACGCGTTCGAACTCCCGCTCTTCGAGAAAGCGGAGGAGCTTCACCTGAACGGTGGGGGAAATGTCGCCGATCTCATCGAGGAACAAGGTGCCGCCGTCCGCGGCTTCGAACCGGCCGGCCCGGGTGGAGATGGCGCCGGTGAACGAGCCTTTTTCGTGGCCGAACAGCTCACTCTCGAGCAGGGTTTCGGGCAGAGATGCGCAGGCGACCTTGATAAAGGGACGGCTGCGGCGGGGGCCGCTCTGGTGCAGGGCCTGGGCGAAGAGTTCCTTCCCCGTCCCGCTCTCCCCGAGCAGGAGAACCGAGGCGCTCGAAGGCGCCACCTGACGGATGGCCTTGAACGCCCGCAGCATGTCGGGGCTTTCGCCCAGGATGTTCTCGAACCGGTACTTGTCGGCAACCCGCTCCCGAAGCTGTCTGGTTTCTTCCAGCAGATGCTTCTTCTCGATCGCCCGCTCGAGGACGACTTCGAGCTCCTCCACGTCGAGGGGCTTCGCCAGGTAGTCCTCGGCCCCGCTCTTCATCGCGCGCACCGCGTTCTTCACCGTGCCGTAGGCGGTCATCAGGATGACCATGGTCTGCGGCCGCGAGAGCTTGAGCTGCTTCAAGAGCTCGAGGCCGTCCATTCCGGGCATGCGCAGATCAGTCAGAACGACATCGGCGTCGTTCTGCTCGGCGAGACTCAGGCCCGTGGCCCCGTCGTGGGCGGAGGCGACCTCGTATCCGTCCTCCTTGAGCAGGGTGCACAAGGCGGTGGCCGCGTTGACTTCATCGTCGATCACGACCAGACGAGCCTTCGAACTCACAAGGACGTCTCCTCGGGGGTGAGCGGCAAGGTGATCTCGAACCGCGCGCCTCCGCCCGCCGCAGTGCCCGCACTGATGACGCCGCCATGCTGGGCCACGATCTGACGGGCAATCGAGAGGCCGAGACCGGTTCCGCCCTGCTTGGTGGTCACGAAGAGCTGGAAGACATCGACGCCCTCAGGGAGACCCGGGCCGTTGTCTTCGACGCTCAGGAGAACATGACCATCCCGGCGGGCGACCCGGACCCGCACTTCCCCGCCGTCCGACAGGGCTTCGATGCCATTCCGCACGAGGTTGATGAGGACCTGCTTCATCTTCTCCACGTCAATCGCCAGTTCGGGCAGGCCCGGCTCGATTTCGGCGATGAGGCGTACCCCGCTCTCGGCCGACTGGGGCTCCAGGAGCCTGAGGACGTTCTGGATCACCGCCCCCAGCTCGGCGACGCCTTGCTGCACGCGGTCCGCCCGCGAGAACTGGAGGAAGTCGCCGGCGAGCGCATCGAGACGGCTCACCTCTTCCCGGATGATGGCGATCAGTTCGCGGATTCCCATGTCGTGCTCGAGCTTGGCGTTGCGACGTTCGATCACCGACAGCTGGAGGGCGATGGAGTTGAGCGGGTTGCGGATCTCGTGAGCGAGCCCCGCGGCGAACGTGCCGAGGAGCGCCATCTTCTCGCTCTCGATGATCCTCTCCTGCGCGGCACGAAGTTCGCGATAGGCGTTTCTCGCTTCCTCGTGACGCTGCCTTTCGGCTTCGCCCCGGCGGGCCCTTTCGACCGCCAGTGCGATCTGGTGGCCCAGGGTCTCGAGGAAACGCAACTCGGAGGCGGTAAACGTCGTCCCCGCGGGTGCTGCCACATTGAGAACGCCGCGGCTGCCCCCCCGGAAACGTAGGGGCACGCTCGCGTGGGCCGTCGAGGCATTCGGCCCGGTCATCAGCTGCGGCATGCGGGGGCACTGAGCCGTGTTCCGCGCCTGCATCGAATGGCCGGTCCAGAAGACCTCCCGGCACAGGCAATCGCTGAGGCCGTTGCGGCGAACGTCTTCGAGATACTCATCGGAAACTCCGCGCGCGGCGGCGAGGTCGAGCTTCTTTTCCGCGTCGTCTCCCACGAGAATCCAGGCCGCGCTCACCCCCAGCTTTTCGCGCACCTTGTCGAGAGCGATCTCGAAGACCGACTGGACGCTCTCCGTACTGTGGATCTCGGACGCCACCTCGGAGAGCACCGCGAGTTCGCGCTCCTGCCGGGCCAGGCGCTCGCTCAGGTCGCGGACCTGCGCCTCGTAGGCCGGGCCGAGACGATCATGCTCATCCATTTCGGATGGATCGTAGCAGCGGGGGGCTCGGGCGCGCATGGTCCTCGCAATTCAAGCGATGCAACAGGAGTGCCAGCGGCCAAAGCCCCTCGAACGGCGGCATTTCGAGGGGGGCACGCAACATGTGCGGCCGGGTCCGGACCACGACGCATGAGTTGCGCGGGGCTGCGAGTCAGCGGCGGACGCGTGAATACACCCTGATCGAGCCCTCCGCGTGGTCGAGGACGAAGCCCTCACCACTCAACGCCCCGAACGGGTCGGACGAGAGCCGCCTCAGGGGTTGATCAGCCCCGACCGCGGCAAGGTCCCAAGCCACGAGGTCGGCGGCACGCAGCAGCGCCTCAGCCTGTCCCCGGCTGTATCGCGTGAACTTGGGACCGACCTCGCGCGGGGCGAGGATCGGCGCATTGAGGAGAGGCAGAAGGGCAGGATCCACGAGGTACAGCGCCCTCGATTCTCCCGCCATCGCGACCAGTCGCTCCGCGGACGCGTGCTGGGCGAGGCGAGCCATGGTCTGGATGTGGCGCACGCAACGGCCGACATCGAGAGCCACGCTCACGAGGGCCAGCGCGAAGGCGGCACGCCGGGCTGCGTTCCTCCACCGACTCTCGGGGTGCGAGGCGGAGCGAAACATCAGGAGAGCCAGGAACGGAATGGCGAAATGCCAGTAGTGACGGTACCCTCGGAACCCAAAGGGAAGCAGTGAGGCGGCCGCGAGGCAGATCGGAAGCAGGCTCCCGCGCGCCCCACGGCCTGCGCCCTCAAACGCGCCGGCTGCGACGGTCAGGAAGAAGAGGCCGAACATCTCAGGAGCAGTGGCAAGGTTGGCCCAAAGCGGGAACGCGGGATAGGCGCCGGACCTGAAGAGACCGGCGAGCGCGTCGGCCTCGGCGCCCGCAGCCACAAGAGCCCCGAAGCCCGCGGCCACGCCCACGACGACTCCGGCACTGAGGCCAAGTGCTGCCCTCGGTCGCCTCTCAATGGCGCACACCGCCATGAGCCCGACCCACCCAAGCAGCCCATACTGCTTCGCCCAGAAGGCGGCCGCGACCCAGAGACCCGCTCGAAACGCTCCCCATCCTTGATGCGATCCGGTGAAGGAAAGGGCAGCGCACAAGAGACAGGCAAGGGAGAAGGGCTCGATCTCTATCGCTCGTCCCTCGTTCGCAAGAAGCAGCGCCCACGTGACCAGAAAGACGCCGCGCGCCCCCGCAGGCTCGTATCCGAGCTTGCGTGCGAGCCGGCCCGCGAGGAAGGCGCACAGGAGAATCACCGCCTGAACCATCAGCATGGACGGGATCAAGGCGCCTCCGCTCAGGGCGAGCGCCGAAGTCGCAAGGGGCGTGTACTCGCAGAAGAGGTCGCGACAAGGCAGTGAACCCGCGGCCTGGGCACGTGCCTGGCGCAGCGTGAAAGCCGCATCCGCGTTCAGAGGCGCGAAGAAAAGCGCCTCGATCGCGAGGAGCGCGCATAGCGAACCGAGAACGAACTGGACGCGACGGGACAGAACGGGCGGATTCGCGTCAATGCTCGCCATAGGCCTCCTGTTGGCGGAGTATAGGAAAACGAAACCCTGTACTCTTGAGCCCATGCGAAACCTCATCGCCCTCCTGATCCTCCTGAGCGTCCCCTCCGGATTCATCCACGCTCAAAACGGACCCAACGACACCCGCGCCCGCGAGATCTTCAAGCAGCTCATCGAGATCAACACCACCGATACCCCAAACGGCAACGTCACGACGGCGGCCGAGGCGATGGCGGCAAGACTGCGGGCCGCGGGCTTCCCTGAAGGGGACATGCGGGTCCTGGGCCCCGATCCCCGCAAGGGAAACCTGGTGGCCCGGCTTCGCGGAACGGGAACGAAGAAGCCCATCCTCCTGCTCGCGCACCTCGATGTCGTCGAAGCGAAACGAGAGGACTGGACGTTCGATCCCTTCAAGTTCCTCGAACAGGATGGTTTCTTCTACGGCAGGGGCGCCACCGACGACAAGGGAATGGCCGCGCACTTCGTCGCGAATCTGATCCGACTCAAGGAGGAGGGTTTCAAGCCCGAGCGCGACCTGATCCTCGCCCTGACCGCGGACGAGGAAGGCGGCGACTTCAACGGTGTGATCTGGCTGCTCGACAAGCATCGGGCCCTGATCGACGCCGAGTTCGCGCTCAATGAGGGCGGGGGCGGCGGCATGCGCAAGGGCGTCTACCTGACCAATGACATTCAGGCGAGCGAGAAGGTCTATCAGGATTTCCGACTCGAGATCAAGAGCTCCGGCGGCCATTCTTCCCTGCCGGTGAGCGACAACGCAATCCATCGCCTCTCGAAGGCACTCGCGCGCCTCGCCTCCCATGAGTTCCCGGTCGAACTCAACGAGATCACCCGTGGCTACTTCGAGCGCTCGGCCTCGAGGGAGGCGGATGCGCGGGTTGCCTCCGACCTGCGCGCGGTCTCGGGAACCAGACCCGATCTCGAAGCGGCGGCCCGACTCTCGGCCGCGAACGCATTCTGGAACGCGATGATGCGGACGACCTGCGTCGCCACCCTGCTCTCGGGCGGTCACGCGCCGAATGCCTTGCCGCAGATGGCCACCGCGAACGTGAACTGCCGGATCCTTCCAGGCGTCTCCCCCGCCTCCGTCCGCGAGACTCTCGTGAAGACCATCGCTGATCCCGGAATCTCGATCGCTTTTGTCGCCGAGGCCACGCCCTCAAAGCCCTCGCCCCTTCGCCCCGATGTGGTGGGGGCGGTCGAGTCCCTTACTTCCGCGATGTACCCGGGCGTGATCGTCGTCCCCGTGATGAGCACGGGCGCCACCGACGGCCTCTACCTGCGCAACGCCGGGATTCCGACCTACGGTGTCGAGGGAACGTTCTTCGACATGGATGACGTCCGCGCCCATGGACGGGACGAGCGTGTGGGGGTGAAGCAGTTCTTCGAAGGCCTCGAGTTCCAATACCGGCTGCTGAGGCTCCTCGCGAAATAGGACGCGCCAGGCGCGGCCCGACCTCAGGCGATATCGCGCGGGCCCGAAGACCCGTAGCTCCGGCCGATTCCTTCGATCCAGCGCGCATCCCGCACCGCTTCCTCGACACCGAGCCGCGGCGCCTGGGAGGCGAGCACGCTCTCCCGGAAGTGGTGGACCTCGGCCCGGAACGCCTCCTCGTAGCTCACCACTCGGTCTTCGACCACGAGGGTCTCGCCGTCCATGCGCTCGACCTCGAGCCTGGTCGAAGCGTGGCGGAGATAGGGCGAGGGGAAGATCAGGGTCACCCGCAGGTTCGGGGAGACGAAGCGGAGCCGCTCCTCGTAGTGCTTGACGCCGGGCAGAGAGATCCAGCTCATCGACACGCGCAGACGGTTCTGGAACTCGGTCAGCGAGTGCTGGGCCATCCCCTCGTTCCACACCGCCGAGGAGAGAACGCGTACCGGCTCGCCCAGCACGCCGCGCAGGGCATTCACGTCGTGAATGAGGCTCTGCCACAGCATCAATGCCGCCACTCTCTCGTCATCCGGAGCGCCCGGACGGAGAGTCGCGTCGAGACCGGCCTTGAGGTCTTCATCCCGCGCACCCTTAAGAGCTCCCGCGTTCGTCCGGGCTTCGTCGAGCCCGGGGCGAACGGGGTCGCGCCAGGGCAGGACCGCATGGTGCTCGCGATAGGCGCCGTCGTCGGGATGCAGGACGGTCGCTTCGACATAGCGGAGGTCGGGCAGAGCGCTCACCAGGGCCAAGGCTTCGAGGTAGGCGGGATCGAAGCGCTTGTGGTACCCCACCATCGTGAACCCCGAGGCGGCGCGCGCCGCTTTGGCCAGGGCCTCGGTTTCGGGCCGGCCGAAGCCGAGAGGCTTTTCGACGAACACGTGTTTCCCGGCATCGAAGGCCGCCCCTAAGGCCGCGTCATGCCGACCCGAGGAAAGCACGAAGACGGCATCGACGTTCGGGTCCTTCGCCACCTCGCCAAAATCGCGCGACCGCCGCTGAACGTGGTAGCGCTCGCCCACCACGTTCAGCACCTCCTCGGAAATATCGGCGAGGGCCACGATCTCGAAGAGGTCCGGCCGCTCGGCAAACGTTGGCAGGTGCATCATCTGGGCAATGCCGCCGCAGCCGATCACCCCCACGCGAAGCCTGCCGCTCACAGGCCGAGCGCCTCGCGAACGTACTTCCGGCTCTCAAGCGCACTTTCCGTGGGATCGGGATTGAGCCGGCCCCACGCGTCGGGCACCACATCCTGCTCCACGATCATCCAGCCGTCATAGCCCCGCTGGGCCAGAGCGGCGTGGACCCCCTTGAAGTCCACAACGCCCTTGCCGAGGGCGCAGAAGATGCCGCTCTTCCATGCCTCCTGCATCGAGATGTCGGTCTCGCGCACCCGCTGCAACTGCGCCTTGTCCGCATCCTTGAGATGCACGTACTTCACCCGCGCGCCATGCCGCGTGGCGATGTCCACCGGATCCGCGCCGCCGTAGACCGCGTGTCCGGTGTCGAGGAGGAGGTTCACGAGTTCGGGACGCGAGCCCTCGAGCAGGCGGTCGATCTCCGCGGATGTCTCGATGAACGTTCCCGCATGATGGTGAACCACGACACTCAGGCCGTGGGCATCCTTCACCCGGCGCGCGATGGTTTCGAGCGTCTCGATCGCGGTGGCCCACTGGGCGGCGTTCCAACCCTTCGACCCGTCCGTGGGGATACGGCCGGCATCGGCGGTGCGAGCGGGATCTTCGTCGTCCGCCACGATCAGTTCCTTCACCCCGAATTGTGCAAGCAGGCCCGCAACCTTGAGGGAGTGCGTGATCACCGCATCACGGGCCGCCGGATCCTCGAGCGAGACCGGGACGAACGAAGAACCGAGAGTCAGCTTGCGTGACTCGAGTTCACGCGCCAGGGCTTCCCTGGTGGTGGGCAGATAGCCGTAAGGGCCAAGCTCCGTTCCTTCGTAGCCGGCCTCGGCGATGGCGTCGAGGACGGTGGCGAAAGGCGGATTGGGGAGATGGGCTTCATAGACCGCCCAGCTCACGGGGGCGTTTCCAATGCGGGGTTGGCTCATGCGTTTCTTCCGAGAGTTCGGGGGCGGCGGCCCGCGAAGGCGATGCATGTTACCCCGATCGGCATGGAACGTTCCAATGGGCGGCCCGTCTCGCTGGAGTGATCAGCTCAGGATCTCGAATATTCCCGATATTCGAGCCCTTCGACTCATCGCCAGCCGGGCGTCTCGGTGCTGCGACGGACTTTCACCACGGACTTAGGGAGTCGGGGACGGCGTCGGCGTGGGCGAGGGGGGCGGCGACGGCATCTTGTCTTTGGGGAACCTGGGCAGCATCTCGTCCCACATCGCCACGTGGTACACCGCGCCGGCGATGGCGATCGCCGACTTGATCGCATCGTCCTCGACGATGCGCTCGTACGTATCGAGGTTGGTGTGCCAGGTGTGCGAGTTGTACTCTGTTTATCGACCCCGGCAGAGCCCTTGTTCCGTCTTACTCGCTTCCATGCCTCCCTCAAGACGTCACTCCTGTGGACGCGATCAAAGAGCGCATGGAAACGACGACCCGGCGACCGCTTGGCCGCCACGTATAGCTGACGTTGGAGTTGTCGCACTTTGTCCGCAGGCACAAGCCCGCGGGGGTGGTTGGATCCGGTCTTGCCGGACATGCCCTCACGCTTACCTCTTCCGTCAACACGACTACCACAAGGACCCTTCCCTCCGGTCGCGTTATTCGTCACGACCATCTCAGGTACTACGATCCCCTCGGACTCCCGCTGCACAACGCCCGATTTCACACTCGGCTTATTCGGGACGCCTCGCCGCGACCACGGCCGCCTAGACGGGTCTCTCCTGTTCCGCACCAATCCTTGTTCGCGTGCTGCTCCCAATACCCCGGTAGAACCAAACGCACTCTCTCCGAACTGCGGCACGCTATCGTCGGCCGCCGTGCGCTACCTGGCCGCCGGGGGCGCCTTCCCCCGCTCGGCCCGGACCAGCTTCGGGGTCAGCGCGGATTCAACTCCGGCAGCACCGCGTTGTCTTCGCTCCAGGTAAAGGGGGCGGGAATCTCGAGGCGCGCACCGTCACACAGACCAGTGTGTAACATACGTGTGTATGGCAACCAACCTCGCGATTGACGACTCTCTTCTCGAACACGCCCGGAGCGTGGGCGGACACAAGACGAAGCGCGAGACCGTGAACGAAGCGCTGCGGGAGTTCATTCAGCGCCGGGAACGGCTCGGGCTGCTCCAGCTCGCGCGCACGCTCGAGTACGACCCGAAGTACGACTATAAGAAAGAGCGACGGGCCAGATGATCCTGCTGGACACCTCTGTTTTGTCCCGCGTCTTTCGCCGACAGCGTCCCGGCCCGGCCGAGCGCGAACTCCGCACCGCCTTCGAGACGCTTCTCGCCGGCGACCGTTCCATCGGACTCCCGGGGATCGTCCTCCAGGAGATCCTCACCGGACTCAAGTCCGAGAAGCAGCTGCTCGAACTGAGGGGAAAGCTCCAGGTGGGATTCTCGATCGTGACCGCCACGATCAACGACCATGTCGAGGCGGCGCGCCTGAGAAACCGCTGTATCGGGAAAGACGTGAACGTCTCGACGGTCGACTGCCTGATTGCCGCCTCTGCTATCGGCGGCGGCCATGTGCTCTTCTCCATTGATCAGGACTTCGAGGCGATTCGTCGCCACTCCGAGTTGAAGCTGATCGGGACGCGCGACCTGGTCTGATTCCACCCTCTCCCGCCCCCAGGCGCACGAGCCGGCCCGCGGTCTTATGCTCCGCAGATGCGAAGAATCCTGCCCATGCTTTTCCTGCTCCTGGCGCCTCTGTCCGTCTTTGCCCAGCAGCGCGCCATCACCCACGAAGATGTCTGGCTGCTCCATCGCATCGGGCCGCCCGCGCTCCGCTCCGACGGCAAACTCGCCGTGTTCTCGGTGACCGAGCCATCGTACGACCCCGCTCAGACCGTTTCCGATCTTTGGATCGTGCCCACGGACGGCTCCGCCTCCGCGCGAAAGCTCACCAATACGCGCGGCGGCGAATCAGGCGCGACTTTCTCGCCTGATGGCAAGACGCTCGCATTCTCGGCCCGGCGCGATGGCGACGAGGCTGAGCAGATCTATCTCCTTCCCCTGGAAGGCGGTGAGTCGAGACGTCTCACCAACATAGCCACAGGCGCCGGTTCGCCAAGGTTCCGGCCCGACGGGAAGGCGGTGATGTTCACCACCAACTTCGCCGAATTGGCAAAGAGTCTCGACGAACACAAGAAACTCTCCGATGAACAAAAGGCCCGCAAAGACACGGCGCGCACGTACGACGCGTTCCCGGTGCGTTTCTGGAACGCGTGGCTTGAAAAGAAAGAGCCGGTATTCGGCTGGCAGGAGATCGATGGGAAAGCCCCCACAATGATTACCGTGGCCCCGTTGCGCGGCGCGTTCGGCGGGTCGATCAACGAGGAGCTGAGCCCGGTCTGGACGCCGGATGGGAAGTCCATCATCTTCCAGGGCATCGCGAATCGGGCCAACGGCATGTTCGAAGAAACGGAGATGGCTCTCTATCAGATCCCCGCGGGGGGCGGAGCGCCCCGGCGGATCACGCCCGCGGGCGTGGGCTACTCCAATCCCTCCTTCAGCCCCGATGGCGCGCTGTATGCGGCCGAGTCGCGAAGCGCGACCGCGAAACAGATCTACTTCGTGAACCGCCTCGCGCGCCTCACCGGGCCCGACTGGGCGCAGGTCCAAATCGTCACCGCGGGTTGGGATCGCTCGATAGGCGGCCTGTCGTTCGCCGACCACGGACGAACGCTGTACCTCGAGGCCCAGGACCTTGGAACGACAAAGGTCTTCCGGATGAGTGTCCCTGGAGGCACGCCGGAGGTGGCGTACGCCCCGGAGACCGGCTCCGTCACCGGCCTTCAGTCCGAGGGCGGCGTGATGGTGGGTCGCTACGCGGCTTCAACCGACCCCGGACAGATCGTTCGCTTCGATCCCGCAAAGAAGAACTACACAGCCCTGACTTCCTTCAACAAGGAGCGCCTTGGGCAGCTGAGGCTGCCGAATCCCGAGCACTTCTGGTTCACCGCTAAGAACGGCAAGAAGATCCACTCGATCATCGTGCCGCCGCCCTTCGTCGAGACCGGGAAGAAGTATCCGATCGTCGCGTTCCCCCATGGCGGACCGAATGCGATGTCCGACGACTCGTTCTCGACGCGCTGGAACTCTCACCTCCTGAGCGCCCCCGGGTACTACCTCGTCCTGACCAACTACACGGGCTCGACGGGCTTCGGCGAGAAATTCGCCGACGATATCGAGCGCGATGTCCTGCGCGGGCCGGCGATCGAGACGCTCGAAGCCATCACCGAAGCCGCCAGGAAGTACCCCCAGATGGATCTCACGAGGCAGTGCGCGGCGGGGGCTTCCTACGGGGGCTATCTGATGAACTGGTACAACGGCACCACGAACCAGTTCAAGTGTCTGGTCAACCACGCGGGCGCGGTGAACAACGAGTCGCAGTATGGCCTCAATGACGGCGGTCTCGGCCGCGAGCTGCGCATGGGCGCGCCGATATGGGAGACCGGCAAGGGCCAGTGGTTCGATCAGTCCCCCATCCGCTACTCGAAGAGCTGGAAGACCCCGATGCTCGTGACCCAGGGTGAGATCGACTTCCGGGTTCCGATCAGCGAGTCGATGACGACCTTCAAGCTTCTTCAGCGCCTGAAGGTGCCCACGCGCCTCGTGGTCTTCCCGGACGAGGGCCATTGGATTCTCAAGGGACCCAACAGCCGGAAGCACATGGAAGAGATCATGGGCTGGCTCGCGAAGTACCTGGGGCCGGCCTGATGCGCGCTCTACCTTTCGCAATCACCGCTGCGCTCGTTCTGACGGTTCCGTGCGGGGCGTGGGCCGAGAGTGCCCAGGCTTTGTCTGCCGCCGACGCCTTCAAGTCGCTCTACACCCGCGAGTGGGCCTGGAGACAGGCCCAGAACTCCGGGCTCGATGAAGACGCCGACCGCGCCGCGGCCGTGCGGGATCGCTTTCCGAAGGTCGACGCCGCGACACAAGGTGAACGTCTGCGTTTTTGGTCGGAGGTGCTCAAGGAGCTGAACGCGATCCAGCCTTCGGACCTCTCCCCCGAGGATCGGGTGAACTACGCGATCTACCGCGCGCAGATCGAGGCTCTGCAGGCGAGCGTCCGGTTCCGCGACTACGAGAAGCCGTTCAACTCCGACTCATCCTTCTGGGCCGAGGCTACGGGGGCGGCGAAGCGTCCGCTGCGGAACCTTGCCGCATACCACGCCTACCTCAGCCTGCTTCGGGACATCCCGCGCTACTTCGCCGAACACACCGTCAACATGAGAGCGGGTCTCGCCCGCGGCTTTTCGGTGCCCCGGGTCACCCTGACCGGCCGCGACGCTTCTATCTCCAGCGTGTCCAGCGTGCGTGATCCCGAGAAGAATCCGTTCTATGCGCCTTTCGCGAAGATGCCGGGCAAGCTCAGCCCCGCCGAGCAGCAGAGCCTGCGGGCCGAAGCTTTGGCGGCCATCCGCGAGGCGGTGCTGCCCGCCTACACCGGCCTCCTGAAGTTCATGCGCGAGGAGTACATGACGAGGGCGCGGACGGCCCTCGACGCAACCTCCTATCCGGATGGGCAGGCGTATTACCAGTCGAAGATCCGCGAGTTCACGACTCTCGACCTGTCTCCAGACGCCATCCACCTTATCGGAGTCTCGGAAGTGGCGAAGATCCGCGCCGAGATGGAAGAGACGATGAAGAAGACGGACTTTCAGGGTGACTTCGCCGCGTTCCTGAAGTTCCTGCGAACCGATCCCCGCTTCTATGCCAAGACCGGGGAAGAGCTGCTCATGCGGGCAGCCTGGATCTCGAAGCGGGTGGACGGCAAGCTGTCCGAACTGTTCGGCGTGCTGCCCCGCGCGCGTTTCACGATCATCCCCGTGCCCGACGACATCGCCCCGTTCTACACGTCCGGACGGGGCGGCCCCGGCGTCTATCTCGTGAACACCTACAACCTCCCCGCCCGCGCCCTTTACAACCTCCCGGCCCTCACCCTGCATGAATCCGCCCCCGGCCACGCCATGCAGATGTCCCTCGCCGCCGAACATAAGGAACAGCCGGAGTTCCGGCAGAAGGTCTACATCTCGGCGTTCGGCGAAGGCTGGGCCCTTTACACCGAGAAGCTCGGCGTGCCCATGGGCATCTACGAGACGCCCTACGAGCACTTCGGGATGCTGACCTATCAGATGTGGCGCGCGGCTCGGCTCGTGGTTGATACCGGGATTCACTCCAAGGGCTGGACCCGCGATCGGGCGCTCGCCTTCCTGCGCGACAACACGGCGCTCGCCGAGCACGAGATCACGACCGAGATCGACCGCTACATCGCCTGGCCCGGCCAGGCCCTCTCCTACTATCTCGGCCAGATGCAGATCGAGAAATCGCGGGCGCAGGCCGAGGCCGCACTGGGCGTGAAGTTCGATCTACGGGCCTTCCACGACACTGTCCTCTCACTCGGCTCGGTCACCCTTCCCGAACTCGAAGCCCGGATCAACCGCTTCATCGCCGAAGGCGGCAAAGGGCCGGCGCACGCGCCCGAGTAGGCCGGGTTCGAGAGCGGGGCCCGCGGCGCGTCAGCGCGCGCCAGCGCGGGTCAGCGGGGAGGGGCGGGGGTTGGCGGTCCGGAACTGGATCGACCGTCGTACCGGTGACGAACGGCCGGTAGATCTCGAGCAGTATCCCGGCGTCGTCCGGCCGGGCGTCGCGGACCCAAACGCCCAAGGTCAGTGCTTCGTCTCGCCGCCGCCCGCCCTCGTCGCGGGCAGGTCGCCGTCGGTCAGCTTCCTCTTGAAGAGATCGATGGCAAGCTGATGGCAGGACCGGGCCAGGGCGGGGTCGTATCGCGGGCCCTCGTCGCGCATGAAGGCGTGGGCCCCATTGAACTCGTGCCAGCTGAAGAGGACTCCCGCGTCAATCATGGCCTTCTGGATGAGGACCCGACCCTCGTTCGGAATGTGCGGATCCTGACGGCCCCAGATCATCAGCATCTCCGCTTTTAACTCGCCCATGCGCGCGAGCGTATTGTCCCCGCCCTGGCCAAGGGAGCCCTTGTGAATGTCGGTCGCATAGAAACAGACGCCGGCCAGAACTTCCGGGTTCATCGAGGCCCGGAACGCGAGATGCCCGCCGATGCAGATGCCGATCGAACCGATCTTCCCGTTGCAGGCGGGATGCGAAAGCAGGAAACGAATGACCGCGCGCGCGTCGTCGTCGTAGGCCCGGACCGGGCGGCCGATCTTGTCGGCATTTCCCCGGTCGGCGCCGGCCGCGTCATAGGCGATCTGGCAACCCGGAACCTCGAGGTCGTGGAAGATCTCGGGCACCGCGACCACGAAACCGTGACCGGCGAGAAGCGCCGCGGTTCGCTTGATCGGTCCGGTGCGCTGGAAGATTTCCGAAAAGAAGACGAGACCGGGATAGCGCCCGGGGGCGACCGGCCGGTACACGTAGGTGCGCATGTGACCGGTGGGGGTGTCGAGATCGACGGCCCGGTCCTCCTCTAGAATCATGTTCCCTCCATCGCGAAAAGCCTGACCTCTTTGGCGTCTCCCTCGAGCCGCACCACCGCCTCGAACTTCAGGCCCAGCTTCTCGAGGACTCCGATCGACGCGGCGTTGTCCGGCGAGGTGATGGCCACCATACGCCTCAGGCCAAGAGACTCCCGCCCGTACTTCAGCACGGCCGAGGCGGACTCGAGGGCATAACCCTGCCTCCAGTGGGCGGGAAGGAAGGCGAAGCCGACATCTGGATCCTCGAGCGAATCCCGTTTCAGCAGGCCGCAGATGCCGATGGGATCGCCCGTCTCCTTCAGGAAGACGAGGTATAGACCAAACCCGTGCTTCAAGTAGCTCGCAATCGGCCCCTGCATGATGTACCGCCGGGCATCCTGCTGCGACCGGACCCCTCGATCTCCGATGAAACGCAGGAAGGACGGTTCGCTCAAAAGCTCGACGATGAACGGCGCATCGTTGAGAGTCAGGTGGCGCAGGACCAGCCGGTCGGTTTCGAGCACAATCACGGGCGTCTTCCGTCCGTGAGCCTACCGCGATCGCGGGCAGCTCTGATGGCCCTCGTTCGATAGCCGGGCCCCAGAAGTTTGTCCCTCAGTTCGCGGACAACGGGGGGTTCCGGTGCGGACAACCCGGAGCATGCCCGCACGCCCCATCCGCGCAAGACTCTCCAAACGGGATGGAGATCGCATACGGCCAGGCCTTGTGAATCGTGCGCGGTTCGAACGCCGCGTGGACGAAGTCGCGAAGCTCCTGGCTCGCCTCCGCCTTGTTGACCGCGATGAAGCCGATGCCCGGCTCGACGGAGAGGCCGCGGGCCTCGCGCAGCGCGCGGTCCCTGGTCTCGGCGTCTATGGACTTTCCCTCGCTCAGATCGAGCAGCGCACGCAGCGTCGGATGCCCCTCGTAGGCGGCAATCACATCATCGTCGATTCGAGAGAGGTAACCGCCCACCAGGCGCTTGCCGTGCAGAGCCTGACGAAACTGGACTTCGGAGCTGAATCGCCCGCGCTGCCTTGTTCCGTCCTTGATGCCTGTGGGCAGGTGCAAGACCACGACATCGCACCGGTCCTGGGCCACGATGCGATATCTCTCGGGCAGCTGGGCGGGGAACATGCGGCGTGATGGCGAAAGGACCTCCGCCCCGATAAGCAGGCTGAGGCCGGCAAGGATGGCGGTCCGATACCGCGTGAACTTCGCGGTCGCGAGAACGTGAGCGAGGATCAGCGCGAACCCAAGCATCGCCATCACCGCGAATCGCGTGGGCGATCGAACCATGCCGATCCCCGGCAGATAGCGGAGGAGCGCCCATGGCCCCGGGACGTGGGTGTCGATGCCGCCGACCACGATGAATGGACCGAGGGCCAACGCCGCGAAGAACGCCGTGCACGCGACCCAGAACCGGGGGGCCGTGCCCCGGCGGAAAATGACCAGGGCGATGAGGATCAGGATAGCCATTACGCCAAAGGACGCGACGCCTTCAACGAAGGCATCCGCGCGTTCGCGCGCCATCCAGGGCTCGAGAATTCCCCGAACCAGAGGATGGGTGGGATTCGGCATGAAGAATGACAGCAGATCGACACCCAGCGGTGAGCTGCGCCATAACACAGCCTCGATGCCCCGCTTCTCCACCAGCTCGACCGCGGCCACCCGCAGCCATGGGAAGAGAAGTGCGGCCGCCACCAGGCCCGCCAAGGCCGGGTACCTTAGCGATCGCAACGCTCCGGACTCGATGGTGAAACGAAGGGGCCGCCACGCGAACAGCAGGCCACTCACCGCCAGGGTCAGGACCAGGACCGGCGTGTAGAGGCTGCGCATGCCGATCTCGAGCGCCCCGATAGAGAGTCTGCCCCCGCCAGTGGCGAGAATCCAGAGAACAGCGGCGAGCGAGAGAACCGTGACCGCGAGTGCCGCCCACCTCAGTCCGTTGAGAGAGGACGCCTCGATCGCCTGAACCCCAATGCGCTCGTAAGCCCATACGAAAGCCACGGCCAGGACGCCGAAAACCAGGTAGTAGGGATCGGAGGCGGCGGCGAGGGCCAATGTCACGCCCACAAGCGCCCACGCCGCTTTGGTGTCGACGCTCATCGCATACCGCGCGCCCAGGAGCACGAGAGGCAGCGCGAACGCGGTGGCGAGACTCATGTGCCCTTCGACGCGGGCGCTCAGAAACGGGGAGAATCCGAAAAGAGCGCCGGCTATCCACGACGGCCCCAGGCTCTTCGTCTCGTATCGCGCGAGAAGATAGGCGCAAAACGGATTCAGGATGAGGATGAAGATAAGGGCGATGTTGAAGCTCGCAATCACGCCAAGGGCGGGAATCAGGGGCGCGGCGAGGGCGCTCAAGAGGAGCGAGTTATTGTGAAGGGCGAGACTGGCCTCACGGGTGAACACGAGGATGCGGTCGGTGGCGAAGAGTGGACCCCCGGTGGCGAGGTTGAAAGAGAAGACGTACGCGTTCCACACGTAGACCCCGCCATCGCCCGCGGGGTCGCCGGTGATGTGGCTCGAGAGTTTGGCCGGCAGCGGCCAGACGAAAAGCACGGCGAGGAGCGCATACGCGAGAAGCGCCACCAACACCGAGCCCGCCTGACGTTGCGGTTTAGCGGAGGGCATGGAAGGGCGCAGTGTACGTCCGCCGTAGCCGCTTTTGTCGAAACCCGCAGGTCTTTCGCCAGCACTCGGGCATAAACTGGCGGCCAACATGCGCCTTGCCGCCATCGGCGTCGCCCTTGGGCTTGCTGCATACGCCTCACCGGCGTGGTGCACGGATGAGCCCCCCGCGATCGTCGCCCTGACCCTCGACACGTCCGGAAGCATCCGACCGGAACTCATCGAGCAGACCCGCTCGCTCGCGGTCTCCATTCTCGAAAGACTCCCGGAGGGCAGCGAGGTTGCTCTCTTCGTCTTCGATGACACATCGCGGCTCATCCTGGGAAGAACGAAGGACCCGGGAGCGGTGCGCCTCGCCCTCGCGGAAGTGAAGCGCGCCGGCCGGTTCACCGCCCTCTACGACGCGCTCTACGACGCGAGCCGCTACCTCGAGGCGGCCCCCCGTTCGCGCAAGGCCATCGTTCTCGTGACCGACGGCAAGGATGAGAACTCCGCGCTGCAACAGGAAGACGGCTTGAAGGTCGCGACGACGAACCGCATTCCGGTGTTCGCGGTCGGCATCGGACGTATCGAAGAGGCGGTGCTCGCCCGCATCGCGAAACTGACCGGGGGGGAGTTTGCCGCGATGACCGGCGTCGAGGCGGAGGCGATTGCCGCGCGGATCGCGGCCCTGGAGCCGGTTGGCGCGGCGCCGGCGCCACCCTCACCGGCACCCACTCTCGCCGCTCCGCTCAGACCGCTGCGGCCGCCGGTCACGCCGGGGGGGGTACCCGCGAGTGTCATCGCCCTCATCGCGGCGTCGGTTCTGCTCTTTCTGGCCGCGGCTCTCCTCGTGGTCATAAGGCTCCGCCCCAGACCTCAGCCGGGCTCAGGCCCCGGCCTTCGGACCAGAGGCGTCGTGGACGACGATGCACCCGGCCCGACGCTCATGCAACGCGCGGCTGACGCCGAGCCCATCGACCGCACCGTGGTCCTGCGCACCCAGGCCGGACTGCGGGTGGTGAACGGACCCGTGGCGGGCCGCAACGTGCCTTTGAACTCCGGGCAGACGATCACGATCGGCCGATCACCGGGCAACGACCTCCCCATGCCCGATCCTTCGGTTTCTGGCGAGCACTGCCGGGTCAAGTCGGAAGACGGGGCGTTCGTGGTGTACGACGTTCAGAGCACCAACGGCACGCTGGTGAACGGCCAGGTGGTCGAGCGCCACGCGCTTCGTCCCGGGGACGTGATCACTCTCGGATCGATAAACATAAAGTTCGTCCGCGAATAGTCAGGCCGCAGCCGCCGCGCGTGCGGCCCGCCATTTCCACAGCCGGTGGGCGAAGAGGACGGCGAAACATCCGGCGAAGATGAGCGGCTCGCCGATATCCGCCTTGACCGACATCCAGAAGTGGATGACGCCCAGGACGGCGGAGACATAGACGAGCTTGTGAAGGCGATTCCAGTTCTTCCCGCCGAGACGCGCAATCATCGCCTTCCTGGAAGTGAGGGCGAGAGGCAGCATCAGGAGCAGCGATAGCGAACCCACCAGAATGTAGGGGCGCTTGATGATGTCGGCCACCATGTCCGAAGGGTCAAGCTGGATGTCCAAAAGGATGTAGACGAGCCAGTGCATCAGGCCATACGCAAATGAGAACAGGCCCAGAGTCCGTCGATGGCGCGCGAGCCAGTTCCACTTGAAGAGCTGCCGGACCGGGGTGATCGCGAGGGTCAGGACCAGGAAGCGCAGGGTCCACTCGCCCAGGAAGTGTTCCGCTTCCTTGATGGGGTTCGATCCGAAAACGCGCGTTCCGCGCAGGATGTCGGAGGCGAGGCCGTAGACCGCATAGGTCGCCGGGATGAGCGAGGCCAGGATCAGCGCCGCTCCGAACCCGCGCGGTTCGCGCACGTTCTTCAGTAGAACTTCTTGAGGTCCATGCCCGCGTAGAGGGCGGCGACCTGATCCGCGTACCCGTTGAAGGGCAGGGTCGGCCGGCGCAGGAAAACTCCGATGCGCCGCTCCTTGGCCTGGCTCCAGCGCGGGTGATCGACCGCCGGGTTCACGTTTGAATAGAAGCCGTACTCCTGCGGCGCCGAAACATTCCAGGCCGTCTTCGGCTGCTTCTCCACAAACGTCATCCGCACGATCGACTTGATTCCCTTGAAGCCGTACTTCCACGGCACCACGACGCGGATGGGCGCGCCGTTCTGGTTCGGCATCGGGCGCCCGTAGACGCCGGTCGCGAGCAGGGTGAGCGGATGGAGCGCCTCGTCCATGCGCAGGCCTTCGGTGTAAGGCCAGTCGAGGACACCAAGCTGCTGGCCGGGCATCTGCTTCGGATCCATGAGGGTCTTGAAAGCAACGTACTTCGCATTCGCCATGGGCTCGGCGCGCTTGATCACGTCGGCGAGGGGAATGCCCCGCCACGGCACCACCATCGACCACGCCTCGACGCAGCGATGCCGGTAGATCCGGTCTTCGACCGTGGAGGGCTTGATGAAGTCTTCAAGCAGGAACTTCCCCGGCTTCCCGGCCAGACCGTCAACCGTGATCGTCCAGGGAGAGGTCTTGAAGTTCCTCGCGTTCTGCGCCGGATCGGACTTGTCGGTGCCGAACTCGTAAAAGTTGTTGTAGGTCGTGACGTCCTGCCAGGGCGTGGGCTTGTCGTCCGGCTGGAGGCCGAACGGTTTCCCGATGGGTTGCGGATCCTGCGCGAACGCACTTCCGCCGACCGCACTGAGCGCCGCCGCGGCGCCGCCCGCTGCGGCCAACCATTCGCGCCGGTTGAGGTAAAGCGACTCCGGCGTGATCTCGGACGACTTCACGTCTTTGGGACGACCAATAATCATGGCCGCAAGTATACGGAAGGCGACTGTAGGGGCACACTGCGCGTGCCCACCGCGGGACCCCGGGAAGCCGGCCATGAGGGGCCCGGGGGGGGCGACGCTGCCCCCGGGGCGAAGGCGACATTGCATCCTTGGGCACGCGCAGCGTGCCCCTACGGACACCGTGTCCGACCGCGCAGGATGACACGATGTAGGGGCACGCTGCGCGTGCCCGACGATCGCGCGACCTCGCAAATGCACGAGATTTCAGATCCGACGCGTTCGGGATTCGAGGTTTCGGGACCCCGGGAAGCCGGCCATGGGGGGACGGGGGGCGCGACGATGCCCCCGGGCCCCGGGGCGACGGCGACATTGCCTCCCTTGGGCACGCGCAGCGTGCCCCTACAGACACCATGTCCGACCGCGCGGGATGACACGATGTAGGGGCACGCTGCGCGTGCCCGACGATCGCGCGACCTCGCAAATGCACGAGATTTCAGATCCGACGCGTTCGGGATTCGAGGTTTCGGGACCCCGGGAAGCCGGCCATGGGGGGACGGGGGGCGCGACGGTGCCCCCGGGGCGACGGCGACATTGCCTCCTTGGGCACGCGCAGCGTGCCCCTACGGACACCGTGTCCGACCGCGCGGGATGACACGATGTAGGGGCACGCTGCGCGTGCCCGACGATCGCGCGACCTCGCAAATGCACCATGGGTCCGCGATGGGCCGGCCCTTCCCCGTGACGTAGACTCCCTCGCGTCAAACGGACCTAGGAAGGGAACAATCATGTCAACGGCAACAGCTCCCGCCGCGGCGGCGAGCCAGACCAAACGCGAAAGACTCCAGAACGCGGTCATCAGGTTCTGCGGAGACTCGGGCGATGGGATGCAGGTCACGGGCAGCCAGTTCACGAACACCGCGGCGCTCTTCGGCAACGACCTCTCCACTTTCCCGGACTTCCCCGCCGAGATTCGCGCTCCCCAGGGCACGCTGCCGGGCGTCTCGGGTTTCCAGGTGAACTTCTCCTCCACCGAGGTCTACACCCCAGGCGATGCGGTCGATGTCCTGATCGCCATGAATCCCGCGGCGCTCAAAACGAACGTCGCCGACCTCAAGACCGGCGGCATCCTGATCGTCAACTCCGACAGCTTCACCGAGGTCGACTTCAAGAAGGCGAAGATCACCAGCAACCCCCTCGAAGACGGGTCGCTCGCCGGCTACCGGGTCTTCCAGGTCGACCTGCTGAAGCTCACCAAGGCCGCGACCAGGGACACGGGCCTCGACGCCAAATCGGTCGACCGCTCCAAGAACTTCTTCGCCCTCGGCATGTGCTACTGGCTCTTCGGCCGCTCGATGGAAGGCACGCTCAAGTGGATCGACACGAAGTTCAAGGGCCAGATCGCCGAAGCCAACAAACTCACCCTGCGCGCGGGCTACGCCTACTGCGACGCCACCGAGGCGTACCAGACCGCGGCGTATGAGGTCGCCCCGGCCCGGCTGCCCGCGGGCACCTACCGAAACCTCTCCGGCAACACGGCACTCGCGATGGGCCTGGTCGCCGCGTCTGAACGCTGCGGCCTGCCCCTCTTCCTCGGCTCCTACCCGATCACCCCCGCCTCGGACATCCTGCACGAGCTCTCGATGTTCAAGAACTTCGGCGTGGTCACGTTCCAGGCCGAGGACGAGATCGCCGCGGTCACCTCCGCACTCGGGGCGTCGTATGGCGGTTGCCTCGCCACCACCACGACCTCCGGCCCCGGAATGGCTCTCAAGATGGAGGCGATCGGTCTTGCCATCGCGGTTGAGCTTCCGCTCGTGATCGTCGACATCCAGCGCGGCGGACCGTCCACGGGTCTTCCCACCAAGACCGAGCAGGCCGACCTCTTCCAGGCGATCTTCGGGCGCAACTCCGAGGCCCCTCTCCCCGTCCTCGCTCCGGCGACGCCTGGCGACTGCTTCTGGATGGCGCTTGAAGCCTGCCGCATCGCGGTCAAGTACATGACGCCGGTGATCCTCCTTTCAGACGGCTATCTGGCGAATGGCGCCGAGCCGTGGAGGGTGCCCGCCCCCGAAGACCTGCCCGCATTCCCCGCGAAGTTCCGCACGGACCCTGAGGGCTTCAAGCCGTTCCTGCGCGACCCCGCAACGCTCGCTCGCCCCTGGGCGGTGCCCGGGACGCCGGGCCTCGAGCATCGTATCGGAGGCCTCGAGAAGCAGGACGTCACCGGCAACATCAACTACGAGCCGGAGAACCACGACAAGATGGTCCGGCTGCGCGCCGCCAAGGTCGCGGGCGTGGTTCAAGACGTTCCCGACATCGTCCCTGCGGGCGATGCCGGGGGCGATGTGGTGATCGTGGGCTGGGGATCGACCTACGGTTCCATCACGGCGGCCATGAACTCGCTGCGCGCGAAAGGTCACAAGGTCGGCCACCTGCATCTGCGTCACCTCAATCCCATGCCGAAGAATCTGGGCGCGGCCATGAAGAAGTACAAGAAGGTGCTGGTCCCCGAGATGAATCTCGGCCAGCTCGCCTTCATTTTGCGCGGGACCTATCTGGTCGACGCGATTTCGTACTCGAAGGTGGAAGGCAAGCCTTTCAAGCAGTCGGAAATCGAAAAGAAGGTTCTCGAGGTGATCCAGTGAACGCCAGTGTGCCCCTGACCCGCAAAGACTTTCAGACCGACCAGGAGGTCCGCTGGTGCCCGGGCTGTGGCGACTACGCGATCCTCGCCGCGGTCCAATCGGTATTCCCTGAACTCGGCATTCCGCGCGAGAAGTTCGCGGTGGTCTCGGGCATCGGTTGCTCGAGCCGGTTCCCGTATTACATGAACACGTTCGGATTCCACACGATCCACGGACGCGCCCCCGCGGTGGCCACCGGCCTCAAACTCGCCCGGCCCGAACTCGAAGTCTGGGTGGCCACGGGCGACGGCGACTCCCTGTCGATCGGCGGCAACCACACGATCCACATGCTCCGCCGCAACGTGGGGTTGAAGGTCCTGCTCTTCAACAACAAGATCTACGGCCTGACCAAGGGCCAGTACTCGCCCACTTCCGAAATCGGAAAGAAAGCGAAGTCGACGCCCTTCGGCTCCGTCGACCGTCCCTTCTCCCCACTCGCCCTCGCCCTCGGCGCCGGCGCCACCTTCCTTGCACGCTCGGTGGATGTCTTCCAGCCGCACATGAAGACGACGCTCAAGCGCGTGGCCTCGCACAAGGGAACGGCGTTCACCGAGATCTTGCAGAACTGCAACATCTTCAATGACGGCGCCTGGGACGCCATCGCGGAGAAGGACGTGCGCGACGATCACGTGCTCTACCTAGAACACGGCAAGCCCCTCGTCTTCGGCAAAGCGAAGGACAAGGGCATCCGCATGGACGGCTTCGACATCGAAGTGGTGACGCTCGGTTCCGGCGTCTCCGAAGCCGACCTGCTCGTCCACGACGAGCGTCATCCCTCCCTCGCCTACGCCTTCATGCTCGCGAGCATGGATTCGCGCCCGGGCTTTCCCACTCCCGTGGGCATCCTGCGTGCGGTGGACCAGCCCTCCTACGAAGCCCTCGTAAACGATCAGGTCCAGCAGGTGATCGCGAACAAGGGCAAGGGCGATCTCGGCAAGCTCCTGCGCGGCCCGGAGACCTGGGAGGTCCGCTCGTAAGCTGACCCGCAGGGGCACGCCGCGCATGCCCCCCGACGTTCCCGAGGATCCCTACGAGACCTTGCGCACGACCCAGGTGGTCATGCAACGCTGGTCCTGAACAATTGTCGTCTTGAGGGGATCGGCCAGGACGCCGCCCAGGCGCCCCGTCCATTCCAGAAGCATGGCTTCATCGACGAGGTAGCGCTCGGTGCCGTCGGGAAGAAGGAAACGGCGGCCCCGGCGATGGACCATGCGGAACTCCATTCCGATGTTCGAAGCGAGGCGGCAGAAGAAGAGCCCGCCGGGTTTGAGCACGCGCCAGATCGACTCCAGCATGCCCTCGAACTGCTCATCCGACTTGGCGAAATGCAACACCGCGATGCTCACCACGACATCCATCGATGAATCGTCGAAGGACATCGCCTCCACCGGCTCGCGCCGGAAGTTGGTGGGCGGGAGTTCCGCGTTGAGATCGGCCGCGAGGCGCATGACCTCACCGATCGCGTTGGGGTCGGCGTCCACCGCGGAAACGTCGTAGCCCGCGTCGAGGAGGTAGCGGATGTTCCGTCCGTCTCCGCAGCCCGCGTCGAGGACCCGGGCCCCTCGCGGGATCCGACCGCGCAGAAGCTGATCGAAGAGATAGATGTCGATCCGGCCGAACATCCCGTCGAGATTGGTCGCCGCGATCATTCAGCTCTCATGATCTCAAACCTGAACGCGCGCATCCCCACCGCTATTGCCGAGCGGGAGGATTGACCGCGGTGAGCGGCACGTCCCAGTGGGCGTCTAGAAGTTCGAACCGGCGCGCTTCCTCCTTCTTGTACTTCTCCTGATCGGGATGGAGCCGCTTGATGATTGCCTGGTCGTGGCTCGACTCGACCGACGCGTCGGCGTTGGCATAGGTCACCACGACGAGGAAGGTCCAGTCCGCGCGGCCATCGCCGTGGTAGGTGGGCTTGTAGACCTCTACGCCCTTCATCCGCTTCCCTTCGCCCACCTGAGCCTCCAGAACCGGGTGATAGTTCCTGAAGTAAAGACTCTCGAACTCGGCCTGCGCTCCCCACTTCACCTTGTAATAGAAGGAGACCTTTACGGGCGGGCCTTCGTCGGCGAGGGCCGGCATGGCCGCAGACAGGAGAAGGGCTATGGCGGCGAGGATTCGTTTCAACATTCCCGAATGCTAATACCGCCGCGCGAACCGCCACATCACGCGCAGCCGTCCGGGCACGCGCAACGTGCCCCTACCGGTAGATGCCCTTCAGGAACCGTTCCTTCTCTTCCTCTCTCTCGATGTAGGGCACGCCCTTCTCCATCCACTCGGGACGCGGACCTGCTTTGAGGAAGTGATCGAAGAACTGCTGCATGCGCACGGTGTAGTCCTTCTGATTGTGCCTCTTCCGAAGCCCGTGGAACTCGCCGTTGTAGTTGAAAAGGTAGGCCTCTTTCCCGTTGCGCCTTGCCGCGAGGAAAAGCTCGATGCCCTGATACCAGGGCACCGCGTCGTCGTTGTCGTTGTGGAGGATGAGCAGCGGCGTGGTCACCCGTTTGAACTCGAAGATCGGGGAGTTGGAGATGTATTTGTGCGGCGCATCGTAGAGAGAGGGGCCGACGCGACTCTGGGTCTGCTCGTACTGGAACTGGCGCGGCATTCCCGAACCCCAGCGGATCCCGGAATAGGCGCTCGTCATATTCCCCACGGGCGCTCCCGCTTCGGCCGCCTTGAAACGACCGGTGCGCGTGAGCATCCACGCGATCTGATAGCCGCCCCAGGAGTGTCCCTGGATGCCCACGTTAGCCTCATCGACGAATCCGCGATCGGCGACCGCCTGGAGCGCGGGCAGCACGGACTTGAGGGCGTCTTCTCCGGGCTGGCCCAGGGTGTAGACGATATCCGGAGTGAGGATGAGGTAGCCGTTGCTCACGTAGTACGCGAAGTTGATGCTCGTGCCGGGAGCGGGATTGACGAAGTTGTGGACGTTTTGCGACAGCATCTCGTATATGTACACGATCATCGGGTACTTCTTCTTCGGGTCGAAGTTCTCGGGCTTGATGAGCCCGGCCTGTAGAGCCACGCCGTCCGCGTTCTTGAAGGACATCAGTTCCGCGTTGCCCCAGAGGAAGGGCGCCATCTGCGCGCCGCCGTTCGTGACCTTCGTGAGGGTCTTGAACGTCGAATCGGTGACATGGACATCCGGGAACTCATCAAAGCGCTGGGCGGTCACAAGGAAGACATCCGCCTCCCTGGCCCGCCCCGTGAAGCGGTGGCTCTTTGACCCGCTCATGAGGCGGGCCGGCGCGGCCGTGCCCTCGAAGGAGTCGCGGTAGAAGCCGGTCTCGCGGGTCAGGTCGTGTTCGCCGCGCAAGGTCAGGGGCTTGCCGGGGTCGATCCCCCGCTCTTCGTCATCTTCATCAACCGGCTCCGTGCCCTCGACCCGGTAGACCATTTTCCCCCGGCGGCCGCTGCCCTCGGTGAGGTTCTTCGCGGGAGAGCCGTCCAGGAAGAGCTGCCAGACGTCGAAGCGGTCGTTGACGAGGAACGAGGCGCTGTCCTTCGTCCACCCGGCGCTGCCGTAGCCGGTGGGCGGATCCGGCGTGTCGTCCTGCTCATCGTGAAAGGGCACGCCGAGGCTCAAGGTGAGGTTCGAGACGGCGCCGTCCTTCGCGTTCAAGGCATGCCAGTGGCGATCGGCGTAGAAGACCGCATGGTCGCCTGAAGGCGACCACTGGAAGGAGGCGCCGAAACCGCCGCCCCTCCACTTCTTCTGGATGACTTTCCGCTCACCGGTGTCCACGTCGACGAGATAGACATCGTTGTACGAGCCGTCGAAGTCGATCATCCGGCGGTAGGGAGCGTCGTCGAGACCGATGGCGCGCGCGCCGTCGTCGGCCATCACCACCGTGCGCAGGGCGGCATCCGCGACCTGCGTGTAGCGCCGATCGGCGATCCGGTAGACCCCGCGGTACGTGCGAGCCCGGTCCTGAGCCGCGCGGATTCTCTGCATCGGCTGGACAAGGTCGTCCCGGTAGTTCCAGATGTCGAGAACCACTTTTTCGTCGGCGGGCGTTTCCTCGGCGTCAGTTTTCGGGGCCGACGGCACGGGAGCGGCGGGGACATAGAGACGAGCGCCGTCGCGCGAGAAGGCGAGGGCGCCGCGATCCGAAACCGAGAATCCCCCAGGCATCCCCGGAGTGGAGGAATCAACCGCGGCCACCGCAAAAGCCCCGCCGCGGTCCCACACATAGCCCTTGAACAAGGGCGCCTTGGCCGCCGCGTCGTCGCGGTCGGTGACGAAAGCGGCGCGTTTCTGTTCGCGATCCCATGTGACCTTCAGGTATCGCCCGGGGCCCGAGGCCAGAGCCTTCGGGGCCTCCTGCCCGGCCCCTGGAGAGAGAGCGAAGACACCGTTGTCAGCTTCCGTCTTCGACGACACCGCGAAGAGAAGCGCATTCCCGTCGCGAGCGGCCGCGTACTCGAGAACACTCCCGAACGTCTTCTCCTGGCCAGAGGCGAGATCGCGCACGACGAGGTCGGTTCCGTACTCCTTTCGGGTGACCCCGGGCCGCGCAGGCGGCGTCGCTTCTTTGGATTCCTTGGCGTAGGCGATCCACGCCCCGCCCTTCGAGGGAACCTGGACGCTTTTCACCGAGGCGATGGGAGTCGATGCGAAGGTGGCGAGGTCGACGATCACGAGGCCGCCCTTCGGCATCTCCTCGGGTTTCTTCTTCTCCTTCTTTGCCTTGTCCGTGTCGGCCTTGGCGGGATAGGTCGTGCAGATGACATACCGGCTGTCCCCGCTGAACGTGATCCGCACATTGCGCACCAGGGGCGGCGCATCGGGGTTGGCGTCAGGATCGGGAAGGGGCGGCGGAGGCAGCGCGCCAACCCCGTATCGCTGCTCCTTGCCCGTCTTGAGGTCGCGAACGACGAGGTCGCCATCGCCCTCCTGCGGCATGAAGGAGTAGGCGAAGTACCGGCCATCGCGCGAAAGAACCGGCGTGGCAATCTGACGCCAGGCGTCATAGTCGCGATGGGTGAGCGGCCGTTTCGCGGCCGCGGGCGCCGCGGCCGTTTTGGCTCCCTTGACGGGCGGCTTCGCCTGAGGCGCCCCGTGGGCCGCTCCGGCGACGAGAAGAACCGCAGCGGCGTGTCCAACAAAGCGAATGTTCATGGCGGTGACTATATGCCCGGACGGATTCGTCGATCCTGGAAACGCAGGGACACGTGCGCCTGCGCGGCCCCGCGGGATCCCCGGTCTGATCGAGCATCAGGTTTTCGGGGCACGGCTCGGGCTTCCGGCATCGGGTTTCGGGGCACGCGCAGCGTGCCCCTACGGGTGGACGCGCCATGACATTTCATGGCAAGCTCCGGGGCACGGTTCGGGCTTCCGGCATCGGGTTTCGGGGCACGCGCGGCGTGCCCCTACGGGTGGACGCGCCGTGACATTTCATGGCAAGCTCCGGGGCACGGTTCGGGCTTCCGGCATCGGGTTTCGGGGCACGCGCGGCGTGCCCCTACGGGTGGACGCGCCGTGACATTTCATGGCAAGCTCCGGGGATTGTGCTGAGGAACATCGCCTTGTGGGGCTACTTCCTGCTTTACGCGGGAATCAACATGGCCGATTTCTTCGACCCGGAGACCCGGGGAGGATCGGCGGAGTTCGGGGTGAACCTCGTCTTGTTCCTGGTCGGCTCGATCGGGCTCGTCGCCTACGCCGTCCGCGTCGAGGCTCCGCGGATGATTGGGCTCTGGCGGGTGGTGGCTCCCCTCTTTCTGATCGGTCAGATCACCGCGATGGTGATGTTTCCGATCCCCCAGGACCCGTCTCTCTCGGCCCGGGACAACGGGACGATCACCATGATCGTCCTGGTCCTGGTCGCGCTCCTGCTGACCCCGCTGATGGTGATCCACTTCCGCTTCGCGGCCGGAAGGCACATCCAGGCAGGACCACAGAGGAAACTCGTCAAGCCGCCCCAATAGGCCCGGTGGGCGGCCCGCCCGGTTCGCGCGTGCGACACCGTAGGGGCACGCTGCGCGTGCCCTTGAAATTTAAACGGCCGACACCATCGCCGTCGGGCACGCGCGGCGTGCCCCTAACCCGCATTATTCATGAGAGTCGGTGGTTGTGCAGGAGATCGCTGTTTTGGGCCGGATAGTAGAAGTCGGCGATGTTCCCGGGCCGAGACGAGGCGACGGAGCCACCGGAGACGCGGGATGACGCGTA
>Ga0163152_10001836_pt1 | contig 32359 bp, 39 predicted proteins | sample OliLakLV19MP8IB2_FD_148635 | JGI IMG/M metagenome (GOLD analysis project Ga0163152, IMG submission 148635) | Freshwater microbial mat bacterial communities from Lake Vanda, McMurdo Dry Valleys, Antarctica - Oligotrophic Lake LV.19.MP8.IB-2 | ecosystem: Environmental > Aquatic > Freshwater >...
CTGTGGTTGCTACAGAATGTAGACGAGCAGAGGGAGAGTCTGTGCCGATACCCACGTTGCCGTTATTCAAAAGAGTCATTGCCACAGTTGCTCCGTCTGTGCCTCCGATAAACTGATGAGCGATACCATCCACAGTTCCTGCTCCTGTTGTAGATTTATAAGTTATTCCTGACCCTACTGCTGTGCCTCCGACAATGTTAGCAAGTCGTAAATGTTTAAGAGTATTATCCCAAAACAAATTAGCATTATCTTGAGCGATAACAGCTGTGGGGTCTACGAAGAGGATAGAGCCTGTGGTGCCACTTGTAATGATGCCACCGATGGAGGGTTTTACTGGAAGAGTTGTAATTGTTCCAGATCCAGCACCAACCGAAAGACTTTGTTCTGAGTTTAAATAAATAATAGCAGAAGCTGCCCCCAAAGAGACTAGTCCAAAAACTACAAGCCCCAATATTGAGATGATTCCCTTGTTTTTTTGCATATGTTTATTATATAACATTGGGTTATTTTGTGACGACCAAACTATTAAACTTCTTCATTTTATCTTCTCTTTGTTTAGGATTTTCTTTTTTCTGTGGTATAGGGTTAGCTTTGTAAGTTTGTTTGCTAGGTGTAGTTATAGCGACTGCGGCAGCACCGATCGCAGCCCCAGCAAATAATGGACCTAATCTTATATTACCAAATGCTTGTATTGGATCTTTACCCATTTGTTTTGTAATTGGAACTTCAATCCAAGAAACACCTTGATCATCTACAATTTGTTTACCACCGAATTTGTTTAGGAACTTTTGCACATCTTTTTCATAGAATTTGTAAATTGGATTATTGGTGTCTACTTTACCAGAGATGTCAAAGGTTTCTGTTGCCCTTTTCATTCTATCTAATACTACAGCGATATACTTCTTTTTTGTTACATCTACATAGAGTTCTTTAGGCACAGCTTTGAACTTCCCATCCCCGAGGATGTCGGTGATTATCCAAGAATCACCAGCTTCACTTATTGGAAATACCTCTGTTCCTAAAAACCTCTTCTTGTCTACTTGGTCAAGTATATCTTTAGTAAGTGTTAATGTTGTTCCACTCTCCTCTCTCATTGCCCATGAAGCTGCTTCTCCCAGCCCCTCAACCTTCATAGCTGTCTCACCTGTAGGAAATTGTAACTTAGTCTTACCATCTTTAGCTGCTTGTTTTATTTCTTCTCTAATTATTCTTTCGTGCCAAGTGTTGCGGTAGGGTTCTAGTTGGCTCTTGTCTTTAGCTCCTTGTAATGCCTCTTTATAACTAAACTCTCCGATACTATTTTTCTTCATATTGTTGGCACCAAAAGTGTCCATTACTTCTTTTGGTGTAGCTATATTTTTAAACTCATTTTCCAACCCCCCTTTCTGAAACAAATCAGATTGGATTTCTATAACACGACGGGTATTAGACTGCTGAAAATTGTGTTCTTTTATTTTTTTACCAATCTCTGCATTAGATAATTTAGGATAATCTTTAGCATTAAAAGGTTTCATTGATTCTTGTGCCATATCCTCTACACGAGTGTGAGCGAAGTAGCCTTCTCTTTCAGATGGTTTTATTGAACTAAAATGGACATCTCCAGCACTTGTTTTAATTGGTGATTGATAAATTCTTTCTGAATAGTCTGCAACATTCCCCCTTAAGTCATCGGGTAGAGCGATACTTTCATATCTATAACCACCAGATCTACCACCTATTTGTTCTCTTTTGGGATTCATTGTTTTAAGTGGTAACAACTCAGTCTTCACTTTATTAGCAAATTCTGTTACATTTACATTGTCTGGCATGTCTTTTAGAACACTTCTAATCAAATCTCTTTCTGCTTGGCGTAGATCACCAGAGTTAGTTAGATCTGAAATGAATTGCTTTGACACTGAGGTGCGTCCTTCTAGTTTTTGCAATACCTTTGTAGTTAAACCATTATCTTTAAAACCCGTACTAATAACCCCACCTTGTTTATTTGGCGTGTCTTTATATTTCTGTTTTATGCTTTCAAGGATATTTTTAGGTTTACTCTTTGCTAGTTCATCTGCATACTCTGTACGGAGTTGGGAGGAATTATCTTCAAATTGTTTTCCACTTGTTTTAATGTCTAATGCTTCACCTCTAATCATAGCTTTGATTTCAGGAGTGAGTTGTATACCTTGTTGGATTGTTGTCTTGGTGGAGATGTCGAAGGTTTCTGTTTTGCTAGTAAAATTAGGGACATTGTCCATAGTAAAATTAAAATCAGGGTTTTCATTACCTTGCATTCTTATTTTCACTTGTTCTTTAGCTCTTTCATAAATATCTTTTGGCACAGCCTTAAACTTTCCATCTCCAAGAACGTCGGTGATGATGAAAGGACTATCCGTATTTCCTTTATAGACCTGATTACCAACTTTTATGTCAGCAATAGTCATATCTTTTGGAGCAGAACCAGATTTGAACACTTTTAATGTTGTTGCCTTATCTATCGGCAACCCCATATCCATCATCTCTATCTTTGCACCTGTGAGGTCTTTGACGATGTTGCCTACTTGTTTATCGTAGAGAGTGTTTGCCCATTCACCACCGAACTTGAGACCGTCACCAGAAAGCTTGCCTGATTCGTCTGCCATTATTTTATCAGCAAGACCTTTGCCGAGGACTTCGTCTAGTTTTTTACCGTTCCAGTCTGAACCACGACTTGCTTCTTTAATTACACCATTATTGTCTACATTTATTTTTATTACAGATTTTCCTTCTAGTGGAGTGATTGTTACATTTCTATTTACAAACTTTCCATCTTTTATATCAGCACCACCCCAATCTACCTTTTCCACCTTTGTCGCCAAGCTATACCTCGCGCTTGTTTGTTCTCCGTTTATCCAAGCGAAGTATTCACTGTCGTTGTCTACAGCTTCTTTTAAGGCACGTTTAACAGAGGTCTGTTGCCAGTTTTTAAGGAGAGGGTTGTTGGGGATGCCGTTACCAATGTAGTTTTGCGCTATCTTTTTTGCACCATCAAGAGTGTCTGAAGTTTGCCCAAGTCTTCCTCCATCTTCATATACGTAAAACTTACTTCCCTCTGGTGTAATTGTTATTTTCTTCCCATCACCTGACACAGCGTGAATGTCGTCATTCCCGGCTGCCTTTTCCCAACTCAAAGCAACATCGCTTGTAAATCCCTTCTTCCTGCCCTCCCTCGCCCAGTCACTCTGTAGCTCCTCCATAAAGGTTACTTTCTTACCTTTGTAGGTTCTTTCGTTTAGACGTAGATGAGAGATGACGTTTGGTTCATCCCAGTGGGAGGATTTGAAACCTGCAGGTTCAGAAGTTGATTTGCCTATTTTAGGAACATTTAATCCTTCTTTGTGAAAAGCCCCTATTTCTTTATCTGAAAGTGGTGAAGTTGGAAATCGTTTTTTATATTCAGCAATAAAATCAGGGAGAGTTTGTGTTCTTTCCACTGGTGCCTTAATCAACACCTCCTTATAGTTCTTACCGTCAGGGAGTTGGTAGTAGTGATACTTTGGTGGGTTATCTTTTCCTTTAAGTGTGCCGTCAGGATTAACATTTGTCCCCTTCACAGTCTCCTCTGTTCCGTCTAGCTCTGGTGCAAAAGGTTTAGCTTCGCCACCTACAGTGTTGCCTTTAATGTTTGCAAACTGGTTCTTAGATACGACATAAGTCTGCCCATCTTGGAGGACAATCTTACCGTCTTTCATTTCATACGGTGTTAATTTCTTGCCGTCTGGTATCTTAACTGTATTTCCGTATACATCTTTGGCCACCACTTCTTTTGTAAGTCTGATATTTGGATATTGCTTTTGTATCTGATCAGATGTCATACCTTTTGTTCCTCGGAGAGTTTGAGTTAGCTGTTGTAACTTCACATACTGCTCCTCTGTGAGACCTTTAGCTACTGCTTCTTTTGCTGAGTTAGTTGGTTGTGCATTATTTACTTTTTTTTTTGGAATAATACTTACTGATTCTTTTAACAATTCCTTTCCTTTAAAGTATTCATGGCTGTAACCACCCCCCCAAGCAGGATTCGTGTTACCCGGACCATGTAGTTTACCAGTACCATTTGAATATTGTGGTATAGCTTCTTGTTCAAATCTTTTTGAGATTCTAAACATTGTTTCATCAGATATTCTGTTTTTATATGATAATGATAACGTAGCTTCACCATCTGGTGTCTTCTTATAGAATTTTTTATTCTCTGGTACGATATTAAACTCGTCTTTTAAGATCTTTAATACATCTTTCTCTGCCCATTTCTCAATACCCCTAACTTCAAGACCAATATCCATAGCATTACCCTTAGGACCATTAGGCACTTTCACAGCTTTAGGTATGTTTACTTTTGGTATACCCCGTGGTATAATATCCTTTATGGAAATATTAGCAACTTTAGTAGTAGCAGGTTTGGTTTGTTGGCTCGTTGGGGATTTTGACTGATTACTACTACTATAACTAGTTTGAAATTTACCAGTTGATGGATTAACTGATACTGGGTTTTTTTGTGCTGGTATAATATTTGCTCCTCCTTGTTTTAGTATAATAGGTTTACCATCTGGACCAACTTTAGGACCAATGAAGGTTTCTCCCCCTAATGGTATTGGTGTTTTGCCTTCAGGTGCACCAATTAATAATCTTGTCTCTTGGTCAAGTTTTTGTTTACTTAGCCATTCTATAGTTTTTGTATAAGCTGCAGGATCTTTTGCTTGCAAATTTTTTAGAATCATTCTTTTTAGTGGACTAGCAACATTGTTTGCAATAATTAATTCACCCACTAGATTTCCACCTAAAGCACCAATAAATTTACCGGCCAATGATTGCCCCATAGAACTTCCAATAGCAGTAGTAACGTATTTTAATAGTCTACCACCTTTAATAGTTTTACCATTTAAGTCTTCAAGATATTTAGCAGCATCAAGTCTACTTCCGATTTCCCTATTCAATTGTGCCACATCAACATTTCCAGATTTTGCAGCAATATTTTCAATTTCTTTTTGAAATGCTTTAGCGATAGCATATTCACTGTTTTTAGCTAAAGCATCAGCTTCTACTAAACTTTTATTTTTAAATACATTATCCCAGCGAGCAGTTTTAATATCATCAACAACTGTAATTGGAATATTACCAGATGGATATTCAGCACGAAGTTTATCAAATTCTTTTCTTATTTGTTTTTCCATATCAGTAGCTTTTCCACTGTTTATATTTTCAGGAGTTCTAGCTCTTGCAATAGATTTAGCTTCGAGTTCATTTAAACTAACAGGAGGGGTTGACGCTTCCAATTCTTTCAAAGCAGATCGATTTGCTTCTCTAAATGGAGTTATTTTTTCTCTGTATTGTTTTGCTTGTTCAAAAGTATCAAGCTTTGTTCCTTGACGATTTGGAATAACACCGTCCTCAGCTAACACCCTCATTGGAGTTTGACCTTCTGTCCCCGCTCTATTCAAAGCATCTGTTTTAGCACCTAATTTATCAACTTTCTTTTTACCCGGAGTTGTACCAGACATCCACTCACTATATTTCTGTTCTAATTCATTTATAGCTTTTTGCTTTGCTTCTTGTGACTTAACTACATTTCTTAATGCAGGTGCTCCGCGACCGATAACAGGAATACCAAGTCCAATAGTAGTGCCAAGACCCGGTGTAAATGGATTCTCGTTATTTGCATCTTGTAAGTTCTGTGCTACATCAAAACCATAACCTATAGCACCACCCCCAACAACTTCTTTAGCAGTTTCTTTAGATAGGAATTTTTGACTAGCAGATGGTAATATTGAAGGCCTTACGTTACTCATAAGTTTAAAACTTGACATGGCAGCGGTTGCTTTTCCATAAGTACCAAAAGAAAGTAAATCAATTGCAGTACCAAGTAATTGTCCAATCGCTTGTTTCTCAGAAGGTAAATCCTTTGCATAATTATCTATCTCATTTTTATTGTCGGATATAATTTTAAAATTATCATTATAAATTCTTTTTTGATATGAAGCATCTTCCCCACGAGCTTCTTTGTCGGCAATTATTTTTCTTAGTTTAAGATTTGTATCAGACAATATATTTATATTGTTTAAATAAATATCAAGGTTTTTACTACTACCAATCTTTCCAATAGTTTTACCTAAGCCAACTTCAGAAGGTGCTATGTTTTCTACAACAGCTTTACCAAAATTACTCATAAAACCAAGTGGACTATTTGCTTTCTTAGCCGCTGTATAAAACCCAACTTGTTCTGTTTTATATTTTTCAATTTTCTGTTGAGAAGTTAAAATTGGTTGTTGTATGGGCGCAACATTATATTGTCCTGCTGGCACAACTTTATTTTGATATTGAGGATATTTCTCTAACATCTTACTACCAACTTCAGAGTCTGAATACGAAGAATACTGTGAGTACTTTTGCTTCACAGTAGCTCCAAACTGTTCAATTGTCATTTTAGTTGTGTCCATACCTAATTAAATAAACCAAGTGGATCGTTTCCACTGTTTGGTATTAAACTGGTTCCGTCTTCCGAGATATTTGAAGCATCTTCCTCACTTCCATTATTTGTGTTAGCATACTTCCCCTCAAAAACCTCTTTAACTATTTCAAGTTGTTTCCTAAAGTCTTTATCTTTTAAATTTCTACCTAAAGCGGTAGCAGCGTCAGAAAGTACTTTAAACTCGAAGTCTGATATAGCACCAGAGCCCTTTAATTTTTCCCTACTTTCAAGAGATAAAATTCCTTTAATTTGATTAAATTGATTAAGAGCTAGTTGATTTCCAAAAAAGTTTCCAACCCTAAACTTACCTTGAATAAATCCACTTACACTGGACATTCCCGGATTATCAAGTAAAGCATTCACAGCAGAAAGATTCATAGCAAGTGCTTGTTGTCTATTACTTTGTACTCCAGATGTTGCAAGCTCAGTAGCAACAGCGTCTCTGTTTTTTACAGAAAGTTTATTAATATCAATTGTTCCATCAACTACCGCTTGCGCAAGTGCACTTAGTTTTCTAGAACCATCAGAATTAAATCCCAAACTAGTTCCTGTTCCTGAACCTGATTCACCCGGTCCAAATACTTTCTTCCAAGTATTTCCCCCGTCGTTACTATATAAAATACCATTTGATGTTTTTTCAACTAAGGCATTTGGTTGTATACCTTCTGGCAATGCTATTTTTTCAAATGCAAAACTACCATCAGGTTTCTTTATTTGTTGAACAGCTTGACCACCAATAAATTCAACCGTGCCAACAATTTCATTTTGTTGCCTATTTTCAAATAATATAGCAGCTGCTATAGCTTCACCTCCCGCATTGTTTATAAGCGCATTATAAGATTTCTCATCAAGGGTTGCTCTTAATCCTTCAATTGTTGTACCACTACCACTTTTTGAAAGCATAGTTAAATTATTTACAGCTTCAGCTTGTGATTTTTCTCTATAAGCCATACGATCAGTTTCGGATTGTCTTGCTTCTAATCTTTGAGCACGAGCTTCTGCAACAGCACTTGTTCTTATGTTTCCTAGAATAGATTGTATAGCAACATTCTTTTCATTTTGAATCCTAGTTACATCAGCTTTATTTGCTTTTAAAGTATCACCTTCTGCCGCACCAGCTGCTGTTGAACCAGATAATCCAGACATCACAGAAATAGAATTAGTAGTTCTTAAATTCTTTTCACCCATTACATTACTTTCATTTACAAGAGTTTGATAGTAATCGTTTAGTGAACCGATTTGTCCTTGTGCTGCTGCCATCATATCACCTTGAATCTGATCAACACTTCTCGCAGGAGTTACGGTTGGTTCATTTGCTGAATCATATATTAGTCTATTAGTTGTTGGTGCAGGCGTAGGAGGCACCACTGGTGCCGTTGATAATCCCGTATTGGGATCAAATCTATTTACACTTCCATCTGGATTTGTAGAACCATATGCTGGGACTGGAATATTTGTTGTCGCTTTTGGTGTAAGTGCTGCTTGAGTAAGTGGTCCATACTTTCCATCAACTTTTAATTGAGTAGCATTTGGATTAGCTGTATTGTAGTTAGTTTGGAGTGCATAAACTGCAGATCCAGAAGATCCAAGTGCTGGTGTTGTCCCGCTTTTAAGTTGTGTATATACTTGTTTCATACTAAGGCTTTGTTACTGGTGTTAAGACCATTATTTGTTTCCTAGTTGCTGTTTCATCGGTAGCTATCATTTGATAACCCACATACATTCTAGTGCTATCTATTACTAAAGGTATTGAGCCAGTATATGAATTTATCTCAGTTGCAATTTGTTTTGTTGTAGTTGTAAAAGCTGCACAATATACATCATTGGCTTTCCTTATCGTTATAGTGTCGGAAGCAACAGTAACTTGATAAATATTTGTTCCATCGAACATAATTTGGTCTAATCCATTATAGGAAACAGCCGTAGTTGATGTTGCTGAAGCAGAGAATGTTGTTCCACTAAGTGACCATCTGTTGCCAACCGTACTTGCTTTAGTTTGTGCTACATACATAAATGTTCCATCTGTCCAACTTCGAACATTGTAGTTGGTTCCTGACGTATCAAGAGCAGGAGCTGTCATTAAAGTTTCACCAGTTAAGTCATCCAAAAGGTATCTATAAGAAACTATATTGTTACCTGAATCATTAAATAAATAGACATAATTTCCTAGAACTGTTAAGGAAGAATATTGTCCATCCAGTGTTGGGTTTACTTCGTGAGTTTGAACATATATACCTGTATTTGCGTCCCTCGCAAATCGTTTTAGTGCATTTCCAGCAGTATTAACAAGTGTTATGAGTACAGAACCATCTGTGTTTGAAGATGAAGCGTACATTACCTCGGTGGTGAGCCCCGGTACAGCCACACGCTGGTAGAAGGCGGGGGTTGGAAGATTTGCTACAGGAACTACTCCAGTTAATTGTGTTGTGGCAATAGAAATACTTGGCAATCTAGTCGCCAACTTCGCAGGTGTTACAAAGAGTTTAGCTCCAGTTCCCCCTGTGGCTGTTCCTGCTGTGACTTCGGCGTCTGTGGCTTCTTCTACTGTTCCCTCTGCTGTTTCTGAAGCACGTCCAGTTTTATCAAACCTCGGATTAAAAGAAATTGTTGTTGTTGAAGGAGCGAATCCAATAGTCACACTAATTGTTCCAGCACTTGAAGACAATGCACCAGCAGTATTACTTGCATAATAAACTGTATTTGCTGTAAGTCCTGTTTGATTTGTATCAATACCTCGTAGTAAAACTCCTCCAGTTATTGCGGCACCAGCTGTACCAGATCCCTGAGCTATTCCAAGTACGATATTTTCTACTGTTGCTATTAAATCAGCATCGGATTTCCACCAGCGACTATCACTTGTTTTATAATAAACAAGGTTACCAGCAGCTACAGTTTCTCCAGCAGTGCCAGCTTCTATAATTTTGTCTGTAGTAATTGTTCCACCGGTTACAACAGAGAGTACATATTCTTTATCTGTTAAATCAGAGTTAGCAATTGGTCCAATACCAGTTTTATAACTTATTGGTGCGTCAAAAGTAGCGTCTCCGTTGTTTTGAGCTTTAAGTATTTGAAGAATAGGGAAGTCTGTGATCTTTATATTAGCACCACGTCTGTGAGCAAACTTATTAGCAGTAACCACAGTCACACCATCTGAATAACTAATACCTCTAGTCATGGAGGTTACAGAAGTGGTTGAAACTGTTCCACAAATTATTTCTGCTTGCGCTGATCCCTCATCTACTGTAAAACAAGTATATCCCGCAACTACACCACCGCCTCTAACTGCATTTGCAGTCAAGGTCATAGATGTTGCTGTTGAAGAAATTGGGGCTGCAAGACTAGTTTCAAATACACCAGTTGCTTGAGGGAGGGCGGCTCCAACAGGAATATCTTCAGTCGGTGGGTAAACTACATCATTTATTAAAGGTATTGGTGCAAAAAGATTAGCAATTATGAGAGCTGGTATCATTATTATTTTTCCTATAAAGACAAGTATTTCATTCATATTTTTATTATATCATTAGCTTGTAATTTGTGACTTACGACGTTCGACTTGGAATATTCTTCATTCCCTTATCTCTAATATCTTTAAATTCCATTAAATTAACTGATATATATCCAATTTTTAATGCGACCAACTTGACTGTTATATATTTAAACTTATCTGTGTTTATTTTAAAATCTAATTCATATGGGTGTGCTGTATCTGACCCACCACCACCAACTACTTTCGATCCAACAGTTGAAGCTCCAATGTAAGTATTTATTCCCGTATCAACATATGTACCATTACCTGTTATTGTTTCAAATAATGAAAATGCGCCACCATCTAAAGAAATATGCACCTCAAAAGATTGTTCTTTCTGGATCAATCCACTCAAAATCATCCTCCTACAAGTCTTTAAGTGGTTAGTTTTAAGATCTAAATCAGTTGAGATCCAGTAGTTTTCAATTACATCTCCATCGTCATCATATCCAGAGAATAGTGTTGTAAGGTTATTTGATATTGAATCTCCTGCAATTAAAGTACCACTGTATTCCGCAAGACAAGAAGCATAATAATTAAGTTTACTCCATGCCCCAGACAAAACATTCTGAACCCACATAACCGAATTAAAGGTATCTGCTACAGCGTTTGTTTTATTTTGAATACAAAATACTCTATAATCACCCCATCTAAAAGCTACGCAATAATCAAAAGAAAATGGTGCAAGATCAAGTGCATCTGATATGGAGGTTGGTTCAATAGTTGTACTAGTAGTACCCTGTAGCACCTCTAAGACTCTAAATTTAGGTTCAGTTGGTCTTGCTAAGTCAGCAAACAATAATCCCTCAGGTGTGAAATAAGCCGCTCTGGAATATGGTATACCGACATTTCTATAAGGTAAATTAGTGCTCACAGTATCATCTAGTGAAACACTTAATTGATATGTCTTTAATTTATGAAAACAATACTCTATAGTATTTAAATCAAACGTTGCCATGAAGTTACCAGCATCATCTTGTCTATATACTTTACCTTGACCATTACCAGATCCAGAAAAATCTAACACGCCAGCTGAAGTGGCAGTCTCGTGGTAATAAGAACACGTAATAGCTTGTAAATTGGTTGGTGCTGTATTAAATGTTACAGACATAGCACCAGTAGCATAATTTATTGTACCTGTGCCACCTAAATTTCCAATAAGATTACCATTGCGATCATCTATAAATGTTTCAGTTCCATCTGTAATAGATGGGTACATTATAGTTTTTCCAGCTCCAATAACAGTTGCGGTCTTTGCAAATGTTACCAGAACCCCATTTCCAATTCCGTATGCTTCTCCGGTTACTTGTGTATATGCGGACAGTAAAGCTTTGTCAATATAAGAAAGATATAAGCCAGTTTTATCTTGATTACCTGCTGTGGTCCCTTTTCTATCACCAGCGAAAGATCTTCCACGACCAAATTTTAATACATTGAATCTAAAATCAGTAGTAACTTGATCCACCGCACTCCCCGGATTAGCTACTGGTATTTTGTATGTTGTGGAATTAGCAGACCCAAGATACATAAATGAACCAGCAAGATTTTGGTATGAATTAAACCAGAAGTCATCACCACTTGCACTAGCAGCTATTAGATCACTCCCAACTTCAATTGTATCATCAGTAATTACATCATAGTATTTTACTTTTCTACCATGAGAATAAAACGGCGTCTGAACACCATCATATTTCGCACCAACACCAAGTCCTGTAACTTTACCATTGGCATCAGTATTTCTTGTTTGACCTAATATAGCATAACCACGTCGCAATTCTATATGATCTCCATCTTTACCAGAAGTTAACCAATTTAAAGAATCAGGAGAATAACCCGGCTTAAGAGTTTTCTTATCTTTTATATTTGTGTTGATTCCGAAGAATCTATCAATTTTAAAATCTGGTATTATCATATATTAATCATCAATATTTATAGCACCATCTCTATGTCCTTGCCCATAAATATCAGTTGGGTCAGTATTATCTATTGCTGATAATTGTCTTTTGTTGTCCCAGTCTGACAAAGCATTTTTAAGTGCCATCATAACAAATCTATTCTCAGGAAGCATTAACTTATTAATTGAATCATAATCTATAGCACCTTTGTGTATTCCAATTGCATAGTAACCAAGTAAAGCAGAGAAGCGTGCTTGAAACGGTGTCCAAGCATTTGACCCAGATTCACTTGTCAAATCTATCGCAGCTGTAAATACTAAATGATTAATATAAAGTGTACCAGCAAATGGAACCAAACCATTCAAATATATATTTCCAGAGTTTTCATCAAACACAAAAGTATTTGAAACATCTTTAAATCTTAATCTTTCCTCCCAAGGTACTTGTCTGTAGTGTGCTATTTTATTATCTCCATCAAATATTCTAACCGGAAAATCCCCATAAAATCTTGAGAAGTTTGTTATAGTTGAAAGATCAATCGCAGTTGTCCATAAACTTGAAGTTGCTACAGTCTTTGAAGTATCTGTTTTCCTCAAGACAGTCCACTCCCTTTCTTCTTCAATAATTGCTTTTGCGGTTTCAACTAATTGACCAGCAAGAGTAATATCTATTGCTGCTCCGCCATTTAAATCTTTTATAAATTGGTATAGAACTGAGCCGTTCATTTTTATTTGCTTAAATTACTAATATCCATTGATTGAGCGACTTCCTCAACCTCTGTTTCATTTAATTCTATATTTTTATCTTTACCAATAACAAATTTTTGTGTTTCAATACTTGATGATACCAACTTTACTTTATCTAAAACCTTTTTAAACTTTGGTTCCATTTGGTCTACTATCATTATGGAAGCTTCTTTTAAAAGATCCCTAATTTCACTAGCTGAAACATCATTATTATCACCCACATCGTTGATCTTAGACATAAGTGGCGCCAAGTCCACGGACCGTTTAAGACCAACCAGACTAGCTTTTATAGGTCTTAAGTCTACTTTTGGGATCAAAACTGGTTTTATTTTATTTTCTACAACTTTTATAGCTTTTAATACTTCAGACAAATCTGTCTCTTTATAATCGGGTATTTTAATAGGTTCTGGTTTTGCTTTTTGAATTTCTTCTTTAACTATATCCCTAATATCTCTAAGTGATAAACTTCCTTGTCCACCACTTCCATTTTTATTTCGTATTCTATCAGTAATTAAATATGTATTCTCATCATCTCCATAGGAAGCAGCTTTTGTTGTATAACCCGAATCAGTATATATAGAAGTTATAACAGAAACATAGAATCCTTCACCAGAAGTATCGGCTGGAACTCTCCAATCTGATTTGAATCTCTGGCTTCCTTTGTCAGTAAGATTTAATGTTGCTATTGTTACATCAGTCCTTGCATTTCTTATCACAGCTTGCACGTAATAAGTAGTAGAGTCCGTATGATCAGGAACTTGACGCACTATTGTAAAATTTTGTTGTGAAAAAAGTTGCATAATAATTTATTAATCTACTAATTGTGCTTGTGCTGTTGCTGAATATGTTCCATCAGTGGTTCTTGTAACCGTAACTCTCATATATTTATAAGCGTCATGTTCAAGATCAAGAGTGTAAACTTTATTACCATTAGCAGAAAGAGTTGCTGAAGCTACACGAACAAGTGTCTGAGCATTTGTATTTACTAAGTTGTCAATCAATTTATTAAATGTGATCCAATTTACATTATCATTTGACACCTCAACTTTAAATACTCCATTACCTGAAGTAATGGCAGCTGCTAAAATTTGAATGGACATCTTTTGCACTCCTTCAATATTAAATGGATCCGAGGTTGTTGTTGCTATTACTGCATCTAAGAATTTTTTTGTTATTGATCTCATGATTTTAATTTAATTAGTTTAATAATAATCCAAACTCAGTCCTATCCTTGGACCCGTCGACTGATCCAAAGTAGAACAAAGTTTAGTCTGCGTCTGTACAAGTGATCGCACCCGTAGCACCAGCTTGACCTTTTATAAACCATTTGACTCCATTTGATCGAAGTTCAACATAGTCACCCATAAGTTCAGCTGTGTTTACAAATGTGATCGTATCTTCTGCTGCACAAAGAACTACTGCACCTGCTACGTCAAGAACGCCCTCACCAAGATCATTCGCAGCAGAACCAGCTGGTCCTAGTACGAGTGTTGCACTTGTTGTAGCAAAGTTAGCCGATACAACAACACGATAAACTACACCAGCCGAAGCTGTTGCGGCTGGAAGTGTTAAATCAACAGCTGCAGTTCCGATGTAAAATGTAGTTCCTGTTTGAGCAACAGTTGCGGTAGTGTCAGCTGTTAGAGTAGAACTTAATTCTTTCGAACTAATAGTTCCAGATGTGGTGATTGCACCAACATTACTAATAACAAGCTGATTAGTTGTACCCGCTTTCAATCCATTTCTAAAGTTTTGAATCACTTTATTGTAGACACCGCCTACAGATGATTCAGAACTCATAAAGCCAACCACCGAGAATAGTAACGCAACGACTATTCCCACTCCTACCAATATTTTTTGGAATTTAGTCATAGTGTTTAATCGTTAATTACTATTTAGGTGTTGTGGAAGCAGCCGTAAAGTTGGTTGCCAACACTGAAAGAACAACAATTTGTGGTGCTTGATCAGTAAATATTTTAATACCGTAAACTGTCCAAGCGATAAAATCACGACCGATTTTACCAGACACAGAGTTTTCTTCCATATCAGGGCTCTTCTGTACAACCAATGAAGCAGACTTTGCTAATGCAAAGAGACACTTAACTGTTTGCTTTCCTACTGTAAAGATATTACCTGAAGCAGTGAATGTTTCAGACACAACTACATTTCCCCAACCAGATGACACAAGTGTCAAAAGATTAGTTGCTGAGTCATAGGTTGCTGTAATATTCTTCAATAGTCTGCGATTAGCTACTGATAATGCAATGTAATTAGATGCTCCCGCGGTGCCTGTTCCGTTGATAAGTTGCACCAAGTTAGCGGCTGCTAAATCAACTGTCGTTGAGATTGAATACTCACCTGCAGCTGCAGCGGCGCCGTTAGCGGCAGCAGTCAATGTAACACCATTGATTACTAAAGTATCAGTAGCTGTTGGAATTGTTGGAAGTTCAAGTGTTGCAGTCCAAGGCAAAGCATTGGAAAGGAAACACTCAAAACCATGGAAGTAACCAGTATATCCATTTGAAGATGTCTTATCTCCAAGTAGAGTATCTTTACCTCCTAGGTACAATTCAATTGCGGTTAATACTTCAGCTGTAATAGCTGCTGATGGCATTCCTTCAGGAATTTCAAGCTTTACTCCAGCTTTGAAACGATTGTAGTACACAACATTCTTTAAACGAAGCTTTTGCATTGCCATCGTAAATACTGTTGCTACGTTGGAAGCTGTAACATCAAAACCGTTATCAGCTGTACCACCGAATGTACCATCGTCTATTGCAGTTCCTGCACCGACATACATTGCAAGCAACACATCACCATCAATTTGATTGATGAGTGCATTAGCCAACTTCCTTCCGTACTTTTGCTTTAAAGGCAAATGTGCTTGAAGTTGATCTAGCTTTTTAATATATATTGATGCTTCCTTCTCCTTATTGATCACTAATGTCTCCTGTGTGTCAACAATTGCTTGCGTGGAATAACTTCCATCAGCGCCCATGTCATTGACTTGAACATCAGAAGCATACGATCGTGCTACTGTTTGACCTTTATCAAGGCCGGCCTCTAAACGAGTATCTGCAAAAATCTGATACACAGCTTCTCTAAAGTGAGACATCTGGTATTCAGCTGAGAATACTGTTTTAAAGGTCATAGTATTTGGGTTCATGAATTAGTAAAATTAAATTAATAATACCAATTAGAGTATTGACATTCTACCTTCTCCATCTTTCATTAAACCTTCAGACTTGGCAGCTTTGTTATAAGCTTGATACCATTTATCCAATTGAACTGAGTTCATTTTAGATAAATCAGCATTCGGATCAAAGTCAAATTCGATATTATCTCCTTCAGCATTTGTGTCCGTAGATTCAAGTCCTTTCTTTTTAGGTGAAACAAACTTTTCCAAATTTGTTTTATGCTTAAAAAGAATGTAGTCCATATCTTTGTCCTCCCAACCTTTGGTGTGGGCAATTTTATCGACTTCAGATTTAATTTTGGAAAGATCAGATTCAGAAACATTAGGAAACATTTGCTTAACAACCGGAATCATTGATGTGAACTCTGTTTCAAATTCACTTTTAGCCATAGTCATTACATTATCTTTCTGCCATTTCTCGAACTTACCTAAGGTCTCTTTAAGATCCTTATCAATTTCGGGAGATTTAATACCCTTTAAGATTATGTCTTTCAACTCTTTCAATGCAGCAGGATCAGATTCATACTTTGCAGCATACTGATCGAGGTCATCAATGGCATCAGACTTCTCTTCTTTAGTATCGGCATTGTTTAATGCTTCTAACTTAGCTTTCAACTCATCACGCTCTGTCTCGGCAATTGTTCTAAGTTCCTTTTCAGACCGCAATTCCTTTTTATTGGATTTGTAGTCGTCGTAGATAGAACGCTTCTTACTTTTGTCTTGGTCAACACCTTTAGAGTCACCAGAATCTTTATCATCAGATTCATCATCATCAGATTCATCTTCCTCGTCTTTAGGTTCAGGTTTCTTTGGAACGACTTCGTCCTTAGAATCCTTTTTGTCTTTGAGTTCTGGTAAATCAACACCAGACTTCTCTAACTCTGCTTTATATATTTCTTCTTCAGTCATATCAATTGGTTTTTATAGCCTCACCACGAGGGATAGGTTAATTTTAAAATGTCCTATAACATTTACAGCTTTAAAACCTTGCTGTTAGGAAAAATAGTTTAAAGACATGTTTTAGGTCAAATAATTAACTTACTATACCACCTCTCTTTTCTGCAAACTCCTTTGCTAACTCTTTAAAATCATCACCATGAATATCTTTGGTGTATATTCTTGAATTACCATTCCAAGAGACTGTAGCTTCATTCTTATTTGACTTGGTTACCTTAGCTTCAACTTCAGGCTCCTCTTTATCAGCTTCTTCTTCTTCCTCTTCCTCTTCCTCCCCTTCTTCCTCTTCCTCCCCTTCTTCCCCTTCTTCCTCTTCTTCAAAGTTTTCATCATACACTTTCTTTATTTCTTTAGTTGAATCATTTGCATTTACTTTTATTCCTTCTTCCTTCAAAGCATCTAACATTTCTTTTTTTGTCATAAAATTTATATATTAATTATTATTAATTTCTATTGCTTTCTTTATCTCATCACTAATCTGTTTAAATTCACCTTTAACATCTTTAGTCATATAAGATAATATAAACTTAATAGCATCTTGTTTCGACCAAAGTTTTATTCTATCAACTTCACTGATGCTTTCCACGGTGCCTAAATAATAAACTGTATCTCTGTAAAAATCTTTTAATTGTTTAACAATTGACTGTGTTATTCCGTGATTCTGCCATGCTTCAAAATCTTTATTATCCCTAAGCGCATTTTCCCATTCATTTATTTGGTCTATATCGTCTTGATCTATGTCTTCCCTATTTAAAAACATTTCTTTAAGTTTTATTAAGTCTTTTTCCATAATATTATGTTATAGCTGCATTACCTATTTGCATTGCCCTCGACATTCCCCCGGGCATTCCGGGATTTTCTGCTTTACTTTCTGGTTGTTGATTAGGATCAGCCGCGGGGTCTTGTGGCATATTCATTTGGGTTAGTGATTCCTCTTGCACCTTTCTTTCAAGATTACCTTTTACAATTTCAACGTGAGACATAGCAAACTCAAGCAATATTTGATATTTATCTTTTAATGTAGTTCTATTATCAGCTGCGAAGTCTACAATCTTTTGCATAAAAGCTATTGTAGCTCCAAACCATTGCTCAGGTGTTACACCTTGTAATATTAATTGAATTGCTTTAGCAGCTTGCGCTAGTGCTTTCTTATCGCCATAAGTCTTAGGATCCATGGCTGTTGCGATCTCCACGTCGTCCCATTCACCAGTTCTAAGCATTTGTTCTAACCTCCATTGGGAATTAGCTATGATAGAAAGATTTGGATCAGCACCAATAGCACCCAAGATTTCTTGTCTTTTCTTAGACTTCGATTCATTCTCAAGTAATTGCTTATCAGTAGAAAGTATAATAATATCAATGTCCTTTTCAGTATCTAATTCTAAACGAGTGATTTGTTCCCAGTCCCAACCATTTTGACCAAGTAACTTAATAGCCATTTCAGATGGCATGTGATCTTTCAAACCCCATATAAATTTATTTGTAAGTGAGGCCATCATATCTTGGAACGATGCAGAAGCCCAACTTAATCGCTTTGATGTTGCTCGTTGCTCAGCAAATGTTACTGAGGCAGCTTTGTTTGCGTCTTGTACAGCACCCATAGATAAATCATTTGCTCCTGTATTTCTACCAAGTGAACCAGAAATCCAATCAATAAGATTCACAGTACCAACTAATTCACCAACTTTAAATTCATATAGACCTTCAGAAATACGTCTGCTACCCCCCTTAGTATCAACAGGTACCAACGCGTCGGGGCGATAAGAAGCTTGATCTAATTTTCTAACATCAGTAAACATATCTTTATCATAAGCACGTGGAGTAAAGTTACGTTTCTCACGGTTACTTAATTCTTGATTGAATAAAGCAACGATAGCGTCACAGGCGGTATATAAATCATCAGCGTAAGACTTTGATAAGAAGTTTTCATTATCCTCATGAGTTGCCCAAGAATCCCAAGGATATAATCCAGATGAGTTCATATCCTTCCATTTCTTAAATGAAATCCATACACGAGTCCAAGGTTCAAACAAAATATAATATCTTTCACCGTTCATATTTAAAACCCATTCACATAACATAAATACTTGTTCCCCAACATAAGTATCATTGTCGGGATTAAGTCCAAGTGGCTTGAAACGTTCTAATTTAACATTTATGTCAATGATTTGAGAATCCTGTGGCTCATAATGCGATTCTGAGGCCGTCGCAATTAACTTATTGACTTGCACCTTATCATATTTACCAGATTTGACACCTTTTAATAAATCATGCTTGGTTCGTTTAAAACCTTCTTGTCCAGCCCATAAATGATTTTCTAACGCACTACCACCCTTAGGTTGAAAGTGAAAGTCCTTTAAAGATACATTCTTAAGATTTGATTTATATTTAGGATCACTTGTTACTTCATACCGTGTGATTCCTCTACCTGTGAATATAGCATCTTTCCTTGATTGCCTTAATTTGTTATCCCATTTCTTACTTTCATTAGAATCCATCGTTTCCATTCTAAAAGCAGCATCTATCTTTTTGACTTTAAAATAGTCTTCAGCACCACCTTCTTGAAGTTTAACTTGAATAGGTGAATCATGTTGCGCATTCAAAGTGTCGATCATGCCCGGAAAGACAGGTATAGGCACATTGAACAATTGCCTAAGCTTTTTAACTGTTTGACCATTATATAAAGCATAATATTTAGCAACCTTAGCTAATCTAGGAGCTTTAAATTCAGTACTAACAATTAATTGCCTGAGAGCTTTCTCAACTGCTTTATCGGCTAGTTGGTTGAGTTTCAAATTCTCCAGACCTTGATCTGTTGCATTTGATTCAATATCTTTTTGAGTTTCTTTATTATCCATTGTATATATAATAACAAATGGCTTTATTTTGTGACATTTGTAATCCTCCATTTACGCATATAACACCTATGGCACATACCTTTGCAATGTTCTTTGATGATTATAAACGGTATTGAACAACTAATACATCGTCCAGAAGTTAATTCACCTATACCATTTCCATCTACTCTATAACCACAAAAGGTACATGGGTATAAATCTAATATCTTTAAAAACGTTCGACCTTTATTAACTCTTGGGATATTAAAAATATTATCACACCTACTACATCTTTTTTGTATAGTATTATAGGTCATTGAATAGTGGTGATTCGTATTTGGGTTGATCATACGACTTAACACAACCTCTTGGACAAATATAAACCCCAGTAATTCTATCTCTAATACATTTCTCTTGTTCAAATAACTCGAAGCATATCTTGCATCTAAAATAATCATCTCTGTTTTTTGATTTAGTTTCCATGTTATTTATTATCATCGTCTATCATTGGACTCTCATAATCTTTTTGTTGATATGAATTATTAGGATCAGTAGGAATTTCCGCATAGTCTTTCATCATATAAGCAATACAAGCTGCGATCAACAGATCAAAGTGTCTTGTAGACAGTCGTGGATCAATATCCTTATCCATTAAGTCATCTCTTGAATATGACCATGCTTCATTTATAAGATCTTCATCAGATAATTCTAAGTGACCATCGATCACAGCTTTTCTGAAGTTAAATAACATTTTGGATTTAGTATCTGCATTAGTATTCCAACCAAGTGTTTTTGTTCGAGGTGGTAATCCTATCTTAGTTGGTTTCATTTCTTGAAAGTACATGTTATCGTAATTTAAAGTCCTGAGTCTTTCAATACAACTATCAAACTTATTATTCTCCACAGCAACAATATTTCTTCCATATCTATTTGCTTGTGATTCTATTTCGTCACCGAATACATTTGGTTTAATCGTATTTGATTTGTATGTAGCAACAACCTTAGATGGTATTGTCGAGAAATCTATAAATACAGATGTCGAACTATCTAATCCAACACCCCCACCCACATCGTGCCCAGATCCATATCTATGACTTGGGTCAAACTCATGGAATATTTTAAAATCAGCTATAATTCTTTTAGTTTCTTTCTTCTCGTGTCGCTTTATCACATCACGATCAAAGAATATATCAGCACCAGCAGATGGTTCACATTGATATTCTCCAGCAAAGTCATCAGCGGTTGCTTTCAATTTACTAATCATTTCAATTGTATATGCTTCAGGCCAAGATGGTTCACCGTTTACAAGTAAAGGCGTAATCAACTTGATATTTGATTTACCATTAGCTTTAGTAACTAATTTGTGAACATTACCTCGTTCGGATAAGTAGTTGCAATTATATAAACAAGATCCATGAATAGCTAATGAGTTCTTTGCTTCTTCCATGTTATCACCGATCGCTTGAGTTATAACAGCGGACTTCAATGTCTTTCTGTTCTCAAAGTCTTCAAACCATATAAAGTCAGGTCGTGCTTCTTCCTGTAGAGCACCACGAGCTGCTGTACCAACAGTATCAGCCAGCATCTTAACACCAGTAGCTGTAGTAAAACTATTCATCGTTTCTTCACGTTTATACTTAGTCTTTTGAAATATCTCTGGATAGACTCTTACGATCTCAGGAGTGATCAGCATGTTATATACATCAGTAACAACCTGCTTTGAGTTGATCGTGTCTTCAGCTAGTACTTTTATATATTTCTTTCTATGAAGCATATCATTAGCAATACAAAATGCTACAAACAACTTTGTTCGAGCGGTCTTAGCTGCACCTCTGAATGCTATATTTAAAAATGAATCTATAAAACCTCTATACGCATTTAAATTATTATCATCAATATCATTATGAAAAGGTGCGTCTTCATATATAAAATACTTTCCAAAGAAGTGTCTTGCCCATAAATTAAACTTTATAAGAATTAGATAATTAGGTTCATTGTCGAATGCAAATAAAGCCTTGAGATCTTCAGGTATGTTTTTAGATATAGTTTGTTCTATTTCTTCCATCCATAATAACCGCGATTACTATGTTTATAAACTACTATTTCTTATTTAATGCTAACCATAACTTTGCTACTGCTTCTTCTGGGGTAGAGCCTGTAGTTAAAAAATATTCATTTGGTTGCATATTCTCGTTTGTATATAACTCATCTGCGTATTTCAGACCATGAAAGATAACACCTTTTGCAACAACACCATTTACCTTAAACTCTAGTAATGTAATTTTATCCCCACACGCTTCTATTAGCTCGGAGAGTGAAGGAATAAAACATTCATTTTTAAGTTTTTGGTATTCATAAGAATTTATGTCTCCCTCATGTCCATGTTGTTTACCACTATTGATAGTTCTATCTAAAATCATACCTTTTCTTGCTTGTGGAAACCCTGCGTTCTTTAATTCTAATGCGAATTCGTATGTCATAACTATTTCTTATTTAAATATTCTAATGCTTTATTAAGTGAACCTTTCTTGTCTTGATCTACAATAACAACATTGGTAGTTGTTTCAATTCTCTTCTGCAATTCATTAAAAGTCTTTATAGCTACGTTAGAATCTTTTGGTGATGCAGTCTTTACAATATCTAATAAACGAGAATCAACCACGTCGTTGTTAAAACCATTTTCATATAATATCTTTCTCATTCTTTTCTTAATAATAGATTTTAATAGTAATTCAGATGCTGAAACTTGCGCAACTTGGTATCTCTTCTTATCTTTAATCTCTATACCAAAAGCAAGTGCATAAGACATTGTTGCATTCCCTAATATAAACTTCTTACTTCCTAGCTTACCTCCAAATAGATAATAGTTACAAAACAATTCCATCTTGAGTGTAAGACCAGAATCTAAGTCTATCTTTATATGCTTATTCTTTTTTTTTCTTTTTTTGATTTCTTTCATGTGTATTAATTCTACTACGTTCCTTCTTGCAATTAAAACATGTTACTATCTTTCTATAATTTACTACTCCACATAATTCTGAACAAAACTGACATTTGATTTCATATTTATTTAAACTCATATATTTATTATATACTTCACATTTGTGCTTACCCTAATACTGGTATAATCTAGTTTCGATGTTTTGTTGCACCATCTAAGTGTTTTTATCATCTTGTTTTGAACGGCATAGTTTTGTTGCTTTCATAGTCCCTATTAGATAATAGTGAATCAACTCTAACTTAATACCCGTCTTTGCTATTTGATTATAGGTGAACGCATTAAGGCTCGCATAAATGCGAAGTATATTATTATAATTACTTCTTAGCTACTTTCTTTGTTACCTTCACTACCTTTGCTACCTTCTTTACTTCCTTTTTTGCATTATATCCTTTTGCCATAAATTTATTTATATTATCTATTAATTCTTCAACCTTTATTCCCCTTGCCTCAAATACATTTTCAGTAAGTGTTTGCATAATCTTATCCATTATGGGATCCTTAAAATTAAGATTATACTTAACGAACAACAATTCATTGAATCCATTAAACATTATAAGCAAAGCTGGCTTGTCACTTTGAAGCTTATTGATCTCGTTCAAAACTGGTTCAAATGGAATAATTGATGCCATTGGCTTATTATTCGGTTGTGTTTGAATTGGGTTCATTTTCTAAATTCGTTATCTCTTCATCATACACTGCAATCTCAATTAAATTATCCGTTATACCAGCTTGACGCATTAATCTTTGATTATTTGTTTGATCTAAAACATTTTCAAGTTTTTTAATCTCTAATTCAATAACCTTTATACTATCATAAACTTCTTTTTTGTTTTCTTTATTTATTTTCGAATCCTTAAGTTCAGTATTTTTATCAGTCAATGCAGCAATCTTTTCAGTAATACCTTTAGCTTTTACTTCTGCAACTCTCTGTTCATGAAACAAAGCTATATTTAAAGCTTTAACATCATTTCTTAATTCTTTAACCCTTAATACTTTTATTAACAATGTTGGTTCCTCACCATCTTCGTATGGAATACCTATTTTACCATCAGACAAAAGAATATGTGCACCTTTAGCAATTGGAAACTCAGTTAATAATTTATTTATATCATCTGAATCACTACTATTCAACTCAAAATTTTTATATCTTATACTCATTTTTTTTTCTATTAACTATTAATAATTTGAACACCTATTGCAGCACCACCCTTGTCTGTATCTTCAATACTTTTAAATGATACATTATCACCAATTTGTAAATCAAGAAAGTTTGTGCCATTACTTGTTGACTTTGCATGAAAAAATAAATCACTTTGTTTTCCATTATTATCTACACGACCTTCTACTTCTATAAAACCAAAACCTTTATCGCTAATATACTTTATTTTTCCTTCGAGCATAAATTTAATTTAATTAATTATAATAATCTATTTATTAACATTACTAACACTTTTACTCACATTTACTAAAGCATCAAATATGCTAAGCTGATCTTCTGACACTCTAGTTCTAATACACTTTTGACAAATCTTTCCATTAAATGTAATCTCTTTAAAAGTTTGTCTTTTCTTTTTACATTGCTCACACCTGTAAACAAACAATTTTTTATACATTTTAATCTTCGTAAAACTTTAACAACTTCTTTAACCCAACAATAGCACTTTGTATTGCCCACTTCTTATCTCTACTATCTTCTTGTGGTATTTCTTTTATTATTGGATCACCAGTCGACCGCTGATGTAAATCTAACCAATCATTATTATCCATAACCATAAGCCATTTATCTTTTTGCATTCCGTCAAAATGAATACAGATGTAAGGGGTATTATGGGTCTTCTGACATTCAAAGATTGTTTTCTGCCATGCCTTTTTAATATTTATTGCTTTAACAGTCTTTATTTCAAAATGGGCATTGATCCCATTTACTATATCACCTTTCTCTCTATTCCCACCACCTGAAGCTCCGTCTTTGTATGCTTTAATACCATTATCAAAAAGCCAATTAGCAAAATCATTTTCTCCTTTGTTTCCTTTTTTCTTTGCATTCATAATATTAATCTTCTTTATGATTAATTAATTTTGCAATCTTCATTCCATTATATTCTGCAATAACAAATTCATTAGTAAATCCATTTACTGGAATTTCTGGCATAATAACTAAAACATCAAACAAATCTTCAAGTCCAACTTGAAGCATTCTTGCTCTAATTTTATTTATATCTTTTATTTTCATATTATACTTTAAATTTATTTGCTAATTGTTTTGATTGATAATTTAACATATTTCTCCTATCATTTGTTTCTTTACTATCATTTGGTTCTATATACCTTTTTGGTTCTTTATAGTTTTTAGTATCTTTATTTTCTATTGCAAATAATCCAATATACCCACAAGTTATAGATTTATCAATAATAGCAATTTGATCATTTTTATTTTGTTCTAATACTTTTAATTGTTTTTTAATTGTACTAGGTGTCATTTTCTTCTTAGATTCTTTTTTGTATTGTAACCATTCTTCCCATTTTTCTTTATTTAACCAGATAGGAAGTTCTACTTCCTTATTTTTATTTAATTTAATTTTATTTAATTTAATTTGGGGTACCGACTTGGCACCAATTTGGCACCGGGGGTATGTTTTATCATCTGTATATGCCCCATTGTCCTTTATTTGTAAGGTATTTATCTCTTCTTCGTATTTTGTATTATTATATCTATCCTTGCGATAGGTATTATGAATCCACCAATGTTTAATAACTATAACACCGGACTCAAAAGGTAGTATAAATCTCTTTGATAATAAGATCTTAAAGTCATCACTATTAGCATTTATCATTTTTATAATCTGCTTTGGATTACCAATAAATCCATCATCATCAGCTTCCATCGAGAGATGAAAATATAACAACTGAGACGAAATAGGCATATCCATAAATGCGTCTGACTTTACTATTTGTTTTGAAAACATTCTTTTATTTGCCATACAATTTTTAATGCTATTCTCAACTTGTTTCCCTCCACCAGCCTTGTAAGTCGGCTTCAGAAAACAATGTGAGAATATACAAGACAATTATTAATTTTTAATGTGATCGACTCACAACCTATATATTATACTACTTTTGTTTTAAAAGTACACACCTAGGCTAGTTTTTAGTGCTATTTAGGGAGACTTTTTCAGTAACATCAATTATATGCTTATATATAAGGACGGTTTGGAAAAAGTTACTAACAGTTTTAATAAGTTAAAAGCTGTTTACATCTATAAACGTACATTATATAATGTATACATGAGACGGTAGATTAAGAAGATCTAAATTTAATTTATTAATCTCATACATAAAGTCAAGCTCACTGAAAATTAAATATATAACAATTCCCATATGATTAGTGAGGAATGTAACAAAATATGGTAAAATACAAAATCACTAAGTTATATATTTAATTTTCAGTGAGCTTGGCACATTATTAATAGCTTTGTATTCTTTGATTTGTAATATTAATGACGTTCTGGTTTCGACTGGGGCTATCATATAAGTATTATAAATCAGAGAAAAAAGCTTAAAAGTTAAGTAGAAAAAATATATGGATAATTACACAGCAGTTGGTTTAGCAGAAGGTTTCATTGAGGGTAGTGAAGAAGAAGTGATCGCGGCTTGGCAGTATATTTGGGACAAAGGTTTGTGGAGACATTTGCAAGGATTTTTTGGTCGCACAGTGCATTCATTATTAGAAAGTGGAGTAATACATAAATAGTATGAAAAATCTACATATAGTTTTAACCAAAGAACAATTTGTTGATAGTAGAAAGCAGAATTATTGGAGGGGGTTTAGATCGGCTTGTTTATTGCTCAGCATAGTAGTCATTGCTCAGCATATATTAATAGTAACTTTAATAAAATGAATATAGGATCAAATACAACTCATGATAAAGATTGTTTATGTTTTACTTGCAGATATTCAAGAGGTGAAAGAGAATTTAAGTTTGATAAGAAAGAATTTAAACTCATGATCAAACTTTTAAAAGAAGCAAACACAATGTCGAGTGTTGAATTATTGGAAAAATTAATTAAAATCAAATGATAGATATATACTATAGTGGAACAGTACAAGGTTTGATGGAATATTTAGATACTTTGGTATTAGAAGATAGATTAAAAGACAATCATTGGACTGATCGACCTGATTATAATTCTGATGGTGAACCTAACGAATAAATTTATGAAAGAGAAAACAGTTGGAACTTATTTTGGAACATTGTGTGAAGAATGTGTTGTAAGAGGTAGGTATTCTAAAAGTAATCTTAAAATAGACTTGCGGGAAATTAAAAGAGAATTTTCAGAACGTAAATATATCCCAGCAAGTGAATACAAAGAATTAAGTGAAAAACAAAGTGAAATTATTGAAAGATTAGCAAGTCGTAATTTAAAATGTAATTGTAGATAAATTTATGAAGAAAAAAATAGTTAAAACAAAAAAGAAAGTGGTAAAAAAGGTTGCAAAGAAAGCACCAAAAAGAACTAGTCAAGAGGTTGTAATTAGGGTTGTACAAGATCAACTACCCATTGTTATTAAAGATACCGATATTGTTGATCCAATAAAAGAAAAAAGTAAGTTCATGATTCCTAAAACTTGGATTAGTGAAAAACAAGTTATTCAAATGGTGCAAAGAACTCCAGCCCAGCATATTTATAAGCGACCGGGAAAGGGTGGTCAAGTATGGGATTATGTCACAGGTACTTATATTACAAAGGTTTTGAATTTTACTTTTGGTTGGAATTGGGATTTTGAAGTAATATCTCATGGAAAAGAAGGGGATCAGATCTGGGTTCATGGAAAGTTAATCGTAAAAGATGATTCGGGGCATACAATATCAAAAAGTCAATTTGGCAGAGCGGATATCAAAATAAATAAAAGCACAAATAAACCATTAGATTATGGTAATGATTTAAAAGCTGCTTCAACCGATGCTTTAAAAAAGTGTGCTTCATTACTTGGAATTGCTTCTGATATATACGGCAAAATGGAATACAAAATCGAAGCTAGTAAAAGGGTTGTTGATACACCGGAAGAAAATCCTACAGCACCTGATATGGTTGCTCAAGATAAGATAAAGGGTCCTAATGGTGACCTAGTGGTTGTATGTGTGAATTGCGATGAGATAGTTGATGAAAAGGTTGCAGGTTTTTCTAAGAAGATTTATAAGAAGATTTTATGTCGAGATTGTCAGCCTAAAAATAATTAATTTATGGAAGAAGAAATTAAAAATTTAAAAGAAGAAATTGAAAGATTAAAAACAAAAATATCTGACATGGCAAATCTTGCATGGGATATTTATAAAATGGAATAAAATTATGCTTAAAATAGAACAAGAAGTTATTGAAAGTGAATTGTATAAAGGAAAAGTAAAAGTTAGATTTTTTCCTACTAGCCATATTTATATGGTAAGCGTGAAAGGATCTCCATTTAAAAGAAAGTCAGGATCAACAACCTTCATAAACATAAAAGATAAATCCACACCACTTAGTATTTGGCAACAGCAAATGACGGCGGATTTTCTTCTTAAGCAATTAGAAGCTGGTAAAGTTATAAATGAAGATCTTGCTATTCAAGCCGTGATCCAAAATGATATTGCAAAAGATGAAGCTGCAGATATTGGTAGTGAAATGCACGAATGGTTAGAAAAATATATTAAGTTTAAACTTAAATTTCCGGGTTTTAAAGAAATGCCTTCAATACCAGAATTTCCAGAAGCTGTTACAGGTGTCAATGCTTTCTTAGAATGGGAAAAGGAACACAAGCCAAAGTATATATCATCTGAGCGAATGGTTTACTCTATAAAGCATGACCACATGGGCACATTAGACTTAGAAGCTACAGTTGATGGTTTACACTGCCTATTAGACTTTAAATCGTCCAACGGGCTCTACAACTCCGTCAGAATGCAAACAGCTTCATATTTAAAAGCAGATGAAGAAGAAAAAGGTAAGAAAGTGTATCAAGGTCGATGGGCTTTGCGATTCTCAAAATATACAGAAGCTGAGTATATTAAACGAGAAACAAGAAAGCAATTTATTAAAAGAAAAATAGCTGAAATAAAAGGTAAGGAATATAAAGAAAAAGAAATACCACCTTATCAAGTATTTGAAGCTAAGTTCCTAGATAAAAATAAAGGAATGATTGAGGACGATATGGACGCATTCTTGAGTTGCAAATCATTAGTAGAGTGGGACAAAAGGTCGGACTGGTATAATAATCCTGAATATTAAAATGGAATTTCAAGGCAGATACAAAAAAGATGGTTTTGATTTTGGTAAAAACAGGGACAGGATATTACGCCATGCCGCTTTTAACGTTGGTAAAAGATTTGTTTTATCAGATTTTATTCCAGAGAGCAAAAAGCAACGTGGTTTATTTGAGGGCGCCGTAATACCATTATGGGTTTACTTAGATGGTTATGATCACAAAGATTCTATAAAGTTAAAACAATATCACGATTATGCAAAGCAAGAATTTAATCCAGAGTTTATGTTGATTAATGGTAAATCAGTTAAAATGGGTGCTAGCACAAAGGGAAAATTAAACGGTGATGATGGAATAATTGAAAAGACAATAGATAATTTAGAAAGCAATTACGGAATAAGTAGAATTGAGGTTTTGGATCCCAAGAAATATAAACATTGGAAAGACAAAGTGTTTCCTTATGGTGGTCCTGATGATTACATTGACTATTTAGTCGAAACAGTCAAATTAAAAGTTGTAGAAAAACAAAAAATGTTATGAGTAAATTAACAAAATTAAAAGAAATGACAAGTTATTTAAAAGATCATGCCCAAGCTCGTGAAGGTAAAAATAGGTATAAGGCATTAGTTGCAAGAGCCCGTAGGAAGTACAAACTTAATTTTGAAGGAGTAAACAACACAGAAAAAAGATTAGAGTTATTTAGAGAGAAAATAAAAACCTATGACAAAGACGGTGGATTTATTGTATATGTTGAAGATGAAGACAATCAAGATTTTGACGTGGAACTTATAGAAAAATTCCTCGCTGAATCCATCAACCAAGCCATAACTGAATTTCTTTCAGATCAATTAATAGAAAATATTATATTTGATGGGCTTTCAGACAATAGATTAATAAATAGAGTTCAACAATTGAATGAGGACTTACGTGGAAGTGATTATGAAGATGAAAGCAAAAAGATTAAAATACAAGAGGTCGAGTTGCAATTAGGATATAGCCCCGGTTATAACCAAGATGTAAAGAAATTAAAAACATTATTCAATTAATAAAAAATTATGAAAATAGATCCAAACAAGTTGTATTCAGGAAAAGCAGTAGTTGACATGGAAGGTGTGTTAGACTGGAAAAGTAGATGGACTTTTTCAAAGAAATTAAAGGAAAAAAAATGGGCTAAAATATTTAAACCAATTTTTTCCAAGAAAGAGGTTATGACAAGGGTGAGCATTAAAGGTCAAAACATTATAAATTATCTAAAACAAAAAGATGAAATTCAAAAAAGAATCGCAGGAAATAGAGACACCAAAAAGAGGACATAGCACTGACGCTGGGTACGACATTTATTCACCACATACTTATATTGTCCCACCACGTAGTGTTTCACAAAGGATTAATTTGGGAGTAGGTTTTGAAATACCAGAAGGATATATGGGAGTTATTGAAGCAAGATCAAGTCAAGGAAAAATAGGCATATCATCAGCAGGTAAAATTGTAGACCATAAATATACTGGATATGTTCATGTTACTTTGGTCAATAACGGATCAGAACCTTATGTTATAAAAAGGGGTGACAGAATATGTCAACTTTTATTAGTTAAAATTGGAATGGAAGAACTTGAAGAAGTTGATTCTTTTGAAATCACAGAAAGAGGTGATGGTAGGGAGGGTAGCACTGGAAAATAAATATATGGAACAAAAATTAATTAAATGTCCGGTTTGTAAAGAACAATATTGGAATCATACAGTTAAAGGACACATAACCAATATGGGTGCGAGGGAAGTCTATTATGCAATGGATAAGATGATAGACTATGCAAAAAATAAATCTTATACTTTTTCGCCGTATGTTTTCTTAAGAAATTGCCCACATTATCATTTCAGGAGACAACACATTAAAGATAAAAAAGAATTTATACTAAATGAAAAATAAACGACCCACAATGGAAGAGATATATATACACTTAGCAATAGAACTTTCGGAAAGAAGTAAATGTTCTAAAGCAAAAGTTGGGTGTGTTATTGCAACAAATGATCTTAGAAAAATAATAGGTCTTGGATATAACGGCTATGCTAAAAAAATTGATTACACTTGCGCTGAAAAAATTTGCCATTGTCTACATGCTGAGAATAATGCTATTACAAGTTCTGGATCTGAACATACTGATAAAGTATTTTTTATCACAATGATGCCTTGCTTAGCTTGCACAATTCAAATAATCAACTCTGGGTGTAGTAAATTATACTATCATTCTGAATATAAAGAAGGTTCACGACATTGGGAAAAGCATGGTATAATTAAGAATATATTAAAGAGGTCTAAAATAGTAGTAAAAAAGATATGAACATAAAAAATGATAACAAAATAAAAGAATTAAAAGGTGGCGTTAAGAAAGACAATATTGAAAGTAAACCAGATTTTTCTCTAATCCCGTATTCAATTTTAGAAAGAATAGCTTGGCAATTTACTAATGGTGCAAAAAAATATAATCGTGATAATTGGAAGAAAGCTACAAAAGAACAAGCAGAAATATTATTTAAACCTGCAGCATTGAGACACATCTTAAAACATTTTGATGGTCAAAAAGACGAAGACCATGCAGTCGCCGCAATTACAAACATTATTATGTATGAGTGGATAAAACAAAACAATGAATAATTTCGATGAAATTTACAAAGGAATAGTTAAAAACATAATGGAAAATGGTTATGAGGAATTAAACCAACGAACTGGACACAAAACAAAAGCACTTCCGGGTATATCATTTTCAATTGATTTGGAAAAAGATGGATTTCCGTTACTTACATTAAGAAAAATTCCAATTAAATCTTTTGTAGCTGAGCAAATGTTTTTTTTATCAGGAGAAAATGATATTAATTTATTTCTTAGCAAGCATACAAAAATTTGGAATGACTTTTCAAAAGATGGAATTTTAGAAGCGGCTTATGGGTTTCGTTGGAGAAATTTTTTTGGACGTGATCAAGTTAAAATGTTAATTGAACAATTAAAAGTAGATCCAAGCAGTAGACAAGCTTTAGTGGTTACATGGGATCCCGGTTCTGATGGATATGGCGGAACAAAGAAATTAAATATCCCTTGTCCTTTTACATTTACAGTAAATATAATAAATGGTAGATTAAACTTGCAAAACATAGTTAGAAGCAATGATGTCATGCTTGGTTTACCGTTTGATGTAGCTGGTTTTGCTCTTTTGCAGTATATTTTAGCCCAAGAGATAGGTGTAAGGGTGGGTGTATATAGCCATTTTTGCAGCCACGGACACGTCTACGACACTCATTATGAAGGGGCTGTGGAATTACTCAAAAGAGCTAATAATCACGAACCGGTGCGATTTTGGGCCCCATGGGATAGTTTTAGAAGAGCTGAAAAATGTGATGAAACATTGCTTAACAAAGTGGTCGATATTTTAAATAAGCAATATTATCCATTAGATAAAATAGAGGGATTAAAAATAATACTTTAATAT
>Ga0163152_10001846_pt1 | contig 32254 bp, 26 predicted proteins | sample OliLakLV19MP8IB2_FD_148635 | JGI IMG/M metagenome (GOLD analysis project Ga0163152, IMG submission 148635) | Freshwater microbial mat bacterial communities from Lake Vanda, McMurdo Dry Valleys, Antarctica - Oligotrophic Lake LV.19.MP8.IB-2 | ecosystem: Environmental > Aquatic > Freshwater >...
ATGCAGGCTGGTCACGCCCCATCCGGATCGTCGCCAGCCGCCCAGGAAATATTAGGACTCAATCGTGATACTGGAAACGGTGTGAAAAAATCAGACGGAGAAAAGCTGCGCGATGAATAGGCCCGCGAAAAAATCGACTGGGAAGTGGCTGCTCTACCTCGGAGGGGCCATCGTCCTCATCGCTGCCGGGATTGTCGGCTTCAAATATTTCCATGGTCAGGAGTTGCTCAAGCAGGCGCTCGATTGGGTTGGGCAGCTCGGGCCGTGGGGTCCGATCATCTTCATCGCGATCTACATCGCGGCGACCGTGCTTTTCATCCCCGGCTCCGTTTTGACCCTCGGCGCGGGCGTGGTGTTCGGCGCGGTGTGGGGTTCCATTTACGTTTCCATCGCTTCGACGCTGGGTGCGACTGCCGCCTTTCTGGTGGGACGATATCTCGCCCGCGACGCCATTTCCCGCAAGATTGAAGGCAACGAGCGTTTCGCCGCGATAGACCAAGCCGTCGCGAAGGAGGGTTGGAAGATCGTCGGGCTGACGCGGCTTTCCCCGGTGTTTCCCTTCACGCTGCTAAACTACGCTTTTGGGCTGACGAAGGTGAAACTCGGTCACTACATGCTTGCCTCCTGGATTGGCATGATGCCCGGCACGGTGATGTATGTGTATCTCGGTTCGCTCGCGAAGGCCGCCACCGGCGAACGCGCGCGCACCACCGGCGAATGGGTGCTCTATGGCGCCGGCCTGCTCGCCACGGTCGTCGTAACCGTCTTCGTCACCCGCATGGCCAAGAAGGCGCTTGCAAAAAAGACCAAGCAGCAATGAAGTTCCGAACTCGCTCGTTTCGGTTGAATCCCTACCCCGTCTTTCGTGGAATAAACCGTTCGTGGCGGCGCTCTCATTTCTATACAGTGAGCGCACGCAAGCGCAACGCACCATACCAGCACCAACATGAATGACGCCAGTTCACCTCCGCCACTCCTTCCGTGGGACGCGCACAATCAAAAACTCGTATCGAACGTCCGTCCGGCAGACTGGAAAAATCCCACGCCCGCGCCGCGCTACAACCTCGTCGTCATCGGTGGCGGTACGGCGGGTTTGGTCAGCGCGGTCGGCGCGGCTGGTCTTGGCGCGAAGGTCGCGCTTATTGAAAAACATTTCATGGGCGGCGATTGCCTCAACGTCGGCTGTGTGCCGTCCAAGGCCATCATTCGTGCCGCTCGCGCCGCTGCTGCAGTGCGTGAGTCTGCCAAGTTCGGCGTAAACCTCCAACCCCTCTCCCGGCCTTCGCCCACCTTCTCCCCATCGGATGGATCGGATGGGGAAAGGGATAGGGTGAGGGGATCGGTAACCGTGGATTTCGGCAAAGTCATGGAGCGGATGCGCCGCCTGCGCGCGGACATCAGCCCACATGACTCTGCCAAACGTTTCACCGAACTCGGCGTGGACATCTTTCTCGGCGCGGGAAAATTCACCGGGCCGAACTCCATCGAAGTAAGCGGGCAAACGCTGCGTTTTGCCAAAGCCGTCATCGCCACCGGCGCACGCGCCGCCGCCCCGCCGATTCCAGGACTGAAAGATGTTCCCTATCTTACCAACGAAACCTTGTTCTCGCTGACCGAATTGCCGAAACGTCTCGGCATCATCGGCGCTGGCCCGATTGGTTGCGAGATGGCGCAGGCCTTTGCGCGGTTGGGCGCGGAAGTATTTCTCATCCGCTCCGAAGCCGGCATCCTGCCGCGTGAAGACCGGGATGCAGCAGCCATTTTAGAGAAGCAGATGATTTGTGACGGCGTGAAGTTTCTGGATCACGGCAAGCAAATCAAACTCGCTAAAGCCCCGAACGGTGTTCGCCTTCAAGTCGAATCGCACGGAAAAGGATATGACGTGTTGGTGGATCAACTGCTCGTCGCCGTGGGCCGCGCGCCGAATGTCGAAGGACTCGGACTCGAAACCGTCGGCGTCGCGTTCGACAAAAAAGGTGTGAAGGTCAACGACCGCCTGCAAACCGCCAACCCGCGCATCTACGCTTGCGGCGATATTTGCTCACCGTATCAATTCACACACGCGGCGGATTTCATGGCGCGCATCGTGATCCAGAACGCGCTGTTTAAAGGCCGCGCCAAGGCGAGTTCGCTCATTATACCGTGGGCGACTTATACTTCCCCCGAAATCGCCCACGTCGGCCTTTACGAGAAAGAGGCCAAGGAGAAAGGCATCGAAGTGGACACGTTCACGCAGGAGTTGAGCAAGGTGGATCGCGCGATTCTTGATGGTGAGACCGAAGGCTTCGTGCGCGTCCATGTTCGCCAGGGCACGGATGAAATCCTCGGTGCGACGGTGGTGGCGGCGCACGCGGGCGATTTGATTGGCGAACTCACACTCGCGATGAAGGCGAAGATCGGCCTCAAAACCATCGGCGGAACGATTCATCCGTATCCGACCCAAGCTGAAGCCATACGCAAAACTGGCGACCTCTACAACCGCATGCGCCTGACACCTTTCGTTAAGAAGCTGATGAACCGCTGGCTCGCCTGGCAGCGGTGATCGATGCTATTGTTTAACCATGATGCGACTAGGAAATTGCAGTGAAGCGCGGAGCATTGCCCCGCCTGATGTATCCAAGAGCCGCGCGGAGCAATGCTCCACGCCTGGGGTTTGGACATTCTTGGTAGGGCGCGCCGCTCCGCGCGCGCCGGGAATAGGAAATACGTGTTCGCCTACGGAAACACTAAGCCGGGACGAACAGGCGAATCGCTTCGCTTGCATTACCCTGCACCCCGGCGCGCGCGGAGCGACGCGCCCTACCAGCCCGCTTATCAAAATGCGCGGGTTCGTGGCACGATTCCAAAATGTCCAAAATCCAGGCGTGGAGCAATGCTCCGCGCTCCGCTATCAATGGCGACGCTGTTGCCATGCCGTCGCCGCACTGGTTTTCGTGGCATTCACTTGGGGTGCGGCGGCGGCGGACTTTCACGCTGCGCCCGCGATCTTTGACGGCGTGCTGAAGCAATTTGTCAAAGACGCCCGCGTGGATTATGCCGCGCTCAAGGCGCAGCCCGGCGAGTTGAACCATTACCTTGAGGAACTGGCGAAAATTCCCCCGGCAGAATTTGAGCGATGGCCGGAAAACGAACGCCTTGCATGCCTCATCAATCTCTACAACGCCACCACGCTGAAGCTGATAGTGGACAATTATCCGCTGAAGAGCATTCGCAACATAGGGGCTCTGCCGGGCGCGGCGTGGCGGGAGTTCACCGTCCGTTTTGGCGGCCAGCTCCTGACGCTTGGCCATTTGGAAAACAAAATCATCCGCGTCAAGTATCACGAGCCGCGCATTCACTTTGCGCTCGTCTGCGCGGCGATGAGTTGTCCGCCGTTGCGCTCCGAGGTTTACACGGGCGCGCGACTGAACGAGCAGTTGGACGATCAAGCGCGGCAGTTTTTCAGCCAGCCGGAGAAAAACCGTTTTGAGGCCGCGAAGAACACGCTCTACCTCTCGCCCATTTTCAAATGGTATGAGGAGGATTTCACGAAGCCGGCCGGTTCGCTGGCGGCGTATGCAAAAACTTTTTTGCCGGCAGCCCAACGCGAGTCGCTCACGGAGGCCGCCCAAGTAAAAGTCCGCTTCACGGATTACGACTGGGCGCTGAACGGGCGGAAGCCTTGAGGCTGGTTTCAGAACATTTCCGCTTCCGCCAATACCAGCCGATCATCCCCGCGAGCAGCAGTGCTAGTGCGATGCCTTGCTGATGGGAAAAACCGAGGAAACGTTCCGGGCGGCCATCTGCGCGCAGCGGATCGAGCGCGAGCCGGAGCGATCCGTAGAGCATGAGGTAGGCGCAAAACACCACGCCGCGCGCGGTGCGTCCGCTTTCCACGGCTGGCAACATTTTTTTCGCGACGAACGCGATCAACAGCAGCGCGGCCGATTCATACAGTTGCACCGGATGCGGCGGACGACCCCCACAACAGCCTTGGAAGTAGCAACCGACCCGGCCAATCGCGTGGCAGAGCGGCAGCGCCACAGCAAAATAATCCGCGCCCCGCCAGAAATTCAATCGCTGCCACCAGGCAAATGCGCCGCCGGCCAGCAGCCCGCCCAAAAGTCCGCCGAAGAAGACAAAGCCGACGCGGAAGTCCGCCCAGAAACGCAGTTCGCCAGTCGCGTAGTGATGCCAGCCGAGCAGGACGAACAAGCCTTTGGCGCCGATGATAGAACCTGCGACTATGAGCCAGAGCGCGGCCCAGAATTGATTTTCCGTGACTCCCATCGCCCGGTTTTTTCCGCGTAGCCACAGCACCGCGAGCACGACGCCGGCGGCGACAATAAATCCGTAGGCATTCATGCTTCTACCTGGGCCGCCCGACTGGCAGCCAACTCACCCGACCGGTAAAAATCTTCACGCAGGCCAAGCGCATTGACGGCGCACATGGATTTAAGTTCGCCGTTGATGGCGACCTTGAACGCGCAGACATCGAGCCGTTCCTGGCCGAGCGGCGTGGCGGTTTCGGCGGCGCTCATGAAGTGATGGCTGACGATGCAAAAATAATTCGTCCGCCAGGTGCCCGCGCGCCACCGCAGCCGAATGAACTGCGGGAGCAGGCGCGTCAGCGCAAACCAGCCGTGACGCATGGCGAACGCAGCGAGCCGGCCCGCCGCCTGCCGCGGCGTATCGAGCCGAAAAGAAAGTCCGCCCGTGCGATCCAGCAGTTCGTTCAACGTCCGCATTTCCGCCGGTTCATCGCGACGGTAGAGCGGCACGAGTTGCGGGTGGCCGTTCTTGGTTTGCTTCACCGCCACACCTTGCACGAAGCGCGAGCAGGCCGGATGTCCCAGCCAGCCCTCGCCCCGGCTGAGGTGCGGATCGCCCGCGCCCTCGGCAATCTTCGCCCACAGTTCCTCGGGCTGCACCCCGCGCAGTTCACGGTTGGTGCGTCCGACTTCGGCCAGCGGTTGAAAGCTGACCATTTTGAAAGTGTCCGCGTTGCCTAGAAACCAGCTCACGATGCCGGGAACTGCCGCCAGGTTTTCGCGTGTGACCGTGACCGTGGAAGCCACCGAAAGCCGCCGCCCGGTCTGGCGGCGGGCGTGGCGAATCATTTCCGCAAATTCTTGGCGCAACGGATCAAGCTCCGCTTCCGTGCGGACATTCGCAAAATGATCCCGCCGACCGCGCTGCGTCGTATCAATGTGAATGCTGATCTCGGTGAGGCCGGCCTCGACCATGAGGCGCTCGAGCAGGCCGGGGCGGCGGCGAAAAGTTTCTCCGTGCGTCATCAGCATCGGCACGAGTCCGATGGCGAGCGCGTAACGAATCATGGCTACCACCTCGCTTTCGGCGCGGAGGGAAACTTCGCCGTCGGTGATCTGCACGTTGCCCGCCGGGCCAAGCCATTCGCGGAGGACGCGGAGCTGGCGCTGAATTTCCATTAGCGAACTGGGTTTGGCGCGATTGGCATCCTCGCCCAGATAACAGCCGGTGCAGGCAAAATCGCACTTGGGCATCGCGCCGATGGTCGCGCCGCAGCCCGCGTAGTGCCGACCAAGAAACTGTGTCGGACCGCGCAACGCTTTCGGCAGACGCCGCCATGCCGCCGCCAGCGCGTTGCGGGCCGCCGCCGCTTCCACAACCGGAGTCATGCGGGTTTAGCGCGAAACGTTGGAGGGACCATTGGTGGAGTTGAAAGGCGGCGCGTTCGGATCTTTTTTGGAGGAGGAGAGGCCGAAGCAAGCCATGCCGAGCACAAACACCGCCGCGAGTCCGAGCAACATGAGGGTGGTTTTGATCATGGTTTTAATTTATCCGAATGTATAAGCGGATACAGGCAATATTATTCCCGAAAAAGTGGAATGATTGCTCCTGTCGATATTGTCCGCCTCCAGCAGCGCAATATCGGTCTGGGCGGCCTCAAGTTACCACGCCATTCGTAAAACTAAGCCTTTGCCGCCTTTGCCAAGGGTTGCCAGCGACAAGGTTCCAGACCGGCCCGGAAGACGGGAACCTCGCGCCGTCAAACGGCGGCCCAAACCCTTTCAATTACTCAACCGTCCACGTCCTCTCATGAAAGAAATCCAACACCGCAGTAAATACCGCAAAAACAAATGAACACCAGACCACGAAAAAATATGGCCCATATCTAAGTGCCATTCGGGACTGACCCTTTTTGACCCCTTTTCTGTTCGGGTTACAAAACGGCGCTTCCTACTACGGCACTGCGGCGATTAACAGATGACGGTGGGGTGGATTGCGGAGCGTTTGGGCATGGGCACGCGGGGTTATCTGAACCACCTGCTGCGCTCGAAGGTGGCGCGGATTTGCATTCCCGCCGGCTGGATGCGGTGGTGGCGGCTGTTTCTGGACAAATGGGTGCCCAAAAGCAAAGCGGGGCGGCCGATGATGGAACTGGTGGACTCGGCCTGGCCTGAAGAAGCAACCGTTCCAATGCAGTCTTTAAACCTGCTTGCCAGAGGTGGGCACCGAAGAGCCATGCCCGCGCACCGCGCCAAGTTGCAGGCCGCCGCCCAAGTTTCAAAACCCCCGGCCAAAAATACACCCGAAGTACCCGAAGTAGTGTCTGAAGACCTCAAGTAGAAAAATTTTCTGCCACCACCGGCATGCCCCACAATCAATCGCTTCGATTCCCCAGCGGCACTTCCCGATCCAACAGGTCTCAATCCCTTCGCTAAGGATTGGGGCCCACGGGGCCCACCACGCGAGGGGTTGAATCATTTTGACACCCCTGTCATCGCTTCATAAGTTCTCGCTGATTGCCTGCACGTATGAACTCAAAATCCGCCCGTCCTGTAGTTATGCGCCACCTCACAGGTTGGAAAAAGTGGTTCGCACTTTTTTTGATGCTGGTTTTCGGGCTGGTGGTTGCAGGTCTGATTTGTGAAGTAGCGGTTCGAATGTTCAGCCCTCCCTATATCATGCCGAGATGGGTTGAAAACTCCTCTTATGGCATCCGAAAACAACTGAGCAACATCAGGGGATTCATCGTCACTCCGCAATACCGGCACCGGTTCAGCACCAACTCGAAGGGATTGCGCGGCACGAACGAGCATCTCATCCCCAAACCTCCGGGAGTGTTCCGGGTGCTGGCTTTGGGGGATTCGGTCGTCAGCGGCTACGGTGTGGAGGATGATCAGACTTTCAGCGCCAAACTTGAAAAAAAACTGTCCGCGACACGTCCGACAGAAGTTCTGAACTTGGGCCTTCCAGGTTATAGCAACGCCGAAGAGCTCATTCAGCTTCAGAACATCGGGTTCGATTACCAGCCCGATCTGGTGATCCTGGGATATTTTGTCAATGACCATTTTGAGAACCTCACATCCGATCTTTACCGGTTGCAGGAGGGTAAGCTGGTTCGGACCCCCGAGGTCATCGAGCCAGCTTTTTTTCTGCGTGACCGCCTGAGCCGCATTCCAGGCTACAATTTTTTCTGCCAGCATTCTTACCTGGTCAATTTTCTGCGTCAAAAAGCGTCTGAATTTTTCCGTTCGAAAGCCGGACAAAAACACGCGGTCGCGATCAGCGACTACACCAGCGGCAAACCAGCGGAACAACAAATCGTTTTAACAGCTGCGCTGGTGGATGAAATCATCCGGGTCTGCACCGCGAGGGGAATTCATGTCGTGGTCCTGAACATTCCCATGGAGGAGAAGGGTGCCTGGATGCAGAACATGCCAACGGACCGATTGACGTTGAAAGATCAGGCCAAGATTGTGGATGTGGCGGTCGAGATCTGGGGGCGGGAGGATATTTGGAAAATTGCCAACCCGGGAAACTACCACCCCAAGGAACTTGGTCATGAGCTGATAGCAGGATGGCTCGCGGATCACATCAAGAACGATCTTTGGAAGAATGGAAAATAGTTTTCCGTCGGAATTCGTTCGTCGTCGGTCCGTTTTTAAAACGATTGCGACAAATAAAGTATTTGCCATTAATCGAAGGCTTGTGAAATACTGGTTTAGTGAGGATAAACTTCTGGATCAAAAAGCCGCTGCTGCTCATGGCGGCGATCGCTCTGATGGTGACGGGATGCAGCGGCATCAATTCCACGCAAAGTGTATCTCCACTCAGCTTTTTTCTGCCGGGTGTTGTGCAGGCATCACCGCAAACGGACTCTCTTGATTCTCTTCCTGTATTTCCGGCGCATCCTGCTGTGCCGGAACTGGCTAGGTTAAATTAATTTTTATGCGTTTCCCACTGGCGTTGACGGCGAAAATCGCCAGTCACATCATTAAACACAAGCTGGCTCGAACTCCTAAATTTGCATTGGTTTTGCAGCTGGAGCCGCTTCACACCTGTAATCTTACCTGCACGGGCTGCGGTCGGATCCGTGAATATTCCACCAGCCTGAAGGACATGATGCCGCTTGAGGACTGCCTGGAGGCAGCCGAAGAGTGTGAGGCTCCGATGGTTTCGATCTGTGGTGGAGAACCGCTGATTTATCCCAAGATTGAGGAGTTGATCAAAGGGATTTTGGAACAGGGTCGGATTGTTTATGTCTGCACCAACGGGGTTTTTATGCGCAAGAAAATGCGCGATTACCTGGCCTCAATTTACAACACCAAACTTGAAACGACCTTAAAACGACTGGTTTCAGAACAATTGGTCACCGAAAAAGAGGTCGAAGCCATTCGTAAAGGCAAGCAGGACGCACGACCAGTCATCAGCCCTACGCCTTGGATGTATTGGAACGTCCATGTGGATGGTTTGGAATACACGCACGACCTGATTGTCGAGCGGGAGGGCGTTTTTAAGGAATGTGTGGCAGCAATCAAGATGGCCAAAATCCTTGGTTATTCTGTCGCCACCAACACCACGGTTTATAAGGAAACCGAAGTCAAAGAGATCGAGGAAATGTTTGAGTATTTTTCCTCGCTGGAAGTGGACGGTCACACCATTTCTCCCGGATACGATTACGACGCCGCGAAAAAAGACATGGTCAAGCGGCTCGGCAAACAGCCCGAGGATTTTTTCCTGACCCGGAAAGCCACCCATGAAAAGTTTGCCAAAATCCAGGACTGGGGGAAACGCTTCACCATTTTTGGAACCCCCGTCTATCAAGAATTTCTTGCCGGCAAAAGAGATCTGACCTGCACCGCCTGGGCCATCCCGACACGCAACGTCCGCGGTTGGAAGGCCCCCTGTTATCTGATGACCGACGGGCATTATCCAAAATATCATGAGATGCTCGAGAAGGTGGACTGGAACAAATACGGCGTGGTCAAAGGCGTGGCCCGGGATTCCCGATGCGAGAACTGCATGGTTCATTGCGGTTACGACCCGAGCGCGGCGCTGGGAACCGATTCAAAATTCGGCGATACCTGGAAGAATATTTCCTACAATTTTGGTGCCAAACCGAAGCCTTATCTGGCTGGCAAGAATGTGAATGCTTTTAATGGTGTTTCCATCGGCAAGGGACATTTGGCGGAGGCCAAGGCGGCGATCAACTCGCCGAGGGCGGCCATGAACGGCGCGCAGGCGGCCTTCGCCAAACCTGCTCACGACCACCATGATCACGGCGGCTCCGGTTCGTGTGGAAGTCATGGCGACACAACCGAGCGGGATGATCTCCTCTCCAAAATAGCAAAAAAACCCGCAGCGGAATAATTTCCTGTTTCTGATGAAAACCCTTTTTCTGAGTCCCCCTTCTTTCGACGGTTTCGACGGCGGTGCCGGTGCCCGTTATCAGGCCAAGCGCGAGATTCGGTCATTTTGGTACCCGACTTGGCTGGCGCAACCCGCCGCACTGGTTCCGGGGAGCAAGCTGATGGATTGTCCTCCGCACGATATTGACGTCAAAACCTGCCTGGTTGAGGCCAAAAAATATGATCACGTCATCATCAACACCTCCACGCCGTCGCTGAAAAACGATTGCAAGGTGGCGGAAGCGATCAAGAGCCAGAATCCGAAGACCACCATTGGATTTGTCGGAGCACACGCGGCGGTGCTGCCGGCTGAAACATTGAAGGCATCTCCCGCGATTGACTGGGTGGGTCGGAAAGAATTCGACTACACCTGCAAAGAGGTGGCGGAAGGGCGCCCCCTGGCCGAAGTCACCGGGCTTTCGCACCGGGTTGATGGAAAAGTGGTGCACAATCCGGAGCGCGAGTTGATTCACAACATGGACGTGCTGCCATGGGTCACTGATGTTTACAAGCGTGATCTTCAAATTGAAAAATATTCGATTGGTTACCTGAAGGATCCTTATCTTTCCCTCTACACCGGCCGCGGTTGCCCCGCGCAATGCACCTTCTGTCTCTGGCCGCAGACGATCGGGGGGCATAAATACCGGGTCCGTTCGGCGGATAATGTCGCCGCCGAAATGGCGCATGCAAAAAAACTTTTTCCACAGGTGCAGGAATTTTTCTTTGATGACGACACCTTCACCGCCAACCTGCCAAGAGCGCGTGAAATTGCGCAAAAGCTCAAACCGCTGGGCCTGACTTGGTCTTGCAACAGCCGGGCCAACGTCAATTACGAGACCATCAAGCTGATGAAAGACTGCGGCCTGAGGTTGTTCCTGGTCGGCTACGAATCTGGAAACCAGCAGATCCTCGACCGGATCAAGAAGGGGATCAATATTGATGAGGCCAAAAAATTCACCCGCAACTGCAAGGAGCTGGGCGTGGTGATCCACGGCACATTCATTCTCGGGCTTCCGGTGGAAACCAAGGAGACCATCGAAGAAACCATCCGGTATGCCATGGAACTCGATGTCTTCAGCATCCAGGTTTCCCTTGCCGCCCCATATCCTGGAACGGAACTTTACGAGATGGCCCGGCAGAACAGCTGGTTCGCGAAGAAAGACAAGACCGATATTTTGCACGGGGACGGATTGCAGCAGTCCACGCTGGAATACCCGGGGTTGAGCAAAGATGAGATTTTTGAATCGGTGGAGATGTTTTACCGCCGGTATTTTCTGCGGCCCAAACCGATCCTGCGCATCATCAAGACCATGCTGGAGGACAAGGATGTCTGTGTCCGGCGACTGCGGGAAGGTTACGAGTTTTTCAAGACGATGGCGCAACGACGAACCGATCTGGCCGCGTCGCGAGCCGCCCAATAACCGCAAGGAAAACCAACGTGGAGGCTGTATTAGACATTCCGCCGGTCAAGATGGATTTTTCCAAGCCGGTTCAGCGCCCTAAGAAGCCGCTGTTAAAGCTGATGGGCGAGGTGCTGCAACATGGCGGTCCTGGTTACCTCCAGTTTGCGATCACCAACATCTGCAACGCCAAGTGTGATTTCTGCGGGTTTGCCGTTGACAAGTTTGATTCGAAACAGCGCAAAAGCGTGACTTTGCAGGAAGCGCGGGATGTCATCGACATCTGTGTGAAAAACCACATTGGTTACCTGTTATTTGTCGGCGGCGAACCGTTGGCCCACAAAGATCTCCGTGCCATGGTCCGTTATGCGGCGGAGCAGGGGATTCACCCGATGATCTGTACTAACGGATCCTTGTGGACCGACCGCAACATGCGGGATTTGGCGACTGACGGCGTTAGCAGCGTGATCATGTCCATTGATGCTCATGACGTGCACAAACACGAAAAGAACCGTGGTTTGCCCGAAGTCTGCCGCAAGATCAAAAAGGCTAACGAAACCTTTGCTTCCCTGGGAATCCAGACCACCGCCAGCGTCACCGCCAGCAAGTTGATCGAAGATTACGAAAAACTTCCTACGTTTCTCCGGGAAATGGGATTCACCAGCTGCACTTTCAGCTACCCTTTGACCAGCTTGGCCTCGAGTTACCTCAGCTTCAGCGATTCTTCCCTGGTCAACTACAAGACCGAGGAGCTGATCGCCGTGTTTGAGAAGATTAAGTTGATGAAGGTCAACAGCGGTTATCCGGTGGTGAATCCGACGGAATCATTGACCGAAATGCAGCGGCACCTCAAGAAGGAGCCTGAGCTGTTTGGCTGCCTCGGCGGGCATAAATATTTTTATCTCGACTGGAATCTGAACCTCTACCGTTGTCACGCATGGGAAAAACCGATGTGTAACATCTACGAGTTTGACCAGAGCAAAATCATCCGGGACGGCTGCACCAAATGCATGATCGACTGTTATCGTGACCCGAGTGTCCTGCAGTTTGTGGCCATCAGCGCGAGCGACGCTTACCAAAATGTCAAGAAGGGAAAACTGGCCGCCGCCGCCAGAAACATCTTTGACCGTCGCAATTTGACGTCGCTGAAAGCTGTATGGGAAGATCGGAAATGGATCGGTAAAGTTTAAGGATCTGACGACATCCTCGCGGTTCAGGGCCTTCAGGGCCGCTTCCAACCATATTTATATTGACCTCCATCCGCGTTTTATGTCGAGATGGAAAGTCCAACAATCCGTTTTTGACATGGCTAAAGTATTACGTCGCTCGGGTATCTCCTCGCGTCCGTTTGGGACTGCGAAATACGACGCACACAACAATGTGCTGGCCAAGACTTACGGTGCGTTGGCCGACCTGCGGCGCGAACTTGCGGATTCCAAGACTGCGGTGGCCGAGCGGTCCCAGATTCTGAAAGTTTTTGCGACCTGCACTGATTCACAACGGGCCTGGTTGTTGCTCGAGGATTATTTCGAAAAGCTTTCACTTTCACGCAAGGATTTCAGCAGTCAGGATTGGTGGCCGCGTTTGATGTCGGTGGCCGGTCCAGCCCGTCTGGAGGAGACCGCGATTTTGTTTCTTCGCTCCAACCGGCCGCTGCCCACGGAGTTGATTTCCCACGCCAATTTTGACCGTTTCGCCGAGGTTGAAGAAACCGAGAAGGAGCAGAAACTGCTTTCGGAGCTGGAAAACTGGCTTTATCCCCCGACCCCAAGCCATCTTGATTCGCCCAGGGCCTCACTTCGGATCGCATGCCAGCCCCGCAAGATCGAGAATCAGGGGGAGCTTTACGGCCTGGAAGTGCAGTTTCTGGTTTTCCGTCCCCGAACCGGGGAGAAAGCGAAGTCTTTGCCCGAAATGCTCGAACTGACCTCCCGGTCGGCCCATGAACACGAGCTTTTTTCCGCGCACGACTGGGAGTTTATCCTCTGGCTCAGCGATCTTTATCAGGGGGAGGAGACGCCTAAACCCGAACAGATACTCCTCACCGGGCTTGATTTGATTCAATGGCTGGCCCGATGGGGAAATCATTCAAGGCTCCAGATTTCCGGCGTTGCTCATTTCCTGCGTTTCGACGGCTACCTGGCCGAACTCAAGCCCCATTTGAAACAAAGCTCCGGCGAGCTTTGTTTCACCCATCAGCTCGAACTTTCAGACGGAAAGGTTTTAGCGCTGCAAGAGGTTTGTTTTTTCTCCGGCCCGCCGGCCCTGGCATTGGTGGATAACACATTTTATCTTTTACGAAACGCCCCTCCTGCTTCCCTTTTGGGAATTTGGGCGGAAAAGCGGGTGGTAACGGTGAAAAAACTGAGCCATCGGCTTCTGACCAAGCTGCGTAAAACCGAATCAAATGGCACCGTTGACTGGGATCAGCTTTGTCTGGCGCATCAGGCGGTTCCGCAATTCACTTTTGAACTTGAGGATGACACGGTCCGGCTCTGCCTTCTGGCCAAGAGCGAGAGAGATGGATCGATCTGGCAGTGGAACGGTCATGAATGGTTGTTAAAAAACGCCCGTCCCAAAGCTCTCACAAAACCTGAAATCCTTGACGATCCAAGGTTGGAAGCGGCCGCCAAGTGGTTGCGTTGCCTGGATTGGTTCACCCCCGAGCCCGGTTTGTGGATCGGTGACGCCAATGAGAATTTTCTTTCAACCCTGGCTGCCGCATGGCCCGCACGGCCTGAGACCGCCGATTACCTTGGGAACAGCGCCTTCCACCGGCTGTTCCTTTCGCCACGTCAATTGAGGCCGAGCATCATTGTAAAAGGCAGCGGCATCGACTGGTTCTCCGTCTCCGCCGAGTGGGAGATGGAAGGTCTTAAACTTTCTCCGGCCGATCTCGAACGTTTGCAAAGCGCGACTGGACGTTTTGTGAAATTGCCCGACGCAGGCTGGATGGAGCTGGATGTTGATGCGGTCCAGTCTGCGCACGAAGCTTTTGCCGATCTGGGCGTGGATGGATTGATTCCGGTGCCGCAAAAAATCCCGTTGGAACAGGCCGCTCATCTGGACGACGCCTCGCTCAATAAACTCGGCGATTCAACCCACGCACAGTTGTTGCGTCAAAACCTGGCCAACTTCAAAGGTGTTCCCGACATCGAGATACCTTCGCAGATCCAGGCGGAGCTGCGTCCGTACCAAAAGGAAGGGTTTAATTTTCTCTGTCACCTCACCTCGGTGAAACTCGGGGGGATACTGGCCGACGACATGGGGCTGGGGAAAACCTTGCAGACTTTGACCTGGATCGCCTGGCTGCAATCCGGCGCTTCCGGTAATGATCGCAAACCGGCGTTGGTGATATGTCCCGCATCGGTGCTGCACAACTGGCGTCGCGAGGCCAACAAATTTGCGCCCCATCTGAAGGTTCTTGTCCTGGAGAGCGGGGCGGCCCGCCACAATCTCAGGAAACAGATTCCAGAGCATGACATCATTGTCACCAACTACGCCCTGCTGCGGCGCGATCTGGAGGCGCTGCAAAAGTTCGCCTTCAAAGCCATCATTCTGGACGAGGCCCAGTTCATCAAAAATCCAGGCGCCCAGGTGACCCACTCGGTGAAACAGTTGAAAGCCGACCAACGCCTTGCCCTCACTGGTACACCGTTGGAAAACAGGCTTCTGGATCTCTGGAGCATTGTTGATTTTGTTCAACCCGGTTATCTGGGAAATCAGGAACATTTCATCAACACCTACGAACCCAAGGGCGAAGATGCGGAATCCGCCCAAAGGATCGCACGACGACGGTTGTCCGCAAAATTGCGTCCTCTGATGCTGCGACGCCTGAAAAAACAAGTGGCTCAGGACTTGCCCGACCGCATCGAAGAGCGCCGGGATTGCATCCTGGGCGAGGAACAACGGAAGCTTTACCTGGCGGAATTGCGCCGCAGCCGCGAGCAGGTTTTGTCCACCGTGGCGGAAAAAGGTTTGAACAAGAGCAAAATGCATGTCCTGGCCGCGCTTACGCGGCTGCGCCAGATTTGCTGTCATCCGCAGCTGGTCGGAAGCGATTCGCCTTCGGGCAAAACCGAAACGTTGTTTGAGTTGTTGGAGCCGTTGCTGGCGGACAACCAAAAAGTCCTGGTCTTCAGTCAGTTCGTCCAGATGTTAAAGCTGCTGGAGAAGGAGTGTCTGGTCCGCCAGATTCCGACCCATATTCTGACGGGTGAAACCAAGGAACGGCAGCACGTGGTCAACAGTTTTCAGAATGACACTCGGGGATCGCTTTTCCTCCTGAGTTTGCGCGCCGCCGGTACCGGATTAAACCTCACCACTGCAAGTTATGTGGTGTTGTATGATCCGTGGTGGAATCCAGCCGTCGAAGCACAGGCCATCGACCGTTCCCATCGCATCGGCCAGACCCGGACAGTGAACGCCTATCGGTTGATCACACCTGGAACGGTGGAGGAAAAGATCTGGGAATTGCAGCAGAAAAAATCACAGACCATCGCCGATGTCCTGGGAGAGGAAGGTTTCGCCCGCAGCCTGTCTCAAACCGATCTGGAATATTTGTTTTCCGAAGAGTAGCTTGCTCGGATTGAAGCTGAAGTTTGGATCGCGCTGAAAAATTGAACAGGTCGAATGATGAATTGGATAAAAACAGGGTGTATTACGGCACTGGCCGTGGCACAGACATTCAACGCTATTTCTGATGATTCCCAGGATTCGATCCGAATCTTCATCGGCACCTACACCGGCGGAAGCAGCAAAGGAATCTACACTTCAGTTCTGAACTACAAGAACGGGGAGCTGACTCCTCCTGAGCTGGCTTCTGAAATCACCAACCCTTCCTTTCTTGCGATTCATCCTTCCCAAAAATTTCTCTACGTGGTCAATGAGATTGGTGATTACCAGGGCAAAAAGACCGGCGCCATCACCGGCTATTCCATCGATCCCGCCACCGGAATGCTGACAAAAATCAATGATACCTCCAGCGGCGGGGACGGTCCCTGCCACTTGGTGATCAGCACGAACGGAAGTTTTGTCCTGGCGGCGAATTACGGCGGAGGCAGCGTGGTCGTGGCCCCGATTGACGCCGGAGGCCGCCTCGGAGATTCGAGGGCGTTTGTTCAACATCGCGGTTCGAGCGTGAACCCGGACCGGCAGAAAGAGCCTCACGCTCATTCCATCAACCTCTCCCCCGATCAAGCTTTTGCCTTTGTGGCCGACCTCGGACTCGACAAGGTGTTCAGCTACAAGTTTGACCAAGTCAAAGGCACCCTGGTTGAAAATCTGGAGGGGGCGGCTTACACGATTCCGGGCGCGGGTCCCCGGCACTTTGCTTTTCATCCATCAGGGAAATTCTGCTTCGTGATCAACGAACTCAATTCCACTTTGACCGCCTTGAAATATGCCCCGGCCAAAGGGCAGCTCTCGGCGTTGAGGAGTTATTCCACCTATCCGGACGCTCCAAAGGACAACAGCACCGCCGAAGTCCAGGTGCATCCTTCTGGAAAGTTTGTATATGGCTCAAACCGGGTCGGAGACACCATCGCGGTTTTTAAGTTCAACGAATCGAAAGGGGAGCTTGAACTGTTGGAAAACGCGCCCACCCTGGGCAAAATTCCGCGAAATTTTGGCATCGACCCGTCCGGAAAGTTTCTGGTAGCCGCCAACCAGGAGTCCGACTCCGTCGTCGTCTTCGAAATTGATCCGGATACCGGACTGTTGAAACCGACCGGGTCCAAAGTTTCCGTGGGCAAGCCGGTTTGCATCAAGTTTTTGGCGCGTTGATCTGCGGTCGCGTCAACGACCCGCCCGAGAAAAAGGGTGGAAAAATTCAATGTTAGTATCCGGAATTGCGCTTTACCTTGAGAAGGAAGGTCACACGTGAAAATTTCTCGGACGTAGGCACAAATTCATGGCTTCCCTGAACGCCGCGGATGCCGGCAAGCTTCCATTCGGAGAGAAATGCATTGGTGGCGATCATCGTCCGCACCGGATTCGGCCGCAAAGAGAGGAGGGCCGAGTTCTCTATGAACGGTTCGACAACGAACTGCAGGTACTGCTCGTCGAACGGAAACTTGCGCAGATCCATTTGTGAATGGACGGTGGGGCCGTGAACCGGATGATGAAACCGACCGTTCCGTCCGCAGTGACATAAAAATCAGATTTTAAGGTCTCCTGCCATTCCAGCGCGTTCACCACCTCGACCTTCGGTTCCCACAGTTCCCCTTGTTTGATCTCACGGTATTTCTGTTCCGTGAGGTTGGTCGCGGCCAGGCGTGGATCGAGCCACTCCAGGAACAGGTAGCCCGTGCCGGTGAAAGTTTCCTTGGATCCGTCGATGCCTTGAAAATCGACGAAATAAAGTCCGACGTTCAAGTTTATGGGACCGTTGACCGGAGGACGTTCTTTTAGATCCTCTGCGGAGTAACCTTTGCTTTGAAGCAGAGCGAGCAACACCAGCAACGAGCAGAGGATTTTCGACAGTGATGTCGTCATGGGACCTGTTTGTTCATTCCACCCCGTGGCATTTCAGACTGTATGGTGGGTTGAGTTCTGGCTTTTGACAGGTTGAACAAGATGGACAGGATGAAAGACGAGAAAAGGCTTAAGGGGAATACAATTCAAACAACACCGCCGGGGGATTCGGCGATCATTCCATGTTAAATGGACAGGATGAATTGGGACGTTGCCCGTATGAAAAGCGCCGTATTTCGGGCCATTAAACCGATGTGTCCTGTGAGTTTCTGGAACGAAGAATGGTGACGAAGAGATAACCGAGTAATAACAAAACACCAAAACCGAGCGTCACACCCCAGGTTCGCGGATGCTGCCAGGGAAAAATCAGGCGATGTCCGATATCAAGCGCCAGCTCAACGGGGTTCCTGATGATATCGATGCTGTGCCATCGAAGGAATCGGCCCAGATAGATTCCGAACCCGGCAAGGAAAGAACTGCAGCCCACCACCAGCCAGCCGAGAACGTGTCGTCCGGCCCTGCTTAAAGCATCGTGTATCTGAAGCATCGAGGCATATCCAAGCGCCAAGCCCGTGGCGCTGCATGATGCCAGCAGCAAAACGTCGAACCAGAGAGGTGCCTCCATGCGGGATTTCAGATGGACGAAATCAGTGATGATATACGGGGCGTTGGGAAAGAAAAGAAGCCAGGCGACTCCGGTCAGGATTCGCAGGGCACGACTTTTCTGAAACTGCATAAGGGTGCTGAAGCAAAGAGGAATTCCCGCCAGAACAAGGTTGAACGCCAGAAACCCGTATCCCAGTTTTGCCGTCCAGAAAATGCGCCCAAATATCAAAATCCCGCACCAAAAGGAGGCCAATCCCAGAAGTAGCATAGCCGCCGGATCCCAATGATATTTTGCCCGGACAACTGATGACCATTGGGCGAACCTCATGAATAATTGAGGGTGGTTGGCAAATGACTGGAACGTCGTACCGCGAACGCGTGACTGATTCATAATCTCATAATCTTTCGCCGTGATTGGCCAGATTTTGAGAGCCGGGAATCGCAGCCGTTCAAAGAAAATAATTTAATCGTTTCCGGTGCCCAGGATTATTTTCCCCGAAGCGCCTGATTGGCCAACTGAAGGAGCGCGTTTCTGTGAACCGCAGCAGGCTGCCAAACACGGAGTTTCAGGAGCGGTGATTCGATCATTCTCCCCGAGTTTTCGATTTAACAGATTCTTCCAGGCCAGCCGCCCACAGCGCGAGTCGTTGCATTATTTCCTGGTTGTCTCCTTTTTCAATCGTGGAGTTTTTGCTCCATTCGGAGTCTCCAATAATGGCTGCGCGCCCTTGCCCCACCCGGCCCCATATCATGGCCATGCCGGCGAAATCAGGGGATCCGGGTGCGCTGGTTTTTTGGCTCAGATCGTTCGGAACAAGAACTGCAGATTCGAGTGCTGGAGACTCTTCCACATCCATGGGATAAAAGCCCGGAGTGTTCCATGCCAGACCTCCGATCACCGGATGGGTTGCCGGGATCTTCAATGTTTTCGCGCCGGTACGGTGCTCGTTCTGCAGGATGGTGAAGTTTTTCAAAATTTGTGAACCGACCGGATGTTTTTTTGATTCGGACTGAAGTGTCATCACCAGCAAACCGCCGCCGTTTCTCGTGTGTTCGAGCAGAGTTTTGGCGGCCTCGCTCGACGCCTGTTCATTTCCCTTCAACTGGTTTGGGGCCGGATATACCAGCCAGACAAGCGCGGCATTGGTCAATGCCGGTCGATCGATGGCTTCGGGAAGAGGGCGAATTTCGAAATCATTCGTCAGTTTTGCCAGCGCCGTACTCCACGGATGTGCGTTGTTCGTGGCTCCTGCCGCAGACGAAAGGTTGTGCAGCAGCAGCGGTTTGGAAGCAGCCGCTTTTTCAGCGGCGAAGATTCCGGACGTGGCGGTCATAAATACGAGGATGTAAAAAATGGCCCGGTTCAATTTAAGCCGTAACGATGCAGTTGAAAAGAGGCCCCACCTCTCCCCCAGGAGCCCCTGGAGCCCCAGGGGCGGAGAGGGGACAAAAGTGCCCGTAAGCGCTTCACCGAATGGTGAGTCAAAACTGCAGATGTTTTCCTCCCTCTCCTCCATCGGATGGAGGAGAGGGACGGGGAGAGGAGGATTTTCAATTGAATCGTTCCGGTTAAGATACGCTCCGCAGCAGTTACGAATCCCAGGAGTTTTGGGGGGTGACAGCATTTCAAATAATGGCGTCTATTTTTGTGTGGGCCAATCGGTAAACAAAACGGGCGTTCTCCAGTTTGAAGAACGCCCGGCGTCGGTCATTCAAAGGAATTTTTCAAAGCGCGGCTGCGACCGGGATCACCCGGTAATAAAGAGCCCCCACTTTCACTGTTGGATTGTCTGTGTAATCGATGCTGCTTCCGGTGAACGTGTGAATGGTGCGCCAGGTTTCCAGATTTTCCGAAACTTGAACCTCGTAGGTCTGAAGCGGGCCTTCCATTCTAAACTTAAACCCTTCTTCCCGCTTGAAGGAGAAACCGGGCCGGATCAGTTGTTCGCCGGTGCCCATCGTGGTTTCACCGCTGGGGTAACCATCGGCGTTCACATCAATCCGGGCGATTTCCACCGCCTTGATTCCTGGAAGGACCAGTGTTCCGTCCATGCGGGTGAAGCCGTTGGTTTTCCTTCCGTCGATCAGGGTGACATTCACAAATCCTCCCGGTATGGCCACTCCTTCAAGGCCATCCCTGAGCAGAACCACCGCCCGGTCCTGGATGTTGCTGACCAGGGTTGTGATTCTGAATCCGGTAACTCTTCGTTTCCGAATCGTCAGCTCTGGATCACCGAGCAGCAGGTAACAGAACGTGTTGTTGTCCCAGGAGCTGCCGCCTCCGGTGCTGACATGGGAAATTCGTTCCGCCTCGGCCAGGGCCGGAGCCAGGCGGGTAAATCCGCTTTCATACAAAGCACGGAAAATTCCCTTGGATCGTTCGTGATTTTCGCCGGTGTAACTGTTGACGCTGGCCCCCCAATGCGCCACGGCGCCGCCGTTTGTCCAATTCATCCAAAGTTCCGAGACGGCGTCGTTGTTTCGAATTCTGCCGTTTTGACAGGCTATGGAATAAACAATTGGATAAGCCCTGTTGCTCAGTTGTCCGATCTCAGCCGGGGTCCAGCTCGATCCCGACATGCTGGAACCATCCCAGCCTCCCACCCAGCTGTTGCCATCGCCGTGGCCTCGATAAAGCACATGGCCCCGGCCGGCTTGGATGGCGTCGATGACATCCTGGTTCACCGCCCGCGTAGAGGCCGCGTTCGCTGCTCCCGCGTGCAATTTCTGAAACGTCGGGGGCGAGCTGTAGGAACCGTAGGCGGCGATGGCATCGACCGCCGCTGCATATTTCGAGGGAAAAGACATGCTGACGCCGCGGGTGCCATCATCGTTTTCGCTGTTGGCCGCGAGTGAGGCCTGCAACGGCCAGTCCCCGCTGACCGGACTGCGTTCATACGAAAGAATCTTTGCCAGTTGATTGTCCAGTTCCGCCGCTGAATTGATCGAAAGCCGCCCGACATACAGACTCGGAAAAAGATCGTTGCCGAGCACTTCATAGACATGATCCGAGTCGGCGTCATTACCGTCCGGCCCCGCCACCACACGGGTGCTGCGACCGGTGGGGATGACATCGGTATCTCCCACGAGAAGCACATAAACACCGTGACAATAATTTTTCTCGAAATATTTCTCGATGTATTGATCGATCTGGTTGCGGTCCGGGGTGACGTCATCGGAAGCGGCGTTGCCCACGTAAGCGAAATCGACGTTTAATCCCTTGGCCTGTTTCCAGAGCGCAAACGAGTTCAGGTTGTTGCGATATTCGCGCGGGGTGATGATGAGGTAATGGGCGCTGCGCGACGCCTCGATCCGAATTCCTTTGGCGGTCAGACTTCCGCGAAGCGCCGCCCCGTTGATGAACGGGAACTTGAAGATCCAGTTGTCCCAGTTGAACGGACATGCAAAATCTTCCGTGCCTTTCAGGTGTTTCACGTTGACTACAAGGTTGGTAAAGATGCGTATATTCAACCCGTCGATGACTTCGAGCAGCGGCACCCGCATTTCGGCTCCGGAAAAAACTCCCAGACCCGATAGCTGGCTCAGTCCAATCTCCTCGCCGCGGTATTGACCTTTAAACGTGGCGTAGAATTCCTCATCCACGAGCTGCGGGGCGGTGTAGCCCTGGCGTTCGGGAGGAGCCGCTTGGTCGGATCCTTCAAACCCTGCGGGCATGAGTGGCGCGGATAGGTTCATCTCGAGCCCTCCCTGGGGGCTAGTTTCAATCTGCAATTCGCCCGGGCTCGCCAGCCTGGCCGAAGCCACGAATCCTCGCAAATGCGGCACACCAGGCCGGGCTCCAACAGGGTCGATTCCCAGTCGTCGCATTTCTTCCACCGTCTTTGGGTTCTGACCGACTGCGCTTTCAGGATACAACGCTTTGGCGATGCCTATGCCCAGGGCTTTCCGATACCGGTCGGGGTTCAACAGCGGATAACCTGTTTCTTCGGGGAAATCAAACCAACCGCGTTCACCCGCTTTATGCGGGAATCCCAGCCCGTCCAATTCCCCGACCTCGGGAATTTCGATCCGGGTGAACATCCGTCCGCCATAGGTGCTGGTCACGAACCACGCGCCCCGTAGTTTGATTCGCAAGGTGGTTTCTTCCTGGGTCGATTTAATCACCTCCGCTGTTGCGGGAGATCCAGGTTCCGAGGTTCCGTCGAACGAAATCCAACGTCTGACCGCAGGCGGTTCTGTCCTGGTGGAGTATGGCTCGAACCCGTCCGCCTCGGTTTCGATGCGGACGACATTCTCCAGCCTGAGATTGGGCAGGACCAGGTCGCCGTCCGGGCTGGTGAACCCGTTGAAGGTGCGTCCATCGTCCAGGACCACGTTGACAAAGGCACCGGGCTGCATGGTTGCCTGGCTGTCACGAACCTGGATCAAGAGACCGCCGTTGAGTAGATTGGAATAAGCCAGGCTCAACCGGATGTCCGGCACGATGCGTTTTTTGCGCACCGTCAGCTCAGGATCACCCAGCAGGAGATAACAGAAAGTGTTGTTGTCCCAGGCGCCGCCGCCTCCGGTGGCAAGATGGGATAACCGTTCGGCCTCGGCCAAGGCCGGAGCCAAGCGAGTGAATCCTTTTTGATAGAGGGCTTTAAATATGCCCTTGGCCCTTTCGTGATTTTCACCGGTGTAAGAATTGACGCTGGCACCCCAATGAGCCACCGCTCCGCCGTTGGTCCGGCTCATCCACGATTCGGCGATCGATTCGTTGTTGCGGATGCGTCCGTTCTGGCAGGCGATGGAATAAACAATCGGGTAGGCCGTGTTGTCCATCTGATTGATGTGCATCGCGGTGAAGCTGGTTCCGTCCGCGCTGGAACCATCCCAGCCTCCAACCCAGCCGGTCCCGCTCCCGTGTCCACGGTAGAGCACCTGTCCGCGACCCGCTTCAACTGCGTCGATCACATCTTGGTTCACTGCCCGGATTCCTGCCGCAGTCGCCGCACCGGCATGCAGTCTTTGGAAGGTCGGCGGGCTGGTGTAGCCAATGAAGGAGGTGATGGCGTTGACTGCCGCCGCGTATTTCGAGGGGAACGACATGCTGACCCCCGTTGTTCCGTCGTCGTTCTGACTGTTGGCAGCCAGCGTGACCTGGGTCGGCCAGTCACCGGACACCGGGTTTTTTTCGTACGAAAGAATTTTGGCGAGTTGATTCTTCAGCTCGTTGGAGTTGTTGATCGAAAGGCGTCCGACATAAATGCTGGGGAAACGATCATTGCCCAACACTTCATAAACATGATCCGAATCAGCATCGGCCTCGTCCGGGGCGGAATCCACCCGGGCGCTGCGTCCGGTCGGGAGCACATCAGTGTCACCAATGAGAAGGACGTAAAGACCGTGGCAGTAGTTTTCACGGAAATAACCCTCAATGTATTGATCGATTTTGGTGCGATCAGGGAGGACGTCGTCATTTGCTCCGTTGCCGACGTAGGCAAATTGCACGTTCAAACCTTTGCTTTGTTTCCACAAGGCCAGTGCGTTGAGGTCGCTGCGGTATTCGCGCGGAGTAAGAATCAGGTAATGGGCGCTGCGGGAAGCTTCGATCTTCAATCCTTTCGCGGTCAGGGCTTCTCGCAAGGCTTCACCATTGATGAAAGGCATCTTGAAGAGCCAGTTGTCCCAGTTGAGCGGACAATCGAAATCCTCGGTGCCTTTGAGATGTTTAATTTCAAAAACGAGGTTGGTGAAGAATCGGATGGTTGTGGCATCGATGACTTCCATGGCGGGAAAACGAAACTCCGCCGCTGAAAAAACGCCTGCGCTGCTGATTTCACTCACCGGTCTTTCGGTTCCACGGTATTCACCCTTGAAATCGGCGTAAAAATCTTCATCCACCAGTTGCGGAGCCGTATACCCGAGGTCCAAAGGTTCCGTTTGATCCAGCCCTTCGAACCCGGCTGGCATGATTGGTCGCAGAAGCCCGATCAGCATCCCTTCCACGGTCTGGGGAAGGATGCTGACATCTTCAGGGCTGTTCATTTTTGAAACCGCCACGAACCCGCGCAGGTTGGGAACGCCGGGACGGGCGCCGGTCGGATCAATTCCCAACCGGAGCATTTCGTCCCCGCTCGAGGGAGTCTGTCCAGCTGCTTTTCTGGGGAAAACCGGACGGGCGATGCCCGATTGAATGGCGTTCCGGAAAGGTGCCGGATCGAGCAAGGGGTACCGGGTTTCTTCGGGGAAATCGTACCAGCCACGATCACCGGCCTTTTGCGGGAATCCGCGGCCGCCGAGTTGCACCGCTGGAAGTTCCACACGTGTGAAAGTGCGCCCGGCGTACATTTCAGTATGAAGCCAGACCCCTGGGATCTGGACACCAACAGTTGTGGATTCTTTGCTGGTTTTTAACACATCCATGGTGGCAGGAGTGCCCGGTTCAGTCTGGCCGTTAAAAGAGATCCAGCGACGTCCCAACGGCGCGGTGGATTCTGGTTTGTAGCCATCCGCCTGCACTTCGACCCGCGCCACCTTGTCGAGGCTGATGTCGGGTAGGATGAGGTCGCCGTCAGGACTGGCGAATCCGTTCAAGCTTCTCCCGTCTTGAAGCAGTACGTTCACAAAGGCACCCGGCTGAATCTGCCCTTCGGTATTACGCACGAGCACCGCCAGCGAACCATTGACCAGATTTGAAAGGGAAAGGCTCAGATTGATCCTTGCTGAAATCGCCTTTTTGCGCACCGTCAGCTCCGGATCACCCAGCAGGAGGTAACAAAATGTGTTGTTGTCCCAGGAACCGCCGCCGCCGGTCACGGTAAAGGAGATCCGCTCGGCTTCGGCCAGCGCCGGGGCCAGTCGGGTAAAGCCGCTTTCATAGAAGGCACGAAAAATTCCTTTGGCACGTTCGTGGTTTTCTCCGGTGAAGGAATTCACGCTCGCGCCCCAATGGGCGACCGAGCCCCCTCCGACCTGGTTCATCCATGTTTCCCCAATGGAGTCGTCGTTTCGAATGCGGTTGTTTTGACAGGCGATGGAATAAACGATCGGATAAGCGGTGTTGGCGAGTTGTCCGACGTGGGCCATCGTCCAGCTTGAGTTCATGGCGTCCCAGCCCGAAACCCAGGCGCTTCCGCTGCCGTGACCGCGATAAAGGAGATGTCCGCGTCCCGCATTGACGGCATCAATCACATCTTGGTTCGTGGCCCGGATGGCTGCCGCGTTGGGCCCTCCAGCGTGAAGGCGTTGGAACACCGGCGCTGCCGTGTATCCGCCATAGGTGGCGATGCTGTTCACCGCCGCAGCATATTTCGAGGGGAACGAAGCACTGACGCCGGTAGTGTCGTCGTTGTTCTGGCTGTTCGCTGCCAGCGTGGCTTGAAGCGGCCAGTCGCCAGAAACCGGGCTCCGTTCGTAGCTCAAGGTTTTTTCCAGCTGATTGTCCAATTCAGCCGCTGAATTGATCGACAGCCGCCCGACGTAAAGACTCGGAAAACGATCATTGCCCAGCACTTCATAAACATGGTCGGAGTCCCCGTCATTACCATCCGGCCCGGAGGTGACCATGGTGCTTCGACCGGTGGGGATGACGCCGGTGTCGCCGATCAACAAAACATAGACCCCGTGACAATAATTCTTCTCAAAGTAAGCCTCAATGTACTGGTCGATCTTGTTGCGGTCCGGAACCACATCATCCGTGTCGGCATTGCCCACATAAGCAAAATCAACGTTTAGACCTTTGCTCTGTTTCCACAAGGCGAAGGCGGTCAGATTGGTGCGATATTCCCGTGGCGTAAGAATGAGGTAATGAGCGCTGCGGGAGGCTTCGATTTTAATTCCCTTGGCGGTGAGGGCTTCACGCAGGGCTTCACCGTTTATGAATGGAAGTTTGAATATCCAGTTATCCCACGAGAGGGGACATTTAAAATCCTCCGTGCCTTTGAGATGTTTGAACTCGATCACAAGGTTGGTGAAGATGCTGATCGAATTGGGGGTGAGCACTTCGAACAATGGGATGCGCAGATCGGCCACGGAGAAAGCTCCTGAACGTCCGGCGGGGATGATCGGCTCCTCCTTGCTCCGGTATTCGCCCTTGAAGTTGCGATAAAACTCCTCATCGATGAGCTGCGGCGGTGTGTAGCCGTCATCCTCCCTGGTTTGATCCGAACCTTCGAAACCGGCTGGAGTCAAGGGCAGCTCGAGTTGAATCGTCGAAGTTCCGCGTGAGATGGTCTGGGGTGCCAGGTCTTTGCCCTCATTGCCAATCGAAACCGCCAATGCGCCGCGCAGGGCCGGAATACCGGGGCGCGCTCCGGCGGGATCAATTCCCAATCGTTCCATCTCCGCCCCGGTGGTCGGCTTTTCATTGACCGCTTTCTCCGGAAAAATGCTTTGTGGAATGCCGATGTTTAAGGCGCGTTGATAACGCTCTGCTGAAAGCAGCGGTTGCCGCGCTTCCTGGGGAAAATCATACCAGCCCGCCTCCTCTTTTTTCACCGGAAACCCCTTGCCTGTAAGCAACGCCTCGGAAAACCGGATGCTGCTGAAGGAGCGTCCGCCGTAAATTTCTGTTTCGACCCAGAAACCGGGGATGTTCAGTTCCAGCCGGGTTGATTCCTGGCTTGAGCCGACCACCTCCATGCGGATCGGTGATCCAGGCTCCGATTTCCCATCGAGAGAAATCCAGCGCGGGCGCGGAGTTTGCGCCCAGCCGCTGGAAATGGATTGGATAAAAAGCAAACAGACCAGGAAGGTTTGTAGCATCGATTTCATAATGTTTTCCCCGTTGCGAAACTTGCTCCGTGATTTTTGGTGTGAGAAAGAGACCTCTATTACGCATTATTATTATCGGAACTTTTTTGTCAATATTTCGATGGTTGGAGTCTTCTGGGCGGCTTTGCGCCACTGAAAGTGTTTGCCCAAATCAGTGTTTCCAGATGACATCATCCAAGGCTGGATCTGACCGGAGTGTTATTCCTAAATTTAATTCAGCCCGCAAACATTGCGCTTTGCCGGGTTGGTTTTTAGGATGGCAAAAGTGAGTTCAACATGAAAATAACAAGTCTCACCCTGAAAAACTGGATGAATTACCAGAAGTTGGAACTTGAATCACTTCAGGATCGCATGTTCGTGATCGGCCCCAATGCCAGCGGCAAATCGAACCTTCTGGATGCGTTGCGTTTCCTCAGGGACGTCGCCCTTCCCGCAGGTGTTAAACCGTCAGGCGGCGGCCTGCAAAAGGCGGTCAATGATCGGGGAGGATTGACTAAACTCCGATGTGTCAACGCCAGAAAAGACACTGAAGTTTTGTTGGAAATCAAGTTAACTGGGGAGGACTTATCCAAATGGATTTACCGGCTGGGATTCAAAGGCGAAGGTAAAGCGAACAACCGGATTGTTGTCAGCCAGGAATACGCCGAAAAGGATGGAAAGGTAGTGCTCAAGCGGCCCGATGAGCAGGATAAGAAAGATCCGGATCGGCTGACTCAAACATTTCTGGAGTTGACGACTGCCAATGCGGATTTTCGTTCGTTGTCGCACTTTTTTAGCGAAACCACCTATCAGCACCTAGTTCCTCAATTGTTGAAATTTGCCAATTTGATTGGTGGTAATACCATTGAACAAGATCCCTTTGGTCAGGGTTTTCTGCAACGGGTCGCCGCCGTCGGCGAACGGACAAGAAACGCCCGCTTCAGCCGGATACAAAAGGGCCTTGATGCGGTGGTTGGGGGGGCGCTCAAAGAACTGCGGTTTGTGAAGGATAAGATTACGGGACTTCCTCACATTGAAGCGAATATTGCGCATTGGAGACCAAGCGGGGCCTGGCAAAGGGAAACTCAGTTCTCCGACGGCACTCTCCGACTGATCGGGCTTCTCTGGTCTTTGATGGATGGAAATTCGCTTTTGCTCATGGAAGAGCCCGAGCTTTCACTTAACGAAGAAATCGTGCGGCACCTTCCCCGGCTTATTCAACAGGTACAAAAGCAGACCAAAACCGCGCGTCAAATTTTTATTACGACACACAGCGAGGCCATGCTTTCGGATCCAGCAATTCCGGCCGAGCAGGTTATTCGTCTGGAACCATCGAAAGAAGGAACTCGTGCTCGTTTACCAGACCAGCAGGAAAAAATTATGCTCCAAAGCGGTTTGAGTGTGGGCGAAGTGTTGCTGAAATCAACCAAGCCTTCAGATGTCGCACAACTTGAATTGAGTCTCCGGTGATGCTTTCGACTGTATTTCTGGCCGCAGAAGATGAACCAGGCTTGGCCGTGGGGCAAAAGCTTGTGAAAGAGCACGCTCGGCTGACTATTTACCGCGAGTTCAACGCCCGAGGATATGGCGGTCTAAAGTCGCGTGTGCCCAATTACCATGTCATGGGTGTGAATGGCTTTCCCGTGCTTATGATCACCGATCTTGATTCGAGCGTTTGTGCCTCTGAAATGATTCATGATTGGCTGGGCCGACCCCCATCTGCAGGTTTTCTTTTTCGAATTTGTGTTCGAGAAGTGGAATCATGGCTTTTGGCGCACCGTGAGGCCATGGCTGAGTTTTTAAAAGTGAGGTTGGCTTTGATTCCGACATCTCCAGAATCATTGCCCGATCCAAAGAAACGATTGATGGACCTGGCAAAAACTTCCTCTCAACGAAAAATCCGCCTCGCGTTCTTACCCATCGGCTCTTCCACCATTGGCCCGGACCAGAATGCGATGTTGAAAGAATATATCTTCAAAACTTGGGATCCCGCTGAGGCTGCGAAATCGGCGCCCAGTCTGGCCCGAGCGCGTGAACGACTGCGCGTTCTGGCGATCTCGGTCTATCATTGAAATGTTGCTTTAAGCCAGCCCTGTGCAAACGCTGTTGCCAGCTCAAGAATTGCCATCAGCTTTTTTCGCGGCGATAGGCTTCCGCCAGCAGGGTGACCGGATGGGCCACGCGTAACGGCAGGTTTTTCTTTCTGACTCCGTTTGAAATATGTGCCATGCAACCTGGATTGCCGGTGGCCACCACCGAACATCCGGTTTTTTCTATGTGGGCTAGTTTCCGGTCCAGAAGCTGATTGGCCATCTCAGGCTGGATCAAGTTGTAGATTCCCGCGCTTCCGCAACACCAGGTGCTCTCCGTCAGTTCTTTGTTCACTAGGTCCGGGATTTTTTGAAGAATCTCGCGCGGTTGCCGGGTGATTTTCTGACCGTGACAAAGATGACAGGCCTCATGGTAGGTGACAATCGTGGGGCTCAGTTCCGTTTTTGCAGGCGCCCGGCAACCAATCGTGACCAACCATTCGTGAATGTCCTTCAATTTGGAGTCCCAAAGCCGTGCGCGGTTTGCGTAGACGGGGTCGGCCTGTAGAAGTTTCGAAAAATGTTTCAAGTGCGAGCCGCAACCGGCCGCGTTTGAAATGATGGCGTCGAATTGGTCCGGTGGAAACTGGTCAAGCTGCCTTCGCGCGAGATTTTTTGCCATTTCCAGTTCGCCGTTGTGGGCGTGGAGCGAACCGCAACAGCTCTGGTCCGCAGGCGTGAACACTTCGCACCCGTTCTCGGCCAGCACCTCGGCGGTGTCACGATTGACATCGCTGTACATCAAATCCTGCGCGCACCCGGTCAACAAAGCCACGCGGTATTTTTTAACCCTTGAGGCTGGTGTGACCGGGGCGATCAATACCTCTGAAAAATGCGGCTGCACCGTGGGTGTCATCGCCTCCAATTCTCTCAACCGACGGGGCAGGAGCCGCATCAATCCGCTGTTACGGAGAAAGCCTTGAACGCCGGTTTGTTGATAGATCCGGATCGTCAGGCCGAGGAGTTTGAGCCGGTTCAGATCGAAAAAGAGCCAGCCCAAGGTGAACCTTCGGATCACCCACCGGGAAGGTGAGTCGAGCAGTTTTTTATTTTCCACCTCCGCCCGTGAGTGTTCAAAAAGCGTGGTGTAATCAACGCCGGCCGGACATGCGGTCACGCAGGCCAGGCAGCCGAGGCAGAAATACATCTCATCTGCAAAACTGCGGGAGGGTTCCAGGCGGTCGTCCGCGATGGCGCGCATCAGCGCAATGCGTCCGCGCGGGCTGTTACGTTCCAGTTTGGTGGCGTCGTAGGTCGGGCAGGTGGGGAGGCAGAGTCCGCAATGCATGCATTGTTGCACCACGGAATAGTTGAGATCCTTCAAATACGAGCGGGTGTTTTGTAGTGGAGGATTCAACATGAGTGGAAGACCGGCGGTCCTTTAATCGGCCACCGGCAGATGAAATTCATCGGCGTGGTATGAGCTGCGAACCATCGGTCCGCTGGCTACATGGACGAAGCCGAGATTCTCTGCGGTCTTTTTGTGTCGGGCAAAAGTTTCGGGAGTGACAAATTCTTTCACCGGGAGATGTTTGAGCGTCGGCTGCAAATATTGTCCTAATGTCAGGATGTCGCACTGACTTGACCGCAGGTCGTTCATCGATTCAACGAGTTCGGCTTCGGTTTCGCCCAGGCCGAGCATGATGCCTGATTTTGTGTGGATTTTTTTACCGGCCCTTTTTTTTACCTTGGCCAGAACTTCCAACGAACGATCGTAGGTCGCCCGGTGCCTGACCTCGGGAGTCAAACGCCGGACGGTTTCCAGGTTGTGGTTGTAAATGTGCGGTCGGGCCGCGAGCACGATGTCGATGGCAAAATCGCGATTGAGGAAATCGGGCACCAAAACTTCGATGACGATCCCGGGATTCCTGGCGCGCACCTCTTCTATGGTTTTTTGAAAATGTTCGGCTCCGCCATCGTGTAGATCATCGCGGGCCACGGCGGTGATCACCACATGCTTTAGTTTCATCCGGAAAGTGGCCTCGGCCACGCGGGACGGTTCATCTGCGTCCAAAGCCAGCGGTTTCGCGGTTTTGACGGCGCAAAAACCACAGGCGCGGGTGCAATGATCTCCGGCGATCATGAAGGTGGCCGTTCCCTTGCTCCAACATTCCCAATGATTGGGGCATTTAGCGCTCTCACAAACGGTGTGCAGGCTCAGCTCATCCAGCAGGGACCTAGTCTTGCTGAAACTATCGGTGGTGGGAAGTTTGATCCTGAGCCACTCCGGCAGGCGCGGTCGCGGATTTATCAAGGACTGGTTCATTCGAATTTTTTCCAAAAGATCTCAAGTTGTCCGGTGTCGAAGTCGGCGAGGATTTCGCCGTTGACCTCGATCACCGGGGCTTTGGTCTGACCCGAGAGCGCGTGCATTTCCTTGCGGGCTGCGGCGTCGGTCGAGACATCCAGCAACTCGTAGGTGTAACCGCGTTCATCGAGCCAGTCCTTGGCCTCTTCGCACCAACCACAGAAGGTTTTTACAAACAAACGTATTTTCTCAGGTTTCATCTCAGGTCACTTTTTCGGTCTTTTCGGTGATGACAGTGTCATGATGTTCGTATGGCGGCGTGCAGCAGCAGAGCAGTGTCAGTGGCTGTGGGCCGATGTTCCAAAGCTTGTGTTTTAAACCCGGTGGTATAGCCACGGCGTCGCCGACCTCCAGATTCCGCGATTCCGTTTCGATCCTGATCCTGCCGGAGCCCGCGGTGATAAAATAAATCTCCTCGGTTTTCAGGTGGTAATGCTCCAGCGTGCTGCCGGAAACCGGGAGGCGCGCCTCGGCCAAGCTCTGCATGCGGATCGAGGAATTGCGATAAGCCAGCAACTCCCGGATTTCAGAGCCATCCAGGGTGGTGAACGCCGGCACTTCTTTGAGATTTTTGATCTCCATACAAGGGTGCCAATGTACCGCCACCTTTCGGAATAAATCCAGAGCCAAGTTCAAAGGTTACGGGATGGACGGGATGACGCGATAGTGGTGTAAGCGAGTTTTGTCGTGTAGTGCGGTTCTGTGAACCGCACTGGATTTTGGACATTTTGCAGCTTGCTCCATAGGAGCGCCATGTTTAATCCAAGACAACAGAATGACCGAGCTCCGGAGGAGCGGCATAATTAAAACTAGCCGCGAATAGGATTTATTAATTTGAATTGTCCGCCATTGTCATGCCGCTCCGCTGGAGCTTGGCGCTTGTTGTTGGAAACGGGCTATAAACATGTCGCGCCGACGGCGCTGGACCAATGCTCCGTGAACATCTGAGCCCAATTGTTCCTAATAAATGTCCAAACTCCAGCGCGGTTCTGTGAACCGCAGCAGTGCGCCAACCATGACAAT
>Ga0163152_10001847_pt1 | contig 32249 bp, 29 predicted proteins | sample OliLakLV19MP8IB2_FD_148635 | JGI IMG/M metagenome (GOLD analysis project Ga0163152, IMG submission 148635) | Freshwater microbial mat bacterial communities from Lake Vanda, McMurdo Dry Valleys, Antarctica - Oligotrophic Lake LV.19.MP8.IB-2 | ecosystem: Environmental > Aquatic > Freshwater >...
GAGGACGCGCCGGTCGTCGCCGGATCCATCACGCCCTGGCCGGTCCACGGCAGCGAGTTCGACGCGTTCGCGCCGCCGCCACCGCCGGCGTTGTGCGCTGTCCCGCCGCCGCCGCCGTTCGCGGGCGCCGCTCGGCCGTAGCGGCCGCCGAACGCGTCGTAGTCGGTGCCCGCGCCCGCGATGCTCTCGCCTTTCTCACCGCCGTCTTCGGGGAGGGGCGATCGCCACGTGCTGTTGTCGGTTGCGGCGCCCGATGTCTGCTGGTCGACCGTGCCGCCGCGGAATCCGGCGCCCGTCGCGTGGATGGCGCCGTCGACGACGAGCGCGCCGAGCACGTGAATCGCCGCGACGCCGCCGCGCGAGCCGTCCCAGGGCATCGCGACGACCGACCCGAACCCGTCGACGGTGAGGGAGTCGAACATCGGAATGCGCACCACCTGGCTGCCGCTCGCGGCGGAGTAGTCGTTGCGGAGTCCGCCGCATCCCAGCGCGAGCTCGAGGCTCGTGCCGGTCACGGCGCCGAGCACGGCGAGCTCGTAGCGTCCGGCGCTCGCGAAGTCGGTGACCGCGCCGAACGACGGGCTGTTGCTCGAGTCGATCACCGCGCCCTGCATCTGGATGACGAGCACGAGATCGCCGGGCCCTGCGGGGCCCATCGGCGAGGGAAGGTCGAGCTGCCCTGCGGACGTGATGACGAGCGTCGTCGTCCCCGCCGCCGCGTCAACGGCGAGCGCGGAGTACGCGTTCAGCACGGTGTTCTGCACGGAGACCGTGAGAGCACCGTCCTCGCCGAGTGCGCGAAACGCCGACGCGCCGACAATGCCGGCGGAAGGGCCGGATTCGACGCAGGCGAATGCCGCCAACAACGTGATGGCGGCGGCGAATCCCTTCGGAGCGCGGTCTCTCAAGCCGTTTCCAGTGTAGCAACCAATCTCGCAGAGCCCCAAGGCGGCAGGTCCTCTGCTCCTGGAGCGGCGATGAAGGAATTCATCGCTCGCGGCTACACTCCGAAAGAAACGAGCGACCACAAGACTTCTACAAGCGAATCAAGGCTCGAGGCCGAGCGCGAGGCGCCCGAGCTCGTGCGCCGCGGACGATTCCGAGAGTGCGCTCTTGCCCGCGATCTCGCGGAATGCGCGCTCGTGGAATCTCTCCTGCGGAAGGATGCGGCGGAACACCTCGCGCACATCGGCCGGCGCGGCGTCGTCCGCGGCGATCTCCTCGATGCGCTCGAGGCGCATGCGCTCGGCGTGCGCGCCGACCGCTGCGCCGCTCGCGAGGTCGTGGATCTGCGGAAGCACGCGCGGCCAATAGCGCGCGTCGGGATCGGGCGCCTCCGCGGCGATGCCCCGTGACGCGAGGAGCTCGCCGACCCATCCGGCGTGACGCGCTTCCTGTTTCGCGATCACGGTGAGCACGCGCCACGCGCGTGTTTCCGGTGTCGCGAAGCGATCGCGGAACGCCTCGATACGGGAGGCCGCCGTGCGCTCTCCGCGGTGCTGATCGAGGAGCCAATCGCGCAGCGCGTTCCGATCGCGCTTCGTTGCTTCCCACCACTCGTGACTGGTGCGGGGCATGTCTCCAGCATGGACCGCCGCCTTCGCGCTCGCAACTCCGGTAGGCTTCCGTCCATGCGGCGCGCGCTCGGTCTCTTGATGCTCTCGCTCGCTCTCTGCGCGTGCGGGCCGAAGGGCCCCATCGAGCCGATCTCGCTCGACGCCGACGCGGACTGGCTGAACGAGCCGCCGCCCGATCCGGGGCCGACGGCTCCCGTCGCGGCCGTCATCTGCGGCGAGATCCGTCTTTCTGCGGAGATTGCCGCGGCGCAGCCGACCGATGCGTGGAACGGCGCGTGGATCCTGCTCTTCGCATCGCGCGGCTCACCGGGCGGGCCGGTGCTCGCAGGCATCAGGGCGAAGCTCCCGCCGAAGTTTCCGATCCCGTTCTGTCTCTCGCAGAAAAACGTGCTCGTGCGCGGCGGGAAGCTGGAAGGTGCGCTTTTCCTGAGTGCGCGCATCGATGGCGACGGTCAGCCGGAGCTCGACCCGGGCGACTTCGACGGCTCGACGCGCGTCGCGGTGCCCGTGGGCACGCGCAACGCCATTGTGGTCATCGACACCTTTCGGTGAGCACCTTCCTCACCCTGAGCGAGCGAAGCGAGTCGAAGGGCTCGCCGAGATACCGCTGCAGAGACACACGCACAGCCCTTCGACTCGGGCCCCAGGGGCCGTCGCTCAGGGTGAGGCTGCGGGGCGCCGACGGACGGCGATCAGCGCGAGCGCGGCGAGCACCACCGCGGCGCCGGGCCACACGGAGCGCACCGGCGCGACGTTGCCGATGCAGCCGTATTCCGGGCCCGAGGCGTCGCCCGCCGAGTTCGGGTCGGTGCCATCGCGCAGCTCCTGGATGTCGCCGATGCCGTCGCCGTCCACGTCGGAGGCTTCGCCTTCGAGCGCGGCGAGTGCGTTGTTCAGGCTGTCCAGATCTCCGGCCGCGCATCCTCGCGCCTGCATCTGCTGTCCGAACGGCTTCACGACCGTGCCGAACCCTCCACTGAGCGTCTGGTGGCAGAGCGTGCAGGCCGGCGCGGCGGCGAGCGACAGCGTGCTGTCGATCTCCGGCGGAAACGTCGCCGACGCGAACGCGGGAGACGCGGCCAGAAGCGCGAGAGCGGCGAGTGCGAGTGAGCGCATCACAGGAAGAAGTGGAGCTGCAAGAGGTAGAGGTTGATGGCCGTGCGCTCGTCGTTGCCGACGGGGAACGTGCGACGGACCGCGTCGACGCGGACGTCCACGTGCGGCGCGAAATACCAGACGATCGACGCCCAGCCGCCGAGAAGCGGATCGGCGCCGTCGCTGTCCGGACGGAACGTCTCGCCCGTGAGCACGAGGTGAACGCCCTGGATCGGCTCCACGTCGGCCTGCAGCATCGTCGCGTAACCGGTGACGGCGTCGTCTTCGTCGACCTGGTTCGAGAGGAAGTCCGCCTCCGCGAGGATCGCGACCATGGGATGCGGCGAGACGCGCGCGAACGCGCCGTGTGCCATGCGCGTGAACGGCTTCCCGATGCCGATGCCGGCCTCGGAATGCGCGACGAGGCTGCTGGCGCCGACGATGTAGCGAGGCGTGAACGCCCACTCGACCATGCCGGAGTAGCCGCGCTCGCGATAGCGATCTGGCGACACGGTGTAGTTTCCGGCGATCGCCATGACGTCGGTGCGCAGCTTCTCGCCGCTGTACGCCACCGAAAGTCCGTGCTGCGACGTGGAGTCCAGATCGGTGCGCGTCGCTTCGCGCACCCAGAGGTAGTGCTCGTTCTGGCGCACGCCGAACGGCAGTACCATCCGTCCGCCGCGAACCAGGAGCTGATCGTTCACGGCCCATCCCGCCCAGTGCTCGCGCGAGATGAGATTGACCCCGTCCTCTTCGTCGTTCTTCGTGATGCGCTCGAAATCGGTGCGGTCGGCCTTGGAGGGGGCGAGACTCGCGTAGACGCGCGCCTTGCCCAAGCGGTAGTGCGCGCGGATGTCGGTCTGCATCTGCAGGAAACGCTCGTCGCCTTCGCCCTCCTCGGGCTCGACGATCATCTGCGCGCTGCGCGACGAGAACCCGATGTCGAGCTCCTGCGGCAGGTCGACGATTCCGAAGAACGCCTTCGACGCGAAGCCGGGCTCCCACTCGTCGCCGCGCTTGCCCCACGGTGTGCGCACGGTGATCTCGGCCTGCGCGCGCCCGTAGGCGGTGAGCACGCCGGCGCCCGAGGGATCGGAGTGGCACTGGGCGCAGCCGGCGTACTCGTGTTTCACCATCCACGGAAACGCCGCGGCCTGTGAGGGCGCGGCGAGAGCGGCAAAAAACACGACGGCGAGAACGGCGACGCCGCGTCGAATCATTCGCTCACCTCGAGCTTCGCCGTCACGGGCATGACCGGATCGACGGTGACGCCGAGGTAGCTGGGCGTCTTGATGCCGTGCTCGCGGATGTCGTACTCGAAGCGTGCGTCGATCTTCCAGACCGACTTCTTCTTCTTGATCGTGTAGCTCGTGACGGCGGTCTTCGTGACGCCGTGAAACGTGAGCTGTCCGCGAACGGTGCCCTTCGTTTCCTTGCCGTCTTCGGGAAGCTGCACGTCGGCGCGAGGAACCGAGAACGTTACCGTCGGGTATTTGTCGGCCTCGAGGTAGCCGCGCATGTGCTTGTTGCGCAGACCGATGCCGGTGTCGATGTCCTCGGCCGCGACGGTGAAGATCACGTTTCCGCCGGACTCGGCGACGGCCATCTTCTTCACCTTGCCGATGATCGTGAGGCCGCCCGTCGCCGTGGCTTTGAAGGAGATGTCCTTGTCGTCGAGCGAAAGGGCGGCACCGAGCGCCGGCACGAGAAGGGCAACGGAAAGGAGCGACGCGCAGAGCAGGAGCAAGGGGCGGGTTCGCATGGCGTGGCGGGTGTGTAGCATGTTTTCCCCGACGTGGGAGGCGGGCCGGTTCTTCGCGCCGCCCCGAATCAGCGCAGGCTTGCCGTGCATCCCAGTAAATGCCTTACTTGAAGACGTAAGCGGGCAGGACACCGAGCCCGTGGCTGTGAGCTTCAAAGCATCAACGCTGCACTTGGGGGCGTCCCGGTTTCGACGGGGGCTGAAAAGGAGCGTAGGAGCACGCGAGGTTTCGGGATCCGCCAAAACCCGAGTCCATCAGCTGCCAATGCTGAGTACGCACTCGCGGCCTGATTAAAAACCAGGACTGCGACGGACCGCCCTGCTGAGCCTGTAGGCAGGGGCCGGCCCGTCAAACTTCAGGCTAGTCCAGTGGAAGGCTCGTGGGCCATTGGATGAAGACAAAACGTGAGCTGGGGTCGCCATAGGGTGTCTACGCTCGATGGTGACTCGAGATCAAATCGTGGGCTAAGCGTGTAGGAGCCTGTTCTGATTCACTCTCGGACGCGAGTTCGACTCTCGCCGCCTCCACCAAGAACCCCCTGAGAAATCAGGGGGTTCGTTTCTTGGTTCTCGCCGTCTCCACGCCGGCTCCACCGGTTTCGCGTCATCGAGCAGCTTCATCGCGGAGTCCCTCGCGGCTCTGGCAGTGATCGACGTGTTCCGGAGAGCGCGGGTTAGAGCGGTGCCTCGCTAGGAGCAGCTTCCGGGATCGGCTGATACTCCGGGCCCGAAAGGGGGAGGAAGTCCTCGGGCACGATCATCTTCAGTTCCACCAGCAGGCGCTGCCAAGTGGGGGCCGGCGGTGGATTTGCCTGGATCACTTCGCACTCTGAAAGACGCATCTCCGTTCGCAGCCTTTGGAGATCCGGTGCGTAGTAGCGGGGGACCCAGCCAATGCAATGGTTGTCTTCGGTCCGGAGGAGGACCGCGCGTTCGTCTGATGGATTCTGCCAATCCCACATGGTGAAGAGCGGATCGTGCTGGCGCAACTGCGAGGCGCGATCTTGTGATGATTGTGGAACGTGGGCGATGCCGTTGACGAAGAAACGCACTTCGTAGGTCGTGCCCTGCCCGTTCCGCACGATTCGAGGCATCGCGAACATCACGAACGGGTCGGTCTTCCGATGGCCTTCGGTCAACGCCAGCAGCGTCAGGGGCTCCGACGAGATCGACGCGTTCAACCCTAGTCGCGCAAGCGTGGTCGCGTATTCCTCGCGACGCGGAGACATGATCCGGTTGGCAAATTGCGGGAAGAGCGACTCCGACAGGTATCGGACCGAGAGGTCTTCAAATCCCAGTAGTGGCTGCAGGCCGCGAGCGCGTGCGCTCTCGAAGTCACGCGTGTAGACGTATTCGAATGGACCGCCCGGGAGCTTGCGAAGCCGACCGATGACGAACCAACGGTGGACCTTTGCCTCCCGCCACGCGAGGAACAACGTCGGGGACATTTCAGACGGGTCATTCATTGGCGACGATCAATGCAAGGAGTCGATCGCGGTTCGCTTTGAGTATCGCACACGCGAAAGTCCGGTGCGGCTCGGAGATTAGCCGCGGAGGCACCTCGGCCAGGAGTTCACGCGCCGTGTCGTCGCTCAGGTCGGCCAGCTTTCCCAGCCACCATTTCGCGGCCTCCGGGCGCCGCCCACCGAATGCTTCAAACGCGGCTACGGTGCCCAACGGCTTTGCCTCTCGTACGGATCGATAGAGCGCCGAGCGGGCCTTCTCGACGTAAGCCTCGACCGTATACCGCGTGTCGGCGCCCGCAAGTCGGGCAGCAACTTTCTCGGATTTCTCAGCCCGCCCCAGCGAACTCGCATGATCGAAGGACGGGGCGAGGAGTCGCGCCGCCCCCCGATGGATGACCGCCCAATTCTGATGGTGACGATCCGTGTTTGCGATCCAGGCATCCAGCATCAGGTACCCCACGAACTCGTCCTCGCCCGTGAACCCGGCCGGTAACGCGCAGTTCCCGTAACCATGACCCGAGACCGCAAACGAAACGAGGGCATGGCCGACGGTTTCGACGGTGTGCTCGGAAACGTGATAGTGCCCTTGGATCGGGTATGTAGGGTCGCGTTGTAGCAAAAGCTCATTGCCGTGAACAAGGCGATCGCCGGCGTCGAGGAATGACTTCGAAACGGTGCCTCGGACACCGTTGCACGCGGCGAGAACAACCTCAGCATGCGGTATGCCGAGGATCTCGGCGCATTGCTCGGCGACCTTCTCCGACCAGTCTTCGTTCTCGCGCGCCGCTTTGAACAGGGATGAAACGCCATCCTGCTCGAACCAGAACTTGGGCTTGGAGCCGAGTTGCTCGTCCCGCCGCGCCTCAGGCGGGACGTCTATTTCTGAGATCGGAAACATCGGCGCGGGAATTCTACGCGAACGCGTTGGCATGATGTTCTTCTCGGCTCGTGTCGGACCCGTCGCGTAGATTGCCGGCATGGCGCGAGGATCCGTGGTCGTGGTCGAGTCTGTATCGGAAGCGTTCGAAGCGCTGCGCGAGCGCGCGCACAAGCGATTCGGCCGGATCCCGGAAGGCGTCGTCGCGGCGCACGTGCTCCGGGTGTGCGAAGGGGCCGACTGGCCCGTGCAGCGCGCGGCGCTCGAGGCGCTCCATCGCCGCTATGCGCAGGCACGAGCCGAGCGACTCGCGCTCCAGGGTCGTCCGCCGCGCGCCCTCCCGGCTTTCGTCGCAACGCGAAGCACGGCGGGCAAGAAGCCCTACCGCACGCTCCTCGCGAACCTCGATCCTCCGGTCGGAAGCTGCGACTGCCGCGACTATCTCCGCTCGTCGCTCGGGCTCTGCAAGCACCTCCTCGTTGCGCTGGAGAGCGCCCTCGTGCGCGGCTCCGTTCGCTCCTCGGTCGTCACGGAGCCGCGCCTCGTCTGGGACCCGGTTCGCCCGATGATCGGCGCCGGTGACTGGCTGGAGCGCGTCCGTTTCGAGGCACCGCGCGGCGCGCGGCTGCCGATCGATCCGCGCTCGGTCAGCACGACCCATGTCGGCACTCCCGGCGCGCTCCCCCTCCTCGCGGCCTGGTTCGCGCCGGATGGGCGGCTGAAGAATGCGTTCACGGAGGACCGGGAGCGGCGTTCCGCCCTCGTCGCGGCGCTGACTCGCTTCCTTCCCACCTCGAATGCCTCCGATCCGGCGCTGCGCCCGCTACTCGAGGAGGAGGCGGGCCGGCTGCAGACAGGCTCCGCGGCGGCCATCGCACGTCTCAAGCGGAAGCTCTTTCCATACCAGCGCGCCGGAGTCCGCGCGTTCCTCGACCGGCGCCGTCTCCTGCTTGCGGACGACATGGGGCTGGGGAAGACCGCGCAGGCCATCGCCGCGTGTCACGCGCTCGCAGCGTCGGGGGAGGTCGCGCGCGGTTTGCTTCTCGTTCCGGCGTCGCTCAAGTCACAGTGGAAACGGGAATGGAGTCTCTTCACGGATCTCGACGTCACGATCATCGAGGGGGACGCAGCCTCACGAGCGGAGATCTATCGCCGCACGAAGCGAGGCTTCGTGATCGCGAACTACGAGCAGCTCCTCCGCGATCACGAGGTCGTGCGCGAGTGGAAGCCGGACCTCGTTGTCCTCGACGAAGCCCAGCGCATCAAGAACTGGGCGACCGCAACCGCGCGCTCGGTGAAGAGCCTCGCTCCCGACTGGCGGCTGGTGCTGACGGGGACACCGATGGAGAACCGGCTGGAGGAGCTCGCGTCGATCCTCGACTGGGTCGACGACTCTGCGCTCGAGCCGAAGTGGCGGCTCCATCCCTGGCACTCGGCGTGGGGCGACGGCGACGGGGAAGTGAAGGGGGCGCGCAACCTCGACGTTCTTCGCACACGCATGCGCGGGTGCCTGCTGCGTCGCGTCCGTGAAGAAGTGCTCACCCAGCTTCCGGCGCGGACCGACGTGCGCGTGCCGGTCACGATGACGCCCGAGCAGCTCGAGGAACATGACGCGCTACGCCGGCCGATCGCGGACCTGATGAACCGCGCCAAGAAGCGGCCGCTCCTGCAGGCGGAGTTTCTGATGCTCATGAGCCTCTTCACCAAGCAGCGCATGATCTCGAACGCACTCGCGCTCCACCGCTTCGACGAGATGTGGCCCGACCTCCAGGGGATGCAACGCCGCGACGCCGCCGCGTTCGCCGGACTCGGCTCCCCAAAACTCCTCGAGTTCCGTGAGCGCGCGAAGGAACTGCTCGAGCAGGGACGCAAGGCCGTGATCTTCAGCCAGTGGAGAAGGATGCTCCGTCTCGCCCACTGGGCGATCGAGGATCTGCTCACCGAGCGCGGATTTCGCCCGGCGTTCTTCACGGGTGCGGAGAGCCTGAACCGTCGCACGCAGAACATCGTCGAGTTCCACGACGATGGGCGCGTGCCGTTCCTTTTCGCGACCGACGCGGGCGGCGTGGGGCTCAACCTGCAGCGCGCGGCGAGTTGTTGCGTGAACCTGGAGCTGCCGTGGAACCCGGCCGTGCTGGAGCAGCGGATCGGCCGGATCCACCGGCTAGGGCAGTCGCGGCCGATCGAGGTCTACGACCTCGTCTGCGAGGAGGGGATCGAGGCGCGCATCGCCGCGACCGTGAGCGGAAAGAGGGCGCTGTTCAAGGGCCTCTTCGACGGCAAGAGCGACGAGGTCTGCTATGAGAAGAGTGGTGGGTTCCTCGAGCGCGCGCGAGAGCTCGCCGGCGTGGAGCCGCCGGCTGCGACCGACAAGATCGAAACGGAGGCCGACGAGGAGCTCGACCCTCCCGCCGAGATCGTCGCCGCTCCGGAGGCAGGCATCGAGGAAAAGGGGCGCGACGCGGGGCGCAGCGCCGGGATCGACTTGCCGCTCACGGAGCTTCGCGGCGCGCTCGCGCGAATCGAGGTGCGGGCAACGCCCGGAGGCGGCCTCGCGATCGAAGCGCCGCCGGATGCTGCCCGCGTGCTCGCCGCACTTTTCTCCGGACTCGCCTCGAAGCTCGAGAAACTCGCGATGCCATGATTCCGACGGCGACTCTGACGCCCGGCCATACGTCGTGAGGTGCCGAAGGCCTCGGTGATCGCCGAACTCAGTCGCCCCTCGGGACTTGAGGATCGGGGCCGGGCGGTCAACTCGTCGTGACGTCTGTCTTGGAGCCGGGCTTCATGTCGTCCGGGAGTTCGTTCGTGAGCGCCCTACCGTCCGCGTCGATGAGGCCCAAGCTCCTGAGGCGTGCAAGCTCGGCGACGATCCGACTGCGGGCGAGCTCGACTTCCTCGCGTTCCCACTGGTCTGCCAGGTCCCGACTCATAGCGATCCTGAGGCGACCTTCGCCTGCGATCGGTACGGCGCCCTTCCGCGACGCAACCGGTTTTGCGCGGCCTCGGACAGAGCGAAGGACCCGACGCGCGTCAGAACGAGAGCACTCAGCGGCCAAAGGGAAGCGAAGGCGAGCGATACTGCGATTGCGGCGAGGTCGATGCCGAACGCGACGAGACGGACCCGGCGCTCGACCAGGAGCAGGCGGGCAACGTCGGCGCTCGCCACGGACGCGGACATGCCGGCGAGAACCCTCGGGGAGGGTACGTGGGCATCCCGGTCGGCGGCGATTCGCGCCGCGCCGGCAAGCTGATCAGGAGTGAAGATGGAAGGCATCAGGCAACCTCATCATGGGGGAGGAAGAGTCCGTAGGCGTTCCGTGGGGTGACCACGAATCGCTGTTGTGGTCTAATTTCGTCACTTGCCGTTAGGAATGGTGCAGGCGCACCGGACGAGGGAAGCCGATGGACCTCACTGACGCACTCAAAGGACAGACGCCGGGCGAATGGGTCGTCCTCGATATGGTGAGGATGGAGGTCCTGGCGTCGGCGAAATCGGCCGGCGAGGCGATCGACAAGGCCGAGAAGTCCTCGCCCGAGGAAGCCAAGGATGGCGTCTTGATGATGGTGCCGGACCCGCATACCGTCTGTATCTATTAGTAGGGGATCCCAACGCATTCCATCAAGTGGACGATCTGGGGCGGTAGGTCGTATCCCTTCCTGCGGCTGACTCTCTGGCGCACCTCATCGAAGCCGCACGACGTCTTCATGCTTCTCGATACTGGAGCGGACGCCTCGACGCTTCCCTTTTCGCTCGCGACGAAATTCTGCGCCGATCCGGCTTCTGAACTTGTGGCCCGGAAGGGAAAAGGAATCGGCGGTGCGTTCCGATCGCACATGCTCGCAAAGCCGCCGCCAATTCGCGCGAGACTCCAGACAGGAACGCTCGTCGACGAGTTCGATCTTCCGGAGGTCGATTTCGTCGAGGGAGATGAAACGCCAGGAATCCTCGGCCGCGACGCGCTTTTCGGAAACTTCGAGCTGCGCATGACCAGCGCGATCATCGAGCTCCGCAGAACCTGAGCCGCGTCTGGCTGTGTTCTGGAGGCGGCGAGAAGTTGCCCTGCCGCCGGCGGATGCGAGAACGCGTGGGAAGGAGTCTCGCCGCCTCCAGCGGGCCTCCACGGCGGGGGCGGATTCCGGGGTGCGCGAGAGGACGAGTGGGGACGACGAGATCGAAACTAACGTGCTGCGTTCGTTCCTGAATGACGAAAAGGCGCGCTCGATCGCTGGGTTCGAGTTTTCCGTCCGACAGGCTTCGACTCTCGCCGCCTCCACGATCACAGAAACAAGAACCCCCTGAGGATTTCCTCAGGGGGTTCGTCTTTTGGAGTCGACAGCGAGTTACGCCGCGGCGGGCTTCTCGGCGAGCAGCTTCACGACCATCGAGTAAAAGGTCGCGACCGTGAAGAGGCGGGGGATGTCCTTCGCGCGCAGGCCGAGCGTGATCTCGGCGCGATCGACCTCGGGCATCGCTTCCGCGAGCTTGTCGAGCGCGCGCTGCGTGAGCACGCCCTCGACTTCCCAGTCGGCGGCGGTGAGGCCCTCTTGCGACTTCGCCTTGATCTCGCCGCGTGGCAGCTTGATCTTGAACGTCTGCTCGAGCCGGTACGCGATGTCGAGGAAGTCGAGGCTCTCGGCGCCGAGGTCGTCGATGATCTTCGACCCGAGCGTCACGTCCTCCACGTCGACGCCCAACGCGTCCGAAAAGCACTTCTGGACCTTCTGAAAGACGGGATCGCTGCCATAGACCGCGACGCCCTCGAGCTTGACCAAAGCTGTCATGCGGCGCGACTGAGCAATGTGCGGGCCACCGGTCGCGCCCGTCTTTCCACGGGTTTTCCGGGTCTCTCCGGGCGGGGTTTGCGCATTGGCACACGCATCGCGCCAACGCGGCACGGACACGCCGTATCCAGGTGTCCACCTGAGTCGCGGCTCAGGCGGCGAGCGGAAGCTCGAGGCGGATCCGCGTCCCGCGCCCCGGCGACGAGTCGATGACGAGGCGGCCGCCGAGCATTCGCGACCGCTCCTTCATCCCGATCAGGCCGAGACCCGAGCCCGCCAATCCCTGCGCGGGAACGAAGCCGATGCCGTCGTCCGCGGTCTCGATCAGCAGTCGCGTTCCGTCGGATTGGATTCGGACGTCGACGCGCTTCGCGGACGCGTGGCGCGTCACGTTCGTCAGCGCCTCCTGCACGAAGCGATAGGCGGCCGCTTGCGCATCGGGATCCATGAGCGGCAGCGCGTCCGGCGCGTCCAGACGCGCGACGATGCCGGGGCCGGCCGCGCGCTCGAAACGCTCGACGAGCGCGACCAGCGACGGCCGGAGGCCCAGGATGTCGAGCGCGCCCGGGCGCAAGTCTTGGCTGATGCGGCGCACTTCGTCGAGCACGCTGCCGCAAAGTCCGATCGCTTCCGCCACGAGCTTCTGCGAAGCCGCCCGGTCCTCCATGGCCGACGCGCGATCGAGCAGCAACTTCAGCGCCGTCATCGTTTGTCCGGCTTCGTCGTGGAGCTCGCGCGCGATGCGCCGGCGCTCCTCTTCGAGCACGGCCCACAACCGGCGGGAGAGTCCGGCGACCGCCCGCTCCATGCGCACGTGTTCGGTGATGTCCATCGCGACGCCGACCACGCCGATCTGTGTCCCCTTTTCGTCGAGCTTCGGCGTGAACTTCGACTCGAGGAAGACGTTGCCTCCGATCTCGGTGACGACCGTGAACTCGTCTCCGGTGAGTGCGCGCCGGGAGTGCTCCATGAAGTCCGGCCGCTCCTTGTAGAGATCGAAGACCGACTGGCCGACGAGCTCGCCCGGCTTGAAGCCCAGGGACGCGAGCGCCTTGCCTTCCGAGAGCGTGATGATGCCCTGCGTGTCGAACTCCCAGATGACGACCGGGAGGAAGTTGGTGACGGAGCGCAGCCGCTGGTTGCGGGCGTCGAACGCGTCCTTGTCGAAAGTCGTCACGGAACGGGTTCCAAGTATCCTTCAGCCGTGGGGCTGTCAACGAAACCCTACGGAAGAACCGTCCACGTCGCGTCGTAGAGAATCGACTGGTCGCCGAACGCGCCGGCGGAGATCGGATTCGATTGCGGATCGGGGATGCGCTTCTCGACGCGCTTCACGCCGGTGACGCGCACGCGCTTCCGGTGGATCTCCTTGGGCCAGCCGTTCTCGAGCCCGTCGATGTAGACCGGCTCGCTGCCCGGCGTGTGCACGATTGCACCCGCCTTCGCGTCCTCCGCGGTCCCTTCGATGGTCACGGTCGTTCCGGTGTCTTTCGTCGATGCCATCGCGGTCTTCTCCTGGGAAGGTGCTGCAGCCGTGCGTTTCCAGCCCTCGTTGCCGTCGGGGCCCTCGAACCAGAACGGCTTCCGCTCGCGCGGGCGATGGCCAAGCTCGTTCATCGTGGCCGCGTCGTAGAGGCGGCCGTTCACGAGCGTGTAGCGCACCTTCGCGCTGTCCCGCAGGTTCACGAGCGGATTGCCGTCGATGACCGCAAGGTCCGCGAGCTTTCCCACTTCGAGCGAGCCGATGTCCTTGTCGAGACCGACATACTTCGCGCCGTTCAGCGTGCCCGCGCGAAGCGCCTCGTGCGGCGTCATGCCGCCCTGCTCGAACATCCACATCTCCCAGTGCGCGCCGAGACCTTCGCGCTGGCCGTGGGCGCCGACGTTCACGCGCACACCCGCATCGGTGAGCGCCTTCGCGCCCTTCGCGATCACGATGTGGTTCAGCTCCTCCGCCGGAATCGTTTCGCGTCGGCGCGATGGGGGATCGACGAAGCGCCGCGGCACGAACGAAAGCAGCCGCTCGTTCTCCCACACGTTCGACTCGTCGTACCAGTGGTTCTCGCCCATCCAGCCGCCGTAGGCGACGACCAGCGTCGGCGTGTAGCCCGTCTGCGTGCCCGACCAGAGCTGGATCGCGTCGCGGTAGAGCCTCGGCACGGGAACGGTGTGCTCGATGCCGGTGTGCCCGTCGACGATCTGCGTCATGTTGTGCTGGTAGAGCGACGCGCCCTCGGGCACGACCATCATCCCGAGCTCGCGCGCGCCCTGGATCACCTGCTGGCGCTGATCGCGGCGCGGCTGGTTGTAGCTCTTCACGCTGAACGCGCCCGCGGCCTTCATGCGGCGCAGGTGCGAGCGCGCATCGTCGAGCGAATCGATCGGCGCGCGATACCCCGCGCCCTTCGCCCCGTAGAGAATCGTGCCCGTCGAGAAGATGCGCGGCCCGACGACGACGCCCGCTCGCGCCATCTCGGACGCGGCGAAGACCTCCTGCGTGTCGTTCGACGGGTCGTGAATGGTGGTGACGCCGAACGCGAGCGACGCGTAGTTCACCCAGCTCTGCTCGGGGACGATACCTTCGCTCGCCATCGAGCCGTGCCAGTGGACGTCGACGAGCCCGGGGATGATCGTCTTGCCGGCGACGTCGATGGTCTTCGCGTCGGCCGGAACGGTGACCGACTTCCGTGGACCAACCTCGGCGATGCGGTTTCCCTTCACGACGATCGTGCCGTCCTCGATCACTTCGTCGCCCTTCATCGTCACGATGCGAGCGCCGGTGAACGCGAGCGTGCCGGTGGGGAGGTCGGCGGGCGCGTCGAACGAGAGATCGAGCCCCTTCTCCGGCGGGTCGGGCAGCTTCTCGGGCGCGCCCGCGAGGAACGCGAACGAGTCGGTGAGGTCGCGCGAGAAGAGCTGCGCGCCGAGTGACCACGACAGGCGCTTCGAGTCGCCCGACCAGTGCAGCCAGTCGCCTGCGTCTTTCGACACCTTCGCGACCGGGACGTTCTTCGCGTCGGGGCTCACGTCGATCGCCTTGCCCGTGCGCGCGAACGTCGTCACGAACACCTTGAAGTTCTCCTGCCACGCGACCCACTTCTCGTCGGGAGACACGCGCCACGCGATCGCTTCGTCGCTCGTGAAGTGCGTGCGCTCGTCGCTGCCGTCGAGGTCGATCGATTTCAGCGAGAAGACGTCCGGCGTCTTGTCCTCGCCGGACTCCGCCGCGTGCGTGAAGAACACGCGATCGCTCGACGCGCCGAAGACCGGCTGCGATCCGCCCGCGCTGATGCGCGAGGGCGTGCCGCCCGCCACTGGGATCATGTAGAGGCCCGTCTCGCGCGACCACAGCGGCGTGCCCAGGTAGCCGTCGCCGCTCGCGCGGAACACCAGCGTGGCTCCGTCGGGGCTCAGCGCCGGCTCGCGGTAGTGGCCGGGCTTCGCCGTGACGACGCGACCCTCGCCGCCGGCCGCCGGCGCAATGCGGATCGAGCCCGCCTTCTCGTCGTCCCACGTCGTGTAGACGATCGACGTGCCGTCGCGCGACCACGCCGGCGATTGCTCGAAGTGGTCCTCCTGCTTCGTGAGCCGGCGCGCGGCGCCGCCCGGGGCCACATCCTTGATCCAGATCTTGCCGAGCGTCTGGAAGGCGACCTGCTTCCCGTCGGGCGACGTCTGCACCCAGCGCAGCATCTTCGGGCGGAACGTCGCGGGGGCGACGTCGACGGGGAAGCGGAGCGCGTCGGCGACGCTGCGAACGTCCTTCACGCGAAACGGGATCGTCGCGACCTGTTTCGTCGCGACGTCGATGCGGCGGATCTTTCCGCCCGCCCACAACACGATCGACTTCGCGTCCGGCGTCCACGCGAACACGGGATACACGCCGTGGATCGCCCACGTCTCCTGCATGTCGCGCTCGAGGCCGTCCCAGATCACGCGCTCCTCGCCGCTCTCGATGTTCGCGAGCACGAGCACGCTCTTCGCGCGGATGCGGCGGACGAAGGCGACGGTCTTTCCGTCGGGCGACGGCGTGGGGCGGATCGCGCCGCCGGGGCCGCCCGCGAACGTGTCGGTCTCGCCCGTCGTGCGGTCGAGCCGGTAGATCGCGTAGATCTGCTTGTTCGGGTCCTTGCTGTATTCGAACGTGCGGCCCGGCGAGACGTCGAGGCTGTAGTAGAGGTAGCGGCCGTCGGGAGAGAACGCGGGCTCGCCGACGTCCTTCTGGTCGGTCGGCTTCTCCGTCGCCTGCAGGCCGTCGCTGCCAGCGCGATGCCACAGCCAGATCTCTCCCGCGCCCAGTGAGCGCTTCGACGTGAAGTGCTTGCGGCCGGCGATCCACTCGCCATCCGGCGACCACACCGGGCTGTTCACGAGGCGGAACGTCTCCGCGGAGATGGCCTTCGCGTTTTTCCCGTCGCGATCCATCACCCACAGGTTGTCGCCGCCCGCGCGATCACTCGTGAACGCGATCTTCTTTCCGTCCGGGCTGTAGCGCGGCTGCATGTCCCACGCGATGCCGCTCGCGAGCGCCTTCGCCTCGCCACCCGCGATCGGGATCACGTAGATGTCGCCGAGGAGATCGAACGCGATCTCCTTCCCGTCCGGACTGACGTCGAGGCTCATCCACGTGCCCTCGTCGACGTCGAGCTTCACGTCCTTGCGCGGGCCGCCGGGCTTCTGCACGTCCCACTTCGGCTCGTCCTTCTTCTTCTCCTCGTCCTTCTTCTTCGCGGCGGCGGCCGGAGAGACCGAGAGCGCGAGCACGGCAGCGATGGCGAGGCGAAAGGTCGTTTTCACGGCGCGGACTCTACCGGAACCTTGCTCCTGGCCGCTGTCGAACCGCGGACGGCGGGTCTCGTGCGCCGCGACTTCGCGCTTCCGAGGATCACGACGGAGCCGCGGCCCTCACGGGGGACTCCTACGGCTGGGTGTCCGCCGGTCTCGCGATCGAAACGGAGACGCTTCCAGAGCCGGACTCGCCGCGGTGGTTTGAGGGGCGAGTGCGCGGCGTCGTCGGTCAGGCGACAAAGCTCGCCCGCTCGGACACTGGAACCGTGAAGAGGAACGTCGCGCCCCGCCCAGGCTCGCTCTCCACCCAGATCTGGCCGCCGTGGGCGCCGACAATTCCTTTCGCGATGGCGAGACCCAAGCCAGTTCCCTTGTACTTCGCCTCGCTGCTGCGCCAGTAACGCTCGAAGAGATGCCCGGCATCCTTCGCGCTGATCCCCGCATGCGTATCGGAGACGGCAAACAGGACCTCGTGTCCGCGCGCCTCGACTCGGAGGGTGACAGACCCTCCCGGGGCCGTGACGTTGGTCGCGTTACCAAGCAGGTTCGAGAGGACCTGAAGAATGCGATCGCGGTCGCAGTCGACGTTCGGAAGGTGCGGCGCGACGTTCGACCCCAGCCGCAGCGTCTTTTTCTGCGCGATGCCTTCGAAGTTCGCGCGAATTTCGAGAGCCATCGAGCCCGGATCCTCGAGCCGGCGTTTGATCGCAAACCGGCCGGTCTCGATGCTCGCGAAGTCGAGCAGGTCCTCGATGAGCCTTTCCATGCGTTCGGCCCCGCGCTGGATTCTCCCGATGGCTTCCGTTGGAGCCCCTCCTTTCGCGAGCAAAGCCGTGCCCATGAGGATTGCCGAGAGAGGGCTTCTGAGGTCGTGGGAGACGACCGCGAGGATCTGCTCACGCACTGCCACTGCTTTCTGCGCGTGTTCGTAGAGCTGGGCATTTTCGCCGGCAAGCGTCTCGTATTTCTCGCTCGAGCTCTCGGCAATGATGCGCGCTTCTTCCGAGGTCACGCCTCGTGCCTCGGCATTCGTTCTCTCTGCCTCGGCGTCAACGCGTCGCTTGATGTCCCGGCGCTGCGCGCGATCCCGATCGAGTGCGACCGCGAGCTGGCTGGCAAGGGTGTTGACGAACATCAGATCCGCCTTGTCGAAAGCTTCCGCCCCTTCCAGTTGAAGTGCGCCGAACAGCGGCTCGCGGGCCGTGGCGAGCGGCATGACGGTGAACCGCTTCTCGGGGCCCCTCTCGGTTCCCGCGTGTCGTGGCAGGTTGGTCGGGCCTTTCCACCTCAGAGCGAGAGCGTTGGTCGACGCAGTTCCCATGAGGTCGGTGTAGGCCGCCTTGATGTTCTCTTCCGCAGAGCGCAGCATTTCATCGGAGCTCGACGCCTCGGAAAGCCAGACGATCATCCGGGAACGGTTCGCTTCGATGAGAATCACACTGCGAAGGGGCAGTGTCCGCGCGGCGATGCCCAGAGCGCGATCGACGGTTTGTTCGACGCTCTCGAAGTTTGCGAAGAGCTCGCTGATTTCGTACAGGTGCTCCAGCCGTCGATGGGCCAGATCCCGGGACTGCGCTTCGAGGATCCGGCGATTCGCCTCATCGAGAGCGTCGGCGCGGTCGTGCTCGCGCGCACTCGCGTCCACGAGCTCGCGGACGGTTTTCTCGAGCGCTTCCTCCGCCAGCTTACGTGCGGTGATCTCGGTTCGAATCGACAGGTACTGGTGCGGCTTCCTCTGTGCGTCGAGGAACGGAACGATGGTTGTCGCGACCCAGTAGAATGAGCCGTCCTTGGCCTTGTTCTTCACGTCGCCGCGCCACACGCGGCCGGCTTCGATCGTCGACCACATCTCCCGGAAGAATTCCTTCGGGTGGTAGCCAGAGTTGATGACCCGGTGCGTCCTTCCGAGCAGGAACTCCCGCGAGTAACCGGAGATCTCGCAGAACTTGTCATTCACGGAGAGGATCTTGCCGAGGGCATCCGTCGTCGCGACGATCGAGGAGGCGTCGAGCGCGAGCTTGATGTCCTCGAGATCCTTCCGGGCGGCGCGAAGACTGCGGGATCTGGCCGGCTTTGCCCGACCCGCGCGAACGCGAATGCCTTTCTTCATGGCCGCTTGACCTCGCCCCTGGTGTCGATCACGGGGCTCCGCCCAAACTTCCTGTCGCCGGCTTCGTCTGTTCTTCCATCGACATCTTCCAGACGAACATGCGGACGGCGTCCGCTTCGTCCGGCGTGATTCCGGGCACGGTCATCTTGCTCTTCGGGTCGAACGACTTCGGGTCGAGGATCCAGCCCTTCATCCATGCGTAGTCCAACCGGCCGGCGACGTTGGCGAGGTCGGGCCCCTGCTGGGACGCGAGGGGCGTCTTCACGATCGAGCCGAGCGCGTGGCACTGCGCGCAGCGGAGGACGAAGACGTTTTTTCCTACGGCGAGTTTCGCTTCCGGGAAGGAGGTCGCGTCGGGGTTCGTGTTCGCGCTGGCCTTGAACTTTCCGACCGTCCCTACGTAGGCCACCATCGCGTCGATCTCCGGTTCCGAGAGCTTCAGTCCGGGCATACGGTGGATGCGCCACGGATAGATCTTTCCCGTTGCACGAGGATCGTGAAGAAACGTGCGGATCCACTCGGGCTGGAGTTTTTTCCCGACGAGCGCATAGGCAGGGCCGACCTCTCCGCCCTTGCCGTCGTCGAGCACGTGACATCCGCCGCAGCCGTATTTCTCCGCCACCATCCGGCCGGCCAGGATCGGATTCGAGGGGAGCGGGGCCGGTGTCGCCGAGACGAGCGACTTCACGTACGACACGAGCGCCCAGCGTTCGTCCTCCTCGGTGACGCTCTCCGCAAAGGACGGCATCGGGGTTCCGTCGATGCCGGCGAAAATCCGGTAGTAGACGTCGCGCGATTCGGCGCCGCCGCGGAAGATGCCCGTCGTGAAGTCGCGAGGGCGAACGGGCTGTCCCGCGTTGTCCTTCAGCGTCGCCGCCGACATTCCGTCGCCGCGGCCCGTCTCGCCGTGGCAGGCGACGCAGCCCTGCGACGAGTAGAGCGCCTTGCCGCGCTCGAGGCCGGCCGTGGTGGTCGAGGGCGGCGTGCCCGGGTCGGGGAAGGCCGGCGGTTCCGGTTTGCCGAGAAGGCCGCTCAGCTTGAAGACGTAGGCACCCGCCTTGCGGCGATCCTCGAGGGAGAGGAACGCGAACGAAGGCATGGCGGAACCCGGCAGACCGCGCTCGAGCGTGGCGAGCACGTCCTCGGTCAGCGGCGGCTTTCCGCTCTCGGTCGTGCGGAACTTGAACGTCTTCTTCGTGAAGTCGCGAGGCTTCGGATCGAGAAAGGCGGCCGCGGGTCCGTCACCCGCGCCGCGTGCGCCGTGGCACGACGAACACTCGCGCTCGAAGATGTCTTTCCCTCGTTCGGCCTCGAGCTGGGTGAACGGCTTGGCCTGTGCGACCGCGAAGCTGCCGCTCTTGAGCTCCACGAGAAGGTCCTCGAGCTTCACGACCTTCGCTTTTTTCTCCGCGGCGAACGCGGCCGCTTTTCCCGCGTCCGCGAAGGCGACGATCCCGTGACCCATCGGGGTGTCGAGGGCGCCGCGCACGAGCGTGGCCTGGAGCAGCGGCGCGAAGGTCGTCTTTCCGTCGAAATCCTCCACCCACGCCTCGGGTGTTTCCCGTCCGGTAGCGGCGAGCGAGATCAGCAGACAGCCGACGTCGTCGAACGTCGAGATCTTCCCGGAGAGGTCGCGGACTTCGCCGCCGAACCCCGGCTGGCTGATCACCATGCGGCAGTGCGCGCAGGCGTCCCGGCCGTACACGATGGGCTCGGGTCCCGCCCCTCCGGACGGGAAGAAGACCACCGCGCCCGCGATGGCGGCGAGCACGAGCGGAACGGCGACGAGAACGCGGCGATTCATTGGATGACCTCGTGTCGGAACAGGGAGTAGCCCGCCAGGAGCGGAACGAGCGCGGTCGCGAGCAGCAGGGACACCAGCAGCGCGACGAGCCCCGTCTCTCCGAAACGGTCGAGACCGAAGATTCCGACCGGCCCGAGCACGTCGAGCCGGTCGGAAAGCGCGAGCGTCCCGAGCACGCGAGCGCTCTGCACAGGATTGAGAATGGCGAGCGCGAACACCTTGCCGGGCGAGAGATCGCGGGCCACCGTCAGGCCGATGGTGCCGAGGTCGGACACGTAGACCAGGAAGAGCCAGGAGGTGAACGCCGCGCCGACCACGCGCGCGCGCGAGCGCATCGCGACGGACAGGAAGGTGCCGAGGGACAGTGTCGCCGCGGACAGCAGGAGCGTGAGTGCCACCAGGGCGAGAAAGGTGGTGGCGCTTCCGCCGGTGGAGAGGCCGACGACCACGCCGGTGACGCCGAAGCCGGCGAGGACGGCCATCGACACCGAGGCGAGGAGCCCCAGGTATTTCCCGGCGAAGACTTCGGCGCGGGTGACGGGTTGCGCGAGCACGAGCGCGAGGGATCCGTCCTCGAGCTCGCCCGCGATCCCCAGGCCGCCGAGCGCGAGCGTGATCAGGGGCACGAAAAGAAGGACGAGATTGAGGAGGCTCGCGCTGGTGCGGTCGAATCCCGCGAGTCCCGAACGCTCCGCTCCCGCGAGTCCGAGCCACGACAGCGCGAGGGAGAGAACGAGAAACGCGCCCGCCGCGAGAAGAAACCAGCGACTGCGCATCGACTCGCGAATCTCGCGAGCCGAGATCAGGAGGACAGCCCTCATGCGCGATCGCCCCGCGTGAAGGGGATGACGGTTCCACTCGCGCCGGGAGCCGCCGGCGCGAGGGGCGCGAGGGGGACGATGTGGCCGTCGTCCACGACCAGCACCCGGTCGGTCAGGCGCGCGATCTCCTCCTGGCGGTGCGACGCGAGAAGCAGCGTGCGGCCCTCGGAGCGGAGGCGAGAGATCGTGTCGAGGAACATCGTCTGCCCAGCGCGGTCCAGGCTGGCGGTCGGCTCGTCGAGCAGCAGGAGGGGCGCGTCGGCGAGGAGTGCGGCGGCAAGCGAGAGGCGCTGCTGCATACCGCCGGAAAAGGTGCGCGCGCGCTCGCGTGCGTTGCCGGTGAGTCCGACAGTTTCGAGGACGGCGTCGACTCGCTTCACGTCCAGGCGTCGGAGCTTCGCCACAAAAACGAGGAACTCGCGTGCCTGCGCGTCGCCGAACGCAGGCTTCTGCGGCATCCATGCGGTGAGACGACGGGCGACGACGGCGTCTCGCACCACGTCGAATCCGTCGATGCGGGCGCGGCCCTTGAATGGAACCAGTCCGAGCAGGCAGCGAAGCACGCTGGTCTTGCCGCTTCCGTTCGGTCCGACGAGCGCGACCGACTCGCCGCGCGTCACCTCGAACGACACGGCGTTGAGCACCGTGCGGGTGCCGAGCGTCAACGACAGCCCTTCCACGGCGACGAGGCTGCTCATCCGAGGAGCCCCCGCGACAACCGCAGAACGAGTGCCGTCATCCCCAACATGCCGCCGCCAGCGAGCGTCAGGTTTCCCCGCCGGCTTTCTCCCCGACCGGACCAGTCGGAGAGCGGAGGGCGCATCAGGGGGTGCGCGTCGGTGAGCTTCGGACGCGGCGCGAAGATCGGGAAGAGTCGGGACGCATCGTCGATCGCCTGCGCGCCCGGCGAGCCCTCGAAGAATGCGAGATTCGGGTGCCGCTCGCTGAGTCCCTCGTAAGTGCTCTCCACCCGGTAAGGGATGTCGGAAACTCCGTCGCCGTCCTTGTCGTAGACGACGGCGTCGCTCCAGTAGTTGCCGCGGCCCGCCGGCGACCAGTCGTTTCCGTCCGCGCTGCCTTCTCCAGAGACCCGCACCGGCGAGCGATTGCCCACGAAGGCGTTTCCGCCGAACTGGATGCGGCGAACCATCGGCAACATCCCGACGCCTACCTCGTTGCGAGCGATCAGATTTCCCGTCACCCGCACCCAGCCATTTTTCGCCTGCGGCGCGTTGTCGAAGAAGAGGGCGGTCGAGTTCGACAGGAAGCGGTTGTCCACCACCTCGATGTCGTCCGCGTCCTTGACGAGCAACCCGTAGGCGGCAGGACCGTTCGAAAAGGAGAAAGAGTTCCCGACGAGCGAAACGCCGCGGCTGTACATGATCGCCGCGCCGACCTGGTTGTCCTCGAAGCGGTTGTCGCGGAAGACATTGTCGTCGGAATACATGTAGTGCAGTCCGTAGCGGCTGGTCCGGACGACGTTCCGTTCGACGCGGGTGCCCTTCGAGTACCAGATGATCACGTCCCGGCTGCGTTCGATGGTGTTGCCGGTGAGCGTGCAGCCACCGGAATACCAGAGGCGGATGCCGTCCCCGCGACGCACGTGCGGAAGATCCTTCCCGACGATGGTCGAGCCGGTGATGACGCAGCCGTCTCCCTTGGCGACGTAGATGCCGAACAGAGTGTCGAGGACCTTCACGTCCTCGATCCGCACGCCCGCCGCGTGCTCGACCTTGATGCCGGAATCCTCGCGAAGGTAGCTGTCGCCGGAGTTGCGGACCGTGATGCCTCGGACCGTCACGTTCGGCGAGGTGATCGAGAGGATGGTGCCCACTCCGCCCCCGTCGATGATCGCGCCGGGCTGGCCCTGCAGCGTCAGCGGCTTTTCGATGAGGAGGTGCTCGTGCGCGACGCCGGCCAGGACGGTCACCGTGTCGCCCGGACTCGCCGCGGCGATGCGATCCGCCAGCTCTCCCGCGTCGGCAGGGCGCGGCGCGGCCGCCACCCAGACTCCGGCGAGCGCGGCGGTGACCGCGTGCGCCGCCTTGCGGCGTTTCCGCCGCTCAGGGAGAGACAGCGGCGTCGCGAAGATCAATCCGAGCGCGAGAATTCCGGCGATCGTCGCGACGAAAAATCCGCCCGCGAGAATGGCCTCGACCTTGAACTGGCCGACGTCGTAGTTGCCGGCAATCTTCGGGTCCACGTTCGGAACGCTGCTGGAGAGGGACGCGGTCGGATCCCGGTCGTTGACCGACTTCCGCATCCAGTAGTTGAGGTCGAGCAGGAAGAACTCGGGCATGACCAGCGCCGGAAGGACCGCCAGGAAACGAAGCCGGCGACGCTTCAGGAAGGGCGCGACGACCAGCCCCGCAATCGCGAGCGCGAGCCCGAACGGGGCGACCGCGCGTTCGACGTGTGCGAGCTCTCCGAGCGGACGGATGCCGACGTAGTGACCGAGTGTGTCGATCTCCTTCACGTCGCCCGTGACCCGGACGGGGCTGATCTCCACCACGAGCACCTGCTTGCCGTACTGCGGTGCTCGCGCCTCCATGCGCCACCAGGGCTGGAACCACGACATCCCGAGCGCGGCGACCGCGGCGACGACGATCGTGAGAACCGCGATGGACTCCCGTCCTTTTCCCGCTCTTTCCATGACTACTTCGGCTCCACCAGCAGCCAGCCCGTCATTTCCATGTGCAGCGCCGAGCAGAACTCGGTGCAGTAGTAGGGATAGACGCCGGGCTTCACGGCGGTGATCTCGGCGCGTTCCGTCGCTCCCGGATCGAGCGATAGATTCACGTTGAAGCCGTGGATGCCGAAGCCGTGTGTCGCGTCACGGGCGCTTTCGACACTGGTCCAGTTGAAGACCACCTTGTCGCCCTGCTTCACACGCACGATGTCGGGCGTGTAGTGCGAGCGTGTGACGGTTCCGTTCACCGTGACCACGTTGCCCACCCGCTTGACGTTCTCCTTGCCCTGCTCGGTGGCGAACGCGGAGCGCTTCATCCTGACCGCGTCCCATCCGATCTCGGGATAGGTCGTCCACGCCTGCAACATTTCCATCGGCATGATCTGCGAGTTGTGCGGCTCGCCGATGGTGGGCGTATCGGAGAGGACCTTCATCTTCGGGCCGCTGATGTCGACGACCTGGAGGTTCTGCGGGTGGAGAGGTCCCAGCGGAGGAAAGCGGTCCACCGACCACTTGTTCAGCGCCACCACGTAACGTCCGTATGGCGAGGTGGTGTTCGAACCCGGCGCCTGGAGATGGCCGATGTTGTAGTGGACGGCCACCTTGTCCACGACCTTCCAGGCCTTGTCGCCGGCGTTGTAGGGCTCGCCGAGCGTCCACTTGATGATCGTGGAGTCGAGGAAGTGCGAGGTGTAGGCGTTGCCGTCACCGTCGAAGACGGTGTGCAGGGGCCCGAGGCCCGTCTCCACATGCGCACTGATGCAGTCGTCGTATTTCAGGATCGGAACGCCGAAGGCGTCCTTGCCGTCGAACACGCCCTTGGCGATGGCGTTCTTGATCTTCGTCGCCGAGTAGACGCTCACGTGCGGGTCGAGCTTGCCGCTGACCACGACGTATTCGCCGCCGGGCGCGAGGTCCACACCGTGCGGGCTCTTCGACTCCGGGATGAAGTGGATCAGCTTCTCGGAGATCGCGGTGGCGAGCGAGATCACGCGGATCCCGTTGACGGCCTTCGACTTCGACGGTTCGGCGGCCACCGTCACGGCCTTCCTCCAGTCGATGACGTGGAGGTAATCCATCTCGTGCTGGGAGGCGCCGACTTCCATCGCGGGCTTTCCTTCCATCACGCCGCCCGTCGACATCTCGGTGTTGAGCGAGTTGATGAAGAGGAGACCGGCCGACGGTCCGCGGCCGAGGATCGACATGTCCTGGAAGTAGGGCGGGAGCTCGATCTGGAAGGACTCCGAGAGACCGATCGTGCCGGACTTCCGGTCGAACTTCAGGAAACTCGCCACGCTCTTGTACTTCTCTTTGTAACTCTCGATCGGCGCGTAGCCGTTCGGCTCGTTGAAGGGCACCGGAAAGTAGGCGCTCTGCACGAGATATTCGCTGTCATCGGTGAAGATCGCGTGGTGATCGGAGACCGTGTTCGGCGTCTTGAAGATCAACTTCGTCTTGAGGTCTTTCAGAGAAACGATGCCGACACGACCGGCGCTCTTGTCCGAAACAGCAAGCCACTCGCCATCGTATTTTCCCGCAGTGAGCGAGATCTGGGGATGGTGGAGATCTCCCCACGTGAGCGTGGGCATCCCTTCGCCGAAGGAGCCCTTCTCCAACATCTCCGCCGACTCGACCTCGCCCTGTGCCCATCCCTGCCAGGCGTCGGGCGAAAAGACGGGGATCTCCTTCAGCAGCCGCATCGACGGGAGGCCGTAGAGCATGACCGAGCCCCGGTGCCCGCCGGACGTGAACATCAAGAACTCGTCGTGACGGCCCGGAGGAACGAAAACCTTGAGTGCCGCCTCGGCTTCATCGGGCGTGAAGCCGCGCGCTTGAATGATGGCGTCGAGCCCTCCGCCGCCGCCTCCGCTCGGTTGGGCAGGCACCTTGGCGTTTTCTCCATTGCAGCCGATCAGCGCAGAACATGCGGCCGCCGCCAGAAGCACCGTCGTCAGTTTCATCCTCGTAAAAGCCTTCATATGAGGAGGCGCAGATCAACATGCGTGCCATCGGCGTACGACTTCCACTACGGGGGATTGCCGAAACGGCGCGTGCGGCGCGTTACCGAAAGGCCACGTGCACCCGGGTCGAGCGCTTCGAAACCGTGTCGGTGGAGGGTGGCACGGACGTCGGATCAGGCCGGTTTTCTGCGCACTCCGGACGGCGACGAGACGCTCTCCATGAGCCAGTAGATTCCCAGCCTCCGGAGTTGCCGGAACGACTCGAGGAACTGCTCGTAGTCCACGGGCTTGCGCAGGAAACAGTTCGCTCCCAGATCCTTGCTCATCACGAAGTCATCCTCTTCCTCGGAGGCGGTGAGGATGAGCACGGGAATGTGGCGGGTCTGCCTGTTTGCGCGAATGCGTCGGAGGACTTCCAGTCCTCCGATCCGCGGAAGGTTCAGGTCCAGAAAAACGACCTGCGGAAGCTTCCGTGGATCGCGGTCGGCGTACAGTCCCGTCGCGAACAGGAAATCGAGCGCCTCGGCGCCATCGGAGGCGACCTCGACCTCGGTGGCGATTCCCGCCTTTCGCAGGGCGCGCACGATGAGCTCGACGTGGTCCGGATCGTCCTCGACGACCAGTGCCGTACGCCGGCTGGAGCTTTCGTTCCCGTTCACCCGTCGCCTCCCATGTCGGTGCTCCACGCGCGACGAAGGTGCTCGCACTTTCTCTCCTGGATTCGACAAGCCGCATCGACCAGGAAGCGTGCCCGGACGACGAGATGAGCGAGGGCGATCGGGTGCGTCGTCTCCTCCGCCTCCATGGCGATCTGCCGGATCTCCTCGACCTCCTGCTCTTGTCGCACGGTGAGCCCTTCGATGGTGTTCGTCAGCCAGGAGAACTCTTCGCACAGCGACGCGGCGGATTCGGATTCGTCCGACCAACGGATGTAGTCGGCCAGAGAGCTCGACAGAAACGCGAGCTCGCGGGCCGACTCGAGCCGCGGCATCCGCCGCACGGGTGCCAACCCGTCTTCGAGCTCGTGCAGCATCCCGAACAGATCCCCTCGGGAGGGATCGACCGATGCTCGTTCGAGAAGTCTCCTTTCCGGTTCTCCTTCGGGAGTCGATTTCAGTCCCATGGGCCCCCCGAGTCCTCGTCCAGATCCGGATAGTCGAACGCGGCGCCCCGCTCCAGACAGGAGAGGCAGAAGGATCGACTCCGGTCTTCGTGAGCCAGCGCGTGATGGCGTTCGCCGCACGACGCGCAGGCTCTCGCGATCGAGTCGGCGTCCAGCAGCCCCGCGCGCTGCAGATCGCCACGGGTAAGGACGCCGACGAGTTTGTCGCCGTCGAGAACGGGGAGACAGCCGATCGCGAGATCGCGGATGGCATCCGCCGCTTCCTCTCCTGACGCGAGAGAGTCGATGGTGACGGGAGGGGTGGTCATCAGCTCGGCGGCGATCGCATCCGAGTCGGTGCTCAAGAGATCACAGAGGCAGACCACACCGACGAGGCGGGCATCCTGAACCACCAGCAGGTGATGGATGTTCCGTCCGGTCGCGATGCGTTCGGCGTGCACCGCGAGCGTGTACGGCGCGATGATCACGGGGTCCCGTGTCATCAGCTCGCCGACTCGTGGCTCCCTCGTCGCACAGGCGCGTGCGGTTGCTCGTGCGGCTCGCTGCTTGGTGACTCGACGTTCGTGTCGGTGAAGTCGCATAGGCCGCCTGTCTCACGTCTCGTGCCACCCGGCCGGCGCGTTGATTTTCCTCACTTCAGCGCCCTGCTAACTGTGCGTGCGGGTAGAAAACGTGACGCACACCTGCGATCTCGCCGGAAACGCTGGAGCGAAACGGGTCCCGCAAAGTGACGTAGAACCGGTCCAGACACCCGAAAGAGACACGATTACCGGTCAGTTGGGCCGCGTGGGCACGGATTCCGCGCGGAAGCCATGGCCTGAAGCTTGTAGCCGTGGAAGCAGGTGGAGATCCTCCTCGTCGAAGGCGGGCTTCTGGCCCTATCGCTTGCGGAGGCACTTCGCGGCTCGGGACATTGCGTGGAGGCGATTTCCGACAGTTCGGTCGCACGGGACCGGATCGCGCGTCACTCTTTCGACGCGATCGTGACGGAGGGCCTCGAGACTCTTCGCAAGATCCGCGAAGTGTCGCCGCACACACTCGTGCTCGTCACGAGCAGCTCTCCGAGTATCGAGGAAGCGGTCGCGGCGATGCGAGAAGGAGCGTTCGACTACCTTCCGAAGCCCTTTCGCGCGAGCGAGCTCCTCCTTCGCATCGGCGCCATCGAGCGCGAGCGCTCGTTCGCACCTGGCGCGATCGAAAACGTGGAAGCGGGGCCGGCCAAGATGGTGGGCCGATCGGCGGCGCTGGAGAAAATCGTCTCGCGCCTGGCGAAATTCGCGGCGAGTGATGCCCCCGTTCTCATCCGAGGGGAGAGTGGCACGGGCAAGGAACTGATCGCTCTCTCGCTCCACCAGCAGAGCCCACGCCGTCGGGGCCCGTTCGTCGCGGTGAACTGCGCAGGACTTCCGGAGGCGCTGCTCGAAGCGGAGCTCTTCGGTCATGAGCGAGGGGCCTTTACGGGCGCCGTCAAGAAACGAGAAGGCCGGTTCAAGAGCGCGGACGGAGGGACGTTGTTTCTGGACGAGGTCGCCGAGATCCCGATGGCGGCGCAAGCGAAGCTCCTGAGGGTTCTGCAGTCCGGAACATTCGAGCCCCTCGGCACCGACCAGTCGGTGAGCGTCGACGTACGTATTCTTTCGGCAACACATCAGAACCTGAAAGAGCGACTCGGGCTGGGGCTCTTTCGGGAAGATCTCTATTACCGGCTGCATGTCCTGGAGCTCGAGATGCCTCCGCTCCGCGAGCGACCAGAAGATCTCCCTCTTCTGCTCGAGCACTTCCTCCGCGTTCATTCCGCCCCCGGCAGGCGGTCGTCCATGACGCCGGCCGCACGGGCCGTGATCGCCGCGCATTCGTTCCCCGGAAACATCCGCGAGCTCGAGAACGCCATCCGACACGCGATCGCCATGACGGCCAGCGGCGAGACCGAGATCGACGTCGGACACCTCCCTCCCGAAATCGCCGCGCTCGCACTGGAGGCGAGCCTCCTCGCAGAGGAAATCCGGCCTTTGCACGACTCCATCCAGGAATTCGAGCGGGAGCTCCTCTCTCGCGCGCTGGTCCTCTCCGGGGGCCGGAAGCTGCGTGCCGCGGAGAAGCTCGGAATCACGCGGAAGACCCTCTGGGAAAAGCTGCGAAGACACGGGCTCAACCAGGTCGAGGCGACGGACGAGAGCGTGATTCCGGAGGATTCTTCCTCGGGGGAGGACTCCTCGCCGTTCTTCCTCGATCCGTTGCTCACCGATCCCGGAACCCGGCCGAAGACTCGCTGAAACCGAAAAAGAACCCCCCGATTTCTCGGGGGGTTCCAGGAGAGAGAGTCGAACGCTTCGTCTGTCCGTTCAGTCGGGCAGGGAGACGCTGTTGTGGTCCATCGTCACCGCGGCGTTGACCGCGAGAGCGCGACCCGTGAGGTTGGCGCCGCTCACCAGCGTGATGCTCGCGTAGGCGAGGACATTGCCCTGGAAGTCGGTTCCCGACGCGATCGTCGCGGAGCTGCCGACCTGCCAGAACACGTTTCCGGCATTGCCGCTGCCGGTCATGAGCACCGACGAGTCGGTGGCCGTCGTGATCGCGCTGCCGATCTGGAAGATCCAGACCGCGTTGCAGTCGCCGCCGCCGTCGAGCGTCAAGTCGCCGGTGATTCCGACGGCCGCGTCGACACAATACACACCCGGCGCGAGCGTCTGGCCGCCGAGATCCTGCCCCGTGATGTCATGCTCACACACGACACCCTTGATCTTGTCGTAGGCGATGCCGAGGTCGGCGTGGGCCTGAGCGGCAGCGTCGCTTCCCGCATGAATGTCCCCGGTGATCGTGCAGTCCGGGTTGAAACCGGTGATCGACGTGCCGGGGCTGACGCCGACGTTGCCGGTGATGTTCGCTGCGACGGCACAGGTGACGGTGGAGGCTCCGAGAACCGCAAAGTCAGCAGCGGCGCCGAGCGAGGTCACAGACTCGGCAGCGCTCCGGTGTTTTTCCGAAAGAGAAACTTCGGAGTCGGGAAGAGGTGAGCAAGCGGCCAGAGAAAGAAGTAGAGCGACCCCAGTAACAGGGAACGTCCGGTTCATCATGCCGCCGGCCGAGCAAGCGTCGGGCCATGTCGGTTCGCCCGTCGTTCGGGCGTCTGCCGTGAACGACGGAACGAATTTTTCCCGTTTCGTCGGAGCTCCGATCAATTTTGATACGCGAACGGGCCTTTCTCGTTCGTACTCGCGCAGATTTCGTTTGAACACGCACGATACGGGCCGTCCGAGCGAAGTCACGTCGCTCCATTCACGGATTCGTTCCTCCCGCGCGAATCGCGCGGTGTCGTCTGCTGCGCCCGGTAGAGTGGGTGGTATGCGGATCTCTTCGGCCCTCGTTGTCGCCCTTGTCGTCGCTGGATGTGGCCGGGGAGGTGTCCCACAGGGCGCCACCGGTTTGCAGGGCGAAACCGGTGCCACGGGACTGCAGGGCGAGACGGGCGAGACCGGCGAGACCGGTCCCCTTGGCGTCCGGCCCTTCGGATATTTCTTTGCCCTCATGCCGGGCGATAACTCGGCGACGATTGCGCTCGGCGGTTCGGTGGACTTTCCGCAGAATGGCGTGGCCAACGGGATCTTCCGGGTCGGAATCGTCGCGGATGAGTTCGTGCTGCCGGCGATCGGTGCCTACGAGATCTCGTGGCAGGTGAGCATCACCGAAGCGGGGCAGCTCGTTGTCGCGCTCGACGGCGTGGAGCAGCCTCGGACGACCGCCGGTCGCGCGACCCTCACGACGCAGATCCTGAACCACGTGATTCTCGAGACGACCGTGGCGAACACCGTCTTGACGATCCGGAACCCTGCTGCCGCAGCAGCCGCGCTGACGGTGACTCCCAGCGCGGGTGGAGCCTCTGCCGTCTCGGCATCGCTCGTAATCAAGCAACTCCAGTAAATCTCACATCGGCGGATCCGCGAGGATGCGCCGCACGTGCTCGAAGACGCCGGGGTCGTCGAGGAGACCCATGTGGTCGATGCCGGCGACCACGATGTTCTCCGCGCCGTCGATCGGTGACGACGTGTTGGGCACCGTGGTGTCCGCCGTTCCGTAGATCGACGCCATCCGGACGCCGGCGGGCGCTGCCGGCGCGGCGTTGAGATCGGCGACGAACGTGCCGGTTTCACAGAGCTCGGTCCACACGCACGGCTTTCCCGGAAAGTCCGGGCTGCACGGCGATGCGAGGCCGTGGTTCATCCCGCCGAGCGTCACGACGGTCGTGGCCTTCGCGGTCCCCGCCAGGTTCTTGAGAAAATGGCGCGAGCTCAAGCTCCCCATGCTGTGCGCCACGATCTGGATCGCCGGCGCGCCGGTTTCCACGAGGATCGCGTCGATTCGCGAGTCGATCTGCGCCGCGTTGTCGACGTTGCACCCCCACGAGGGGTCCGCGAAATCAATGGCGGAGAGTCGGTCCGCGGCCCAGCCACCCGCGATCATCCGCTGCTGGAGTGCGGCGAAATCCGCGCTCGAGCCGTTGATCCCGTGGACGAGGAGAACCGGCGGTCGCGGCGTCGGCGCCTCCGGAAGCGGCCCCGCGACACCGGGAACGCGCGGTGCGAGCTCCGCGTCGAGAGCGGGTTCGGCGCCACAGGCGGGGAGCATCGCGACGACACACAGACCGAACCCCAGGATTTTCGACGCGCGCATCCGCGCAGGCTACACGACGCCGGTTCGGCGTGACATTTCGGTCACCGGGCGGGAGCGAGCGGATCCGATCGGTCACGCAGACGACGGAAACAGGAGCCTTTCTGCGCCGTCCACCCGGCACGACCTCGGCATGTCCAGGAAGCTCCCGTGAACAAGCAAGAGCCCGTCACGCCAAAGCGGCTGTGGATCGTCATCGTCGAGGACGATGACGACTCGCGCATCGCGTTGTCCGAACTGCTGACGCAGTTCGGCCACCATGTGTCTTCCGCCTCCGACGGCGTGCGCGGACGCGCGTTGATCCTCACGATGCGTCCCGACGTGGCGCTCGTGGACCTCGGGCTTCCTGGCTTGAGCGGGTACGAGCTCGCTACACACGTGCGGCAGGTTCCGGAGACCTCGCGGACACGCCTCATCGCGCTCACCGGATGGGGGCCCGAGACACGGGAGCAGGCGCTGGCGGCGGGCTTCGACGCCCAGTTGACGAAGCCCCTCGAGCTGGACGAGCTCGAGTCCTTGCTCACCGCTCGATAAGGCTGATCACGTGCCTCCTGCTACGATTCGCGCGTGGCAGACGACGGATCGAAGTCGCAAGTGGCACTCGAGCGGTGGCTCGTCGCGCTCGAGAAGCGCCATTACGCCGAGCTCACCTTCCAGGAAGTGCGCAAGGGACTGCAGGCGGTCAGCGCGATCTACGTGCAGAAGCGCGATCGCCTCGCCGACGGC
>Ga0163152_10001850_pt1 | contig 32235 bp, 29 predicted proteins | sample OliLakLV19MP8IB2_FD_148635 | JGI IMG/M metagenome (GOLD analysis project Ga0163152, IMG submission 148635) | Freshwater microbial mat bacterial communities from Lake Vanda, McMurdo Dry Valleys, Antarctica - Oligotrophic Lake LV.19.MP8.IB-2 | ecosystem: Environmental > Aquatic > Freshwater >...
GGGTAAGGGCGCGCCGCGCGGCATCGCGCACGCTGCGGTCGCTCGTCTCGCTGAGGGAGAGCTTTTCGAGCGCAGGTCGCGCTTCGACGTCGCGGGCCGCGGTGAGAAAATCGATCATGGAAACCTGCACGAGCGGATTTTGCTCGCGGGCGAGAGAGGCGAGAATTCCGGCGCGGACCACTTCATGATCAGCGTGGGGAAAGAGGGCGTCGACCGCGCGCAGCCGCACATTGGCGTTCGGATCCAAAGCCAGCGCGCTGATCAACTCGTTGATATCGGCGTTGTCAGGGTGTTCCGAGGCGGACGACGCCGAGGTCAGAACCCGTCGCAGCCGGTCATTCGTCGGGCGCTGCTGTTGCTGCAGGAGCGAGTACCCCACGAGCTGGCCCATCGTATCCAGTTTCTTTTCGAGCTCCGCGATCTTCCGGTGGGCCGCAGGGTCGGCGACGGAAGCCACGGGAGTAGTTGTCGAAACCGGGGGAGCGTAGCGCGTGCCGACCACAAAGCCCGCGGCCACCAACGTGGCGCCGGCGAGCGGCAGAAGCACCCAGCGAAAAACGCGGGTCCGCCGGACGCGGGAGTCGTGGGCCGCGGCGTGGCCAGCGCTGGCGGCGGAGTGTTTTTCTTCCTCAAGCAACGCATCGAACGCTCTGCGCAGGCGCGCGGAGGGCGTCCGCGTGGGCAGATGGTCGAGGGCGGTTAGCGTCTGCGTCAGGGCGGCGAACTCGCGCTGACACTCGGGGCAGCCCGCGAGGTGAGCCCGGGCTTCGGGGTGTTCGTTCGCACCCGTGCGCGGGTCGAGCAATTCCGGCAGGGTGGTGCGGGCGGTTGGGCAGTTCATGGTGAACAGAGCTGAAGGTGGTGGGCCGGGTGGAGGGGCAGCGGCAGGTCGCGGTTGGGTGCTGGTTATTCGGTTCCCGCGACTTCGAAAAATACCTCGCGCAAGGTGCGCAGGGCGCGGTGGGCGCGGACTTTCGCGGCACCCACGGAGCATTCGAGAATGCCCGAGATTTCCGCGAAGGAGAGTTCTTGAAAACGCGACAGGAGCAGGACTTCGCGATCGTCGTGGTCGAGCCGGGCCAGGGCGGCGTGCAGCGCCGCGTGGTCGTCGCTGACGCTCGCGCGGACTCCGGCATGAGGAGCGTCATCGACGTACTCGTTAAGAGCCACCGGGTCGATGGAATGAGGAGCGGCTTTGGTACGACGGAAGTGGTCGGCCGAGCAACGGCGGGCGAGATGATACATCCACGCGGAGAAGGAACCTTCGTTGCGGTACGTGTGCCGGTACTTCAGCATACGTTGAAACACGGTCTGCGTGATGTCTTCCGCGGCCGTGCGATTACCGGTTAGCTTCAGCAGGAATCCATAGAGCGGCCCATGGTGACGCTCGAACAACTCGCCCAACGCGTCCAACTCGCCGTCACGTACGGCCAGCATCAAACCGTGGTCGGAGCGGTCAGAGGGAGGAGTTTCCACGACGGCGGCGCTCGAAGCGTTAATCAAACCTCGTGGCGCGGGCGACCTGGCGTGGGTGGGAGGGGACCATGATTCAGTCGCCGCGGATGCGAGGCGGGATTGAACCGCAGAAGGGGTGGGGGAGGCAATCACGGGAGCAGCGGAGCATGGTTGATGTTGCCCAGAGAAACCGCGGCGTAGCGTTTCGGTTACAGACTATTTTCGAACGCGGGTTATCGTAATTGCGGACTTTTCCGAGGGTAGGGCCTGACCTCCGGGCGGGCCGATGGGCGCACCCGAGACTCGGAAAAACCATCGCGGATAGCGCGGATAAAGCGGATGCCGGAGGTAGTCGTGAGTTCAATTCCAAGTGGGGCTTTTGATTGGATGAGTTATCTTCGTAGTCAGCGTCATTCGCGGGCAAAGGTTTTTGGGTTGTTCGGTGAGACGGCTTCAGGCCGAACCAGCGCGTTGGGGACAGCACATCGTGCCTGAATTCATTTCCGGCTCCGGGCTCATTCCTTCCCCTATCGGCCCCAGTTGATTTGCGGGTAGGAAGGTAGTACGCCGGATTTGGTTCCCTGGGAGCGCGGCCGCCCCCGGACGCAGTTTGAGGGGAAAGCAACATCCTTTCCGGTTCGGGATCGATCCCGGACGACGGAGACAGGATGAACAAGATTACAGGATGGATTTCACGGAGCGCGCACCGACTGGCTCAGCCAATCCACTCCTCGCGCACGCGCTCGCCCATCCTGTCCATCGTGTCATCCTGTCCAGTTCGAGACCGATCCCGGGAAGTCGGTGACAGGATGAACAGGATTTACAGGATGGATTCCGGCATTAGCTCGCCGGTTGTTCGGCGTACGCTTCCATGCCGGCGCACGAGCAGACCAGGTTGCGATCGCCGTAAACGTTGTCCACGCGGCCAACGCTCGGCCAGAACTTGCTCGCGCGGGTGAAGCGATCGGGGAAGGCGGCGGCTTCGCGCGAGTAGGGGTGAGCCCATTCGTCGCCGCAAACCACGTGCGCGGTGTGGGGAGCGTGTTTCAACGGGTTGTTCGTCTTATCGGACTCGCCGTTCGCCACGGCCTGCATTTCACCGTGGATGGAAATCATGACATCACAGAAGCGATCCAGCTCGGCCTTCGACTCGCTCTCGGTCGGCTCGATCATGAGCGTGCCGGGAACCGGGAATGACATCGTGGGGGCGTGGTAGCCATAATCGATGAGCCGTTTGGCCGCGTCTTCCACTTCGAGGCCGTGTTTCTTCCACTGACGGAAATCGACGATACACTCGTGTGCGATCAGTCCGGCGTTGCCCCGGTAGAGCACGGGGAAAAATTGCTCCAGGCGTTTCGCCACGTAATTGGCATTGAGGATCGCAATTTGGGTGGCGCGGGTGAGTCCGTCTCCGCCCATCATCCGGATGTACATCCAGGAGATGACGAGGATCGAAGGTGAGCCGTAGGGGGCGGCGGAGATGGCGCCGATGGGTTGGGACGGACGTTGCGGGCTCGCGGCGGAAAGCTGCGCCCCACCGATCGGATGGCCGGGAAGGAACGGCGCGAGGTGCGCGGCAACGCCGATCGGGCCCATGCCGGGGCCGCCCCCGCCGTGCGGAATGCAGAACGTTTTGTGGAGATTAAGATGGCACACATCCGCGCCGATGTGACCGGGCGAGGTCAGGCCGACCTGCGCATTCATGTTGGCGCCGTCCATGTAAACCTGGCCACCGTGCTGGTGCGTGATCGCGCAGATTTCCTGGATGCTCGCTTCAAAAACGCCATGGGTTGATGGATACGTGACCATCAGCGCCGCGAGATCGTGCGCGTGCGCCTGCGCCTTGGTGCGCAGGTCGCCGACGTCGATGTTGCCATTCGCATCGCAGGCGACCGGAACCACTTTGAATCCACACATCGCCGCGCTCGCCGGATTCGTGCCGTGGGCGCTGGTCGGAATCAGGCATATCTGCCGGTGGGCGTCCCCGCGGGATTCGTGATACGCGCGAATGACGAGGAGTCCGGCGTACTCACCTTGGGAGCCGGCGTTAGGCTGCAGCGACATCGCGGCAAAGCCGGTGATCTCGGACAACCACGTCTCAAGGTCACGGAAAACACGTTGATAGCCGCGGGTCTGCTCGCTCGGGGCAAACGGATGCAGCTTGCTGAATTCCGGCCACGAGACGGGAAACATCTCGCTGGTGGCATTCAGTTTCATCGTGCACGAGCCGAGCGGAATCATGGAGTGCACCAGCGAGAGATCCTTCGTCTCGAGCCGCTTGATGTAACGCAGCATCTCGTGCTCCGTGTGGTAGGCGCTGAACGTGGGGTATTCGAGGAACGTCGAACGGCGCGTAAAGGCAGCCGGGAACTCCGCCAGGTTTGGGCTCAGGGTCGACACCTGGGCGGCAAAGCTGCTCGAGATGGACTCACTGAAGAACGTCAGCAGCGTTTCAACTTCCTCGAGCGTCGTCGCCTCGTCGAGCGAGAGGCCAACGGTGTAGTCGTCAACTCGACGGAGGTTGATCTTCTTCGCCTCGGCGGCGGCGTGTACGCGAGCTGCGGATACGCGGCCCACGGTGAGAGTGTCGAACACCGGCTCGACATTGACGGTCGCGCCGGCTTGGCGGAGGCCGGCGGCGAGTACTTCCGTCAGCAGCTTGACCCGCCGCGCGATGCGTTTCAGGCCCGAGGGGCCATGATAAACGGCGTACATCGAAGCCATGACGGCGAGCAACACCTGCGCTGTGCAAATGTTCGACGTGGCTTTGTCGCGGCGGATATGTTGCTCGCGCGTGCCGAGGGCGAGGCGCATGGCGGGATTGCCCTGCGCGTCTTTCGAAACACCGACGAGGCGGCCGGGCATCTGCCGTTTGAAGGTATCCTTGGTGGCGAGGAAACCGGCGTGCGGCCCGCCAAATCCCAAGGGCACGCCGAACCGCTGGGAGGAACCCACGGCAACATCGGCGCCGAATTCGCCGGGCGGGCGGAGGAGCGTCAACGCTAGTAGATCCGTCGCCACGATCGCGAATGCCCCGGCGGCATGGGCCGCAGCGAAAAATGCCTGGAAATCGTGGATCGAGCCGGTCGTGTCCGGGTACTGCACCAGGACCCCGAAGCAGTCACCAGTAACCTGATACGTGCGGTGGTCGCCGGTCACGACCTTGATGCCGAGCGGCGTCGCGCGCGTCATGACGATGTCGATCGTCTGAGGGTGGCACTTGTCGGACACGAAGAAAACGCGGTGCGCAGCGGCGTCGCCCTCTTTGAGGCGGTGGCACATCATCATGGCCTCAGCCGCGGCGGTGCCTTCGTCGAGCATGGACGCGTTGGCGATCTCGAGGGCGGTCAGCTCGGTGACCAGCGTCTGAAAGTTAAGGAGCGCTTCAAGTCGCCCCTGCGAAATCTCAGCTTGGTAAGGCGTGTAGGCGGTGTACCAAGCCGGATTTTCCAGAATGTTTCGCTGGATGACCGGAGGCGTGAGGGTGTCGTAATACCCGGTGCCGATGAAGCTGCGAAACACCCGGTTATCGCTCGCGATACTGCGCAACTCAGCTAACGCCGCGCTTTCACCCAAGGCGCCCGGGAGGTTGAGCGGGCGGGGGAGTCGGATCGAGGGAGGCACGGCAGCAGCCACCAGCGCGTCGACGGAGGGATAGCCCAGCAGGCCGTGCATGGCAGCCGTGTCGGCATTGGCGTCACCGAAATGACGGCGAGAGAACGTGTCGGTGGGGGCGAGCAGGTCCCGGAGCGAAGACATAAAGACGGACGCTAGAGGGTGGACGCAACCGCGCAACCGCGATTTGCCTTAACAGTTTGGAGTGGTGCGGCTATAAGTTTGGCGAGGACTGGCGGCCAGGGTTGCTGAAGGAGGGCGAGGAGCCGGGAATGGGAGCGAGGCCCACGACGGGTTGCGCTTGCTCTCAAGGCGGGCCATAGGAACCGGATGGCGGATGTCTTACCTTATGCAACCCGGGCGGCCCGGGCGGCCTATGTGGATCGCCGATTGGCGGAGTTGTACCCTTCGCCCGCGATCCCGCTCGATCACACCAACGCCTTCACGTTGATGGTGGCGGTGCTGCTATCGGCGCAGTGTACGGACAAGCGGGTTAATCAGATCACGCCGCGGCTCTTCGCGTTGGCGGATACGCCCGAGAAGATGGCCAAGCTTAGTGTCGCCCAGATCGATGCGATGGTGCGACCGTGCGGGTTGGCGCCACGGAAGGCGGAGGCGATCCACGGATTATCAGAAATTTTGGTCGCGACGCATGGTGGCAGGGTGCCGCAGACGTTCGAGGAACTGGAGGAGCTGCCAGGGATCGGGCACAAGTCCGCCAGCGTGGTGATGACGCAGGCGTTCGGGGTGCCGTCGTTTCCGGTGGATACGCACATTCACCGGTTGGCGCAGCGTTGGAAGCTGACCTCAGGGCGAAGTGTGACGCAGACCGAGCGGGATCTGAAGAAACTGTTCCCGCGTGAGCATTGGAATCCGCTTCACCTCCGGATCATCTACTACGGTCGGGAGCACTGTTCGGCTTGGGGCTGTGACGGGACGGGGTGTGAGATCTGCCGCGAACTGTTCCCCGGTCGGAAGCGCGCGGTGAAAACCCTGAAGGCGTAAACGAGAGCGGATCCCGTGTCGTGATGGTGCCCTTATCGCCCATTGCGCTGGTTAAAACCAAGGGTTTGGCGGCAAAGTTGAAATCGGGATTGATTCGAGACGGAGCGCGCTCCACGTTCTCGCCCTCACGTCGGACGCTTAGCTCAGTTGGTTAGAGCACGTGCTTCACACGCACGGGGTCACAGGTTCGAGTCCTGTAGCGTCCACCATCCGGATGGGGCAAGTGCCTACCTTTGGCCGGTTGCGCGCACTTTACGGGCGGTTTCCTGTCGGCGCTAGCATGCCCATCATTACCCCGGGGTTGTTATCGCGATTACCACCGCCCGTGCTTCCGAAGGAGATCGCCACGGTACCGCACGGTGAGGACTGGATTTACGAGTTCCTTTGGGGCGGCGAGCGGGTGCGGGCAATCAAAGGCGATGTCGGAGTCTGGTTGATGACGCGGGACGGTCGTAATCTTAGTAACCGCTTCCCGGCCGTGGCTGCGGCCGTCGCCAAGCTGCGTCCAGCGAGCGCGGTGATCGATGGCGAAATTCTGTTGTTGGACCGATGTTCGCCGCTGGCGCTGCGGTTTTTGAGCGAGTTGTGCGACGATCAGAGTGACGTGAAGGTCGTATTGATTGCCTACGACGTCTTGGAACGTTCGGGGGAGGATTTGCGCCATTTTCCGCTCTTGGGTCGTCGCCTGCTGCTCGCTTCCCTGGTGCAGGGCACTCCCATCGTGTTGTCGCCCTTCTATAAGGGAGACTCGCGCGCAGCGTTGCGCGAGGCCGCGAAATTGGGCGTCGCCGGCGTGGTGGCGAAACGCGCCGGTTCGACATACCAGCCCAGTGCATTGCTGCATCGTTGGGTAAAGGTAACACTTCCTGTGGCGAAGCGCGCCGATGCGGGGATAAATTCTTTGTCAGAAGCTTCGACGCCGACGCGCCCCCGCACCACCCGCTGACTCTCCTATTTTGTTGTTTCTTGGCACCCAGTGAGCTCCCCGGGGTCCGTCACCTGCCTATCATGTCGATTGAGAAAGAGAGTTCAGGAATTCCCGAGGTGAATGTGAGCAAGCGCACGACCAAGGTAAACCTGGGCGTTATTATTGCCGTCGTGTTATTTTTAGGGGTGATGGCGGGCTTCGTGATCTGGCTTTCGAATAACAACTAGAGAGCGCCGCGGGGCGGATTTGTTTGGCCGCTTAGAGTCGGCCGAGGAACCGGTAAACAGCAAAGTAAGAGTTGTCCTCAAATTCCGGAGATTGTCCGGGACACACCCTCGGGATTAGCCGTAGGGAGATACTCTGAGGCGGCCTGATTTCCACCCGCGACAGCGGGAGTTACACTGGGGAGTTCACTTTTGGAAACTTCAGTCCTCCAGCGTAAATGAAACTTCTTCTGATTGGCGACGAACGAAAGAACCGGCGTATGTTTTCGTGGGGTTTCGCGAGCGACCCGTATCGGGTGCGGATGGCTCATTCCCGACCGATGGTCGATGCAGCCATTACGGCGGAATCGTTTCAGGCGGCGTGCATCGATCTTAAGATGCAGGACGATAATCCGGCTGCCATTCTGGAGATTCTGCGCCGTCGTGTCGCCGAGTTGCCGGTGGTCGCACTGGTTGGACCTGATGATCTCGATGGCATGGCAGCGGTGAAACGTCTCGGCGTTTCCGCCCACCTCGTTACGCCTTTCTCGATCGAGAGCCTGCAGGAAACTCTGAAGGCGCATGCGTTGCCGGAGAGTCCCAGCGTGTTACTGCCGGAGCGCAGCGTCGCGGAGACGGTGGACGCTGGCGAAGTCCCCGCGGCGCCAACGAAGGTTTCAACGGAAGATGACGCTTCCCGTCGGATGCTTGAGCTGGCGATGCGGGCGGCAAATTCGCAGGCCGCGATTCTCATTTTGGGCGAGACCGGCACCGGCAAGACGCAGCTGGCGCAGATGATTCACCAGCACAGCGCGCTGCGGAACAAGTCATTGGTCACGGTTAATTGCCCGTGTCTCAGTCACGAGCTGCTTGAGAGCGATCTCTTTGGGCACGTCCGCGGGGCGTTCACCGGTGCGGTGCAGGATACCTGGGGAAAGGTCGCCGCCGCTGAAGGTGGTACGCTGTTCTTGGACGAAATTGGCGATTTGCCGATGGCACTGCAGCCAAAGTTGCTGCGGTTGTTGCAGGACAAACAGTATGAACGCGTGGGCGAGACAAACCCGCGGCGGGCTCACGTGCGGATCGTGGCGGCGACCAATCGCAATTTGAAACGCGAAGTCGCGGCCGGTCGTTTTCGCGAGGATCTCTATTACCGTCTCAACGTCATTTCCGTCGAAGTGCCAGCCTTACGCAGCCGGCCGGCGCAGATCTTGGGTGCGGCTCAGAGTTTTCTCGACGGCATTTGTCGGCAGCTCGGCAAACCCATTCCCGAGCTGACTGAGGCAGCGCGACGCGGGCTGACGGCTCATTCGTGGCCCGGCAATCTTCGGGAATTGCGCAACGTGATCGAGCGCGCGGCGATTCTTTCGTCGGCAACCGAGCTCGGGCCCGACGACTTCCCCGGCGTCCTGGCCGCTGGATCAGCGCCGCAACCCCAAGTTGGTGCGCCCGTCAGCCTGCATGCCTTGGAAACGGCCCATATTCAAATGGTCGTCGCCAGTAGCTCATCGTTGGAGGAAGCAGCGCGGATCCTTGAGATCGACAAATCCACGCTCTATCGGAAACGAAAGCAGATGGGGACCAGCGGGACGACCGGGCGGGAGACTGCGGTTCGGATCGCTTAGCCCGGGCGTTGAGCGCGGCGGGCGGCGGATCACCGCGTTATACCTGCGACTGAGGTGATTTTGGCGCGGCAGCCCTACCCTCGGGAAAGCCCAAATCTCATGGGCGATTGGTATTACATGCTACCTTCGTTACGTGCCCATTGGATGGCGTGTCGCACGAGCTCAGCGCCGGAATCGAGGTTCAATTTCAACTTCAAGTGTTCGCGGTACGAATCGATCGTCTTCGAACTGAGGTTCAGCTTCTGTGCGATCTGCCGCGTGCTGTAGCCATTCCCGATCAGCTGGAAGACTTCCATTTCGCGGTCACTGAGCGTATCGATCGAGAATACCATGTTGTCACCTTTCCTGTTCACGAAGCGGTGAAGCATCTTCTCCTTCATCTTGTCGCTGAGATAAATCTCCCCTTGGAGGAGCCGTTGGATCGCCTGGATGATCTTTTCGCCGGCCTCCTGCTTCATCAGGTAACCCATCGCTCCGGCTCGCAACGCCCGCTCGGCGTACAGGCCTTCGTCATGCATCGAAACAATCAATACGGGCAAATTGGGCGCCTGTACCTTGATGTTCTTGGTGAGCTCGATGCCGTTCGTCGTCTTAAGAGCGATGTCGACGATGGCGAGATCAGGTTGGAGTTTCCCGACCAGCTCGATGGCGTAGGGGGCGTTGTCGGCCTCGCCACACACTTCCAGATTCGGCTGCTGGTTGACCAGGGCCTTCATGCCTTGGCGCGTGATGGGATGATCGTCGACCAGCAAAACTTTGAGCTTGGCTGGCGCTTGAGTGGTTGCGGGCTCGAGGACCGCACTTGAGGTATTACCGGTCCCGTTCGAGGTGAGAGAGACCGGTTTTTTCTTCGCGATGGCTTTCATGGTTTCACAGAGGAGATTTCACAAAGGGTACATGAAGCGGCACTCCACTTTGGTGCCCGCATCAGGTTGAGAGGTCACCGTGAGGGTCCCGCCGATCAATGCTGCCCGGTATGGCATGAGGCTCATACCTGAACTCACGCCATGCTCGTTAGCTGGGTCGAAACCGCAACCATCATCTTCGATGGAAAGGAGCTTACTATCCTTCGAAAAATCAGCGACGACCGTGATGCGTTTGGCCCCCGAATGCTTCACGGCATTATTGATCGCTTCCTGCGTGATGCGGTAGAGGTGAATTGCCGCCGTCGTCTCCACCTCGACGGTGCCGTGAGGTTCGAAATGGCATTCGAGACCATGCAGCCGCTGCACTTGGAAGGTAAGATCCTCGAGGGCGGATTCGAGTCCGCTGGTTTCCAGTTGCACCGGGCAGAGTCCGCGAGCCAGCGCTCGCGTCTGCGCAATGGCTTCCTGCACCAACGTTGAGATGGTCGCAGCGTCCTCCGCTTCGCTGCGCTTTTGCGCCTGCAGCTTGTCCCGCAGCGCAGCGCTGAGACAGGAGATCCCGGTCAGATACTGCCCCAAGCCGTCGTGGAGATCGCTGCCGATCCGGTCTTTCTCCGCATCGCTGACGCGCAGCAGTTCCCGTTCGATCAGCTTCCGTTGAGTAATGTCGGAGCCGAAGAAGAGTGCGCCCTTGCCGGTTTCGTGGTCGAAGAAGATGAAGACATCGGCGAACCATTCCACGCCCCCGTGACGCGCGGTCAGCACGGATGTCGCCGCGCCCCCGCGTAATGCTTCCGCCACCACGGGTTTCAACTGGGGATAAAGCGAAGCGAGGTTCTTCCCCACCATCGAGGCGGGCGACATGCCGTACTTGGTGAGCTTTTCGCCCTCCGCTTCGACAATCACGCCGCGCGGGTTGAGCCGGCCGACGATCATCGGCAGGTTGGTGAGGAGCCCGTTGAGAAGCTGGCTCTTTTGTTTGATGAGCAATTCGGCTTCCACCCGTGCGGTCACATCAATTGAAAAGCCCATTGCGCCCGAGCCGCGCGTACGGTCGAAACGGTAGTAGTTGTCGAAATGATACGTTTTGTCCGCGTGCCTGATTTCAGCGAGGAAGTTGACGGATTCTCCGCCGAGCGCCTTGCGAATCGGTTCGTTTGCATTCGGGAACATCGACGCGACGTTTCGGCCCGAGAGCTCGTTGTCGCGCAGCCCGAGCGCGGACAGTGCCTGCCCGCGCGATTCGCGGATCACGCCGTGCTCGTCAATGCGGGCGACGGCTACGGGCAGCGTGGCGAGGACGCCGTTGAGGAACTCGGAGGTCTTGCGCAGCGCCTCCTCCGTTTCGATGCGCGTCGTAATATCAAGGGCGGCGATGCCCTGGAGATTACGGCCGCTGCGCTCGACCATCGGAAACTCCGAAATCAGCCAGTGACGCGAGCCGTGCGTGTACTGCGTGGGACCGCCTCCGTTGTTGTTGTGACGGGCGGTGATGACGGACTCGACCGAGAAGTGTTTCCGAAAAAGCTCGTTCTGAAAAAGGACGGATCCGCTTTCGTCGTAGATACAAACGGCGCAGGGCACGCTGCGCATGAACAGTTGCAGCTGGGCCTGGCTCTCGCGCAAAGCAGAGAGCATTTGGGCGTGACTGATGGAGTACCGGATCGCCCGCTCCAGGCGCGTTGTATCCAACGAGCCCTTACAAAGGTAATCCGCCGCTCCGGCGTCCAGCGCCGCCAGATCCACGTCGGGGTTTTCGGAACCCGTCAGGAGGATGATCGGGACCTCGCATTGCTGTTGTTGCAACGTGCGGAGAATCTCGAGCCCCGTGGTGCCGCCCAATTTGTAGTCAAACAGCGCCACGTCGATCCCGCCGCGCTGCAGAGCCGCGACAGCCGTCAACTCGGTCGGGGCCCATTCCAGCGCGTAGGTAAACGCGATGCTCTTCCCCAGCAGAATCTTTACGAATGTAAAATCGTCCTCGTTATCATCGAGCACGAGCACGCGCAGAGCTTTTGTGCCTACCCGGCGATTTCTGGGCAGGTGAGCGAGATGGTCGCGAGGCAGGGTGCCGACCGGCGGGATGTCATCCGTGATTTTCATGAGGCTCCAAGGGTTGCTTGACCGGTGGCGGATCAGACTAGCCCGCACCAACAGTCGGGGTCAATTAGGGCGGCCTGTAGAAATTGTCCAACATCCGGAGAGCTTGGCGGATTAGTCTCTCGCTTGATTCGTAAACGGAACAGTCGCGCCGTCAGGCAATCGATTCGGAGTCGGGGAGCAAAAACGTGATTTTGGTACCGCAAAAGATTAAAGGCGCGCAGCGCGATCAGAAGTGAAGTCGCTCCGGAAAAGCCGCTGGAAACGCGAGACCCGGAGACGCCGTCCCACTTAAAAGGGTATCACGCTAATAACCTCAGGGACAATCAGGTGCGGCCCTTCAAGCGGCATAGGAAATGTCCCTACCATTCGCACTCCCGAATGGCGGAGACCGAAGCAGATTGCCGGTGTCTAGGAGGGAGAAATGAGGACGAACCATCTCAAACGAGTTGCTGCCGAGTGGAGGCGCGGAGCGCTGCTCCTTGCCATGACGCTGAGTGTCAGTGCAGGATGGGCGCAAGCCGACAGCCAGCGGCGTGAGCCCGAAAATCAAAACGCCGCGAATGCTGCGGTGGCGCCAGCCCCGGACAACTTGCGGCCCGCCGACCGTGCTTTTATTGAGCAAGCCCGTACGCTGCTCGGCGAACAGCGGCGCATCGGTGAGCTCGGAGTGGGGAATGCCTCCAGCAGCGAAGTTCGAGCTCACGCCCAGCAGATTGCAGCGGATAGTCGCCGGCTGTCGGAGGCAATCGAGGGACTGGTGCGCAAAAAAGGTATCGCGGTTAACGCTTCCTCAAAAACGGTATCGGAAGCCTATCAGGCCATCGCGGGAAAAACCGGCTCGGATTTCGATCGGACGTTCGTGCTACGATTGATGGAGCTTCACGAGGTAACGAGCGCCTTGTTTGAATCGACCACCGCGGAATCCAAGGACACCGACCTCCGCGAGTTTGCTTCGGCCCAGCTCCCCATGTTGCGAGGCCATCGGAATCGGATCATTCGCTTGCGGGCGATGTTCGAGTGAGCCTTCGCTCGCCACAACTCGGCAGCCAGCGCAGGGCATAACAAGCGGCGCGGGGGGCCGCCGCGGTCCCACGGCTGTCCGCGTTTCAGCGGTCCGATCAGTTGAGGCTACCCGCGCGAATTGAATTAGGAGGAGCTTGCACGTAATCGATCAACCCTGCTCGGTCGCTGACGAGTTTCGTTTCGCCAAATCCAAAGTTGGAGTTCCGCTTCCCGCCAGTGGAGGTCTGACCTTTCCGGTGGATCGCCCTCGGCGGCGGAAATAATTCGCGCGTACGTTTCAATCTCGTGGCGGGAGGGACGGAAAGTTGGTGACAACCAACTGAATTCGGGCGGCAGCGGAGCGGAGCAGGCCATGGCACTGGGGAGTTACAGGGGCAATAAGACGGGCAAGGGCAGCAAGGACGAGAAGCGCACGGGGAATTCGACCGTTAGCACTAAAGCAGGAATCGCGTCGGGCCGCGATCCGGCCAACTCCGTCGATTTAACGAAGGGATTTTCTGAAGACGGGTAAATTGAAAGCCTTCCTCGCTGTTTTCAGTAGGTAAAGAGCTGGAGTGCCCAGTAACGAAAGACTTCAAGGATGTGCGAGACGGAGCGGCTTGTCCCAAAGCCGCTGGGTTGAGGATTTCGCCGGTGAGGCATCGCGAGGCGTCGAATCCATCCGGTAAATCGAGTTTATCCTTTTTCCGTCTTCAGCGATCGATCTCAATTATGACAGGATGACAGGATGAACGTCGTCTCGGACCCAAGCGGGCGAACCACTGATCACTGACGGAACGGGGCGTGGCTTCCATTTCGGATCCCGGAGGCGGCCGCGGTCCCAGGTTGCCGGAGGTGGGGTTTAAGGTAGAGCGGGTTGTCCCTAACGCGCTGGTTTGAAGCCATTGCCATCTGGGCGTGGCGAGCCGCGTCAGCGGATTGGGGCCAATCCGCTCCACCGAACCACTGGAGACAGCGAGGTACCATTAAAACGTTTGCCCCATGCCTTTCTCGGAGCTTCACCGGGGTCCACGTTGAGGCAAAGCAGGCAGGTGGGCCCAAAACCAGGCAGCCGCGAACGGGTCTATGTGCACATGGGAAAATCAACTGGACCGAAAATCGAAGTGCGAGGTAAGGGTGTGAGCGGGTTTTCACCCGAGGATCTTGAACGGCGTGCCTCGGAACTCGCGTTGATCGCCAATCGGACGACCGTGAACGACTCTGATCGCGATCAGGCGCGCGCGGAACTGCAGGATCTCGAACTTCCGGACGCCATCAACGAGGACGCCGAAAGTATGCAATCCATGTCGCGGGACCCGAGCGATCCCATGGTCGATCGAGGGCACCAGGTGGAGGACCACGGTAACGAAGACCCAAAAACCGTCCTCGAAAAGATGGCGCTGGAGGGAGTCGAAGAGGCACAACACGATCAGATGCTTGAAGCGAGAAATACGATCGATCAACCGCTCCGCTCCCCGCGCAGGGAGCGTTGATCGACCCTGAGTGACCACTCCGTGGAGCGCCTCTTTCGAGGCGCAATTTGGTTCCGGCGCCCGAGTGCGATCGTCGGGTTGAAGGGAGTTTTCCCGAGACGTGGCACTTTTAGCCGCTCGGCTGGACCAATGAGGTCCAGACACTTCCGGCATGTTCTTCAACTCCTGGCCCATTCGGTTCCTTATCACGCGGGCGTCACGTGCGTACGGCTTCCTGGATCCCGTTAACCTGGTCGCGAAAATTCGCGGCTTTGCGGAGCCGTCGGAGTTTGCCGAGCCTTTGGAGCTGCTGCGGGCGGGAATGTTGTTTCATGCCCGCGGCTTGGTTAACACCAAAGCGATCCAGAACAACTTGGACTGGGTCTGGCCCTATTGGGTGGAGCGACAGTTCAATCCCGGCGACGAGTCGTTTATCCCCCGCGCGTTTTCGTTCAGCCATATCAATCTGACCCACCGTAACTGGACCGCGGTTGGCCTGCCGGACGTACCCTTCTATCCGATCGTAGATCCGCGCGGGCTGGTGACACCGATATTCGACGGCTGGTCCTTGGATTTCTGGCTGGTGACGGCGGAAGGCGTTCCGCTCCTGCCCTCGAAGCTGAACGACACGGAGTTCTCGCAGACGCTGACGATGGATTCGGATCTGCACGTGAAATCCCGTGCGACGTGGGCGCAAGGTACCCTGGAAACGGATACGACACTATCGTTGTTTAACCACGAGCCCGGTTGCGGAGTGCGGGCGCGCGCGGTGAATCTGAGAGCGGGCTATCTCGCCGTTTCCCTGCGACCGTATAATCCGGAAGGGATCAGCTTCATCGAGAAAGTAGCCGTAACGGACGACGGCTGCGGTTGGAGGATTAATAATCGCGATTCAGTGCTGTTTGACCGGAAGCCGAATCGGATGCTGCTCTCGATCTACAAACACGGTGACGTTTCGCAGCAACTGGCCAAGTCGAAGGTTACCGACGAGCTTCAGGTAAGTTGTCCGATTGGGATGGTGACGGCTGTGGCCCTGTTTGACGTCCGGGAGCTGGGCGATCTTCCGCTCGAATTGCGTGCTCCCATTCACGATGAACTGACGCCGAAGAAGCGTATTTCCTTGGGGGAGATTTCCACCTGGCCAGCGGCGCTGGCGCCGATGGCCAAGCTGCAGGTGGACGACCAGCGACTCCAGCGCCTGTTCGAACTCGCCACGATCAATCTCGTGATGCACGCGCCCGATGAGATCTACCCGGGGCCGTATACCTACAAACGTTTTTGGTTTCGTGATGCCGCGTTTATGCTGCACGCGTTGCTGACGCTGGGTGGGGCCGATCGCACGCTGCGGGTGCTGCGGCACTTCGCCCCGCGGCAGCGGCGGGACGGTTACTTCCTTTCGCAGGAGGGCGAGTGGGATTCCAACGGCGAGGCGATCTGGACGATGCACCGCTACGTGCTGCTGACCGGAAATGCGCTGCCTGAACCGTGGCTGGACAGTGTAGCGAAAGGTGCGCGTTGGATTATGCGCAAACGCCTGCCGCGCGGCACCGGACTGCCCGAGGCGGGTTTGTTGCCCGCGGGATTCAGCGCGGAGCACTTGGGGCCGAATGACTTTTATTATTGGGACGATTTCTGGGGCGTCGCGGGTTTGAGGGCTGCGGCTCAGCTCCTGCGCGTTCGAAATTCGAAGTTGGCCGCCGAGTGCGATGAGGTCGCGACCGAGTTCCTCGCGACGATCGAGGCGTCGTTTCCTCATGGGCCGCATCGGCGTTTCCCGGGCGCGATTCCAGCTTCGCCGAAGCGACGCATGGATTCGGGCGCGGTCGGCTCACTGGTCGCAGATTATCCTTTGCAGCTTTTCCCTCCGGGCGATGAACGCATCATGCGCACGGCGGATTACCTGCGAGATCACAGCAGCTATGCTGGCGGGTTTTTTCAGAACATGATTCATTCGGGCATCAACGCCTACCTCACTTTGCATCTGGCACAGGTTAGATTGCGCGCCGGGGATCCGGAGAAGGCGTGGACGTTGATGGATACGGTCGATCGTCTGGCGTCGAATACCGGCCAGTGGCCCGAGGCGATTCATCCTCGAACGTTGGGCGGTTGCATGGGCGACGGGCAGCACATGTGGGCTGCTTGCGAATGGGCGCTGATGATTCGAAACTGTTTCGTGCGTGAAGAAGCAGAACAACCTGCCTCGGCCCACGCGGGTCGTTTGGTTCTCGCTTCCGGCGTTCGGCCTGGCTGGTGGGAAAGCGGGCAGGCCTCGTTGGGCCCCACGCTGACGCCTTTTGGGCCGATCACGATTCGGATCGAGGGCCCGAACCGCACCGAACCGGCGGACGCTCGGCCACCCGCGGGAGTGCGCGTCCTGGTAGAAGCCAGCTGGCGCGGAGTCCCCCCACAGCTCGAGGTCCGCCTTCCAGGTTTTACCCCACAGACGCGGACCGCTTCCGGTCCGCACGAGGAATTCAGGATGTCTCCCTTATGAAAATCTGCATGATGACGAACACCTACCTGCCGCACGTGGGCGGGGTGGCTCGCTCGGTGAGCACTTTCGCGGAGGAGTATCAGCGGCTTGGACACGAGGTCCTGGTGGTTGCCCCTGAGTTCGATGGCAAACCCCTCCCCGCGCGCGCGGAAGCCATGGTGGAACGAATTCCGTCCCTGCGTAATTTCAACGGGAGTGACTTCTCGGTGCGGCTGCCGCTGGCCGCGGCACTTTCGGACCGCATCGATGCCTTCCGAGCGGACATCATTCACGCGCACCATCCGTTTCTCCTCGGCGACACCGCCCTGAGGATTGCGATGAACAAAAACGTGCCGATCGTTTTCACGCACCACACCCGGTACGAGGATTACACTCATTACGTGCCGTTTTCAGACACGATGAAAGAGGTGGCGACCGAGATTCCCACGCACTTTGCCAATCTCTGTGACGGCGTGATCGCTCCCAGCGAAAGTCTCGCGCGCATCCTGCGTAAGCGGGGCGTGACCACGCCGATCACCATCATTCCGACGGGCATCGACGTGCAGGCGTTTGGCTCGGCCGACGGGCGGGCGTTTCGCGCCAAGCAGAAAATCCCGGCCGACACGTACGTCGTGGGTCATGTGGGCCGCCTCGCGCAGGAGAAGAATCTTGGATTTCTGGCGAACGCAGTGGCGCTGTATTTGCAACAGCATGACAAGGCTCGCTTCCTGGTGGTGGGTGATGGTCCATCCCGAGCGGAATTTGAGGCTGTCTTTGAGGAGCATGGCGTGCGGGATCAGCTGCTGCTGGCGGGCAAGCGGACGGGGCGGGCTCTCCGGGAGGCGTACCGCGCGATGGATCTGTTTGTCTTCGCCTCGCAGTCCGAAACGCAGGGCATGGTGGTGGCCGAGGCGATGGCGGCAGGCCTGCCGGTCGTGGCGCTGAATGCTTCGGGGGTCCGCGAAGTTGTGAGCGACGGAAAGAATGGGTTCCTTTTGCCGGCGACTGCCACCCCGCAGCAAATGGCGGAAGTGGTGGCGCAGGTGGCCGCCGATCCCGCGGAAGCTCGGAAATTGAGCGTGGGCGCTCTGGCCACGGCACAGGAATTCTCGCGGGAGCGGTCCGCCCTGCGGGCACTCGCGCTTTACGAAGAGATCCGACGCGCCACTCGCGCCCGTCGCCTCATGCATCAGCTCCACCCGTGGACCGCCCTCGTACAGCGGCTCGGTCTCGAGTGGGATCTCCTGTCGTCCCGGACGCAGACCGTCGCTGCGGCGGTCTTTGGCGACGAAAAAGAGATGGCAGTGAAAGTATCATGAGCCGTCATTGCTCCATGAATACGTTGGTGAAGAGGCGGGAAGGGATGGACGCGGGGCGAATGACCCGTTCGGCAAATTTTTCGAATCATGTTTGCGCGGCTTGAATCATACTTACACCGGCTTCGGCGCAAGCTGAGTCGCAGTGAGTGGGCGATCCGCCACCTGGGACTGACGCCCTCCGAGGGTACGAGCGAGGCGCCCGGAGTGTTGCTGATTCAGATTGATGGCTTTGGGCGGGCGCAGTTGGAGCGGGCGATGGAGCGGGGACGGATGCCGTTCCTGCGGCGGCTGCTGCAACGCGAGGGTTATCATCTGCACACCTTTTATTCAGGACTGCCGTCCACGACGCCGGCCGTTCAGGCGGAACTTTATTATGGAGTTCGCGCGGCGGTGCCGGCGTTCAGTTTCTTCGATCGGGCGTTGGGCAAGCTGGGGCGAATGTGGGATCCGGAATGGGCCAAGGCGCGCGAAGCCAAATGTGCCGAGCAGGCGGAAGGTCTGCTGAAAGGAGGCAGCTCGTGGTCAAACATCTACACGGGTGGCGCCGGCCAGCAGGAGAGTCATTTCTGCGCCGCGAGTATTGGATTTGGCGACATGTGGCGGACGAAAAAAATCCGCAATATTTTCGTTTTTATCCTGCTGAATCTACCGTCGGCTATCCGCATCGCGGGTTTGCTGGCCGTGGAGTTTGCCGTGGCGGCCTATGAGATGCTGCGCGCAGTCGTGGGTCGGCGCCGGGTTTTCCGCGAGTTTCTGCGGATGGTTTCCCGTATTTTCGTCGGCGTCGGTTTGCGCGAATTGCTGACCATCAGCGGCGAAATTGAAATGGCGCGCGGGCTGCCGATCGTGCACCTCAACTTTGTGGGCTACGATGAAGAGGCGCACATGCGCGGACCGGGTTCCCGGCAGGCTCATTTCAGCCTGCGCGGGATCGATCGGGCGATTAAACGCATCGTTCGCGCGGCGCATCGCTCCGCCCGGCGGGATTACGCGGTCTGGATCTTTTCTGATCACGGGCAGGAAGGGACGCGCCCATTTGCGGAGACTTTCCCCGGCGGAGTTGAAGCCGCGTTACAGGAGTGCATGGAACTTTCGCAGCGGAATGACCCCGCTTGGCGGACGGCGGCACCCGAGTGGATGTCCGGAATGTGGCTATCGCGTGGACGCTACAATCAAGCCCGCCTGGAACGCGCGCGGGTGCAGGATCAACTGACCGAAGAAGAAGTAAAAACGTTTACCGTCGCGGCGATGGGGCCGGTCGGTCATGTTTATTTTGCCGAGCCTAAGACGGACGCGCAACGACGCGCTCTGGCTGAGCGCCTCGTTGTCCAAGGCAAAGTACCAGGCGTGCTGCTGCGAACGGAGGCTGGCGAAGTTACCTGGTATCACGTGCGTGGACACACGCGGGTGCCGGAGGAAGTTCCGGCGCTCCTGACGCACCCGCGAGCATTGCGGGAGGAGATTGCGCGGGATATCGTCACTCTCTGTGAGAATCCCAATTGCGGAGATCTCGTCCTGATCGGGTGGAGTCCGTGGGACACACCGCGGAGCTTCGCCGACGAACGCGGCGCGCATGGCGGGTTTGGTCCGCACGAGACGCAGGGCTTTGCGCTCATGCCAGCTCATACCCCGCTGCCGGAGGGCTCGGACCATTTCATCCGACCGTCGGCGCTGCGGACCGCGGCTCTCTATCATATCGGGCGCTGTCACACGCCCACGTGCCGGCGATCGAATCTTCAACGCGTGGAGCTTCGGCTGATGACGTATAATGTTCATGGGTGCAGCGGCATGGACGGCCGCGTTTCGCCGCGACGCGTGGCGCGGGTGATTGGCGGACAGCTGCCGGACATCGTCGCGCTGCAGGAGGTGGACCTCGGGCGTCGGCGTTCGCGCGCGGAAGATCAGGCGAGCCTGATTGCGCGTGAACTTGGCATGCACGTTTTATTTTGTCCTTCGTTTACGCGGGGGGAAGAGCACTACGGGCATGCGATGCTCAGTCGCTGGCCGATCGAAGTAGTGAAGCGCGCACGTTTGCCGCATGATCCGACCGGCTGGTGGCAGGAGCCACGCTCCGCGCTCTGGGCGCGAATCGATGTTGGCGGCCACATCGTAAACGTGATTACGACGCACCTCGGACTGGGCCCAACGGAGCGGGCAATGCAGGTGAAGGCGTTGCTCGGGCCCGAGTGGATCGGAGGAATTTCCCCGGACGAACCCGTGGTGCTGTGTGGTGATTTCAACGCCCTTCCTGGAAGCCTCCCTTATAAACTCGCCGCCGCGCGGTTGCGGGATGTGCAAGCGGCGGGCCCTGGGTTTCGTCCCGCGGGAACGTTCAGTTCGGTGCAGCCGCTGGTCCGGCTTGATCACATTTTCACGTCAGCTCACTTCGAACGCCAGACCGTGCTGGTCGTGCGAACCGACCTTACGCGGGTTGCTTCCGATCACCTGCCGCTGGTGGCTGACCTTCGAGTTGCGAGCGCATCCGTCGATAGGTCAGAAATGAAGCGCCCAGGATCATCAGAGCGTACCCAGCCAACACAGCCAGCCGAGCTGCCGTAAGTCGGTCGCTCTGATCTCCGAGTACCACCGTAATGGTGGAACGCAGCGCGTGTAGCGGCAGAAGGCAAAGCAGGTAAGTTCGCAGCGGCACGCCAAGGAGGGGCAAAACGTAGTTGATTGCGGCATACGGCGCACCGGGGAGCAACGCCGTAAAAATGCATACACTGGCATGCGCGCCTTCCGGGATCTGTTCGCGGATCCGACGTACCCAGCGATTCTTTTCCAAGCGAGTGCGCCACCGCCAAACAATCGCGTAACTGGCGAGCAAATGCAGCAGGATGGAAACGGCGACAATCACCAGGCCCCAGACAGCACCGAAACGTATTCCCGCGGCAATGTGGAGAATGCTGACTGGAAAACCGACCAGAGGAAGGATCGCCAGTACTCCGAATGCCGTCCAAGCGTTCACCTCATCTGCTCGCGCGTGGATCGCCTCCATATCGATCTGCTGATGAATCAGCGTGAGTACCGCCGCGATAATGGCAGCGACGGTTGCGATTCGGCGCCAAGGCAATTCGCCCAAGCGAATGCGGGGAGGGCGCCGCCTGCCTTGGTTTTTAGCCGGAGCGGCGGGTTCTCCCGGGGAACGAGAAGGGCGCGGCACAGAAAATGAAAACGACAAAACCCCGTCGCGGGATTACTCCCGCAACCGGGGCGACGACGGACGGTGCGAATTACCGCGGGGCCGGAGTTGAGCGAGCCTTGAGGGTGATATTATTCTGTACACTTTGGACGCCTTGGATGCCCATAGCGAGTTGTTGCGCGCGAGCCTTTTGCTCTTCCGTTTCAACAAATCCACTGAGTTGGACAACTGACTTGAAGGTATCGACATTCACATCGAGCGCCTTGACGACAGGATCTTTCACAAACGCGGCTTTCACTTTGGCCGTGGTGGTGCGGTCGTCGATGTATTCGCCCGTGCTGGCTTGCGTGGGCGTGCCGGCACAACCGCTGAACGCGGCGACGCCAGTGCCGAGCGCGAGTATGCTTACCAAAGTAGGAAGAGAGATTTTCATAATGATGGAGATTGCCTCACGATAGTAGCGGCGTACGCCTTTCGGTTCCTGCCCGCGTGCATTCAAGGGACGATTCAGGCGCGGTTTACCGCTCAACCAGGCGGGCTGAGTCGAGGTCATGAGGCCTTTCCCTTCAGCCGGGCGCATCTGCCGGTTGGCGGTTCCGGTTCCGGCTCCGGCGCGGAGCGGAGTCCGCGCCCTACCTTTTCAAGTGTCCCGATGGGTAGGGCGGCGAGTCCCTTCGCCGCCGCGGTGGATTCCGTCGCCAACCGGCAGATGCGCCCCTTCAGCCGCAGGTCACCGCTTGGCTTGCGTTGCTGACTACGGCTCATTGCCTCGCTCATGACCTGTCGTAACGGCTGCGGTGCGTGCTGCATCGCTCCTTCTATTTCTTCTCCCATCCCGGGAATGAGTGGGGGTAAACCGGCGGGAATTCCCTGTATCCAACTGTTGCCGGATCTGCGTTGTGCGTTGTTTGGCAAGCCGGAGCGTCCCGCAGTGTGTGTAAGCCTGCGGCCAACGGAGGCAATGTGCGGAGCGTCCGCCGAGGAGGCACTCGCCGCTTTGATGGCGTTGGAATTACTCACGGCACCCTCGGGCATCCCCATCGTCCCTGGGGCGCATCTGCCGGTTGGCCGTGGAAGCCACCGCGGCGGCGATGGGACTCGCCGCCCTACCCATCTTGACCTTTGGAAAAGGTAGGGCGCGGACTCCGCTCCGCGCCGGAGCAGAACCGCCCACCGTTCGAGCACGACGCTGACTTGCTTAATGCGTCGGCGTAGTGACGGGGCGAATACCGGGCAGAACGTACTTCTCGATCTCGTCGACGGTCAGCATGGCGTTCGCCAGCTGAAAGACCGTGCGCACATCGGAAGCCACCGGGTACTTGCCGAAGTACGTTTTCGCTCCCAGAGCGTAGGCTTTATCGACATCCCGGGAGTTCGTGGACGAACTCAGTACGACGGTCAGTAGACGTCGCAAACGTGGCTGGCCGCGGATCCAATCAAGGACTTGAAAGCCATCCGTGCCGGGCATCCTGAGGTCGAGAAATAACAACAGGGGCAAAGCGTGGTCTCCTTGGGCCAGTTTGTCCTTGAGATAGGTGATGGCGTGATCGCCATTCTCCATCACGTCGATCTGCGTTTTGATCCCGGCTTTCGCGAGCGCATGTTTGGTCAGTGCGACGGCATCAGGATCGTCGTCGACGATCAAAATGGGTCTCGTACGCGGAGTTGTCACTGGGACGATTCCTTCCGGTGGGAGTTGCAGTGGAGTAATTCTCGAACGACCTCCCCGAGCTCCCGCCAGCGGAACCACGGCAAAACATAATCCACTCCCGCGGCCCGGGCGGCGTCCTCCAGATCTTCCATGGCCGTCCGCATCACAATCGGGACTTGCACCCCTTGTTCCCGGATCTTCCGTACCAACGTCAATCCGTCCATCCACGGCATCCGGTAATCAGTTACGACGGCCGTGAACTCGTGTTGGCGCAATAAATCGAGGGCCGCCTGCCCGGACTGGACCTGATCGACCGTAGCCGCAGGAAAAACAAGTTGGAGATTCCGGCGCGCCAGGAAGGTGCTGTCGGCGTCATCATCAACAATCAGGAAGCGTTCATGCATGAGAAGGGAGGGACATTCCAGTTCGGCATTCCTAAACCCCGGCGTCCATGCCGGAGCAAAGTCATTCTCCCGCCCTAATCCCGAATTGCCCGTGGGAAATTTCCCTAACCTCCGCAACGGGCCGGCTTCGAACGACCAGGCGATCACTTTGGCCAAAGTTCGCCCGCCGATCGCATTGGGCAGTGAGATCTTCCCATGAATAGGGACGGTGCCGAGCGGCGCACCTATCGGTTGGCGGTGGCAGCCACCGCGGCGGCGAAGGGACTCGCGGCCCTACCTATCGTGACCTTTGAAAAAGGTAGGGCGCGGACTCGCCGCCCTACCCATCGGGACCTCCGAAAAAGGTAGGGCGCGGACTCCGCTCCGCGCCGGAGCCGGAACCGCCAACCGGCAGATGCGCCCGTGCCGAGCGGCGCACCGGTGCGGGCTTGCGGTGGTCAGGGCGGGCGTTTGATTCACATCCGTGGCAAAATCCGAATCTGCTCCCAAGATCATTTTCTCGATGCTCGGCGTATCGAAGAAAATCGAGCGCAAGGAGATCCTGCGGGACATTTCCCTTTCGTTCTATCACGGCGCCAAGATCGGCGTGCTTGGTCTCAACGGCTCCGGAAAGTCATCGCTGCTACGCATTCTGGCGGGCCGGGATCAGGAAATCGATGGCCGCGTGCATTTTGAACCGGGCTATAATGTCGGCTTTCTCGAACAGGAGCCGCAGCTCACCGCGGGCAGCACGGTGCGGGCTGCAGTTGAGGAAGGGGTCCGGCACCTCACGGACTTGACCGCCGCTTACGACGCGACGTGGGACGAACTCAACGAAGCGCCTGACGACGCCAAGGACGCGATCATGGTCAAGCAGGGGGAGCTGCAGGAGAAGATCGATGCACGGGGAGCCTGGGATGTCGGTCCACAGGTGGAAATGGCCATGGAGGCCCTGCGGTGTCCGCCGGGAGATCAGCTGGTCGACAAACTCTCGGGCGGCGAGCGTCGGCGCGTGGCGCTCGCGCGGCTGTTGTTACAGAAACCCGCGATCTTGCTCCTCGATGAGCCCACTAACCATCTGGATGCTGAGAGCGTTCACTGGCTGGAACAGCACTTGGCCCGTTACGAAGGCACGGTGATCGCCGTCACGCACGATCGTTACTTTCTGGATAATGTCGCCCAGTGGATTCTCGAGTTGGAGCGCGGACACGGCATTCCGTGGAAGGGCAACTATTCGTCGTGGCTCGAGCAGAAACAGCGCCGTCTCGGCATCGAGCAGCGGACGGAAGATCGTCGCCAGAAGGCCATGGCCCGCGAGCTGGAGTGGATTCGCAAGAGCGCCAAGGCGCGGCAGGCGAAGTCTCAGGCCCGCATCAATGCCTATGAGACGATGCTCAAGGAGAACGTCGCCGAGAAGGAACGTGAATTCGAAATCCTGATACCGCCCGGCCCGCGCCTGGGCAGCCTGGTGGTGGACGCGAACCTTCTGGCGAAAAGTTACGGCGAAAATGTCTTGTTCGAAAACGTCGAGTTTTCGCTGCCGCCCGGTGGCATCGTCGGCGTGATCGGCCCGAATGGTGCGGGCAAGACGACCTTGTTTCGACTGATTATCGGGAGCGAGCAGCCGGATTCCGGGACGTTACGGGTGGGCGAGACCGTGAAGATCGCCCACGTCGATCAGTCGCGCGACTCCCTGCCGGACAGCGCGACTATCTGGCAGGCCATCAGCGACGGCGAAGAGATCATGCGGTTGCCCGGCCGCGAGGTGAACTCCCGCGCGTATTGCGCTCAATTCGGATTCACGGGCGCGGACCAGCAGAAGAAGGTTGGCGTACTCTCGGGGGGTGAGCGCAACCGCGTGCATCTCGCCCGGCTGCTTAAGAGTGGCGCGAACCTCATTTTGCTCGATGAGCCCACGAACGATCTCGATGTGAATTCCATTCGCGCCTTGGAGGAGGCGCTGGAAAACTTCGCGGGCTGTGCCGTGGTCGTTTCCCACGATCGTTGGTTCCTTGATCGCGTGGCCACCCACATTCTTGCCTTCGAGGGCGATAGCAGCGTGCAGTGGTTCAACGGCAATTACTCGGCCTACCTGGAAGACTTCCGGCGTCGCAAGGGCAAGGACGCAGACCAGCCGCACCGCATTAAATACCGGAAGCTCGCTCGCGGGTAATGCGCCTCCCCCGGGAGCAGGGGGAGGACGTGACACCGGCATTCCTGCCGGTGCGGTCGCATCGGATCCACAGACCGGAGTGCCTATGTCACGCCCCGCGCGGTCCGAGGTTCCCTCAACCCGCTTCGGGATGATCCCTCACCCGTGTGCGGATGGGGTTCCGGGCTCAGCGCCATAGCGCTTTCCGGCGAAGGGCGCGGTACTATCCGACCCAAAGGGGCGCACTGGAAACGGCGACGCGCTGGGGGGGAACGGGTTCGCGCTGTTCGGGAATGGCGGTGCGCTCTCGTGGCCGGACAAGTTCGTTGGGAAGGGCGGAGCACTGCCAGGATTTTCGGCTTCGAACAGCAACTTGTTCGCCGCCTCTTCGCAGATCCCGTGGGTGCAATGAAGGCGGAAGCGTTTCGCCAAGTACTCTTCGAAGCTCATCCAGTGCCCTTTCCAGCGCACCTGTCGGGTCCACGCGCACACGGTGATCAGACCCTCGATCTCTCGCACGCGCCGAAACAGCAGCCAGGCACCGGTTCCGGCCAAGGTGACGACGAATACGATCAAGCCTGCGTTCAGGGCCTGAATGGATTCGGCGCGTTGCGCGGCCGAGTTCGACGTTTGTTCCAACAGGGCAAGTTCCATCGTTTCCAAAGCATGGATCGCCGTAAAAATCTTATCCCGCTCCCCGTGGCTGGAGTCCGACTCAATCAGCATCAGGCCGATCAGGGCGTCGTCTTCGTACGCCGATTCGATTACCTTGTCCAACGCGGCGAAATGGGTGACCAAGCCTGCCGCCAAGGCGAGAAGATGAGGGGCCGCTTCAGCCCGACCGGCGTAGCGCTCTTGCAGGCGCGTCAACTGCGCGGGATACCGCTGCTTGGCGTCGTCGAATGCCTGCCGTTGCGCGGTGTTCCCCGTCAGCACAAAACGACGGGCCGTCGTATCCGCCTCACCCAAGGTCGTGAGGATCGCTTCGGCGTTGGAGAGCACTGAAGCCACGCTCCTCGTTGGCGCGCTGGAGTTCGCGCCCATCGGCGCTGGCAAAGAGAATTTGATCACGCTCATTGCGACCAACAACACCGCAGCCGAAGCGCCAGCCACCGCCAGGGCCGGGCGGGAAAGCAAGGAACGAATGGTTTGGAAGACTGCAGCCATCGGTACGTCGGCAATGGGAAGGACGTTTGGGGAAATTGCAGTGCGGCGATTACGCTTGTTCGTAATTTTACGCATTTGTCGAACCTACGCCGGGATTCCCCTACCGGCGCGCCTACCGCGAAAGAGGGGCGCTTAACGTGCACGTTTCTTCTCGGCGGGGGTCCGTCGAAGCGTGCCGGCTGAACCGTCGCCCGTTGCATTGCCGGGTTGCGGAATTTCAGAGGCGGGCCAGACTCTAACCTCCATGACTCCTCTTCAACGTCTCGTATCGGTTGTGGCCCTGATTTTATCCTCTATGACATCTCTCTCTGCAAAAACGGAATCCTTGGTCTTGGGTGGCGGCTGTTTCTGGTGCACGGAAGCAGCCTATGAACTGCTCCCCGGGGTTAAGGATGTCGTCAGCGGCTATGCGGGTGGCACGGTGGCGAATCCGACGTATGAACAGATTGGAACCAAGAAGACCGGCCACGCGGAGGTGATCAAAATCGACTACGATCCCGCCGTGATCTCCTTGGAGAAGCTGCTCGATTACTTCTGGCACGTGCATAACCCGACGCAGGTCGGCGGTCAGGGTAATGACCACGGGCCGCAGTATCGGTCCATCATCCTGTTCGCCACGGCCGAGCAGAAGGCGGCGGCGGAGAAGTCGCGCGCAACGGCAGCCAAGACTTTCCGTGATCCGATCACGACCGAGATCGTTTCGCTCGAGAAATTCTGGGTGGCCGAGGCTTACCACCAGGATTACTTCCGGTTGAATCCGAACGCTGGATACTGCAGTTACGTCATCGCTCCGAAGGTTAAGAAGCTGCAGGCGCAGATTGCCGGAGAGAAGACCGCCACCCCCGCGGCGGCGAAATAGTTCTCCCCCAAGAGGGTCGCCGCTTCGTTTCAAAATGACGGCGAAGGGGCGGAAGGGTCGGGGTTGCACCGCGGGGTGATTCCTAAAAAGTGACGGGATGGAAGCACTGGGCAAAACGTTGCTCTGGGCCGGACTGGTACTCGCCTTGATCGGCGCGGCCCTCTGGCTGTTCGGCCGGAGTGGGGGCGGTTTCTTGCCGGGAGATATCGTGATCGAGAAGAAACCCGTTCGCTTCTACTTCCCCGTGGTCACGTGCATCCTGGTGAGCGTGGGGCTGAGCTTGGTGGCATGGCTGTTGCGGCGATGAAGGTAGTCCGGGAAACGCCACCGCGCCCGGGCGAAATCTTCGTCGTGATACCAATCGCCCGTATAATAGAGACGATTGTCATCGCGAGGTGCGCGAAGCGCGCCGTGGCGATCCAGCTGGATTGCTTCGTCGCTTCGCTTCTCGCAATGACAGTCTAAAAATCACGGGCTATTGGTATGAGTCATGTCTCGACCCGCGGAACTCGTGATTTCAACCGCGGTGAACTTCTGGCTCGCGGCTACCGGGAAGGCCGCGATTTCCTGCTCTGTGCCTGAACCGAAAAACGCAGTTGAACCACTGATTTTCACTGATGACCACTGATGCAAAAAGAGTCGCGCGATAGAGGCGGCTCACCCGTTAAGTGAAGGGAAAGTTTTATCCCATCGATCTGGATCTATTTGATCAGTGTTTATGAGTGCTCATCCGTGGTCACTTCTTCTGCGTGATTTAGGCTGAATCATGGCTTCCGCCGAAACCGAGCTGCACGTCCGACTGAAAGCGCTGGCGCTCACTTGGGCGCAGGCGAGGGGGTTCGCGTTGTGCGGGCTCGAAGTCCGGATCCCGAAAAGCGGCTATCGGGCGGATGTCGCGGCAATCAGTCGCGGGGCGCCAGGGCGAACGGCGGTGTTTGAGTGCAAGCAGGCGCGGTCCGATCTGCTCAAGGATGCTCACGCCGAAGACGCCAGCCGGCGGCGATTGGTCGAACTGATTGAGCGTCGGCGCGCGCTGGAGTCCATGCTGGCCGTGCACCGGCCGGATCTGCGTCGCGGCGAGGCCTTGTGGCCGGAATATGATTCGTGGGATTTTTCCAGCCTGGAGCACCGGGCGTATCAGAAAGTTTTGGACGAACTCGAGACCGTTCAGCGGCGGGTGCTGCGGGGCACGAAGTTTTCCAAGATGTTTCGTTACCGGTGCGCCGACTTCCTGTATCTCGTGGTGGAGGACGGTATTTTTGCCGAAGCGGAAGTGCCGGCGGGGTGGGGGTTGCTGGTGCGAGGTTCCGGAATGGGCGGAGATGAACTTCGACTCGTGCGCCCGCCCGCTGATCTCGCCGCCTCGGCGGCCCAGCGGCTGGCGTTGCTCGAGATGATTGCGCTGGCGGGAACGCGAGCGACCAACCGCGCGGCGGGTGTGAAATGGCCGCGCGGGGAGGAGAACGGAGCTGTTCCCCTGCTGAAAATGGGCGCCGAGTGACGGGGGCGCGGGCCACGTTTCCCGGCGATGCGGATCGAAATCCATTGCGCGGGTGGACAAGTCCCGTTTCTCGAGGACGGTAAATGATGCCCGAGACGACACCGCCCAATACCGCCGATGCCGGCCTGGAGGTGCGCACTTATTTTGTGCGCAATCGCAACGCGCTGCTGGCGCGGGCCGAATTTGGGGAGCTTTTCGTCGACTATTATCTGCACTTGGGCGCGAACCAGATGAAGGTCGCACCGGAGCATGACGCGATTTTTAAGCGGTCGCTAGCCGCCTTCACGTTGCACAGCGCGTCGCGGCCCTGGGCTGAGCTGACCGCGTGGACCCTTAATTTTCAGGCGCCGCTGGTGAACGTGTTTCTCACCGGGGATAATGGCACGGGAGCGGTCACCGGCCGCGTGTTCGACGAGAATGTTAAGGTCGGTTCGGATAATCTGTTTTTCGCCGATGTCGTTCGCGGCACCCAGCCGAAGCGCCGCAGCGCCGTCACGTTTGAGGGCGCGGATCCGCTGCAGGCGGCGGAGATGTTTTATGCGCAAAGCGAACAGCGGGAAGCGCGCTACTTTCAGTTGGGCGAAGAGGATTTTGCCCTGATGACGGAGCATCCGGATTGCGACCTGGCGTGGTTCAAGGCGTTGACGCCCGAGAAAGTTCAGAGACTGGATCAGGAGGAGACGCTCGCGCTGATGGAGCGGCGCATCTATCGCTGGCACTGCGGTTGCAACCAGGAGCGGATGATGGAGGTGCTGGCTCCGACCATGCGGCAGGATCCGGACGCCTTGTTTGCAGGTGATCCGAAGATCGAGATTCGTTGCCCACGTTGCGGGGCGCGACATGCGATCACGCGTGAGTCGCTGGAAGCCTTTGTGGCACAAACGTAGGAGCCTTGGATTGCAGTGACGTGGGCTCCTGTCCCATGATTGTCGGTTTACGGGTAACTCCCGTGTCACCACCAGACCGTTACGGATTCCTGCATGACTGAGATCCTTTACTCCATTTGGGCCGGAATGACGGGCGCGTCCTGGCCTGAGCAAATTGCGACGGTCCTCGGGGTGGCTGGAGTGGTGCTGATGATGCGGCAGAATGTGTGGACGTTCCCGGTCGGGCTCGTGCAGGTGGCGATCTTCGGTTTCGTGTGTTTCCAAGGCCGGCTTTATTCCGAGGCGGTGTTGCAAGGCATGTTCTTCGTCGCGCTGGTTTATGGCTGGATTTACTGGACCTTGGGTCGGTCGGTGAAGAATCCCTTGCCCGTGACGTGGCTCGGGCGCCGGGCTCGCTTTTATTCCATCGCGGCGGTGGTGGCGATTTGGGGGATCTGGGGCGCGATCATGTTTCGACTGGGGGCCGCACTCGCGTATGCGGATGCGTTTGTGTTCGCGGTGAGTGTGGTGTCGCAGTGGCTGCAGGCCCGAAAGAGGATCGAAAACTGGATCGGCTGGGTGATTGCGAACACGGTCGCGACCGGCGTTTTTTGGGTGAAAGAGTATTACTGGTTCGCGGTGCTGTACGCCGTGTTTTGGGGGCTCGCGTGGGCCGGATTCTTTGCGTGGCGGCGCAGCCTGACTGCCGTTGGGCCGGACGAAGCACGGCTGGCCCCGGCGAGGACGGTTCATGGTTAGCCGTATCGTAATTTTTGGTACAGAGTCGACGGGGAAGACCACGCTCGCGCAGCGACTGGCGGCCCATTTCGGGGATCCGTGGTCGCCGGAATACGTGCGTGAATTCTGGGATGCGAACGCGGGCACGATCACGGCGAGAGATTTGGATGCGATTGCGCGCGGCCAAATCGCGAATGAGGAAGCGGCGGCGGCGCAGGCGCGCCGGGTGGTGTTTCACGACACTGACCTGCTGACGTGCGTGCTATGGGATGATCTGCTTTTTCCTGGAGCGTGTCCGCCTTGGGTGAGGGCCTTGGCGGAGGAACGTTCGCGCCGCGAGGGCGTTTATCTGCTCTGTGATGCGGACGTGCCTTTTGCGCCGGATCCGCAACGGTGTTTTCGCGATGAGGCCGCGCGTGAACGGGTGAGGCAATTGTTTCGGACCGAACTCGTCACCCGCGGACTACCGATGACGGAGATCCGCGGCGATTGGCCGGAACGGGAGCGCGCGGCGATCGCGGCTGTGGAGCGCGTGCTCCGCGGAACGTGGCGCCCGAGGGGACGCTGACCCGGGCTGTTGACGGCGGGGCGCAAGAGACGGGTTTCAGAGCGCGGCCTCGAGGCACTGCGTGAGTTCCGCGCGGGTGAGGGGGATCGGGTTTGCCTTCATGCTGCTGGCCTTTTCGGCGGCGGTGACGATATCCGCGACGTCGGTTGCGTTGATGCCGTAGGTTGCGAGCGACGGAATCTGCAACGATGAGACGAGCGCGCGGAGCCAGCGGATGGCGTCGTGCGCGTCGGCCTGCGGTTGGCCGGTGAGAAGGCGCCCGATCTCGTTCAGCCGCCGCAAAGCGTCCGAGCCCGGAGCGCGGGCGCACAACGCGTGTAGGTTAATTTCCATGACATGCGGCAACAGGGCCGCACAGACCGCTCCGTGCGGTGCGGGAAACATGCCACCGATCGGGCCGGCGATACCGTGCACTGCGCCCAAGCCGGCGTTCGCAAGCGCAAGTCCGCCGTAGAGGCTGGCGAGCGCCATGTCGCTGCGTGCGGCGACATCGCGGCCATGCTCGACTGCGCGGCGCAAAGCGCCGGCGACGCGACGGATTCCGTCGACACAGAGCGCATCGGTCAACGGGTTGGCCCGACAGGAAATGTAGGGCTCGATCAGTTGCGTGAGGGCGTCGAGTCCGGTCGCCGCGGTAAAGGCCGGGGGTAGGCCGTAGGTCAGCTCCGCGTCCACGATCGCGAGCCGCGGCAGCATCAGGGGACTGCGGAGGCTAACTTTTACCCGGTGCAGGGGCGACGCGAGGACGGCGTTGCGAGTGACTTCAGCGCCGGTCCCGGCCGTCGTTGGAATCGTGATACACGGAGCCGATGGGTGTCGGAGCGTCTCGCCGCGACCGATGACTTCCAGATAATTGAAGAGATCGCCCGGGTTGGTGAGCAGGGCGGCAATGGCTTTGGCGCCGTCGAGTGCGGCGCCACCGCCGAACCCGATCACGAGGTCGCATTCCGCGTCACGCGCCTGAGCGACGCCGCGGAGAATATCGTCGATCGTGGGCTCGCCCACGACGGCGAACAAGCTGGTCGCAACGCCGGCGTGACCGAGCTGTTCGCGCAAGCGAGCGGCCCGTTCCGGATTACGTCCCGTGACCATCAGGGCGCGGCGGCCAAGTCCGGCGGCGGCGGCAGGAGCTTCGGCCACGG
>Ga0163152_10001853_pt1 | contig 32203 bp, 23 predicted proteins | sample OliLakLV19MP8IB2_FD_148635 | JGI IMG/M metagenome (GOLD analysis project Ga0163152, IMG submission 148635) | Freshwater microbial mat bacterial communities from Lake Vanda, McMurdo Dry Valleys, Antarctica - Oligotrophic Lake LV.19.MP8.IB-2 | ecosystem: Environmental > Aquatic > Freshwater >...
CAGGTCCCGCCGGACGGCGTGGAGCCCGACGGCGAGCCGAACAAGGCCGGCGTCCCGATCGGGACGCTTCATTCGAACATCGACTACCACCTGGGGCTCGCGCTCGGCTTGCGTGGCGACGACGAGCGCTCGGCCGAGATCTGGCTGGCGGGCCTGCCGGCAGCGCGCGCAAACGAAGACCGGCTCGTGTCGCACTCGTATTGGACGTGGCTCGCGCTGAAGCGGCTCGGTCGCGACGCCGAGGCGGCGCAGGTGCTCGCGCCGATCCGCCCGACGATGAACATCCTGGAGAACGAGGGCTACCACGCGCTCCTGCTGCACTTCCGCGGCGAGATCTCGCGCGAGGAGCTGCTGAAGGGCGTCGTCCCGGGCACGACCGAGTTCGCGACGCGCGCCTACGGCGCCGGCCGCAAGGCTCGGATCGACGGCGATGGCGACGCGGCGCAGATCCTGTTCGCCGAGGTCGTGAAAACCGGCCCGATGGCCGCGTTCGGGTGCATCGCGGCCGAGGTCGAGATCGGTCGGAGCCCGTGACGGTCTCCGTCACCTGACCGCCGACCCGCGGGGCGGCTAACATCCACGTGTGAACTGCGCGCTGGTCCTGCTCTCGGCTTTACTCGCCCTCGAGCCGGTTGCGAGCCCGCAAGGCTCCGAAACGGAAGCCCGAGCCATGCTCGAGCGCGCTGAGCAGCTCGTGCGCGACGGTCACCACACCGAGGCACGCGCGCTCTACGCGCGAATCGGGAGCGAGCATCCGGACACACCCTCGGGGACGGAAGCGGCGTGGCGATCAACCCCGAGCGCGTACCTCGGCTGGGTCGACGTCGTGCGCAACGGGCCTTCGGCGAACCGGCTCGACCTCGTGCTCATGGGCGACGGCTACGAGGTCGAGAGCCTGGACCAGTTCGCGAAGGTCTCGGCCGAGTTCTGGCCGTACTTCGAGCGCCTCGCCGTGTTCGAGGAGTACGCCTCGTACTTCAACGTGCTGCGCGCGGTCCACGTCTCGAAGGAGTCCGGCGTCGACGGCGTCGATCGCGACTACGACACGGCGCTGGGCGGGTCGGTCGGCACGAGCGAAGCCGGGCACGCGTGCGTCGACGCGTCGCTGGTCAACCAGACCTTGGCGCGCATCCCCGGGACCGATGGTCACGCGGTCGTCTACGTCCGCAACGGCGTGAGCGGCTCGGCCGTCGATGGCATCGCGGCGCTCGGTCCGCAGGACATGCGCGTGCTGACGCACCAGCTCGGACATTCGATCGGGCGGCTCGCGGACGAGTACTCGACGCCCGAGCGGCGCTGTCCGGCGAACATGGTGGACGGGCCGAACGTCGCGGAGAGGAGCGATCCGCTGGCGACACCGTGGAAGCACTGGATCGAGGCGAAGCACCCCGGCGTCGAGATGTTCGAGGGGGCCGGCGGCCGGCGCAAGGGCGCCTGGTCCCCGACGCTGGGCGACTGCGCGATGGCGCAGGGTCGCGGCTTCTGTCTGGTCTGCCGTGAAGCGATCGTGCTCGGGATCTACGCCACGGTCGATCCGATCGAGGCGTGCAAGCCCGCCGTGCAGCCGCCGGGCATCAAGGAGCCCTACGTGCTCGGGGCTTCGGGCCTGAAGTTCCAGGTCGAAGTCCTGCGTCCGGCGACGCACGCGCTCGAAGTGCGCTGGTGGGTCCTGTCGGAGGCGGAGACGCCGGTCGCGGGAAAGGCGCGCGTCAGCGCTGCGTTGGATCGCTCGGCGCGTGGGCCGTTGGCGCAGATCGCCCTTGGGCCGAAGGCGGTCGTGCGGAACGAAGCGGCGCGCGAGCACGAGTTCGCGCTGGCGCCGGGCGACCTGGCTCCGGGACGATACCGCGTCGTGTGCCGCGTCGAGGACGCGACGCGCATCCCGGGCGACAAGTGGCCGTGGGTGCTGTCCGACCCGCGCGGGCTGCTGCAGAGCGAGCGCGTCTGGCTGGTGCAGGTGAAGGCGCCGCGGTGAGAGGCCGAGAAAGAACCGATCGTACGGCCTCTCTCATCCTGTTGGCGCCGCGCGGAACCGCGCGCGGGGGAGGCCGTCAAGAAACCGATCGTACGGCCTCTCTCATCCTGTTGGCGCCGCGCGGAACCGCGCGCGGGGCGTACGACCTGCGCGCCGCGTGCAGCGGCTAGTGCAGCTTCACTTCCTCGCCGATCCGGTGCAGCTTCACGACGTTCGTCGTGCGCGCCACGCCGGCCGGGACGCCGGCCACGAACACGATCGGGTCGCCGTACTGCGCGAGATCGCGCATCACGAGCATCTCGCTCGCCATCGCAATCATGTCCTCGAGGCTGCGCTCGCGGCGGAACAGGAACGGGCGCACGTGCGCCAGCACCGTCATGTGGTTCACGGCGCGCTGGTGCGGCGTCAGCGCGATCACCTCGGCGCTGGGGCGGTAGCGCGAGATCAGGCGCACCGTGTTGCCCGTCTCGGTGAAGCACACGATCTTCGAGATGCGCAGCGCGTCGGCGGCCTGCACGGCGGCCATCGCGGCGGCGTTCGAGAACGTGAACTCGGACGTGCGGAAGAGCGGGCGCGGGATGTCGCGGTAGCGCTGGCTCGACTCGACGGCGCGCGCGATCTTGCTCATCGTCGCGACGGCCTCGACCGGGAACGCGCCGACGGCGGTCTCGGCCGACAGCATCACGGCGTCGCTGCCGTCGAGCACGGCGTTGGCGACGTCGCTGACCTCGGCGCGCGTCGGGCGCGAGCTCGCGATCATCGACTCGAGCATCTCCGTCGCCGTGATCGTGAACTTGCCGGCCCGCACGGACGCGGCCAGGATCGATTTCTGGATCAGCGGGAGCTGCTCGAGCTCGGCTTCGACGCCCAGGTCGCCGCGCGCGACCATCACGCCGTCGGTCTCGGCCAGGATGTCGTCCAGGTTCTCGAGGCCGGCCATCCGCTCGATCTTGGCCACCATGAGCGCGTCAGGGCACAGCGCGCGCACGGCGCGGATCTCCTCCTTGCGCGACACGAACGAGATCCCGATGAAGTCGACGCCGGCCAGGCGCGCGAGATCGAGGTTCTTCTTGTCCTCCTCGGTCGGCAGCTCGTAGACGATCGCCGAGTCGGGAAAGTGCACGCCCTTGCGGTCGCCCAGCATCCCGGGTCGCGTCACGCGCGCCTGGATCACGCCGTCCTCGACGGTCGTCACGACGGCTTCGACCTGCCCGTCGGCGAGCAGCACGCGGTGGCCCGGCAGCAGCGCCTCCTGGAAGCCGCCGAATTCGAAGACGACCTCGCCCTCCTCCGACTGTCCCTTGCCCTCGCGCAGGCGCACGACGTCGCCCACGTCGAGCTCGCGCTTGCCGCTCGTGAAGCGGCCCATGCGCATCTTGGGTCCCTGGATGTCGGTCAGGATCCCGACCGCGGCCATGCGCGACTCGGCGACGGCACGGATCTTCTCCACGCGTCGCAGGAAGTCTTCGGGCGTGCCGTGCGAGAAGTTGATGCGTGCGACCGACATCCCGGCGTCGATCAGCTCGCCGATGCGTTCCTCGGACGCCGGTCCGATCGTGGCCACGATCTTCGTGTGGGACGGCGAGAGCTTGCGGTTCGAGGCGTAGGTCGGAGGTCGGTCGAGGTCGTTGTCCATGCGTCGCGCACGCTCGTGCGCGCGCCGAAGATAGCGAGAGCAGCCGCACGCACCGCGCGAGAACCGGTCGCGCGTCGTCCATCGCAGCGCCATCAGCGCGGTTCCGCGCCGTGGAGCGCGCCGTCACGAGGCTCGTCGCCGAACGCTCCGATCCGGCACCGCCGACACGGGCTCGCCCGCGGATCGACGCCGAAAAAAAAGGGACGCCGGCGCATGCGCCGGCGTCGGGGAACGTCCGCCGCTCCTGAGGCGGCCCAGGCCAGTCGTTCAGCCCGAGGGTGGCCGTCGGCGGCGCTCCGACCCTTGGGACGCAGCACCCCCCGTCCGGGTTCCGTCGGTTCCGCAGGCCCCCGGCCTAGTCGCCCGAAGGCTGGTCGAAGGCCGGTCCGACGACCTTCACTCGCACGTCGAAGCCCAGGGAGCGCTGCCGGTCGACGATCACCGCCGCCCAGCCGGCCCCCATCGCCGCGATGCGCGGCACGATGCGGTCGGGCACGAAGCTCGTGTCGAGCTTGCCGATGCGCAGCCACGGCCCCATCGCCTTCCCGCTCGGCAGGATACGGCGCACGTAGGACTGGTCGAAATACGAGATGTCGTCCTCCCAAGCGACGACGAAGCTGCCGTCGGCCAGGCGCGCGACGTCGGCGAAGTCCTGCTCGTTCGCCAGGAAGCACGGCGTGAGGATCGGCGCGACCGGCTTGCCCTGCGCGTCGAAGAGCCGCACGACGACGTCGTGCGTCGGATCCGCCGGCGGACCGGAGCACCACGCCATGAGGAATCCGCCGCCCTTAGCGGGCGCGAGAGCCGGGTCGTGGTCCTGGTTGCGGCGCGAGGGCTCGAACGACAGCTCGCTGCCCTTCGTGCCGCCTTCGGCGTCCAGGAAGCGCGCGCGCACGAACCAGCCTTCGTTGGGCGTCGAGCCGGCGCGCTGCATGGTCCACGCCGCGACGAGGCGTCCGTCGTCGAGCAACGTGACGTCGGCGTTCGTCAGCACGTCGTCGGCCGCATCGCTGACGCGCCGCGCGGGACCGGGCAGCGCGCCGTCGGGCGCGATGTGGCGCGACCACACGCCGTTCTTCCCGCCGCCGGGCCACACCGCCAGCCAGCCCCGGTCGCCGGGCAGCGCGCTCAGCGCGACGCGGTCGGGCGCGAAGCCGTCGCGCGCGTCGATCTCCATCAGCGCGCTGATCGCGCGGCCGTCGGCTGCGAGGACCTGCGCGACGGCCTTGTCGCGTCCTTCGCCGCGCTGGATCCACGTCACGAGCGCGGAGCCGTCCGCGCGCAGCGCGACGCTCGGCTGGACGGCGCCGCCGGGCAGATCGGGCGCGGGCACGTCGCCGAACTTCGCCGGCAGGCCGATCTCGTCGCCGGTCAGGCCCTGCGCGTGGAAGCGGCGCGCGAAGATCAGGCTGCCGTGCGTGCGGCGGTCCTGCCACACGGCCAGCCCGCGGTCGCCGGCCACGTCGACGTCGGGGTTGATCTGGTCCGCGCTGGGTCCGTCGGAGTTGATGCGCACCTCGGGACGCAGCCGGTCCGCGCCGGACTTCGTGAGGTCCACGATGCGGGCCCAGACGTCGGCGTCGCCGCGGCGCGAATCCGTCCAGGCGACGAGGAGCTCTTGTCCGTTCGAGGCCACGAACGCGCCGCCGACGTTGCGCGCCACGTCGCTCGTGATCGCCAGCGGCTCGGGCTGCGCCAGCGCGCCCTTTGGATCGCACAGCCAGAGTTCGACGCGCGCGTCGCCATCTTCCGCCGACGCCGGCGCCGGCGCGCGCGCCTCGCCGCGCGTGGCGCCCGGTCGCTGCATCTGGTCGCGGCCGCGGCCGCCGCGCTCGCGACTCGCCGGCGCGGGGCCTTCGCCGCGCAGGACCGCGATCGCGATGCCGTTCGCATGCGCGGCCATGTCGCAATCGCGCACCGGACCCGCGATCGGCGTCGTCTCGGCGCGGTCGGCCTGGCCTTCGGCGCTCACGTGCCGCAGCACGACGGCGTCGCCGCGCTGCCACAGCGCCCAGAACCCGCCCGTCGGATCCAGGGCGAGCGCGCGCGCCTGGCCCTCGCCGAGCTGCGTATCCTCCGACTTCGTGTCCTTCGCTCCGCGGCAGGCGAACCAGACGTGGCCCTTGCCGGTCCACAACGCAGCGACGCCGCCGCTCGGATCGGACACGGCCGCGATGCCGATCTCGGGCTCGGTGCCCGCTGGTCCCAGGTCGTAGGCCGCGCGCAGCGGGCTGCCGGCGACGTCGAAGTCGGCTACGCGCAAGCGACCTTCGACGGTCCATACCATCGTGCGCGTGCCGTCGGCGCGCGCGAGCAGCACCGGGGAGCGCGACGCCGGCCCCGTCTCCTCGCGACCGCCGCGCGCCTTGCCGGGCGCCGGCGGGTCGCCCAGCAGGAGATCGGAGCCGTAGAACCGGCCCTCGGCGTTGAAGCAGCGCAGCCAGGGCCGCAGCGTTCGCTGCTGACCCTCCTGGCGGATCGAGATCCATCCGACGGCTCCCGATCCGTCGGGTGCGACGGCCACGGCCGGGTCGAACTTGCGGACCGTCGCGGGCAGTGACGTGATCGAGCGCTCATCCTCCCGCCGCTGCCCGTCGGGACCGACGCGCGCGAAGTAGAGGCCGAGCATGCCGTCGCGCTGGTCGCGCCAGACGAGCCCGAACCCGCCGCCGGGCGTTCCGGCGATTCCCATGAGATCCTGGGAGACGCCGCCGACCTCGTCCTGGTGCAGCAACGTGTCCGTCAGCTTGATATCGGAGACTTCGGGCGGTTGGAAGCCGAGGTAGCCGAGCTCAGGTTCCTGGGGAGCGTCCTGGCTCGGCACGCTGGCGGATCCGGCAACGACTGGGGCGCAGGCGGCAAGGCCCAGAAGGACGGGGAGGAAGCGGCAGATCGACATGGGGTGGATCGAAGACTTCACAGGCACGGTGGAAGCGGCCAGGTGGCGTAGGGGATTGTCCTCCTCAACGCCACGCGCGCAGGATCTTCCGCAGGAATCGGAGATCCGTGGTATCTCAGCACCTGCTCCGGCGGCGACCATGGCAGCCAGCCTCCGGACGCCCCCCCCCCTGACTTGCAACTTCGAGCAGACATCCCCGCCATGGCTTCTCCCAGCGGTTCTCCGCGCGCCCTCGACGGCGCGCCGAGCGGTGTACCGGTCCTGACGACCATCGTCTTGTTCATGGTGGTCGCGGCGTTACTCGTGTTCATCGTGTGGAAATAGGAACCCGCGCCCTCCAGCGACGCGCGGCCGGCCCTGACACCTCGCGATCGGACGCCTCGTGATCGAGCGCAGCGCCAGCGCGTCGTCGCCACGCGCCGATCCGCTCAAAGCAAAAGTTTCGGGATCTCCTGGTACGCCGGAAACCGGTTCAGCGCGGCCTTCGAGAACACGAGCTTGCCGTCGACCGTGACCTCGAACACCCCGCCTTTGGACGGGATGAACTCGATCTCGATCCCCGGAAAACTCTGCTGGAGCTCGGCGGCCAGACCGGTCGCCTGGGGCAGGTAGGTTCACTGGACGCAGTATTCGATCGTTGCGCGCACGAGGGGCATCTCCGGAAGGGGTAGCGTTGAGGGTCCCGGGATCGTGGCCCGAGGCAGCCGCAATGCCACCCCCCTGCCCTACGCCCCGCTTACCCACGTTTAGCGGTACAGTAGGAAAAGCCCAGCAGGGCGAGGAACCCAGATCGTTCGAGCCGCGTTCCAATAGGCGCCGCCGAACGACGGGGAGGGGCCCGCGCCCTCGTCGCCCAGCGGTTTTCCCCTATCCGGGGCCCCCCTGCTCTCTCTCGAGAAGAAACCGGCGCGAGCCGGCGCTTTCGTCATGACCTTCCGAGCCCTCCCCGGAATCCTCCCTCTCCTCCTGGCTGCGCCGGCGTTCGCCGGCAGCGAACCGACGTCGACCCCGCACGTGCGCCCGGACCTGGGTGTCCTGCTGGCGGAATGGCGCACGAACCACGGTCCGAGCTGGCGCGTCCACCGCGCGCTCGACACCGGCTACGCCGAGCTCCTGGCCGGCGGCGGAACCGCGCCGCGCTGGAAGCCGCGCGACGACGCCGACTTCGCTGCGTTGGGCCGCCTCGCGCTGGTCGAGACGGTGGCGTTCCACGGTCTGCAGGACGCGGTCCTGGAGCACGTCGACACGACGTTCCTGCCGCTCGGGATGATCGGCAGCACGGACAAGATGACGGTGCGCTTCCGCCAGGTCGTGAACGGTGTGCCGGTCCAGGGCGGGTTCGCGAACGTCCTGTTCGACATGCACGGCGGGATCCTGTCGATCCAGTCGACGGGGATGCCCGCAGTGGCCGGCTTCGCGACGTCGCCGGCCCTGGACGCCGCACGCGCCGCGCGCCGGGCAATCGAGTGGTTCGTCGCCGAGCAGGGCCTCGCGCCGACGCGCGTCGACGTCCCGGAGCTCGTGATCGACCAGTTCCAGGTCGACGGGATCCGCACCCCGCGCCTGGCCTGGAAGGTCGTCGTGCAGCACGTGTCGGACGGCTACGAGCCGGTCGGCAAGCGCGCCTTCGTCGACGCCGGCACCGGCGCGATCTACCGTGAAGAGGAGAGCATCCACCACTTCGACGTCAGCGGCTCGGTCACCGCCTTGGCGTCGCCCGGCGTCCTGCCCGACATCGCCTCGAACCCGCCCACCCCGCACCCGATGCGCTTCATCCGCGTGACGTCGGGCGCCACGACGACGTTCACCGACACGAACGGCGACTTCAACCTCGTGGGCGTGAACGCCCCGGCTTCGGTCACCTTCTCGTTCGTGAACGGGACGTGGGCCAACGTGCAGAACGCGGCCGGTGCCGAGTACAGCCTGGTGCAGACGCTGAATGCGCCCACGGGCAACGCCGTGACCATGAACTCGCCGGCGGTCGCGACCGTGACGGCGCAGGCCAACTGCGCTCGCGTCGTGCCGCAGGTGCGCGACTTCGTCAAGGTCATCACCCCGACCGACACGCACGTCGACTTCCTGGTCCGCGCCAACACGGCCGTCAGCGGCTCGTGCAACGCGTACTACGACGGCAATTCGATCAACTTCTACAACGCCGGCCAGTGCTCGAACACGGCCTACTCGACCATTATCGCGCACGAGGAAGGCCACTGGCTGAATGATCGCTACGGCACCGGCAACGGCGGCGACGGGATGGGCGAAGGCAACGCCGACGTCTGGGCGATGTACACGTTCGACACGGCGATCGTCGGGTCCAATTTCAGCGGCGGCGGGTACATACGCACGGGCAACAACACGCGCCAGTACTGCGGCGACGCAAACCCCGGTTGCTACGGGCAGGTGCACACGGACGGTGAAGTGTGGATGGGCGCGGCCTGGAAGGTCCGCAACCGCATGAACGTCGCCAACGGCAACGCCGCCGGCGACCTGGCCGCGAACACGATCTTCGTGGGCTGGATGAACGCCTACAACCAGCAGGGGATCCACTCGATCATCGAGACCCAGTGGCTGACGCTGGACGACAACGACGCGAACATCAACAACGGCACGCCGAACTACGTGCACATCGACGGCGGCTTCCGCGACCAGGGTTTCCCCGGCGTCGTGCTGCTGCCGATCGCGTTCTCTTCGGTGACCGACCTGCCCGACACGCAGGACCAGTCCGCGCCGTACGTCGTGAACGCCTCGATCCTGGCCAACGCGGCTCCGCCGATCCTGTCGGCCAGCATCCTCTACCGCCTCGACGGCGGGGCGTTCGCCGCGGTGCCGATGACGAACCAGGGCGGCAACGCCTGGAGCGGCCAGATCCCGGGCGTCTCCGCGCCGAACCACGTCGAGTACTACCTCTCGGCCACCGACAACGCTGCGACCACGAGCACGTTCCCGGTGTCGCAGCCCGCGACCCTGCTCGAGTTCGACGTGGGCATCGTGCACGTCCTGCGATTCCACAACTTCGACACCGCCGGCGACGAGGGCTGGACCCACGCCACCGTGGGCGACACGTCGAACCTGACCGACGAGTGGGAGCGCAACACGCCCACCGGCGACAGCGGCGCGAACTGGGTCGACCCCTCGGATGCGTTCAGCCCGAGCGTCTGCTGGGGCACGGACCTGGGCCTGGGGCTCGACAACGGCGCGTACCCGTCCAACTGCCACATGACCCTGCGCACGCCGATCATCAACTGCACGGGCGCGACGGGCGTCCGCCTGCGCTTCAAGCGCTGGCTCTCGGTGCAGGGCTCGGCTTCCGACCAGGCGCGCATCCTGGTCAACGGGAACGAGGTCTACATCAACCCCGCGACGAACATGAACGAGGGCCAGTGGAGCACGCAGGAAGTCCAGCTTGGTCCCGTGGCCGACAACAACGCGTCGGTCCAGATCGAATGGCGCATCTGGTCGAACGGCTCCAGCAACTATGGCGGCTGGAACATCGACGACGTCAAGGTGCTCTGGCTCGAGGCGCCGCCGGCGCCCTGCGCCACGCCGCAGAATTACTGCTCGACGTCGCCCAACTCGGTCGGCCCGGGCGCGGTCATGACCTACCAGGGCACGCCCAACCTCTCGACGGACAACTTCGACGTGATCGCGTCGGGTTGCCCGCCCTTCACCGTGGGCATCTTCTTCTACGGCCAGAACGCGGCGCAGGCCACGTTCGGCAACGGCTACCGCTGCGTGGGCGGGCAGATCTACCGGCTCCCGATCCTGCCGACGGACTCGTTCGGGGATGCGCTCCAGCCGTTCCGCTACAACAACATTCCGCAGGCGGTGCAGGCGGGCGAGCTGTGGCGGTTCCAGTACTGGTATCGCAACCCGGCCGGCGGCGGCGCGGGCTTCAACCTGACCGACGGGCTGGCCGTCACGTTCTGCCCGTAGTCCACGCGTGGTGCGCGCGGGCTATCGCGCGACGCACGTTTTCCGGGTCGGAGCCCCCCCCACCCGCGCGACGAGGCCCCTCCAGCGTGAGCAGGAGGGGCCTCGTGTGCGTTCGGACCCTGTAGAGGGTGAAGGGGCCGGGCATCCCGGGCCTATACTCGCGCTCGTCCAGCGACCCTGGACCTCCCATCCTCCTGCCACGCGGCTTCCGCACATGTCCCTCATGCACGCCACGAAGGTCCTGATCCTCCCCGCTCTGCTCCTGCCACTGCCGCTCCTGCTCGGCTCGAACGCGCCCGCCACGCGCGTCGCGTTCACCGTCGCCGACGGCACGTCCCTGACGAAGTCCTTCGAGGTCAAGGCCGACCTCAACCTCGAGGACATGACCGTCAGCGGCGCCGGCGGGATGATGCCGGAAATGGAGATGACGATGGCCGTCAACTACAAGATCACGGTCTCCGACGACTACCAGAAGGTCGAGGGGGGCGCGGTGCGCAAGCTGAAGCGCACCTACGACGACATCGCCAGCGAAGTGAACACCTCCATGAAGATGGAGATCATGGGTCAGTCGCGCGATCAGGACATGAACGTCGCGGCCGAGAGCGAGCTCGAGGGCAAGTCGGTCGTGCTCACGTGGGACGTGGAGAAGAAGGAGTTCAAGAAGTCCTTCGAGCCCGCCGGCGGGGAAGAAGAGCTGCTCGAGGGGCTGCGCGAGGACATGGACCTGCGCGCGCTGCTGCCCGACGCCGAGGTCAAGGAGGGCGAGGAGTGGCAGATCGATCCCAAGAAGCTCGTGGACGTGCTGGCGCCGGGCGGCAACCTGGGTCTCGAGCCCAAGGAGGGCGGTGACGCCAGCAGCGGCATGGGCGCCTCCGGCATGGAGAACATGGCCGAGATGTTCGGCGACGACGTCGAGGGCAAGGCCAGCGGCAAGTTCACCGGCATGCGCGAGGTCGGCGGCGTGCAGATGGCGGTCGTGAAGGTCTCGATCGACATCAAGGCCAAGACCGACATGACCGAGAAGATCAAGGAGCAGATGTCGAAGCAAGACCTGCCGCCCGAGCTCACCAAGATGGAGTTCGATCACATGGACATCGAGTACGCCCTGCAGGCCGAGGGCGAGCTCCTGTGGAACGTCGCCGCGGGTCACTTCCACACGCTCGAGCTGTCGGGTACGACGACGTTCAAGTCCGACCAGGCCATGAGCATCGAGGTCCAGGGCAAGAGCATGAACCTCGAGCAGTCGATGGAATTCGCCGGCACCACGAGCTTCAACGCCTCGGCCAAGTGATGGCACCGGAGCTCGGCTCCGACCCGTGGCCTGCGCCTTTCCGGTGAGGCTCCTGCTCTTCGCGCCCGTCCTGCTCGTCCTCCTGGCCCCGATCGCGGGGTCCGCGGAAGGCGAGCTGGAGCGGGCGCGCGCATTGGAGAAGGCGCGTGACTGGCCCGGCGTTGCCGCGCTGCTCGGGGAACGCGCGCGCCGCGCCGAGCTGTCGCCCGACGAGGAACGCCTGCTGGGCCTCGCGCTCGAGCAGCTCGGGCGCCTGGACGAGGCCGCGCAGCGCCTCGACGTCGCCGCCGACGGCTTCGCGCGCGCGGGACGCGAGCCGGAGCAGAAGGCCACGCTGGTCGCCCTGCGCCGCGTCGACCCGCTGTCGGCGCGGCGCGAGCCGTTCGTGCGCAAGGTCGCGACCACGCTCCTGGCCGCGACCGAGGAGTTGCTTGCGAGCGGCGACGCGGAGCGCGCGCTGGCTCTGGCCGAGCGCATCCCGCGCATCGCGCGCGGCAAGGAGGTGAAGCCGGCCGCGGATCTGCTGGCGCGCGCGCGCGCGTCGTTCGAGAAGGTCCAGCTGGCCCAGCCGGCCGAGGGCGATGGTCCGGCCCCGAAAGAGCGGCCGCTGGTCGAACGCGAGAGCGAGCACTACCGCCTGTCGTGCCACCTCGAGCCCGACGTCGTCGACCGTCTCGGCCGCCTGATGGACGACGTGCACGCCTACTACGTGCAGATCTACTTCGACGGCGACGCCAAGAAGGCGCGTGGCGCGAAGGCCACGATCGTCGTCGCGCCGAGCAAGGAGGCCATGCTGAAGTCATGGCCGGGCGATGGCGCGCCCGAGGGCTGGTGGTCGGCCGGCACGAACGAGGTGCACGCGTACGACACGCGCTCGTCGACGGGCAAGCTCGACGAGATGCTGGAGACGCTCTTCCACGAGGCCAGCCACCAGTTCATGACGATCCTGGCCGGCGGCGGCTGGATCCCGGCCTGGCTGAACGAGGGCACGGCCTCGTTCTTCGAGGGCGCGGTCGCGATGGCCGACGGTCGCGTGCTGTGGCCGCGCGCGGCGCTGCGGCGGCTCGAGTCGCTGCGCTACCAGATCGCGAAGCAGCAAGCGCCGCGTCTGCGCGACGTGATCGAGTTCGAGGGCGCCGGCTCGTACCCGCCCGAGTACTACGCCTGGGGCTGGGGCCTCGTGTACTTCCTGCAGGAATACGAGGATCCGACCACGCTCGATCACCCCTACCGGCCGCTGTACGCGCAGTACCGCAGCGCGGTGATTCGCGCCGGGTCCGGCTCGTTCGCGGAGTTCGAGAAGACGTTCCTGAACGAGAAGGCGCCGCGCCCGCATCCGGACTACGCCTCGTTCGCGCGTGAATGGGAGGCCTGGATGCTCGAGAAGGTCGTGCTGATGCACGGGCGCAACGCTCCGTCGCGTGCAGCACGCCTCGAGCACGCCGAGCGCCTGATCGCCGCGGCCGCGGCCGATGCCGGCGCCAAGGGCAAGAGGGGCGACGCGCGGTCCACCGACCTGCTGTCGCGCGCGCTCGTCGACTTCGAGTGGGTGCGCCAGCACATCGACCAGGACAAGCCCGACGGCGAGGTGTCGCTGCGCCAGGCCGACGTCCTCGAGCGTCTCAGCCGCGCGTCGTCCGCGGCCGAGCGCATCGAGGAGGCCCTCCGCCTGGCCGACGAGGGCCGCTTCGCACTCGACGCGGAGCGCAAGGCGGAGCTCGAGAAGCGCCTCGCGAAGCTGGACCAGAAGAACGCGGCCTTGCGCGCGGCGCGGCAGCGCTCGGGCGAGCTGACGCGCACGGCCCTGACCCTCGTCGCGGACTACCGTGCGAGCGGCCTGACGCTGCGCGCGTTCACGCTGGCCGCCGACCTGGCCGCGGCGCTGGGCGAGCCGCTCGCGCCGTTGGCGGCCGAGCTGCGCGCCGAAGCGCGCGCGAAGGGGCTCCTGCTCGGCTCGATCCGCGCGATGGCGGCGTCGAACGGCGCGTGGGTGCCCCTCCGCACCGCACCGCTCGACGAGTTCGAGGCCGCGGCCGGCTCGGTGGTGGTCGAAGCCGGACGCGGCGGAGCCTTGATCGACGGCTCGTTCGCGGTCACCGGCGACTACGAGGTGCGCGCGCGCCTCGTGCCCGACGGAACGCGCAACGTCGGCTGGTCGGCCGGATTCGTCGTCGCCGGCGCACCGGAGCGCGCCTGCACGATCGTGGGCCTCGACGACCGCGGGATGGTCGGCCTGTGGACGCAGAACGCCGCCACACGCGGATCGTCGACTCTGAGCCACAGGCGCACGATCGCCGTGTCTCCGCCGGTCGCGGCCGGCGAAGCGGTCGAGCTCGCCGTGCGCGTGCTGCAGAGCGGCGTGCTCGAGATCCGCGTGGGCGAACGTCCGCCGCTCGAGGCCCGGCTCGATTCCGCGCCCGCCGGCCCGCGCCACGCCGGCGTGTACGCCAAGAACGCGCGCGTTCGCTTCGAGGATCCGTTGGTCGAGCTCCTGCCATGAGCGCACCCGTGCCGTCGGGCTGGAGCGCGCTGCGGGCCGGCACCGAGCTGTACGCGCGCAGCGAGATGCACGCGGCGCACGAAGCCTGGGAAGCGGCCTGGCGCGCGCGTCACGAATCGTTCGAGGGCCAGGTCGCGCGCGCGCTGGCCCAGCTCGCTGCCGCCGGCGTGCACTTGGAATCGGGCCGCCCGGCCGGCTTCCGCAGTCTGGGCGTGAAGAGCGGAAAACGTCTGCAGGCCTTGGCGATGCAGGCCGAGCCCGTCGTCGGCGCCATGCTGAAGGAGCTGGCGCAACGCGTCGTTGAGTGGGCCGCGGCCGCGGCACCCACGCTCGCCGAGCGACCGCCCGCCACCTGCATCCCGGGCTGAGAGCCCGTGAAGAAACCGAACGTACGGGCTCTCCGATCCCGTTGGCGCCGCTCCGCGGCGCGAGAGGCTGTGACTTCTTCACAGCCTGTGAGAGGCCGAGAAAACGTCGTTCGTACGGCCTCTCTGATCCTGTTGGCGCCGCGCGGAACCGCGCGCGGCGCGCACGAACCGCGCGCGCTACAGTGCGCTGCCACGCGGAGCCCGACCTTGGATTTCCACCGCTTCGACATCCACCCCGACATCGCCAAGGCCGAAACGCCGCCTTCGCGGCTGTACACGGATCCGGCCGTGTTCGAGCGCGCACGCGAGCACGTCTTCGCGCGCACGTGGCAGTACGCGCCGGCGGTTCTGCCGCCCGAGAAGCCCGCGGTCGCGCCGTTCACGCTCCTCGACGGCACGCTGTCCGAGCCGCTCGTGCTGACGCGCGACGAGAGCGGGCACGAGCGGCTGCTCTCGAACGTGTGCACGCACCGCGGCGCGCTCGTCGCGCAGCGCGCCTGTCGCGCGACCTCGCTGGTCTGCGGCTACCACGGGCGACGGTTCGGCCTGGACGGCGCGTTCCGGTCCGCGCCGGAGTTCCAGGGCGCGGAGCACTTCCCCACGCACCGCGATGACCTGCGCGCGCTGCCGTTGGAGCGGCTGGGACCGCTGCGCTTCACCGCGCTGCAGCCGCGCCACAGCCTGGAGGAACAGGTCGGCGACCTGCACGAGCGGCTCGCATGGCTGCCGTTCGACCGGCTCGAGCACGACGCTTCGCGCGACCGTACGTTCGAGTTCGGCGCGAACTGGGCCCTGTACTGCGACAACTACCTCGAGGGCCTGCACATCCCCTTCGTGCACCCGGCGTTGAACGCGACGATCGAGTTCGAGGGCTACGGCACCGAGCTGATGCGCCACTCCAGTGTGCAGTTCGCGCTGGCGAAGCCGGGCGAGCTCTCGTTCGAGCCGCCCAGGTCCAGCCCGGACCACGGCCGGCGCATCGCGGGCTATTACGCCTGGGTCTTCCCGAACCTGATGCTCAACTTCTACCCCTGGGGCCTCTCGCTGAACGTCGTCGAGCCGCGCGGCGTCGACCGCACGCGCGTGCGTTTCGAGACGTGGGTCAGCGATTCGACGCTGATGGAACGCGGCGCGGGGAGCGGGCTGGACCAGGTCGAGTTCGAGGACGAGTCCGTCGTCGTCGACGTGCAGCATGGCATGCGCTCGCGTTTGTACGAGCGCGGACGCTACTCGCCTTCGCGCGAGAGGGCGGTGCATCACTTCCACAGGCTGCTCGTGGCGGCTTTGGCGTAGCAGAGCCGGAAGATCAGCGGGGCCGGAAGAGGAGCAGACCCAGAAGAGCAGGAGAGCCAGAAGAGCAGCAGAGCCAGGAGAGCAGCAAGAGCCGGGAGAGCAGGAGAGCCGGGAGAGCAGCAGACCCAGAAGTACTTGTTGGCGCCGCTAGTCGCGGCGCGAGAGGCCTGCGGCCTCTACACGGAGACGCCGGTACCCGGCGTCCTGATCCAGTGATCCAGCGCCGATTGCAGCGTCGCCGTCTGGATCGGCTTTCTCAAGCAGTCGTCCATGCCGGCCACGATGCAGCGCGCGCGATCCTCGTCGGCCGCGCTGGCGGTCAGCGCCAGGATCGGCACGCGCTGGCCCTTCGGCTCGAGTGAGCGGATCGTGCGCGTGGCGTTGATGCCGTCCATGCCGGGCATCTGCAGGTCCATCAGGATTATGTCGTGGCGCGCGCGCCTCCAGGCCTCGACCGCGGCCAGACCGTCGGCGGCCACGTCGACCACGCAGCCCATGCGCTCGAGCATGCGCGTCGCGACCTTCTGGTTCACGACGTTGTCCTCGGCCAGCAGCACGCGCCGGCGACCCAGGTTGCTGGATGCGCTCTCGTTCTCCTCGTTGCGCGCCGCGGGCGTAGGCCCCGCGGCGGCGACGTCGCGGCCGGAGAGCGCCGCCTCGATGCGCGAGCGCCGGGCAGGCAGCGCGATCTGCGCGTACCAGCCGTCGCGCACCAGCGTCTCGGCCTCGAGCTGCGCCGAGATCGGCACGAGCAGGAAGACGGGCGTCGTGGCCGGCAAGAGCGCCGGCACGCGCGAACCGACGTCGGTCAGGAGGTCGTGATCGACGAGCAGGCCGTCGAGTCCGCCTGCTCCCGCGCTCGTGGCGCGCGCCGCATCCTCGATCCCCTTCGCGCGGATGCACTCTGCGCCGAGGCACGCGAGCTGCGCGGCGATCGCGTCGTACTCCAGCGTGTGCGGCGTGGCCAGCAGGTAGCGGCGCCCCGCGAGGCTGCCCTGCGTGGTCGCGACGGAGCTCGGCGCCCAGCCCAGCGCGACCTGGAACCAGAACGTGGATCCAAGGCCCGTCTCGCTGACGAGCCCGATGCGTCCGCCCATCAGCTCGACGAGCTGGCGGCAGATCGCGAGACCGAGCCCGGTGCCGCCGAAACGGCGCGCCATGGAGCCGTCGGCCTGCGAGAAGCTCTTGAAGAGGCGCGTCTGGCTCTCGGGGTCGATGCCGATGCCCGTGTCGACGACCTCGAAACGCAGCGATGCGACGCTCGGCGCCGAAGCGCCTGCGCCGCCGGACGCCTCGACGAGACGATCGGCGCGCACCAGCACGCCACCCTTGGTCGTGAACTTGACCGCGTTGCCGACCAGGTTCGACAGCACCTGGCGCAGCCGGTGCGGATCGCCCACCACGCGGCGCGGCACGCCCGGCATGGGCGCGGCGGCGACGCGGATCCCCTTCGAGTGCGCGGCGGACGAAGCCAGCTCGACGACGTCCTCGACGATCTGGCGCGGGTCGAACTCGACCGTTTCGAGCTCGAGCCGTCCGGCCTCGATCTTGGACCAGTCGAGGATGTCGTTCAGCACGGTCAGCAGACCCTGACCGCACGAGCGCACGGTCTCGGCGAACCCGCGCTGCTCGGAGTCGAGCGGCGTCTGCAGCAGCAGGTCCACCATCCCGATCACGCCGTTCATGGGCGTGCGGATCTCGTGGCTCATGTTCGCCAGGAACTGCGCCTTGAGGCGGGCCGTCTCCAGCGCCGCGTCGCGCGCGATGGCCAGCTCCTGCTCCCAGCGCTTGCGCGTCGTCACGTCGGCGTGCGTGCCGGCGACGCGCACGACGCTGCCCTTCTCGTCGTGCAGCCCGCGGCCCCGGTCCAGCATCCAGCGGAACGTCCCGTCGCTCGACGTCACGCGGTATTCGGCCTGGTACGTGGTCGAACGTCCCGCGATGTGGTCCTGCAGTGCCGCCAGCGCCTGCGGCAGGTCGTCGGCGTGGACGCGCGTGTGCCACTCCTCGAGCTTCGAGGGCAACGGCACGTCCTTGCCGAGCACGTCCTCGAGACGCGCGGAGCAGAACAGGAGACCGGTTGCGACCTCGAGGTCCCAGATCGAGTCGCCCGTGCCCTGGGTGGCGACGCGCCAGCGCTCCTCCTGGCCACGCCGCAGGCTCTCGGCCGCGCGGCGCTCGGACAGGAGCTGCGCGCGCTGGATGTAGTGCCCGAGCTGCGCTGCGACGTCGGTCAGCAGCGTGATCTCGTGACGGCTCCACGCGCGCACGGTGGGCGCGCCGAAGCACAGGAGGCCCGTGAGCCCCGACCCGTGCTGCACGGGCACGTCCAGTCGGGAGGCGATGCAGGCCTTCTGCATCAGCGGGGCCAGCGGTGCAAAGACAGGGCTGTTCCGCACGTCCTCGGTGATCACGATCTCGCCGGCGAGCAACGACGCCAGGAAATCCGGCACACCGGTCAGGTCGCAGTCCATGCCGGCCAGGTGCGGCATGCCGTCGGGCTCGACCGATTCGAGCACCTCGAGGCGTCCACGCTCGTCGATCGTCGAGTAGGCCACGCGCATCGCGGGCAGGTGACGGCCCAGGAGCTGGACGGCGGCGCGCGTGACGTCGGCGACCTCGTGCTCGGCCGCGATCCCGGTCGCCAGCTCGTTCAGGATCTGGAGCCGCCGTTGGCTGCGGCGCAGCTCGGTGGACACCGCTTCCTCGCGGCTGGCCGACTCGACCAGGTTCAGGGTCGCGCGGCGCAGCTCGAGCAGCGCGATGGCCTGGCGGCCCAGGCGGTGGAGCGCGTCCAGCTCGTCCGCCGTGAACGTGCGCGGTCGCACGTCGAGGACGCACAGGACGCCGACGGCGTGACCCTTCGCGGTGACGAGCGGCACGCCGGCGTAGGAGCGCAGGTGCGGGTCGCCGGTGACGAGCGGGTTCCGCACGAACCGCGTGTCGGCCGACGCATCGGCGACCAGCAGCGTGCGGTCGGGCTGCAGGATCGCGTGCGCGCACAGCCCGATGCTGCGCGGCAGATGCGCGGCGTCGAGGCCGAAGCTCGCCTTGATCCAGACGCGTTCCTCGTCGACCAGGCTCAATGCGGCCATCGGCGTGCCGGACGACCGGGCTGCGAGGCAGACCAGGTCGTCGTAGGCGGCCTCGCGATCCGTGTCGAGGATGCGGAGGCTCTGAAGCTCGACGAGGCGCTGGGCCTCGTCATGCCTGAACGGGGGCACGGTCAAGGTGGATCTCGGTGTCCCGCCGGGCACGTCCGCAAGCGGGCATGGGGCTGGACTCACCCGTATCGAGGTCCGGGCCTCGGGAGCTTGAGCACTCGGACGTCCGTGGCGTTCCTGTGGAAGGATGTTCCCCGCACCTTCGGACCGCGGGGTCGTGTCGGTAGACTCTTCCGCCCGGCGCTCGAAGAGGCGCCGCATTCGACCCCATGCCGCGGCAAGACATCGTCCGGATCGCGAACGGCCAGGGCTTCTGGGGCGACTCGATCCTGGGCCCCGTGCGCCTCGTGCGCGAGGGCCCGATGGACTACCTGACCCTCGACTACCTGGCCGAGGTCACGATGTCGATCCTGCAGAAGCAGCGGGCGCGCAACCCGGCGACCGGCTACGCGACCGACTTCGTGCGCATGATCGACCGGCTCGCGCCCGAGATCGTCGCGAAGAAGATCAAGGTCGTCGCGAACGCCGGCGGCGTGAACCCGCGCGCGTGCCGCGATGCCGTCATGTCGGTCCTGAAGAAGCACGGCCTGAAGGGCGTGGGCGTCGGCATCGTCGAGGGCGACGACGTGTTCGGTCGCCTGGACGAGCTGATCCAGGGCGGCGAGACGCTGGCCAACATGGACACGGGCGCGCCGCTTTCGACCGTGCGCGACCGCGTGACGAGCGCGAACGTCTACTTGGGCGCGTTCCCGATCGCCGAGGCGCTCGCGAAGGGCGCACAGATCGTGATCACGGGCCGCGGCACCGACCCGGGCCTCGTGCTGGGACCGATGATCCACGAATTCGGCTGGAAGACGACCGACCACGACTTGCTCGCGGCCGGTACCGTCGCCGGGCACATCGTCGAGTGCGGCGCGCAGTGCACCGGCGGCAACTTCACCGACTGGCAGCGCGTGCCCGACATGGCGCGCATCGGCTACCCGCTGATCGAGATGCGCGCGAACGGCACGTTCGCGATCGTGAAGCACGAGGGCACGGGCGGCCTGATCGACGAGAGCACGGTCGCGCATCAATTGGCCTACGAGATGGGCGACCCGCGCGCCTACCTGGGCCCTGACTGCACGGCCGATTTCACCTCGATCCGCATGCGCCAGGACGGCCAGGACCGCGTCGCGGTCGACGGCGTGCGCGGCGGACCGGCGACGCCCTACTACAAGGTGTCGGCCAGCTACCAGGACGGCTTCAAGGCGGTCGGCGAGCTGACGATCAGCGGGCCGGACGCGATGGCGAAGGCGAAGCTGTGCGCCGACATCGTGTGGCAGCGCCTCGCGATGGACGGCTTCGAGTACTCCGCCGCCGAGCGCCTGGTCGAGTTCCTGGGCGCGAACACGTGCCACGCCGGAATCGCCGGCGCGGAGCGCGCCGATCCGAGCGAGATCGTGCTGCGCATGGGCGTGAAGGGCCCCGACGAAGCCAAGGTGAACCGCTTCGGCATGGAGCTCGTCCCCCTCGTGACGAGCGGCCCGCCCGGCGTGACAGGCTTCGCCGGCGGACGCCCGAAAGCCCAGGAGATCATCGGCTTCTGGCCGGCACTCCTGCGGAAGCAGTTCGTGAAGACGACCGTCGACGTCGTGACGTCGTGAAGGGGCCGTGATCCATGCCGCTGGTCCCCCTCTCCCGCATCGCGTGTGCCCGCTCCGGCGACAAGGGCGAAGGCAGCAACGTCGGCGTGCTCGCGCGCAGCGACGCGGCCTACGCGTTCTTGAAGGAGCACCTGACGGCCGAGCGCGTGCAGCAGCACATGCGCGCGATCAACCCTGGCGGCGTGAAGCGGTTCGAGGCCGACAACCTGCGCCTGCTGAACTTCCTGCTCGAGGATTCGCTCGGCGGCGGCGGCTCAGCGTCGTTGAAGACCGATGCGCAGGGCAAGACGCACGGGCTGGCCGTGCTGCGGATGGAGATCGACGTGCCGGCCGCCGTGCTGTCGAGCGTGGACCCCGCACGCTGAGGTTCAGCTGCTCGACGCAGCCGCGTAGTGCTCGAGAGTCAGCGCAGGCTCGCGGATTCGATCCCTCAGGTCGGACGGATCGCGCGCGCCGTGGACGATGTGCGCCACGTTCAGCGGGACGGAGCCCGGCTCGTACACGAGCAAGTAGGCAAACACCGGCCAGAATCGAAACGGCCTGGCCGTCAGATCAGGCCGTTCGTGCCCCATGTGAGGGTGCCTTGCCAGGTTGGCTGCCGCACGGAGGACTTCCGCACGGAATCGGATCGCTCGCTCCAGTCCGTTCTCGCGCTCGACGTACGCGAGGATCTCGCGCAAGTCTCGCTGCGCCTTTCTGGAGAAGCGGGAGCCCTTCACCTGGAGCTCTCCCTGCGAGCTTCGAGTTCGAGACGCAGTTCCTCCAGGAACTCCTCGCCATCGACCGTGTCACCCGCCAGCAACTGCTGATAGCCGATTTCGATGTTGCGCCGCGTTTCCTCGCGCCACGCCTCGTACTTGCGCCGCTCCTCCGCGTCGCGCTCCATCAGGAGCTGCAGCCCTTCTCGCAGGACCTCCTCCTGGCTGCCCGCGCGGCCCGAGCGGATCTGCTCATCGATGTAATCGAGCTGCTTCCGGTTCAGCGGTACGTCCATGGCAAGAAGCTACTCCGAACGTCGGAATCGGGCCAAGGGCCGACGCGCACTGCGCTCCGGCACCGGTCACATGGCTGAATTCGCCATTCGGCACTGCGGAGACTCCGGCGGAGAGCGATTCCGGCACGAAACCTGGCCACGTGGGTAGGGGCGCCTTCGTGCCCGGGCGCGAACTCGTGACTGGATCCGTACGCGCCCGCACGGCTACGCTGGCCCGATCGCATCCATGAACGTCCTCCTCGAGATCCACGAGAAGTCCCGGCGCGCGAACCGCCGCGTCGTCCTGCCCGAGACGCAGGATCCACGCGTGATCCAGGCCGCCGCGCGGCTCGTGGCGCAGGGGCTCTGCACGCCCGTCCTGATCGACGGCGGGAAGATGGCCTCCGCCGCGCCGCCCAACGTCGACGTCGTGAACCCGAGGAAGGATCCGCGCACGAAGCACTTCGCGGCGGAGCTCCACGAGAAGCGCAAGTCGAAGGGCATGACGCACGAGGAGGCGACGCAGCGCGCTCTCGACCCGCTCGTCTTCGCGGCGTTCCTCGTGAAGAGCGGCGATTGCCACGCCGGCGTCGCCGGCAGCGAGGCGGCGACCGCGGACGTGCTGCGCGCGGGATTGCAGGTCATCGGGTTGTCGCGCGGCAACGCGACGCTCTCGTCGTGCTTCCTCATGGTCTTCCCCGACCGCGTGTTCACGTTCGGCGATTGCGGCGTCGTGCCCGATCCGACGGCGGAGCAGCTCGTCGACATCGCGCTCGCGTCGGCCGAGAGCCATCGCAAGCTGGTCGGGGAATCGCCGCGCGTCGCGCTGCTGTCGTTCTCGACGTACGGTTCCGCCTCGCACCCGAAGGTCGACAAGGTCAGGAAGGCGATCGAGCTCCTGCGCCGGCGGGCGCCGCAGCTGACGTGCGACGGCGAGCTGCAGGTCGACGCCGCGATCGTGCCGGAGGTCGCCGACCGCAAGGCACCGGGCTCGGCGCTCGGGGGCAAGGCCAACGTGCTCATCTTCCCGGACCTGGATGCCGGGAACATCGCGTACAAGCTCAGCGAGCGGCTGGGCGGCGCCAAGGCCCTGGGGCCCCTCGTGCAGGGCCTGGAACGGCCTTTCATGGACCTTTCGCGCGGTTGCAAGCCGGACGACATCGTCGACGTGGCATGCATCGCCTCGATCCTGGCAGGATGAGGGTCGTGAAGACCTTTTCCACTGCGGCGCTCGTCGCCGTCGGGCTCCTCGCAGCTTGCAGCCGCGACGAGCAGAAGCCGGGTGCGGCTGCGCAACCTGCGTCCGTGCCGGTCGTGAATACGAAACCGGAGATGGTGCCGGTTGGTCAGCGGCGCGTCGTGGAGCTCGAGGGCGGGATCCGCGTCGAGGTGCTGGCCGAGGGTCAGGGCGACGTGGTTGCGCCGGGTGATCACGTCGCGCTGTCGATGACGTTGTCGTACGTGCCCGTGCCGGCGACGGCGGCGACCGAGCCGGCGCCGGCGGGCGAGAAGAGCGCGAAGGGCGAGGAATCGAAGGACGCATCGGCGGAGAAGGCGAAGCCCGCGGAACCGCCGACAGCCGTGGAGGGCGTCGTCGTTCTCGAGGAAGTCGCAGCGGCGGATGCGAAGGTCGAACCGACGACGGGCGAGGTGCCTGCTCCGGCCGAGCAGCCGGCTGGAACGGAGCCTGGGGCGCAGACTGCGGCTGCAACCGGCACCGAGCCGGTCGTTGCTCCGGGCGCGGAGACGGTGGCTCCGGTCGATGGCGAGCCCGCGGCTGCGACGGACGGGGCGGCATCCGCGGCGACAGCTCTGGCGCCGTCGATGGAGCCCGGGCTGGCTGCGCCGCTCGAGCCTGTCGTGCTCATGTCGACGAAGTCGACGGGCATGCCGCTGCGCGTGGTCGTCGGGACTTCGGGCGCGCTCCTGCCGGGGCTCTCGCGCGCGTTGATCGGGCTGCGTCAGGGCTCGATCGTCGAGATCACGTTGCCGCCGGAGTCGGCGTATGGCGCGGGTGGGTTGCCGTCGGCTGGCGTGCCGCCTGGGACGCCGCTGTTCGCGACGGTCGAGATCCGTGAGGTCAAGCGATGAAGATGGGCAGCATCGCTGGCGTTTTCGGGCTGGCGCTGGTGAGCGTGGGGTGTCGCTCGTTCGATCCGGAGCGGCGGCCGTTGAAAGTCGATGTCCAGGAGGTTCGCACGCAGAGTGGCGTGGTCTTCGAGGAGTTTGCGACGGGAGACGGGCCGGAGGCGGCGGCGGGCGATGAGGTGCTCGTCGATTACGTCGTGTCGTTGCCGGATGGGACGCGGGTGGATTCGACGTTGGAGCGGGGGGTGCCGGTGCCCATCGTGCTGGGCGAGGCGTTCGTGAAGGGCCTGGATGAGGGGCTGAAGGGGATTCGGGCGCAGGGACGGCGGAAGATCACCGTGCCGTCGGAGTTGGCGTATGGGGACAAGGGGGTGCAGGACCTCGTGCCGCCCAACTCGTCGCTCGTGTTCGAGGTGCATGCGATCGAGGTGCGCAAGCGCTGATCGCGGGCCGCGGAGACACACAGAAGAACTCTCAGAGAGAGCCGGAAGAACTTCGGAGAGAACCGGGAGCAGAAGAACTTCAGAGAGAGCTGGAAGAACTTCAGAGAGAACCGGAAGATCCTGGTGGCGCCGCGAGACGCGGCGCGCCGCGCGCAGAGCGCGCGGGGCTGAAGCGAGGCCTCCTCACCGGCACGACAGGCCCCGAAGCAGGTGCAGGGAAACGAGCAAGGCCGACCCGGAGGCCGGCCTCGCTTCGCTGTGAGTCAGTTCCTGACTCCGACCCCGATCAACCCTGCGGCTTGGCCGTGCAGGTCGTCGCGGTCGAGCAGTCCGACTTCTGGCCAGCCGTGCAACCCGCCTTCGCGGCGTCGTCACAGCCTGCCTTGCTCTCGCAGCATCCGGCGGCGGGCATGTTGGCCGTCGAGTCGTCAGCGACCGACGTCTTGTTGGTGCCACAAGCTGCCAGGGACACGAGAGCCATCACGGCGAACATCGTCTTCATAAGCGACTCCTTCTGCAGAGGTTTCGGTGCGCGTGCGGAGCCATCGGCCCCGCGCGGTCGACCCGGACTTCTAGAATGTCCGGAGCCGATCCGGTCAGGATACGGGGATCGGCAGGACGCCGGGCTGGATCTGCGTAAAATGGCCGGATGGCTTACCGGGGCGGTCCTCCAGGGCCCGCGGACGACGCGGACGACCTGTACGAGCTCGACCTCCACGGCAAGAGCCCCGAGGACGCCCTGCGGATGCTGGGCCGCGAGCTGCACGCCGCGCGCGTCCTCCGGCGCGGCTGGGTGCGGGTCGTGACCGGTCGGGGTCTCGGGAACGCGCGCCAGGAGCCCATTCTGCGCGAGCGGGTCGCGGCCTGGCTGCGCGGGCCGGAGGGCGCGCGCTACGGCGCGGTCGACGTGCAGGTCGAGATGCGCACGGGCGGCGGCTCGCTGCTGGTGCGCCTGCGCTGGGGCAGCGGGAACCGCGGCTAGCCAGCAGGATCGGGACGGACGGCGGGTGAAGGTTGCACTCGCGCGCGGCGCGACGCATGGTCGAGGGCATGGTGACTGCGCGCGCGAGCCTCCTTCCATTCCTCTTCCTGGCGTTCGCGGCGTGCTCGTCCACGAGCACCATCGACAGCCTGTGGGCCGACCTCGCGACGGACGCGCGTCGCGCGGAGCCGCTGTCGGAACCGGATGCCGCGCGCGCGAAGTTGACGAACGATCGCGCCGCGAAAGCGCGCGCGCTCGCGCAGAAGGGCGCTTTGCATTCCGGGCGCGACCACATGCGCGCGGCCGTGCTGCTGGCCGAGTCGGCCGACCCGGCCGACTGGGAGCTGGCTGCCCAGCTCGGGAACCAGGCCGCGGAGCTGGGCGAGCCGCTTGGTCTGCGCGTCGTCGCCGAGGCGATCGACAAGGACCTCGTGCGGCAAGGCAAGCCGCAGCGCTACGGGACGCAGTGGGTCTGGAATCGGGAGCGGCGGGTGTGGCGTCTTCACCCGATCGATCCGGCGACCACGGACGACGAGCGCGCCGCGTTGGGCGTGCCGTCGTACGGCGAGCTGATCCAGGCGGAGATCCGGTTCAGCGCGCCGGCTCTCGCGCCACGCTAGCGGGCGCATCGCGTCGGCCAGGCCAGGCCAACCCGCGTCGCTCCAGGCCGGAAAAGCCGCGCAGCGCTAGCGTGACCCATCGGCCTCTTCCGGTTCCGGATAGAAGTGCCCGCGCGGGTACGTGCGCGGTCCGCGCAGCGCCAGCGCGCGCAGCTCGTCCCCGCGCGCGAGCGCCGGGTCGAGCTGGTTCGACGCGTTCTCGTGCAGTCGGTGGTAGCGCAGGTACGTGACCCCGAACACCGCGCGCTCGCGACCGGGCGCGACGCGGCTGCCGAAGTGGAGGCAGCGCGACAAGTCGATCAGCGCGCCCGCTCCGCGCGCACCTTCCACGCGCACGACGTCGGATCGGTCGCAGTGGCGGAAGACCTCCTCGTCGGAGAACGTCGTCGCCCGCCCGACGCGCCGGCCCTCGTGCGCCAACGCGCGCAGCACGCGCGCGCTCACGTCCGCCGGCAGGAAGCAGAGCGGCCCGTCCTCGCGCGTGATCGCGCGCGCGTTGAAGTACAGCTTGAGCTGCCGCGTGTCGTCGTTGTCGACGTGGAATCGCTGGAAGTAGCCCGGGTTCGCTCCGTCGGACAAAGGGAACGACACCGCCAGCGCGACACGCGCGACCCACGGCACCGTACCCAGGTACTGGCTGGCGCGCAGCAGGAGCGCCGTCTGCAGCGCGAACCCGACGTAGCGCGCATCGCGCGCGAGCTCGGCGTCGTCCAGGAGTTCGGCGACGAGCCGCATCTTCCCGTCGCGCATCACGGTTTCCGAGCGCCGCGTGTGGGCGCGCGCCAGGAGGTCCTCGCAACCGGCGAGCAGTTCCTCCGCGCTCTCGAGCTCGCCCGGTTCGACGAGGACGTAGCCGCGCACCGGATCGACGAGGCGGAGCGCGGGAGCACCGGCCAACGCTGAGCGTGCTGCAGCCCGTCGCGCGAGGAACTCACCAGGCGCGCACGCCCGTCGCCAGGTCGCGATCGCGCGCCGGCCGAGCGGCGAGAAACGCCACTCGCCGAGCCGCGCGCGCCACGCCGGCCGGCGCGGGCTGGAGATGTCCTGTTGCACGAATTTGAATCCGGCAAGCACCCGGAGCCTATGCGCGATCCGATCGACCGCTGCGAAGAGCCGCGCTTTTCAGGCCAGATGCCGCAAGACGTGGTCGACCTCGTCGGCCGAGCCCATGCAACACGCGATGCGCTGGTGCAGGGCCTTGGGCTTGACCTCGAGGACACGCTGCAGACCCGAGAACGCCTTGCCGCCGGCCTGCTCGATGATCATCGACATCGGGTTGACTTCGTACAGCAGCCGCAGCTTCCCCTCCGGCGACTTCTTCGTCGGCGGATAGAGGAAGACGCCGCCCGCGATCAGCGCGCGGTGCACGTCGGCGACCATCGTGCCCGAATAGCGGCTCGAGTAGCCGTTCTGCTGTGCCCAATCCAGGTAGCGCTGGTAGCCCTCGGGGAACGAGCGGCGGTTCCCCTCGTTGACCGAGTACGTCTTGCCCGCTTGCGGGATGCGCACGTTCTCCTGCGCGATCAGGAACGACCCGATGCTGGGATCGAGCACGAACATGTGCACGCCCGAGCCTGTCGTCAGCACGAAGACGGTCGAGCTGCCGTACAGGATGTACCCGGCCGCCGCCTGCTCGGCGCCCGTCTGCAGGATCGCCTCCTCCGGCGTGCGTGCGCGCCGATCGTGGCGCAGGATGCTGAAGATCGTCCCGACCGCACCGCACGAATCGAGGTTCGACGAGCCGTCGAGCGGGTCGAACAGCACGACGTAGGGCCGCTCGCCCTGGCTGTCGCGCTGGACGATCGTCGGGTTCTCGTCCTCCTCCGACGCGACGATCGCGACGCCCGAGCGCGAGCCCAGGCAGCGCAGGAGCGTCTCGTTCGCGATCACGTCCAGCTTCTGCTGACGCTCGCCCTGCACGTTGTCCGAATCGAGCGAGCCGAGCACGTCCTGGATGCGCGCGCGGCGGATCTTGTCCGCGATCACCTTGGCCGACAACGCCAGCGCCGAGAGGATCCACGAGAACGTCCCGCTGGCCGAGGGGTGCTTCTGTTCCTCGGCCAGGATGTGCGTCTGGAGCGTGGTCAGGTTCTCGCGCGCGGTCAGGCGCGGAACGGGCGTCGTCGAGGGGGCGTCGCTCATGAGAGCGGCGATGCTACTCGACGAGCCGCGCTTGGGTCGCGCGTGGGCAGTCAGGGAATCTGGACGACGGTCATCTCGCCGGGGCGGATCGTGATCGGGATCTCGACCTTCGGCATCAGCGCCTCGTGGCTCCAGCTCGACGCGCCCGTCGCCGTCATCCGGTTCGGAGCTACGTGCAGCGTCCACTCGCCCGCGCCGACGCGGCCGACGTCGAGCTGCGCGCTCACCCAGGCGTGCTGGGTCCGGGAGAACGACGGTACGTCGCGATACCAGTTGTTCTTCACGATCGCCGAGGGCGGGCCTCCACGCGTCGTCACCTCGACCGCGACGTAGCCCTGCTCCGGGAGCGCGAGCGAAGCCGGCAGCCGCACTTCGAGCGTTCCGGTGCGACCTTCGATCCTCAGCTCGCGTGTTTCTCCCGGCGCGAGCGCGATCCGCGGCGAGCTCGCGAGCAGCATTCCCTCGGGCAACGTCGCCTGGAATTCATACTCGACCCCGGGGCGGAAAAGCCCGGACCAGTGCCCGTCGGAGCCGGTCGCGTTGTTCGACGAGCAGCGGCGGCCGCCGCCCTCACGCAGCGCGCACGCCCACACGACCGAGTCCGCGACGGGCTCGCCGTCGGCGAGGACGCGGATCGTGACCCGCGCCGGCGCCAGCTCCGCAACGTCGATCCGCACGTCGCGCGTCTCGCCCTCGGCCAGCTCGAGCCGCATCGAGCGACCTGTATCCGTCATCAGGGCGACCTCGGACTCGAGCCCTGGCACCCGCTGCTGGTACCAGTAGAGCTCGACCGGTCCGCTCGGCAGGCCCGCGACCTCGAACCGGCCGTCGGCCCGGTCGACGAGAATCTCCTTCCGTCCGGACACGCCGATCAGCCATCCGATCGGCGAGTGCTCTCCCGCGTCGATGACGCCGCGGATCGTCGCGCCCGCGCGGAAGACGACGTCGCCCACGTCGAGAGCGCCGTCCGCGGGCACGTGGAGGAGCTCGAGTCGAGCGCCGACGACGCCGCCGAACGCGGCGCGGAGGTCGAACGTCCCGGGCGGAAGGTCGGTGAACTCGAAGGTCCCGGCTTCGACTGTGACTACGTTCCTCGCACGACCCGCGAAAGCCGAGACGTCGCGCGCGTGCGTGTGACCGAGTTCGATCGAGCCCGGCACCTGCGGCTTCGGACCGAGCGGCACGAGCGCGCGCTCGACGCCGACCTGGACGGCGGTCAACGGGAGCCCGTCGCGGACGACTCGACCGCGCAGCACGCGCCCGCGCTCGAGTCGGATCGTCTGCACCGGCGCGTCCTCCGTGTCGTGGAGGACCGCTGCGCGGAACGGGACGTGTCCGGGAGAGGCGACGAGCACTTCGTGCAACCCCGGTTGCGCGCGCTCGCCGACCTCGTTCGAGGACCGCGCGACGATTCGCGGCCACGTCTCTTCGAACTCCTCCTCGTCGGGGCCGAGGGCCGACCTGCCCCGCCCGACGTCGCGCACGGCGAGCCCGATCTCGAGGATCGGTTGCCGCGTCTTTGCGTCGACGATCCGGAACGTCGTCCGCGCGACGGCAGTCAGCATGATGCGCGCGGACTCGTCGCCCGTCGCGAACCGAGCGCCCGGCGCGTCGGGTCCGCCCCAGCGCAGGAAGCGCAGGGTGTCGGCGACGAGCAGGTCGTACTCGCCGCTCACCGGCACGTGAACGCGGAAGCGGCCCTCCGCGTCGGATCGGCCGCTCTCGCTCACGTCCGTCTTCGCCGAGCGCGCCTCGATTCGCACGCCGGCGCACGGCGCGCCATCCTGGTCGACGACGACCCCCGCGATCGACGTAGCGCGCGCGAGCACGACGTCGCCGACGTCCGCGTCGCGGCCGGGGAGCACGAACACCGTCATCGAGGATTCGACGAGGCCCTCGCCGTCGGTCTGCAGCTCGGTGGTCGCAGGATCGACGTGCGCGAGCGCGAACCGACCGTCCTCGCCGCTCGTCGCGCGGCGCCAGGGGATCGAAGGGAGGGGGGACCTCGTCGACACGACGGCACCCGCAACCGGTCGGCCCTCGACGAGCACGCGACCGAGGATGCGGCCCGCGGGACCGAGGACGAGCTCGCCGACGTCGTTCGTTCCCGGCGCGAGGACGCGCATCGCGTCGGCGTCGAAGCGGACGGCGGCGCGAGTGCGGTAGGGATCGGCCTCGACCTCGAGATCGGCGCGATCGGCGGTCAGCAGCGGCGCCTCGATCCGCAGCGCGCCGTCGTCGCCCGTGAGGGCCTCGAACGTCGCGCTCGGGTCGACGTCGGCGTTCCAGCGGCCGCGTGCAGCGAGCACGCCGCGCGCGCCGCGGATCGGGCGGCCGCTCTCGTCGACGACGCGCGCGAGGACGACGACGGCGGCGGTCGGAGAAGGAGCGGCCGCGCGCACCGTTTCCGCGGCGGTCGACGGCGACTCCGAGGCCCGACGGAGGGATTCGGGCTCGCGCGGGGCCGCGATATCGACGGCCGCGGCGAGATCCGGAGCGCCGCTGGGCGCCGCGCTCGTCGCGGACGAGTTCGTTCCCGTCGCTTCCCACGGCCGCGTCGCCCCGAGCACGAGCACGATCGCGATCGCCGCCATGACCACCACCTTCTTCGCCGTCCACATCGTGAGTCCTCCGATCGCGATCCCCGAACCCGCGGCCGCCAGCGTCGTCCCGAACGGCGGCTCGAGACGCAGATCGCGCACGAGCGCGAGCTGGAACGCGCCGAACGCGGCGCCGTGGCCGCGCTTCAGGCGCTGGCGCAGGAGCTCGATCCCGCGCTTCACGTGCGTGCGCTGCGTCTCGACCGGCACGCCACGCGCTTTCGCCGCGTCGCGCGGCGGTCGCTCCTCGAGGAACTGCGCGACCAGCGCGGCGCGGTACGGCTCGTCGAGCTCGAGAACAGCGCGCACGATCCGCGAGCGGACCTCCTCGCGCTCCAGGATCTCGGCGCTCGACGCGACCTGCTCCGGCCGCGCGACAGACTGCTCGCGCGCCTCGCGCCGCGACTCCGCGCGCCAGTCGTGCACGGCCCGGCGCTGCGCGATCCGCGCCAGCCAGCCGCGCGGCGACGTCATGCCGCGCGGCGCGTTGCGCAGCGCCGCGAGCCAGGTCTCCTGCTCCAGGTCAGCCGCCCCGGTGGCGTCGAACACGAGCCGCCGCGCCAGCGCGCGCACGTGGGCGGCGTGCTCGAGGACGAACTGCGGGTCGACGGGCGTGTCGGACATGTCTCTCTAGGAGTGTGCGCGCTCCTGCGATCCGGTTCGCCCGACATCCCCGGCGACGCTATCCCCTCGCAAGATCAGGGTTTGCCAGCGCGGCCACTCAGCGCTGAGCGCAGGCCGGCAGATCGGCCGTGACGGCGTCGAGTTCCCGGTCTGCGAGGTCTCCGAGGACGCCACGGCCCTGGTCCTGCGCCAAGGCGGTCGGGAGGTCCGGCGGGTGCCACTGACCTGGACCGGGGAGCGCCTCCAAATCCTCAGGCCGTAGATCGGGGCCCTCGCGCCCATGGAGGTGGGCCGTTACCGGAGGTGACCGGGAAAAGGTGTCTGACACCCTTGTCCACGCTCGCCTTGCCCGGGCGCTTGGACCGATCATAATATCCGGGAACCATGATGGGTCTGACCGGAACCTCGCGTCTCCTCAAAGCCCTGGCGGACGAAACCCGCCTGCGGATCCTCCACCTCCTGGCGCAGGAGGAGCTTTCGGGCTCCGACCTGATGGAGATCCTGAACATGGGGCAGAGTCGCGTTTCGACGCACCTGGCCCTGCTCAAGGAGGTCGCGTTGGTCAGCGACCGGCGCGAGGGGCGGCGCACGCTCTACTCGCTCGCACCGGGTCCGGCGGCGGCGTTGTGGAACGACGTCCTCACGGAGAACAAGTCGAGCCCCGAGTTCGAGGCCGACCTGGCCGGTCTCGAGACCCTGCGTGACCGGCGGCGCGGTGACTCGCGCGCCTACTTCGACCGCGTCGCGGCGACGTTCTCGGATCAGGTGCTGCCGGGGCGCACGTGGGAGGGTCTGGCGCGCGCGCTGATCCAGCTCGCGCCGCGCGGGCGCTACGTCGACCTGGGGATCGGCGACGGGTTGCTGACGCTCATGCTGGCGGAAGTCGGCAGCGAGGTCACGGCCGTCGACGTCAGCCCGCAGATGCTGGCCGGGCTGCGCACGCGCGCGGCGCAGAAGGGCATCACGAACGTCACGACGGTCGAGGGCGAGATCGAGGACCTGCCGCTGGCCGACGCGTCGTTCGACGTC
>Ga0163152_10001855_pt1 | contig 32180 bp, 32 predicted proteins | sample OliLakLV19MP8IB2_FD_148635 | JGI IMG/M metagenome (GOLD analysis project Ga0163152, IMG submission 148635) | Freshwater microbial mat bacterial communities from Lake Vanda, McMurdo Dry Valleys, Antarctica - Oligotrophic Lake LV.19.MP8.IB-2 | ecosystem: Environmental > Aquatic > Freshwater >...
GTCCGGCACCAGCCGCTTGAGCAGGCGACGCAGTTCCTCGTCCGATTCCCCCTCCTGCGCGGCGGCGATGAGATCGCCGACCACGGTGGACACCCCGATCGGCAGCGCGGCGTTCCGCGCCCGCAGGACCTTCGGATGTTCCGTCGGAGTGGCATTCTCCGCCCCGAAGAACAGCTCCTCGTACAGCTTCTCGCCCGGGCGCGTCCCGCTGAAGCGGATCTCGATGTCCTTGCCCACCTCCTTGCCCGAGAGCCGAATGAGGTCGGCGGCCAGGTCGGCGATGCGGATTGGCTCGCCCATGTCCAGGACGAACACCTCGCCACCCCGCCCCATCGACCCCGCCTGCAGCACCAGCTGCACCGACTCCGGGATGGTCATGAAGTAGCGCTTCATCTCCGGGTGGGTCACCGTCACCGGTCCCCCCGCGGCGATCTGCTTGAGGAAGGTGGGCACGACGCTGCCCCGGCTCCCCAGCACGTTGCCGAACCGAACCGCGACGAAGTTGCGGTGATGCTCCTCCGACACACTCTGCACCAGCTGCTCGGCGATCCGCTTGGTGGCGCCCATGACGCTGGTTGGCCGCACCGCCTTGTCGGTGGAGATCAGGACCAGATGCTCCACCCGCCGCTCGGCGGCCAGGTCGACCAGGTTGCGGGTGCCCAGCACGTTGTTGAGCACCGCCTCCGCGATGTTGCCTTCCATGAGCGGCACGTGCTTGTGGGCCGCGGCGTGGAAGACGCTGAAGGGCTCGAACCGGTCGAACACCCGCGCCAGCGCCCCCGCGTCCTTCACATCCGCGATGACCGCCTCAAGCGGGATGTGGGGGAAGTGCTGCGCGAGTTCCTGCTGGATGCCGAAGATCGAGTTCTCGCCGTGGCCGAGCAGAACGAGGCGAGACGGCTCGAGCTGGCAGATCTGGCGGCAAAGCTCCGAGCCAATCGAGCCACCCGCACCCGTCACCAGTACCGTGCGCTCGGTGCCGAGACTCTGAACCCGGTGCATGTCGATCTTGACCGGCTCACGCCGGAGCAGATCCTGGATTTCGACTTCGCGCAGCGCGCCTGGCCGCAGCCGGCCCGAAATGATGTCCGAAATACCGGGCAGGGTTCGCGTCCCGATCCCGGCGGTCTTGGCGGCGCGTACCACACCGCGCACGACGTCACCCGAGGCGGCGGGCATTGCGATCAGGACTTCCGCGACATCATGATCGCTGCATACCGTGGCGGTGTCGGCCAGCGTGCCCAGAACGGGGAGACCGTGGAGGCGGTGCTTCAGCTTGTTCGGGTCGTCGTCGACGAAGCCGATCGCCTGCAGGCCGAGCCGCGGGTTACTCTGCAGCTGCTTGACCAGCATGCCGCCAGCCACGCCGGCACCGGCGATCAGCACCCGCTTGGCCCCATGGTCGGGCCGGCCGTCGCGATACCATGAGATGGTTCGGAGAACCAGGCGCGGCAGGGTGACGGCGACGGCGGTGAACAGCCCGTCGAGGACCAGCACGCCCAGAGAGAGCCGGACAGGAGTGAGGCCGGTGGCGGGCAGCAGCCAGACGCCGAGGAAGAGGCAGATGGCGCCGGAGGCGGTCGTTGCGGAGAGGATGCTCACCAGCTCCGACACGCTGGCAAACCGCCACAGCCGTCGATAGAGGCCGAAGTAGAGCAGCAGCGTGACTTTGACCGGCAACGCGAAGGCGAGATAAATCGGGACGATGGCCGCATACGTCGCGGGCCAGAGCAGTCCCTCGAATCGGACGACGTTGGCCAGGAGCGTGGCCAATGGGAGCAGGGCCAGGTCCAGCGCGAACAGGTGGCGGTTCCGGAGTCCGTCCCGGATTAGTCGGGGCATGTCATCTGGGTGGAGGGGGCGGGCTGCGCAGCCTACCCGGCGCAATGTAGCGGCCGGGGAGGATGAGTCAACCAATGATCGCCGTGAGACTTATGGCCGGGACTCGGGGGCCGCACCGGCCACCCGCGCTGACGCGGCCGGGACACCGTTGTTACGCTTGCCGGCGCGTCCGGATGCGGGCTAGCTTCTCCCCCGCTCGTTGACGCCCGCTGCCGCTCGCTGGCGCGCGCAGCGAACCGCTTCCTCGTGACTGGCACCCATACATGCCCACCTCGTCCGCAGCCGACCTCGTCCGTGCCCACCTTCGCGGCAGCGCCGGCGTGATGCGTCGCACCGCCGAAAGCGCGGCGGAGGATCTCGGCCGCGCGGCGGTGCTGGTGGCGGAATCTCTCCGCTCCGGGGGGAAGCTGTTGCTGTGCGGCAATGGCGGCAGTGCGGCGGAGTGCCAGCACCTCGCGGCCGAATTCGTCAACCTGCTCGACAAGAGGCACGACCGCCCCGGACTTGCCGCGATCGCGCTCACCGCCGACGGGGCGGTGCTGAGCGCCACGGCGAACGACCGGGGCTATGTCGAAGTCTTTGCACGACAAGTGGAGGCGCTGGGCCGACCGGGAGACGTGCTGCTGGCGCTGAGCACGAGTGGCACCTCGGCCAATGTAGTGCGGGCGCTGACTGCCGCCCGCGCAGGTGGACTCAGGACGGTGTTGTTCACTGGATCAGGCGCTGGCGAGGCTAACGGGCAGGCAGACGTCTGTGTTCAGGTACCGAGCGCCGATACCCAGCAGATCCAGGAGGCACACCTGGCGCTGGGACATGCGCTGGTGGGGATTGTCGAGCGCGAGTTGTTCCCGTGAGAGGAGGCAGGTGGCAGGTGGCAGGTGGCAGTTGGCAGGGAGTAGGGGCAACCCGTCGGGCCGCCCGCGATGTGCCGACGACACCCGGGTACCGGGGACCCATTGATCCCCCCCGCACCGTGTGGGGTGACGTGGGATGATGACATGGGATGATATCGTAGGATGATGATGATATTGTAGGGGCGACCCAGCGGGTCGCCCTTACGTTCGCCGGAACCGGTGTCCTTGGTGTCGCGTCACCGTCCGGGCACAGGGTAGATCACCATCGTCCAGCGTGGACACCACCGTCCACCGGCGTGGATACTTGGCGCAGCCCGGAGGTCCCGCACAGCACACCGCTTCCGCACTCCGAACGATCGTTTCCGCTGCCCGCACGGCCCGAAGTCCACTCCGAACAACCGTCACTCCAACGCCGACAGGCGGCTGGTCCGGCGCATCAGGCCAGATCCAGAACGGTGCAGCTCCGTCCCCACCTTCGACAGCCTGCATTCCAGCTCCATCTGCCCCACTTCCAATCACTTACACCTCGCTTCCAATCGCCATGCGGACCAGTTCCGCCTGCGGATGGACCGATTCAGTGCGGGTGCGGGCCGGTTCCGCGCGCGTGGATTCCGCTTCAGTCGCCTGCAGATCCGTTCCGGCATCCGCACACACCAGTTCATCGCCCTGTGTTAGAGATTCCGCAGTCGTGGCACCGAGTCTGCGGCGGGGTCCCTCCGGCCAGGAAGTCGTCGAGCTCCTCTCCTGGCGCCATTCTCCCGTTCAAGGTGGGCAACGCGTCTCGACCGCGTCCCGTAGGAGGACTCTACCATAGGAGCGTCGTATGAATCGCGTTACACGTCGTCGGCTGGACAGACTCGATCGGGTCTTCACGTTCAGCCAGCAGCACCTGACCCAGGTGCAGGGGTACATCGAGGCGATGAAGCAGCTGGGGGAACAGCTGGACCGGGTGCGTGAACTCACCACGCAATCGGAAGCGGGGGATCTGGCAGAGGAGGCCTCGACGGCTCGCAAACAGGCCATGCGTCTCGTCATCGAGGAAGATCACCTCGCGCATTTCGTCCGTATCGCGCGCTCGGTGACGCCGAGTGATCCGGAGCTCCGGAAGCTGTTCCGGATGCCGAGGCGCGGGATCAGCCTGCAGGCCTTCTTGCCGGCGGCGCGGGCCATGGCAGCCGAGGCGGAGAAGCGGCGGGAGCTGTTGATCGGGGAGGGGTTGCCGGAGACGTTCGGGGAGGATCTGAACACCGCGCTGGAGGGCTACGCGGAGGCTGTGAGTCAGAAGAACTCGGGCCGGGCATCGCATGTGGGTGCGCGCGCCGACCTCCGGGCGCTGACGAAGGAGATGGGCCTGCTGGTGCGGCGGCTGGACAGCATCAACCGGTACCGCTTCCGGAACGATGCCGAGCTGCTGGCGGCGTGGAACAGCGTGCAGGACATGTCGTGGCCGTCGTCGGGGAAGGCCGGACCGGCGGGCGGCACAGCGGCCGCATGATGCTGCAATTCCACAGCGCGAACCCCCGGGTCTCGTGGGTGAGGCCCGGGGGTTCCCTGTTCTCAAGCGGGTCGTGCCGAGCAGCAGCGCCCCGTTCCGTCAGGTGGGTGATGCAGGTCCCGATGTTTGCATCGGGTTGCGGCGTTCGATCAGGCGGTACGCACCAACCAGCAGCAGGAGTTGCGTCACCAGGGCGACCCAGGTCCAGCCCGGCCGGGACACCGCGATCCACGCCAGGCCCGCGCCGACGCAGGTAAGCCCCAACGCACCGCACGTCACCGCCGCATGGCTCCAGCCCGCCTGCACAGCCCGCTGGTAAGCGTGGCTCCGGTGGGCGGCGTACCACCGCTCGCCCGCCAGCATCCGCCGCAGCAGTGTGAGCGTGGCATCCACGATGAAGACCCCGCCCAGCATCAGCCACACCATCACCCCAGGCCCGCCACTCCGATCCGACAACAGGGCCAGCGCCGCGAAGAGGAATCCCAGGAGACCCGAGCCGACGTCGCCCATGAAGATCCGCGCGGGAGCCCAGTTCCAGTACAGAAAACCCAGGCTCGCCCCGGCCACCAGCGCCGAGGCAGCGGACAATCCTCCCACACCGGTGAGCAGTGCGGCGCCGACCCCGCCGGCGACCACGGCCTGGCCTCCCGCGACCCCGTCGATGCCGTCCATGAAATTGTACAGATTGATGCTCCAGGCGATGCCGAGCAGCGCCAAGATGTTTCCGGCGAATCCGAGCGGCACGAGCGTTTCGCCCAGGCGGAGGCTGTTCACTCCCCCGATCCAATAGAGGAACCAGACCGCCGCCACCACCTGAACCCCGGCGCGCACCCGGTTCGGCAGGGTTCGCACATCATCGACCCAGCCGACCAGCGCAATGAGCATCGCCCCACCAGCCAGCCCGAGGACCACGGGCCCCGAAAGCATGGCGCGGATGCCGAGCCATCCGATGCCGGTGAGGATGACCAGTGCGACGGCGAGGCCACCTCCGCGTGGCGTGGGACTGGAGTGCAGACTGCGCTCGTTGGGCACATCGAGGACGGCACGCGCAACCAGAACCCGCCGCACCACTCCGGTGAGAAGGAAAGCAAGCAGCGCAGCCGCCACACCGACGACCGGCGCCGAAGCCATCCCTGCGAGTCGCTCGGCCAGCATCATGGAGTGCCGACGATCACAGCGAGGCTGGTGACCGAGCGCCCGAGCTTGGTCGGCCAGCGGAGCTCGCCGAGTGGAAGCACCTGCAGGCGTGCCCCCTCCTGCCGCAGGCGTTCAGCACCGAGCCAGGGACCGGCGATGACCACATCCCCGGACCAGAGTGGGCGGCCGTCGGGGAAGTAATCGTGCAGCAGGATCAGCCCACCCGGAGCCAGCCGGCGGAGTGCGGCGGGAAGCTCGCAGTAGACGGTGGCGGCGCTGTGGTCGCCGTCGAGGAAGATGAGATCACAACTTTCCGGGGCCGTCTCCAGGAAAGTGATCGAAGGGGAGGTGACGAAGCGGACCACGCCGCCCATTCCCATCTGGGAAATCATCTCCGCCGGGGCGAGGCGGGAGCCGTAGTGCTCCCAGGGGCGGGTAGTGGGGTCATTCACATCGGTGATGTCGACGGTGGTGAGGGTCCCGCCGGACCCGGCACTCCCGCCGTTGGCCCGAAGCGCGGCGGCGATGTGGACGGTCGATGCCCCGATATGAGTCCCGACCTCGAGCACGCGCGCCGGCCTGAAGCCGCGGATCAGGTAGTAGAGCGCCCGACGGTCACCCGGGTTGACGCCCCCGGCCGACGTCGTGATGGCGAATCGCTCCAGCTCCGCCGCCACTGGAGGCCACTCGGTGTCCAGCGCAGGGTCGGCGAGCACCTGACGCACCCGCGCGAGATCGATGCGCGCCAGCGGGGTGGCGTTGCATGTTCCGGTTGGCGTTCGGGAAAGGCGCCACTGGTCACGCCAGCGAATCGCGAGGTTGCGGGCGGGTGCCGGCAGCGCGCCGGCGAGTTTGCCAAGCACCGTCATGCCATCTCCTTCGAAAGTCCCCGGTACCAGCGCGCCGTCTCCAGCATCCCCGCATCCACGGAATACGGCGGGACGAATCCGAGTTCGCGCCGGAAGCGGCAGGTGTCCACCTGGAGCGAGTCCAACAGGCGCCCCACCCTGCTGGATGTAACCGGCAGCCGTAGCCACGGCGCAAGCTCGTCCCCTATTCTGCCCGCCAGCCGGAAAAGCGCGGGCGGCATCGGAATGAGCCGTGGTCGCCGGCCGAATGCACGGGCGATCGCGCGGACCAGCTCGGGGGCGGACAGATCCTGACCGTCGCTCACGAAATAGCTGCCTCGGGCATTGTCATCCTGCGCCGCGGCCTCGAGCGCCGCGGCGGCGTTGCCCACAAAGAGCAGACTCCGGCGGTTGTCGACCTGGCCGAGCGGAAGAGGCACCCCGCGGGCAACCATGCGGAAAAGCTGCAACATGTTGGCTCGCACTCCGGGGCCGTACATCAGCGGGAAACGAAGGCTGACCGTGCGCACCTCGAGCTCGCGGCCTCGCTCGGCGAGCAGTGCCTCCGCTTCAAGCTTGCTCTGACCGTACGGATCCACCGGATGTGGGGGAGTCTCCTCTGTCCAAGGCGTCCTCGTCCGTTCGCCCACAACCTTGACGCTGCTGGCGAATATCAGGACTCTGCAGCCCGCCGCGGCCGCGGCTTCCAGCACTCGCCTAGTCAGGCCGACATTCGCAGTGCGGTAGGCGGTGAGTGGGTCGCCACCCGACTCTTCCATCACGTGAGCGCGACCGGCAAGGTGGAGGACGGCGTCGCACCCCGCGAAGGCCAACGCCCACTCGGCGGGGGAGGCATCACGGGGCACCGGACACACTCGATGGCCACGGGCGGCAAGCCAAGGCGAGGCGTAGCGGCCGAGGAATCCCGAGGCACCGGTGATCGCGAGGGTGTGCCCCGCGATCATGCGGATAGCTCCTCATAAACTGCCAGCGTAGCCGCGACCACCGATCGGACATCGAATTCCCGCTCGGCGAGGAGGCGGGCGGCGCTGCCCAGGCGTTGGCGCATCGGGGTATCGGTGAGGAGCAGGTTCAGCGCGTCGGCGAGGGCGTCCGGATCACCCGGTGGCACCAACAGTCCTGTCTTCCCGTTCTCCACCGCATCGCGGCAGCCCGGCCAATCGGTGGTTACGACCGGCCGGCCGCATGCGGCGGCCTCCAGCAGGATTTTTGGAACGCCCTCGCCATAGGTGCTCGGCAGGCAGAGAATGTGGATCGACGCGAGCACCGCAGGCATATCCTGCTGACGGCCCCAGCATTCCACGACGCCTTCGCGGCGCCATTCCTCCAGGGTCGCGCTTGGAACAGCCGACGGATTGTCAGGGTCGGGCTCGCCGACCAGGACGAACCGTGCGGCGACGCCGCGCCGACGCAATTCGCGTCCGGCCTCCACAAACGCGCCGACTCCCTTGTCCATGATGAGGCGCCCGGCAAAGGCAGCTATCGGCGGCCCCGCCAACTCAGGCCGCGGAAAAAAGACGCTGAGGTCGACCCCCGCGCCCTTTATCAGCCGTATCTGCGAAGGCGCCGCAAGGCTCCGACGGATCAACTCCGATCGGTCGCTCTCGTTCTGCACCAGCACCACGCTCCCTCCCCGCCCGAGCACCATCCTGAGGAGCGCGGAGACCAGTGGTCGCAGCAGGCGAGCAGCTAGCTGCGCACTCGAGAAAAGGAATCCCAACCCCGCGATCGCGTTCACGACCAACACACCCCGGACACCGACCGCGGCGAGCGAACCGAATACCACCGGCTTGAGCGCGACGTGGTGAACGATGACTGGAGCAGTCTTCCGGTACAGCCGGCGCAACTCCAGGATTGCGAGCGCCTCTTGCCAGAGCGAAGCACCGCGCCGACGGAGCAGCAGTGGCACGGCGGCGAAGCCCTCCGCCTCCAAGAGGGCGCGGTGTTCGGTGAACCGGGAGGCGATCACAACTCGGTACCCCGCAGCGCGGGCGGCGCGCGCCAAGGGAAGCCGGTGACTGATGAAGTACCAGTCCTCGCTGACAAGGTACAGTATTGTCCAAGACCTCTCCCCCGCCGCGCCAATTCCAGTCAAAGCCTCACCCTATTTCCTGACGCCTACGACACACCAGTACGGGACGCGATCGGAGAACACGATTTCACCTAAGCCGGCGGCCCACAATATGTCGTCGATATGAGCTTTCGTGAAACGTCTTCCGAGTCTGGATCCCAATCGATCCCTCGCGCCGCCAGGCCCAACGCCGGCGTAACCAACCGACGCTGCGCCCCTCCGTAGCCTACGGAGCGGATGAGAAAAACATCACCCCGTTTGGGGCTCTCCGAATCGCGGCGTGGGAAGGCACAACGCCGCTCCTAGGAAGTTCGGGCATTCCGTTGCTCCAGGGTGCGTCCAGTCACCCGCGATGACAGCATTGCAGGGCGGTGACACGCCCCAGCACCGCCACCGGTTGATGCTCGGCGTCGCCCACATTCCGGGACCGGACGATGGAGCCAAGACAGCTATCAGGGCGATCCCGCACCCGGCCGATCGCTCTACACATTGATGAAACGCCGACCCGGCACTCAGCGCCTCATACCGAGCAGGCGCCAAGGGCGGCGAAGGTCGGCGACGGCTTCGGCCCTAAGCGTAACCAATTCCGCGTAGCGCACCGGATCCCGACTCTGGAATAGCCGGAAGTTGAGGCCGATGACGACCCCGATCATGGCAAGCAAGCCACCAAGGATCGCCCCCAGGAGCCCCTTCACCGCCAACCCCCGACCGTTGGGCAGTTCTGGAGGGCGCGGGGTCTGCACGACTGTTAGTACCGGGGTGTCCCGCACCTCCTCGATGCGGGCCTGCTCATAGGACTGAGCGAGGGTCGTATAGACCTGCTGACGCAGGCTGAGCTCGCGTGCCAGTCGTTCCTGCTGGAAGCTCAATTGTGCCGAACTCCGGAATTCACGGTTGCGCGACAGAAAAGACTGCATTTCGTCTTCCGCCTGACGCAACTCGGCGCGCACTTCGGCAAGGCGCCGCTCAGTGAACCTGCGCTCGGCCGATGCCTGGCTTTGCCTGGTCTCACGGTTGAATTGATCGATTAGGTCGAGCAGGCGCTGGTTCATGAGCGCTGTGAGGGTGGGATGCGGGGCCAGAACGGCAAGCTGAATGGTCCCGCTCTTCGGGTCGATCGCAGTTCCGATGGACGCCAGGAGGAGCTTGCGGCCGTGCAACGCCCGGATCGCGGAGTCTCCCTCGATCCGATAAATGGTCAGGAGAGTTCCATCCACCTGCCCCGTGTCAGCCTGGTAGACGAACCGGGAACTGAGCAGGGAATCGAGCACCGGCCGACTTCGAAGAAGCTGCTCGAAGAAGGCCGGGCTCTCAGTCGCGTCGGAGCCAGGAAGGGCGAGTCCAAGCTGGGAGGCCAATCCCGAGAGGGAAGCCGGCTGTCGTCGCGACCGAGGGAAAAAGACTGAGTCCGCCGTGTAGCTTCGCGGAGCGAGAAGGCCGAACACCACCACAGTCACCCCCACCGCCAGGCCACTGACAACGATGAGCCTCCGGCGGCGCAGCATGGCGATCGCCAGTCTGAGGTATGGCGCCCGCGGCAGCCGCTCCATGTCAGCAGTATCGCCCTCTATCGAGGGCGGCTGTGGCGGGATCATTCGCGGCCCTCCCCTCGTCCCCACTGGGCACTAGAGCCCGTAGGTGTCGGGACGGGGTCGGTCACGGCGACCGGTGGCCTCGTAGCCGCAATGGGCTGACTCAGCCACAATAGTGCCAAGGCGAAGAATGGGTAGACGTGTTTCAGAATGAATGGCTCCTTGAGCTCCACCACGAACATTAGCGCGATCAGACCAGCCATCACCCTCCGGTGATCGGAGGTCGCCCACAGCCGCACGAACACCGACAAGATTGTCAGGTAGAATATGATCGCCATAGGCAGGCCTAAGGCGTAGTAGGTCTGAATGTACCCAGAGTCGTTGCCGGAGGCGTTCCCGCCTCCCAGGCCACCAACGACGAGCCCGGTGCCCAGAGTTGTCTCTAGACCGAGTGGCGGCACGACCTGCGCCAGAAGCGACTGAACCGACGGCTCGTCGGTTCTTAGTACGAAGACCCTGAACGCCCTCTCCAGGGTCGCCGGCGCATTGGGGTTGATGTTGCTGAGCGCATCCAGCAGCGGGTTCCAGTACAGCCCAACCAGGAGGCCCACTACACCGATGGCAACCCCGAGCCGGAGGAGTCCGCCCGGCCCGCTTGTGAGTGCGAACAGCACCGCCGCAGCCAAGGTCAACTGCATTCCCGTGCGGCCGACGACCAGAGTGGAAAGCGCGCACAACAGCGCCGCCGCGCCGAAGCCGACCTGCTCACCCCGTCCCCTGGACAGGCGCACCCCCAGCATCCCCGCAAAGGCGCCAAGTCCCTGGATCAGGGAGAGCAAAGCGCCAGAGGAGTTGCTGAAGCCCGGGGCCGAGACACCCCTGGTGAGTGGAATATTGCCCCCCTGCACCAGCAGACTGCTTAGCCACTCTCGGTAGGATACCGATCCGAAGCTGTATCCGATGAGCAGTGATTGTACCGCAGTGGCCGCAGCGAATGCCTGCAAGAATTGCAGCCGGTTGCCGTCTACCGCTGCGACCACAAGGCCCGCCCCAACGAACGAATACAGGGTCAGGTGCATCAGTCGTGAAGGCTGACTGAAGTCCTCGCCCCACGAAAGGAAGAATAGGGCGGCCGTGTACAGACTGACCACGCCAAGGATTGCCCCGCCGGCCCAGTGCCGCGTTAGGTGCCCATGCAGCGCCCTGATGCCTTTTCTGCCGGTCCAGCAGATCAGCGCAAGCACGGCGAGGCGCCCGGTCGTCACCGAGGGGGCAGCCAGAAAACTGATGTTGTAGATCAGGCCAAAGACGAGCGCGGTGAGCACAGCAAAGCGTGCCGGTCCGGTCACGTCGCCTCCGCAGTGCCGCCGGCCACCACTCCGATGGCACGGCGATTGACGAATCGGTAGAACCCGAGGTTGAAGAGCAAGGCCACGACATAGGCGAACACCGACGACAAGACCACCCCCCGCACACCCAGCCGGGGTACCACTACGATACTGAGGGTCAGGCCGATCGCTCCCGTCGCGACCGTCAAAAAGGATGCGGTGCGCAAATACCCTCGGGAAATCCATTGCGGGCCCATCAGCGTGGCCAGTGCGTTTCCGGGAACCGTGAGGAGTAGGAGGGCAAAGATCGGAATGGATGCCTCGTACCCGCGTCCCAGCCAGCGGAGTCCGAGCGGCACCACCACGAGTGAGGCGATGGCCCCAGCAACGATCACCAGGAGCGTGCGATGAATGAGTCGCCGCTGGACAGGCCACGCCACGTCGACGCCGCCTTGAGCGATTGCAGTATTGATGCGCAGCTGGACTACCGAAGGGAGCAGCGTGAAAATGCCGACGAGGGCCGCGGCCATCTCGTACACCCCGACGTCGCGCGGGCTCAGAAAATAGTTGAGGATGAGGACATTGGCCGAGGCAATGGCGAAGCCGCCTACCGTGTCGATATGGAGCTGAAGCCCGTCGCGGATGAGTTCCTTCCCCACACTGCGATCCCAGCGCCACTCAGGAGCTACCGCAGCCAGCAGCACCAGGCACTCCAATGCGACTCCCCCGACGTTGAACAGCGTCAGGACCCCGACAAACTGCGGCAGGCTCAGTCCCGGCCCGGCCAGCAGGACCACACTCACCACCAGCAGCAGCGCGCGATTGGCAAGCAACACCACATTTTGCCGAAGGAGAAGGTCGAGCGAGGCAAATAGCTGACTTCCAACCTGAGTCCACGCGAAATACGGCACCATCACGAACGCCAGGGTGAGCAACTGACCGCTGATGCCCCCGACTACGGCCGGGCGGAGCCGAACGACCACCAGTGCTACCGCCGCCGACACCGCCGACAAACCCAGGAAAATGCCCAGAATCGTCGTCAAGGCACGCCGGTAGTACACCCGCGGGCCGGTTCCTGCCTGCACGATTCGGAAGATGACCACCCGCCCGATGCTGAGGCTCCCGAGGGTGCCGACCAGGTTGGCGAACGAGACAGTCGCGGCGACCATCCCCCGGCCTTCTGCCCCGAAGAATCGAGCCGAGATCAACAGTACCAGGAAGGAGGCGATCATCGCCAGAAGCCTGGTCACCGTGGTGAAGAGGATGGTCATTGTTGCCGGCTGAGCCTCACGTAGAGGCGAACAACGGCCCGGGCAAGCCGGGGAGTAGCCCGCAGCATGACGAGGATCCGCTGCATGGTCGAGATCCTCTGCCTCGTAGCGGCGGATGCGTCAATCTCGTGCCGGAACGACGCGAAATTGCAATGCTCCAGGGCGGCGAGAGCTCCGAGGAAGTGGATCCTAGCCTCCCCTCGACGAACCGCGTCCGGACTTGCCCCAAAGCTCTGCGCCCGGTCGAGCGTGTAGAGGAGATCCTGAAGCGCCCAGTCGAAGTTTTTCCGATTGCCGGCCGACTTGGATGTGGACATGCGACGGTATACTCCCATGCACTCGTCCAGATATCCAATGCGTCCGTGTCGCACCGCTTCCAGATGCAGCAGCCAGTCGCCCACACGGCTCACGGAACGGTCCGGTCCGCACGTCGGCAGAGCCGAGCCGCGGTACATGACTGAACTATTGCAGAAGAACGGCCCCATCGCTACCAAATCATCCAAGCTGTACCAGAGGCGCGCCCCCCGTGGTCGGTGTTCCGCGAGGAACCGCCCGCTGGACTGGTCAAGGACGCGCATCGAGTGCGCTACGATGGTGCAGTCGGGATGAGCCGCAAGGAATGCCCGTTGCTTGACCAACTTGCCGGAGTCGGTCCAGTAATCATCGCCATCCAGGTACGCCACCCAGCGCCCCCGGGCGGCGGCCATCATATCGACCCAGACCATTGCGCGAGTGTTGACCGGCGGAAGGATCAGCCGAATGTGCTCTGGATCCCGGCTGGCGTACTCCTGGACGATCTGCCGGGTACAGTCTGTCGAACAGTCCTCGGCGATGACCAGCTCCCAGGTGAAGGGTTTCTCCTGCGAGAGCACGCCCTCGATCGCCCGGCGAATGAACGTTTCGTGATTGTAGGTGATCAGGCAGATCGAGACCTCGGGGTGATTGATGCTCACCTCCTGGCCCAGACCCTCTGCGGTCACAGCATGACCTCCAGCAGCTCCCGGTCGCCGCGGTCCTCCACGATTCGGAAGCCGCCGGCCTCGTAGAGTGCCAGCGCCGGGTGGTTGGCCTTCTGGACCTCAAGTCGACAGGCGACGAACCCCCGGCGACGCGCTGTCTGCAACACGTACGACACGAGCGCTTCGCCGATGCCCTGGCCGCGATCGCGCGGGTCCACCACCACGACGGTAATGAACGCCTTCTGGCAAACCACATCGTTGCAGTAGAATGCAACCGCGCCCCGGCACCGCCCACCCTCCATGTGCGCCAGGATCTCGGCCCGCGCACCAAGCTTTGCGAGATACTCCGCGAGCACAACACTGCGGCCAAGGAAGGCCCCACCTTGGCGCGCCTGTTCCTCCCGGATGAGGGCCTCGACCTGAGGGGGGAGCACGGTCATGGCCTTTCCGGGCCCCGGTGCGTACCCCTCACGAGCGAGCCTGCCGTGGAGCAACAGTCACCGCTGGTCATTCGCCCACCGGCTCGTGGTCAGGGGCAACGCACGTCCGCGCTGCTGCGGGTGTCAGTTCGTCGTACTCCCCTAGGAGCGCCCGGACCCTCTCAGGTCCGTTGTACATGAGCACATCGACAATTGAGAGGTGGGGCACCCAGACGACCCCACCCTGGTCGTAGCGGATGGCGCGCATGGAATGAAAGCGCAGAGCGATGCCCTCGGCTGCGAAAGTTGCGTCCTCATACAACCCCACACCCCCTATCGGATTCACGTAAGTACCCGCCCCTAGCGCCCGGCAGATGGCAATGACCCGGCGCTCCGCCCTGAGCGAATGATCGGCGGGAATGGCGGACGACGTCATGATGGCCGTCGAGATTCCCAAGGCCTTACTCAAGCTGACGACTGAGTTGCGCAGGTATTCGAAAAGACTTGAGGTCTGCCACAGCACGATCGGGGACAATAGCTCCATCCCTTGCTGGAAGAAGGGCGCTGCTCTATAGGCCCCTGACCACTGCCGGAGCAGCTTGTCCCGTTCGAATGTCTCGGCGATCCAGCGATCGCGGACGTCCAGGACGTCCGAACCCTGCCGAAGAGGTATCGTGAACGAACAAGGGTTGCCGTTTCTAAGAAACCGGTTGCGGTTGATCCAACCTTTCTTCGTATACTCGATGTTGTCATACAGCACGAATCGATCGACCTCGGCGATCAATTGCCAGTACCCGATATATGGCAGAAAGTACGGCTGCATGATGGCGACCCTCATGCTCGGGTGGACCCCACGTCGCCCGCCCCGCGGGCCGTCCCTGTCACGCTCGTCCCCTCTCACATACCAGGAAAACACTGGAGCAGAGATCCGGGTACACTTGCCCGAGCTGGTAGCAGCCCTCCAGGTACTCCGGCGAGATCACCGTCCCACCGAGCAGCTGGTCCCATTGGAAGTTGGCCAGCGCCTTGAAGAAGATACCCGAGCGGTGGCGCACATTTAGCCCCGCCGCTCGGGCGTCACGCTCCAGAGTATCCAGCGTGTAGGTGACCCGGTGTCCGTGCTCAGCCTCCGCCGGGGTCACGGCGGTGTTGTGGCTGATGAGGCCCATCTTCACGGCGATTTGGCGTGACGGAGCGTGGGCGTTCGGACAGGCAACAAATAGTCGCCCCCGGTCGGACAACCACTCCTCGTTGACCCGTCGCAGGACGGCGACCGGGTCGTCCAGGTGCTCGAGGACGTGCGTGAGAACCACATTGTCGAACTGGCGACCCAGCTGGACGCTCTCAAACCTTGCGGTGATGATCGTGATTCCGCCACCGAGCGCTTCCCTCGCCCCGACCGCGGATTGATCCGAGGCCTCTACGCAGGTTATGTCGCGGAAATACGGCCGCAGCCGCTTGGTGAACTCTCCCTGGAAGCTCCCGAGTTCCAGAAGATTGCCATCAACCATGAACGGCTCGAAGGCCCGAACCATGAGCGGGTGCATCACGTCGAGGTCGAACTGGTAGGCGTACTTGTGCCCCTGGGCGTCGCGCATTTCGCGGTTGTAGTCTCGACTTGACATTGTCCCTGCCATGGCTGCTTGTGCCCGATTCTGGCGGTGGTGTTTCGCGGTCCCGGTGCAGAATGTCTCAACCGGGTTCCGAGAGCACGGCAACCCCAAACCCGTATCGGCCGAACTCATTGCCGTTGTAGAGCAGATATACCCGGCCGTCGCAGCGGACGAGGTGGGGATAGCATTGCATGTCCGAATCCCACGCACCGGGAGTCACTTCGATTCCAACCCTGGCATCGTCCCGCGTCCAAGCCAGCCCGTCCGCCGAGCAGGCGTATCCCAGGCGATAGCCCCGCTCCCGGTTCTGGCGGAAATCGGTCGCGTGACGATAGCAGAAAATCATGTGGTACAAGCCCTCGATCCGTATCACCGTCGGCAGCGCCTGACACTCGTCGGAACCCAGCCTGTCGGCGATGACACAGATACCGTCGCGCTCCCACGACACGCCGTCCCGTGACCAGGCATGTGCGATCTTGTAGACCCGATCCGGGTTTTGATCTGTCGGATCGGTGCCGAGCCACCGGGTCCCAAAGATATACCACATATCCCATCGGCCCCCGTCCACGAGGACGAAAGGATCGCCGACGAGAAACGGTTCACGCAGCGATGGGCCGAGGATCGGCCCCGGGCCGATCCGCTGGAAGGACCTCCCCTCATCATCGCTCAACACGAGCCCGATCGCCGTCTCCACGGAAACAGCCACCCTACGGCTCCACCCGCAGGTATAGCCATAAACCCGGTTTTCGTGGCGGCCCACGTGCATGGGGAAGATTCCGTGTTCATCGAAACAACCGGGCCCACCCAGCGAGACGACCGGATGAGGGGCAACCCGGAGGACCTTGCGCAACTCCAAGTCGCAGTCCACAAAGGCAACGTGGCTCAGGTACTTCCCGGTGGCGTCCTGTTCCCGGGTGGAGAAGTAGATCCGCACGAAGTCGTCGAAGACCAGCGCTTGGGGAGACTGGGCAAAGTCCGTGCACCCCACAGGCAGCCCGTGACGGTCCGGCTCGAACAGCAGGCCGCGTTTGTCCCACTTCACGCGAGAACTCCCTCGAGTCGGGCCAAGCCGAATCCGTCCCGGCCGACCTGGTCCCCCAGATAGAGCATGAACACATCGCCGTCCAGCGCGAACAGGTGGGGATAGCTGATCATCTCGGCGTCCCAGCCTTCGTTCGAGACGTCAATCCCCGCCCGCGCGTCGTCGCGAGTCCAGTCCAGCAGATTGGTCGAGCTGGCGTATCCGATCCGGTAGCCGCGTTCCCGGCTTCGGAACCCGAGACTATAGCGGTAGCAGTAGAACATGTGATAGCGGCCGTTGGCAAAGAAGACGTCCGGGCTCGCCTGACATTCATGCTCCTCCAGTCGCGGCGGAATCAGGTCCCGACCGAGCTTCGTCCAATGGATGCCGTCTTCCGACGTCGCGAGCCGGATGCGATACACGGGCTCCGGTGTACTTCCGGTCGCGAGCCACTGCTTCCCGGCGATATAGAACAGGTACCAGCCCCCGTCGAATCGACGGACCTTCGGCCCGCTGAGGATGAACGGCTCATCAAGACTCGCCGCCAGGACCGGCCCGGGGCCAGCGCGGTCAAAGGTTACACCGTCATCGCGGCTATGGGCCAGGCCGATCGCGACGTCGAACGGCACCGAGGCACACCGGGTCCAGCCACCGTAGTAGGCCCAGATCCGGTCGTCGTGCCGGAGTACGGAGGTCGGATAGGTGCCGAACTGATCGAAGGTGCCAACGGCCCCCAGCGGGAGGATCGGCTGAGAAGCCAAGCGGACGATGTTGAAAAGGTTTCCTCGGTCAAGGTCCACATACGCAGTGTAGCTCACATACTTGCCATTGACGTCGCGTTTGGGACGGCAGGAGAAATACACTCGAACGAAGTCTTCGAAGACGAGTGTCGCGGGCGCCTGCGCGAACTCCTTGAGCCATGCCACGGCCTGGACAGTCGTCGGATCGAAGACCCGGCCCAGCTTTTCCCAGTGGAACATGGATCGTCCTTGACCGCTGCGGCGGCCAAACAAGTAGTTCGGAGTGAGCCCGCCGCACACAGTCGGAAGCGGGACGGCGGTACCACGCGGATCACATCACCTGTCGAACCGTGCCGGCGATGGACCGCACCTGCTCCGGCGTCAAGTCGGGATACAACGGCAGGCATACGATCCGCTGGGAAGCCGCCTCCGCCACCGGAAGGGCCCCGGCCCGGGCGTAGGGCAGCGTGTTCAGGCAGGGATAGAAGTAGCGACGGAGCTGGACGTCCTGTCCAGAGAGGGCTTGCTGCAGCCGAAGCACCGCCCGCTCGTTCGGCAAAAGCAGGGGGTAATAGGCGTGGTTGGACACTGCGCCGGGCCGTGACTGCAGCCGGTCCACCGCTAGTCCCATCAACGCCCGGTCGTACTCGGCTGAGAGCGCGGCGCGGCGCGCGATAAGCTCCGGTACCTGCGGGAGCAACGCCAACCCCATCGCAGCGTGGAACTCGGAGCACTTGGCATTGGTGCCCGGCTCCCCGAATCCTCCTGTGCTCAGGGTTCCGAAGTTCCGGAGTGATCGCGCGCGCGCTGCCACAGACTCGTCCTCAGTGACGAGCGCGCCCCCTTCAACGGTATGGAACAGCTTGGTGGCGTGGAAACTCAACACCGAGATGTCACCAAACGTACAGAGTGACCGGCCACGATATGTCGCCCCAAAGGCATGCGCCGCGTCGTAGATGAGCCGAAGGTCTTTCCGAGAGGCAAGAGCGGCCAGCGCATCGTCGTCGCACGGAACCCCGTACACGTGAGTCGCAAGGATCGCACGAGTGGCTGGCGTCAAAGCACGTGCTACGGCTGCCGCATCCAAGGTAAGTGTCCCGGGCTCGACGTCCGCCAGCACGACATCTGCCCCCTCCCAGGCGGGAGCAGACGCCGTCGCAACGAAGGTGAAAGGTGTGCAGATGACCTCGCCCTGGATGTCCAGTGCCCGCATGGCAATCTGGAGGGCAAGGGTTCCATTGGCGGTGACCACCACATACCGAGCACCCAGGAACCTGGCGAGGGCTGCCTCCAGCTCTAGCAGGAGGGGGCCGTTATTGGTCAGCCACACACGGTCCCAGATCCCTTCGAGATAGCCGACGTACGCGGCGAGCGGCGGAAGGAAGGGTTTGCTCGTCGGAATCACAGCTCACCGTCCGGGATTTCCCCTGTGAGTAGGCCCCGCAGGTATGCCCCGTAGGGATTCTGCCCGAGCTGCGCGCCTAGGCGCTCCAGGGCTGCCCGATCGATGAAACCAAGGCGCCAAGCCACCTCTTCCGGGCAGGCGATCTTGAGACCCTGACGGTTCTCGAGCGTCTCCACAAAGTTTGCCGCATCCAGCAGTGCGCCGGGTGTGCCGGTATCCAACCAAGCCAGACCGCGGCCCATGGTGGCCAAATGCAACTCACCGCGCTCGAGGTAACACCGGTTCAGGTCGGTGACTTCGAGTTCGCCCCGCGGAGACGGCCGGAGCCCGGCGACAAACTCCGGGGCCCGTTCATCATAGAAGTAGAGTCCTGTCACGGCGTAGTGTGATCGCGGCACTGCGGGCTTCTCCTCAATCGAGACTATCCGACCGTCAGCCGTGAACTCGACGACGCCATACTGGCTCGGATCCCGGACGAAGTACCCGAAAATCGTTGCGCCACGGGGGCGCGCCGCAGCCTGTCGCAGGTGCTGCACCAGCCCCTGACCGTAGAAGATGTTGTCGCCCAGGATTAGGGCCGAGACTCCCCCCCTCACAAAATCCCGCCCGATGATATACGCCTGCGCCAACCCTTCGGGCCGGGGCTGCACCGCGTAGGACAGGGCAATCCCCCACTGGCTCCCGTCGCCCAGCAACGACTGGAACTGGGCCTGTTCGTGCGGAGTTGTGATGATCAGGATGTCGCGGATGCCGGCGAGCATTAACGTAGTGAGCGGGTAGTAGATCATTGGCTTGTCGTACACGGGCAAGAGCTGCTTGCTGACGGCCCGGGTGATCGGCCAGAGCCGGCTCCCTGTACCTCCCGCCAGAATGATCCCCTTCATGTCAAGGTCCCCAATCCGAGTCGCTCACCCCGGTAGGCACCGGAGCGGACGCGCTCGACCCACGACTGATTGTCCAAATACCACCGAACCGTGCGTTCCAGTCCCGCGTCGAAGGATCCGAGGGGTCGCCAGCCAAGTTCCCGGTGGAGCTTGCTGCCGTCGATCGCGTAGCGCTGGTCGTGGCCGGGCCGGTCGGTGACAAACTGGATCAAGCTCTCCCGCGGTTCGGCCGGACACGGCGGGCCCAGCTCATCAACCAGCGCGCAGATTTGCCGGACCACATCGATATTCCGGCGCTCATTGCCCCCACCGACGTTATACGTCTCGCCCACGCGCCCCGATTCCGCCACGAGTTGCAGAGCACGCACATGATCCTCGACGTGCAGCCAGTCGCGCACGTTCTCTCCCCGGCCGTACACTGGCAGCGGCTTCCCCTCCAGCGCATGCTGGATCATGAGCGGGATCAGCTTTTCGGGAAACTGATACGGGCCGTAGTTGTTGCTGCAATTGGTGATCAGCACCGGAAGGCCGTAGGTCCGGCACCAGGCGCGCACCAAGTGGTCAGAGCCCGCCTTGCTCGCCGAATAGGGCGAACTCGGATCGTAGGGCGTCTCCTCCGTGAAAGCGCCCTTCGGCCCGAGGGAACCGAACACCTCGTCAGTCGACACGTGCAGCAGCCGGAAGCTCGCCGCTTCCGCCGGAGGCAGCTCCTGCCAGTACCGCAGCGCCTCCCGAAGCAGCGTGAATGTGCCGACGAGGTTGGTCTGCACGAAGTCGGCGGGCGAATCGATCGAACGGTCGACATGCGATTCCGCGGCCAGGTGGAACATCGTCCTAGGTCGAGTCTCCGCCAGGACGCGACGCACCGCGGTCGCATCACAGATATCCGCCTGCACGAAACGGTGTCGCGCGTGGTCCCTGGCCTCCCCGAGGGACTCAAGGTTCCCCGCGTAAGTAAGCTTGTCCAGGTTGACGACCTGGAGTTCCGTCTCGCCGATGAGCTGGCGGACGAGTGCTGACCCGATGAACCCGGCTCCTCCGGTGACGAGTACCGCGTCCATGCGTCTAGGCCAGTCGACGCCGGCTCAGCCGCCGTCCGCCTTCGGTTGGCGTTCCGGCACCGCTACGCATGGGCTTTTGCCGCTCCGACACCAACACCGCTCCGCATGGACTCGACCGTCTGTCGGAGGCCATCGAGGAAGCCCACCCGCGGCTCGTAGCCCAGCACCTCGCGCGCCACGCTGATGTCGGCGTATGAGTGCGTGACATCGCCAACCCGCGACGGTGAAAACTCCGAGGGCACCGCATAGCCGACAATCGCTTCCAGCACGGAGACCATTTCCATCAGAGACACCCGGTGGCCCGCTGCGACATTCATGACCCGACCCGCGGCGGCCGGCGCGAGGCAGGCCGAGAGATTGGCCTGGACCACGTTCTCGACATACGTGAAGTCCCGGGTCTGAGATCCGTCACCGGTGACGGGTAGCGCATCGTGCCGCAAGAGCCGATCGATGAACCGGGGAATAACCGCGGAGTATTGCGACGTCGGATCCTGTCGCGGTCCGAAGACGTTGAAGTACCGGAGCATTACCGTCTCGAAAGCGTAGAGCTCCCAGAACGAGCGACAGTAGTGCTCTCCGGCAAGTTTGCTCACCGCATACGGCGACATCGGCTGAGGCATCATGTCCTCGCACTTGGGAAGCGCGGGATTGCGGCCGTAGATGGACGAGCTGCTGGCATACACCAGGCGCCGGACCTTCGCATCGTGCGCTGCGTCGAGCACATTAAGTGTCCCGACCACATTCACTTCATTCGAAGTGATGGGGTCCTTGACGGAACGCGGGACAGAAGGCAGCGCGGCCTGGTGCAGTACGAACTCACACCCGTCCACCGCCTCGCGGACCACGTCGTAGCTCCGGACATCCCCCTCCATGATTTCGGCCCCGACGACGGCCTCGAGGTTGCTCCTCCGCCCGGTGGAGAAATTGTCGAGGATTCGCACCTCGTCTCCACGGGCGAGCAGGGCCGAGACGATGTGGGAGCCGATGAAACCCGCCCCGCCAGTCACCAGGTACCGTGTCATCCCGATCCAGTCTGCGCGGGTGGAGGAGCAGCCAAGTTGCAGTGGATACTACCAATGCCACTGAGGTGAGGGAAGGGAGAAGGGCGACGGACCTCGTCCGACGCCGCGCCCGCGCGCAATCGATCTTCCGATTAGTGCACCATTGTTCTTCGCGCCATGCCTGGAACATCAGCAGATTCCACAGTGGCTGCTGCCGGTGCTGTTGGCCGCTCTGGTGCTCCTCCCACGTAGGCCAGACGGCGGAGGGGTCGAAGGAAACGCTCGCCGGCCGGACGTCCCGGATCAGGCAGCCCCTCAGCCGCAGTCTTCGAGCGGTCTCGGGAATGCCTCGCTCGCTATAGAAGGCGGCAGCATCCACGGCGCACTCGCCGGCATCCGCCGGCGCTTCTGCCACAGGCCGTGGCTCATGGGCAGGCGGGCGAGCACGATCTTGGCGCCCAGCTTGAGCCGCCCTGGAATCGGGGCCTCTGCCTGCCGTAGGCTCACGGACGTTCCGTCGGCGCCGTAAGGGTGGCGTAGAGGTCGGCGTACTGCCTGGTGATCGCGGGCAGAGTGAAATGCTCCATTATGCGCCGCCGGCCCCGGTGGCCCAGTTCCGCCCGGGTCCTTGCCGGCGCAGTGAGCAACAACCCCAGCCCCTGGGCGAGGGCCTCCGGATCGCGCGCGGGCACCACGACGCCGGTATCCCCCACAACCCAGGCCGCATCTCCGACATCGGTGACGACGCACGGCACCCCGCAGGCCATTCCCTCTCCTACCACGTTCGGAAACCCCTCGCTGGAGGAGGAAAGGCAGAGCAGGTCGAGCGCCGCCATCAGTCGAGCGGGGTTTCCCAGCTCACCGATGGGGAGGACGATTTCACCAACGCCAAGTGCCCTGGCCAGTCCCATCAATTCGGCGTTCCCGGCCGTGACGCCGGTACCGGCCATGACGAATCGAGCGGTGGGACACGCCTGGCGTACCAGTACCACCGCCCGGAGGAAGGTGGCGTGGTCCTTCATCGGATGGTAGCGGCCCACCATGCCTACGAGAGGCGTGTCGGCCGACAGGCCCAACTCGGCACGTACACTGGCACGGTGATGGTCGCCCGGTGCGAACTGCTCTGTGTCGAAGCCATTGGGAATGACGACAGTGCGGTCGGCGTCGTAGCCCAGCGCCTCATGCTGCGAAGCCGAGAGACGGGAGTTGTAAATGATCCGATCCGGCCGCCGGGAGAGAGCCGCACCGAGACGGATGAGCACGGCCGTTACCGGCTTCTCGGCCGCGAGTGAGTAGACCGAGTGGCGGACGTTCCAGACGAGTGGGACCCTTCCCCCGAGCCAGCGCCGGGCCGCCAGGGCGGCAAGGTTGCCGTGGTACATCCACCCCTGCAACAGTGCGGGGCTGGTGGCGCGCACCATACGCCGCAGCCGAAGGGTCGCGGCGGGAGTGGGCAGACTGCCGCGGATCCCCGCCGCCTCGACCGGAATTCCCAGCGCGGCGAGTTGATGCCCCACGGTGCCGAGATCACGCAGCGAGATCACGCTTGCCCCCGCGCGCAGCCCGGCCGATCCCTCCAGCAGCTTAAGGAGTGACAGCTCGGCGCCGCCGGTGGAGAGTCCAGTGATGAGGTGGAGGGACTTCATCGCGATCAGCAGGACAGTACAGGTTGCCGGCCAGCACGGCGCACGCTGGCCACCCGGCATCCCATCATGGTCAGTCTGAACAACACTGAACGGTCTTCAAGCAAGTTGTGGCTCGCCAATCCCCACAACAGCCAGAATACACAGAATGCCGTCGCTTGCGCGCGGAGGCTCTCCGGCCAGGCCATACCGGAGCGGCGATCGCGAGGAGGTAGAACAGGAACTCGATCGAACCGAACTTGGCGAGAAACAGCCGGCACATGTTGTGGGTGTACTCTGCTGTCGCCCCTGATCTTCAGACGCACGGAAGTCGCCGACGGTAGAACGGGAACAATAGCCGCAGGCCCACCGCGCCAGCGGCAGCCGCAGAACCCTCTCCAGGACTTCTGCCGAAGCGAGCAGAGGAAGTGAGAGCCCGCATAAGAGCAGGGCCACAATCCCTGGGGGTACTGAGATCAGCCCCTGACCGATGCAGAACACTGCAGCGTTCGAGAAGAAGCACCCGACCACTGCGAGCGCCAGAACCTGCTGGCAGGTTCTCCACGACATTTCGCTCACGGCTTGCCGCTCGCCTCGATCAACGCGGCTTCCGTACTGTTGAGGAGTTGCTCAACGCTGTATCGCTCCGCCACTCGGCGCCGGGCTGCCTCGGCGCGACTTTCGGGGTCCACAGCCAGTAGGCTTGTCCAGGCGTCCGCAAGCGCGGCGGGATCGCCGGGAGGAATCACTCGGCCCGTGCCCGCGACCATACCTGCCGCATCTCCCACATCCGTAACCACACATGCAACTCCGCAAGCCATAGCCTCCCCCACGGCATTGGGTGTACCCTCGCCACGGGATGTGAGCGTGTGTACATCCATCGCCGAATAGACAGCCGGCAGGTCTTCACGGTGACCCGCAATCACCACAGCAGGCTCGAGTTTCAGCTCCCGGACTCGGCCGCTGAGCCATTGGGCATAGTCCGCACTGCCACCACCGACGATCAGGAAGCGAGCAGATCCTCCCCCATCCAGATAGCGACGGGCCGCGCGCAGGAACGTGTCGTGATCTTTGATGGGATCGAGTCTGCCCACTATGCCGATCACCGTTCCTGAAAGTCCGAGCATCGTGCGCAAGGCCGCCCCGCCAGCGGGGTCGGGCCGGAACGTCTGGAGATCAATTCCATTCGGAACAAAGCGCATCAGCCTGGAGGGGTACCCAAGCGAGCGGTGATACCGTATCCCAGCCTCCGAGTTAACAAGTATGGCCCAAGCGCCACGACTCAGCCACGCGCTGGCGCGATGGGAATACTTCACAATACGTTCGTAGCGTGACCAGTCGAGTTCGGCGGACCGTACACCCCAGACGACATGCACCATTCCGACCAGTGGGCGAAGAGCGACCCCGACCATGTTCGGCACCGGACCGTAGGTGTGGATAACGTCAGGCCGGAACTGGCGCAGCGCCCTCGCGAGTCGTGAAATGAACCCGATCACATCCCAGCGGTGGGACTTTCCTGGAACCACCACGGTCACTCCGGACCGGATCACCTCGCCCTCCAGCGCACCACCGCCGTAGAACACGAACACGCAGACGTGGTGCCCCCGAGCGCGCAGCAGGCGTGCCAGTAGCACAAACTGCCGCTCCGCCCCGCCGGGAGCCAGCGAGCGAATCACGAGTGCGACACGCAACTGCGGGCTCTCGACGCCAGTCGCGGACCGTTGCGCACCGACCTGTCCACTCCCACTCGGGGACCCTAGCTGCGCCTCGGGCCGCGAAGTCATCGTGTTACACCTCGCCGCCGGAGGACTCCTGCCGCAACATCAACCCCGCGGTCGAGTACCGACTCCAAGTCGAATTGCTCCCGCACCCGTGGTGCGTGGGCCGCGAGATGAGCCCGCGCTCCCTCATCCTGCAGCCGCGCCCGCAACCCGCTGGCGACCCCCTCGACACCCCCCGGCTCAACGAGAATTCTTCGAAAGTGGTCTGAGGGTTCTGTGATCCATCCATGGCGAATGGCCCTCTCCCCGATCCCTGCGGCAATTGCACGTGCCTCCGGATCGGCGCGGTCTGGACCCTCACCGAGGATGATGAGATGCCAGTCGGGGAACTCGCCAGCGATCGAGATCCCGATCACCAACACGACGGTGGAAACCAGGCGACGCTCTGTCGCCCTGATGCTCATGCCCAACCGTCCCGCCACGCCTGAAACATCAACACATCCCAGAGCAGGTAGTGCCACTCGCCCTGCCCCGCCTGGTGCTCCTCCCACTTCCGCCTGACTGCCTCCGGCGAGAACAGCCCCTCGGCCCGCAACCGGCGTTCGTCCAGCAACGATTCCCCCCACTCCCGCAACGGCCCCCGTAACCAGGCCTGGATCGGCACCCCAAACCCCATCTTCGGCCGGTCGGTCAGCACCGGTGGGACGTGCTGCGCCAGCAGCCGCTTGAGTGCCGGCTTCCCACCCCCGACCATCGAGCGCAGCGAGGCGGGCATCCGCCACGCCAGCTCGAACACCCGATGATCCAACAGCGGCGCGCGAGACTCAAGGCTCACGGCCATCGCCGCCCGGTCCACTTTCACCAGGATGTCATCCGGCAGGTAGCTCACGCTGTCCAGGTACATCATCCGTGAGAGCGGCGCGGCCCGGGTGAGCCAGCGCGCTGGATCGGTGAGCGCGGTCGGCGGCTCCGGACCGCCCCGCACCACCTGCTCCGGCTGTCGCCAGTGGGAGACGAGATCGCGGTACAGCTCCTCGAAGGTGTCCCGGGTGAGCAGGTCCGCCGCCTTTCGCACCCGGTCGCCGGTCACCCGACCGCGAAATCCCGCCGGCATCGCCGCGCCGAACGGGGCCACCACCCGATCCCACGCCGACGCCGACACCAGGCCAATGGCCCGCCCGGCCGCACGCCGCACCGGTCGCGGTACCCGACCCACCTTGCCCCACAGCCGCTCCCCCAGGCCGTAACGAGCATACCCGCCGAACAACTCATCGCCCCCATCCCCGGAGAGACTCACGGTCACGTGCTGCCGGGCGAGCGCCGCCACCAGGCTGGTCGGAACCTGCGAGCTGTCCGAGAAAGGTTCGTCGTACATGGCCGGCAGCCGGGGGACGACGTCAAGCAGGTCCTGCGGGGTGAGCGTCAGCTCGGTGTGTTCGGTGCCCAGATGGCTGGCCACCTTGCGCGCATGCCCCGCCTCATCCCATTCGGCCTCGTGAAACCCGATGGTGAACGTACGGACCGGTCTCGGGCTCTGCCGCTGCATCAGTGCCACGATGAGCGACGAGTCCACCCCACCGGAGAGAAAGGCGCCCAGCGGCACGTCGGCGACCATCTGGTCCCGCACCGTCTCCTCGAGCTGACGTGCGAGCACCTCGAGATATTCCGACTCCCCGCCGGTGAACGGCGCCGCCAGACCGGCCTCGGCCGCGTCGCGCGCAGACCAGTATCGGGTGATTTCGGGGTCCGCGTCGGCCGCGGTGAACCGCGCGATCTGCCCCGGCTCGAGCTTGCGGATGCCACGATAGATCGAATAGGGCGCTGGGATGTAGTTGTGCCGCAGGAAGAGCGCGACCGCGCCGCGGTCAACCTCGTGCTCGCAGGCGGGGTGGGCCCGCAGCGCCTTGAGCTCCGAGCCGAACAGCAACACACCGCCGTGGTAGCCGAAGTAGAGCGGCTTCTCGCCCAGTCGATCCCGTGTCAGGGTGAGGGCACGGTCCTGTCGGTCCCACACCGCCATCGCAAACATTCCCGTGGCGGCCTTCAGCGTCGCCCCAATGCTCCGCCGCTCGAATGCCGCAAGGAGCACCTCGGTATCCGAGTGACCCCGCCAGCGGGCGCCGTGGGATTCCTCCTCACGCCGCAACTCCTGCCAGTTGTAGATCTCCCCATTGTAGATGACGACAAAACGGCCACCTGCCGAGACCATCGGCTGATGGCCTTCCGGAGAAAGATCCAGGATCGAGAGACGGCGGTGGCCCAGCGCGAGCCCGGCTTCGGCGTCGATCCACTGCCCCTCATCGTCGGGGCCACGGTGGCGGATGGCATCGGTCATCCGGCGGAGGACCGCGCCGCCTTCCTCTGCATGGAAGCCCGGGCCCCAGTACCCCGCGATGCCGCACATCAGATACCGTTCCGAATGAACACGAACTCATTGCACCCGTGACGATTGGTCGTCACCAGCCGAATCAATTCGAGTCCATGCCTCCTGCCAAACTCGACGACGGCGCCAGGGCTCGCCACTTCGAATGGATACCCCCCGACCCAATCGACCAGATCGCGCCACATCGACATCCCTCGGACGTTCTTTGACCGCCCGGTGGCCGCCCGCACGATCAGGGAAGGCAACAGTGGATAGACGGTGTGGATCATCAGGATCGGGATTCGCAGTGGCGGCCACTTCACATAAAGCCGCTTGATGGTGTTCCAATACCGGCTCGCGAATCCCTGATCGTTGTACAGCGCGATGAAGAGCCTCCCGCCAGGCCGGACAAGTGGCACGAGATTCTCCAGGGCCTGCCACATGGCCCCCGTATGGTGGAGCACTCCCCAGCTGTAGACCACATCGAAGTCGCCGAGCCGTCGGAGGTACTCGACATCGAGGACTGACCCCGCCTCGACCTGCCACGGAACCCTGTCGGCGGCATACCTGGACTTGAGTTCCCGGGTGCACGCTACCGAAACTGGATCGAAATCGAAGGAGCGTACGGTTGCGCCAAGTCGTGTGGCGGCCAGACTGAACAGCCCGGAACCACTACCGGCATCCAGGAAGCGCTGTCCGGTGAGGTCTTGGACCCCCAGCATCTTCTGCAATGAACGTTCTGCGGCCGAGATGCGTTCCTCGTTGACCGACCGGAGAAATCGAGACCAGTTCGCGCCAAACTCGAATCGTTTGCCCTGGGCAAGCTCGTCCGCATGCTTACTCATCTTCCGGCCCACAGGGGGAGGTGCGACACACTTCCGTCACGCATCCAGCGACGTCGCCAGCGCCTTGGCCCACTCCCGCTCGACACCCATGCGCGCGGCCCACCGCTCGAGCTCCGGAAAATCCACCAGATCCCTGCTGAGACGGAGCATCTCGCGGATATCACGCAGGTGTCGTTCCGACTTTCCCATCTGGTAGTAGCGCAGCTTGCTCACGATCACCGCTTCTATCGGCGCCACCAACACCTCGTCGTCATCGACCCGGCGGTGAGTTGGGTGTCCCAGCGCCCAGGCGGAAAGCGGGTCGTTGCCAGATAGGTAGACGTCGGCCCGCATCGTCGTCTCGTGATGGCTCACGTTGAAGTGGCCATAGGCTGGTCGCCGGCTTTCCTCCGCGATCACCTCCACTGGTGGGACGTAAAACTCCGCCGCGGACCACGCCCCGGCGAACCGGGGGGCGTCGCTGGCTGCGAGTCGAACGATCAGGTCGATGTCGCGCGTCAATCGAAGTTCGCCATAGATCACCGATGCGACACCACCGGTGATCAGGTAGGGAATCCGGAGTTGATTCAGGGGGCGGACAAACAGCGAAATGAGGCTAGGCTCGGTCATCGCGGAAGATCTCCCGGACGGCCGCAGCCACCTCCTGAGCGGACCACTCCGGATGCTGCCCTCGGATCCCGGCGGCCTTGAGGGACCACGCCTGCCGCCACAGCGACTGCATGACTGCGAGCTTTTGGGAGGTGGTCATCCGTCGGAGTCGGGCGGCCTCGAGGTCCAGAACGGAATCCATGACGCAATATCTCCCCACTAGAGATCCAGCGGCAGCCCCACCGTCCGGCCATCACGGGCGGACAGGTAGATCCCGGTCAGCAGCTCCAGCGACCGCAGCCCCTCGCGCCCGTCGGTCTCGGCCGGCGCCTCGCCCCGCAGCGCCCGGATCACGTTGTCGTAGTACAGCGGGTGGCCGTGACCGTAGACCGAACTGGTCTCGTAGCTCGCCGTCCGCACCAGCTCGTCGTCCGCGTCGGGGTCGGCGAACTGCCAGTGCTGGATCTCGTTGACCGCCACCCCGCCGAGCCGCACCGTCCCCTTCTCGCCGATGATGGTGAGCGAGCCCTCGAAGTTCTTCTGGTGGACCAGCATCGTCACGCTGACCGATCCGAGCGCGCCACTCCGCCAGCGCACACTCGCCACGCCGGTGTCCTCAACCTCGATGTTGCGGGCCAGCGTCGCGGTGAAGGCATGCACGCTCTCCACCGGGCCCACCAGCCAGTCGAGCAGGTCCACGTAATGGCTGGCCTGGTTCATGAAGGCGCCGCCGTCATATTCCCAGGTGCCGCGCCACGCCGCGCTGTCGTAATACGCTGCGGCCGGCTCCAGAAGACGTTCACCGTGACCATGTAGATCTTGCCAAACCGGCGCCGATCGACGGCCCGCTTCAGCAACTGGATGGTCGCGTTCTGCCGGTTCTGCTTGACCACGAAGAGATTCACCCCGGCCCGGTCGCACGCGGCGACCATCGCCTGGCCATCGGACCAGCGCGTCGCCATCGGCTTTTCTGTGATCACATGCCGCCCGGCCGCCGCCGCCGCGATCGTCTGGGCGGCGTGAATGCCGCTCGGCGTGGCCAGGACAATGACATCCGCGTTGCTGCCGGCCAGCAGCGCCTCCAGCGAGGCAAAGCCCTTCGCCTTGCTCCGCTCAACGGCCCGGGAGAGCGCCGCCGGATCGGTGTCGCAGACGGCGATCAGCTCCGCGCGTTCCGCATGCCGCTCGAGCGCCTCAAAGTGCTTCTCGGCGATACGGCCACACCCGATCAGGGCGAAGCGGATGCGGCGACCAGCGATGGGGATTGGGGCGATAGGCATGGGCGGGAATTATAAGGACTTGGAGGGCGAGCGGGAGGGCAGGAGCGGGCTCAGGACTCGCTCATCCGCAGGCGCAGCGCCTCCAGCCGGGGCATGATCTCCGGCGCTTCCTTGACTTCGACCAACGGGATCAGGTGCCGGTGGATATACGTCCAGTCAAGTGCCCCTCCCTGGCGGACCAGAACGCCCTCGAGATCCACCCAGTCCCGCGGTCGATCGGCGAACGCTTTCATGATGACCAGGTCCTCCGCCGAACAGATCCGGAGGGCGATTTCGGGAGCAAACACCACGGCACGCGAGCGGGCGACAGCCTCTGCCTCGAACGGTAGCCCACCAAGTGCGACATCAAGCGGGATCCCGGATTCGGTCTCCAACAGAAGAACGCGATTCTTGAGCGCGAACGCTCCGGCATCCGGACGCCTGGCGGTGAACCGCGACAACAGGGGATCGACGAACGAACGTTCGTCGCCGAACCCCGTGAGCAGAGTCGCGTCCACGTCGCGGGTCAGGCGCTGCTCACCCCAGTGTTGCAACGCCAGACCGCCGATGAAACAGAAGCCCCAGCCCCGCCCTTCGCAGAAGGTCTGCAACTCCACGGCCGCACCGACCAGCTCGATCATCCCCGTGCGCGCTCCGCGACCCGCAGGAACCACCCCTGCTGTTCAACCAGTCCAGATGTCTGCCGGGCCGGGACAGCCCGGAGCGCCGCGTGCACCAGCCCTGCAAAAGCCGCAATGCCCCGTGCCGTTTCGGTCCGACGGATCTGTTCGCGCCGCTCCCGCTCCAGCGCCGGCCCCGCCCGGCCCCAGGCTGCCACCGACTCCCGGATCATCCGGGCTTCCGATTCAGTCATTCCCCACTCCCCTGCCGAACTGAATGCGGCGATTGGAGATAGGCCCGCGCGGGTGCGGCCTGCTGTGGAGTATAAGGGGGAACTGGAGGCGGGGGAATGCGAAACCGGCATCCCTACCCGTGCCGGACCGTTGAAGGAGCCTCCGACTCCGATGGTCTGCCCCACCCTTGGCAAGACCCGATAGTTGTACAGCTTTCATGTACACCGCATCGGAGCCTGCCGTGACCGTCAAGACCAGCTACAGTCACGCCCGGGCGAACTGCCTCGCTGTGGGATCAGGTCGAGGATTCCCGCGAGGCCGCGGTCATTCAGCGGCGTGGCCACGAGGATATGGCACTCATCCCGGCCGACGAGCTCGGCAGCCTGCGGGAGACCGCCTACCTCCTCCGGTCCCCGCAGAACGCCGCCCGATTGCTGGCGGCGTTGACCCGGGCCCGGCGCGGACGGACCAAGCCCGGCTGACCTTCGCGCGCTCCGCCGGGAGCTCGGGCTGCTGGAGGCATCACAAAGATGCCCTTTTCAGCGGCCCCCCAGGCCATTGTCTCTCCTTTCGGCATCCGTCCGCTCTTCGGCGCCACTATCTCCATGCCGCGCCAGTGGAAGGAAGTGGACAAGGTGAGCGGTGGCAGTGCCCGGAAGCACTGCCACCGCCGCGAGCCGACGCCCGCAGTCTCGCCCTCAGCTGTTCACACCCTCAGTCGTCGTGCCCGTCGTCCCCGTCGCGCCCGCAGCGGTTGCGCTCTCTCCGTTCCCGTTCGTCGTCGCCACTGTCACCGCGGCGGCGTTTCACTACAACGGTAGTGTTGTCGCTGGCGCTGGCGCCCTGGTTGTCGGTCACGACGAGCCTCACTTTGAATTCTCCGCGACAAGCGTACGTGTGGCTTGGCCTGGGCCCCGTCCCGAAGCTCCCGTCCCCGAAGGTCCACTTGTAGGACTCGATGCTGCCGGCGGGGGCGGAGGAGCGGGTGCCATCGAATCGAACCGGCTCGCCCTCGGTGCCCTTGTACGGACCACCCGTATATGCCACCGGCGGCTGGTTGGTTGGTACCTTCGGTGTGACCGTGATGACGACGATGTCGGTCGCGGTGAGCGCGGGGCTGCCGTTGTCGGTCACCGTCAGAGTGATCGTGTGCGCGCCGACGGCCAGGGTCACCGTCGGGGTCGGGCCGGTGGCGAGCGACGTCGCGCCTTCCTTCCAGACGTAGCTCACGATGGCGCCGTCATCGGTGGACCCCGCGCCATTGAGGATCACCGGTTCCGCGCCGCTGCCATCGGCGTCGTTCACCGTCTGGTCCGCCCCCGCATTCGCCACCGGCGGCTGGTTGGTGATGACCTTCGGTGTGACCGTGATGACGACGATGTCGGTCGCGGTGAGCGCGGGGCTGCCGTTGTCGGTCACCGTCAGAG
>Ga0163152_10001860_pt1 | contig 32107 bp, 27 predicted proteins | sample OliLakLV19MP8IB2_FD_148635 | JGI IMG/M metagenome (GOLD analysis project Ga0163152, IMG submission 148635) | Freshwater microbial mat bacterial communities from Lake Vanda, McMurdo Dry Valleys, Antarctica - Oligotrophic Lake LV.19.MP8.IB-2 | ecosystem: Environmental > Aquatic > Freshwater >...
CGTCGATCTCGCGGCGAAGCGGCTGGATCTTCGTGTCGAGCATCGCCTGGCGCTTGTCGAGTCCGGTGAGCTCGCCCGCGATCGCGATCGACACGCCCTGTGCGGCTTCGAGCAGCGCGACCTCGTTGTCCTTCGCCCACGCACGCACGACTTCGTTGCCGGACTGGTGCCGCACTCGGAGCGCGCGAGAGACCTCGCGCCCCGCCTGCGCTCGTGCGGCGAGCGGCCACGCGGAGAGGTCCTTCTTGCAGGCGGCCTTCCGCTTGTCCTTGTCGCCGGCGATCAGCGGCGCGCCCTTCGCGTCGAGCGCGAGATACGCGACGTATTCCCAGCACGAGCGCACGGCCGCGTCCTGCTTCTCCGCGACGACCTCGATTGCGCGCGGCTCCGCGCCCGCTCCCATGGAGACCGCAAGCAGCACGCCGGCGACGACCGGTCTCAGCGCTCTCACTTGTTGCCTTTCTTGCCGTCTTTCTTCGGCGTGGGGACGGGCGTGGCGCCGGACGCGGGCGTCGCGCGCGTCTCGAAGGCGGCGAGCGCGGCGGCGGCGGACGCGTCGAACGGCGCGAGCTCGACGGCGCGGCGCAGGATCGCTTCGGCGTGGTCGGTTTCGCCCGCGGCCTCCGCGATGCTGGCTTGCGTGAGTCGCGGCGCCGGCGCCTGGGGCGCAAGGGCGATCGCGGCGTCGAGCGCTTCGATCGCTTCCGCGCGGCGTCCGGTCGCGGCAAGCGCTTCCGCGTAGAGGAGCCACGGCGCGACCTTGCGCGGTTGCACACGCACGCCTTCGATCGCTTCGAGGGCGGCTTCGTCCGCGCGGCCGAGCCCGATCAGGCAACGCGTGCGCAGGTCGCGGGCGCCGGGGTGCGCGGGCTTCCAGCGGAGCACGTCGTCGGCCGCCGCGATCGCCCAGTTGGGATCGCCTTCACCGAGCTGCTTCACGCCGTCGGCGAGACGCGCTTCGAGCTGCGCGTCGGGAGGCGCTTCCGGCGAAGGCGGCTTCTTCAGAGAGCACGCACCGCACAGGAGCGCGATCGCGAGAACGCAAACGCGCAGGGGGCGAATCATGCCGCCACCCCCGGCTGCGCCGACGGCGTCGTCGCGGCCTGTGCGGGCGGCTGCCGAGGGATCTTCAGCTCGAACGTGGCGCCCTTGCCGAGCCCTTCGGACATCGCACGCACGGTTCCGCCGTGTGCTTCGACGACGGCACGGACGAGCGCGAGGCCGAGGCCGGTGCCGCGCTCCGACTTGCGTGTCGTGAAGAAGCGATCGAACACGCGTGCGAGATCCTCCGGCCGCATGCCGGGACCGGTGTCGAGCACGGTGACGAGAACCGAGTCGCGATCGGGCCGCGTGCGTACCGTGACCTGGCCCGCCGGCGCGCTGAAGCTTGCCGCGTTCTCGAGAACGTTGCGAAACGCGCTTTCGATGCGGCCGGCGACGCCGACCACGTTCGCATCACCGCCGGGAAGCACCTCGAAGGAGACGCCCTTGTAGCGCTCGTCGCCGCGCAGCGAGGCGACGATGCCCCGCAGCAGGTCGTCGACGTCGAGTGGTGCGCGGTCCTCCTGCGGCATGCCGGCTTCCGCGCGCGCGAGATCGAGGAACTGCGTCAGCAGGATGTCGAGGCGCCGGCTCGAGTCGCGGAGAATGCCGGCGACTCTCTTCGCCCGCGCCTCGTCGACCGCGCTGCCTTCCGACAGAGCTTCGGAGCACGCGCGGATGGCGGCGACGGGATTCTTGAACTCGTGTGCGAGATCCGCGACGAAGCCTTCGTTCGCTTTCGCGCGTTCGTGCAGCGCAGCGAGGAGCGCGTTGAAAGCGTTCGCGAGATCGCCGAACTCGTCGCTGGTGCGGAGGTCGATGCCGGCGCCGGGCGCGGCAACCGCTGCGCGCGCGAGGAGCTCTCCGCGCAGCTGCTCGATCGGACGCACGACGCCGTAACCCAGCCACCATCCGAGCACGAGCGCGACGGGCAGGATCACGAGCGTGAGGCGCAAGAGTCCGCCGGAGAGGTCCTGGAACGCGCCGATCGAGCGCGGCGCCGCGTCCTGCACGTAGACGATGCGGTTCGGCACGTCGGGCTCGCCGACGACCTTCACCGCGGCGTGGCAGACGACCTGCTCGGCGCCAGCGGCGGTGCGGCAATCGGCGGCTCGGCCACGCACCCGCGCTTCGGCGACCTCCGCGCGCGAGGGGAGGGGGCCGAGCGTCGCGTCGAACGCGCGTAGCGAAGGGACCGCGGCGGCGCCGTACCAGATGCGCGTCGCCGTCTGCCAGAGCGCGCTGCGTGAGGCTTCGCGATCGACGTCGACGAGCACGCGTCCGTCGGCTTCGAGCACGCGGATGCGGACCTTGTGGCGCTCGGCGACGTGGTCGATCGCGGTGCGGAGCGCGGCCCAATCCGGCTCCTCGCCGGCGGTGCGCAGGATCGCGACGGTCTCCTCGGCGCCGCCGCGCACCTCGAACAGCATCGTCTCGCCGAGGCCGACCTCGAAGTAGCGCGACGCGGTCGCGAAGAGGATGGGGGTCACGAGCACGGCGAGGACGACGAGAAAGGCACGGGCGCGAAGCGACTGAATCCGCCGCGACAGCACGGCGACGAAGGGCGGAGAATTCATTCCTTCCAGCGATAGCCGGCGCCGACGACGGTCTCGATGCGGTCGAAAGCGGGATCGATCGCTTCCATCTTGCGGCGGAGGCGGCGGACGTAGGTGTCGATGATCCGCTCCGCGACCACCGTGTCGTCGCCGCGCAGGATCTCGAGCAGGCGGGTACGCGAGAAGACGATGCCGGGGCGCTGGATCATCGCCTCGAGCAGCCGGAACTCCGTCACGGTCACGACGATCGGCTTCTCCTGGAACGTGACTTCGAGGCGGTCCGCGTCGAGCGCGAGGCCGCCGTGCGCGAGCGTGTTCGCCGGCGTCGGCGCGGGCGCACCGCCCTTGCGGGCGGTCTCGCGGCGGAGCAGCGACTGCACTCGCGCGAGCAGCACCCGCGTCGAGAACGGCTTCGGCACGTAGTCGTCGGCGCCAAGCTCGAGGCCGAGCGCCTCGTCGATCTCGTTGTCGCGCGAGGTGAGGAGGATCAGCGGAACCTGGTTGCCGCTCTCGCGCAGCTTCTTGCAGAGCGAGAAGCCGTCGATTCCCGGCATGTTCACGTCGCTGATGACGGCGTCGGGTTTCGTCGCCGTGATCTTCTCCAGACCGGACTGGCCGTCGGACGCGCGGGTCACTTCGTGTCCGGCGTCCTCGCACGCGAGAGCAAGAACGTCGAGGAGCGAAGCGTCGTCGTCGATGAGCAGGATGCGAGCCACTGGCCTGAAAGCTTACCCCCAAACGGGGCCCTGCCGTCACCCGAGGAGGCGGTCGAGCGCACCCGGCTCGGCGAGGTCGCGGCACGCGTACGTCGCGCCGCACGCCATCAAATCGGCGGGCTTGAACGATCCGGTTCCGACGCCGATCGACTCGGCGCCGATCGCGCGCGCAGCGGCGACGTCCTTCGGCGTGTCGCCGATGACGACGACGCGGCAGGACTCGCGCGGCGTGTCGAGAGCCTTCGCTCCGCGCTCCGCGCCGATGCGGATGAGCTCCGCGCGGTCCTCGTGATCGCAACCGAAGCCGCCGAACGCGAAGCGCCCGAAGAGGCTCACGCGATCGAGTTTCACGCGTGCGCCCGCGCGGATGTTGCCGGTACCGAGGCCGACGGCGGAGTTCCCGCGCGCATGCACCTCGTCGAGCGCCGTCTCGATGCCGGCGTGCACGCGGTATTTCGCTGCGTCCGCGGCCGGGACGACTTCCTCGAGAACGCCGATGTAGGTCGCGATCGCGTGGTCGATGTCCGCTTCGGCCGGCTTCTTGCCGATCGCCATGAGGCCGGCGCGCACGATCGCGCGGTCGGTCATGCCCGCGAACGAGATCGATGTGAACGCGTCGGCGCGTCCGTAGAGACGGTCGAAGGCGGTCTCGATCGCGGCCTTACCGACCCCGCCGGTGGTGATGAGGGTGCCGTCGATGTCGAAGAGGAAAACCGTGGGCTTCATGGGCCGCGCAGGATGGCGCACGCGCATCCGCACGGCAAGCGTCCCGCTCGGGTGCGGTTGCGGAGGCTCCGGCGGCGAGCAGTTTTTTGTTCATGGACGCCATCGCGCTGCTCAAGAAAGACCACGCCACGGTGAAGAAGCTCTTCTCGCGGCTCCTCGACGACCGGGAAGTTGCGCACGTTCGCGGCGCCGATCTCTTCACGCGGCTGCGCACCGAGCTCGCGATCCACGCCGACATCGAGGAACAGCTCGTGTATCCGCTGCTGCGCGAGCGCGTTCCCGATCACGAGCTCGACGTGCTCGAGGCGCTGGAAGAGCACCACGTCGCGAAGACGACGCTGCTCGAGCTCGACAAGATGAGCTGCGACGACGAGCGCTTCGAGGCCAAGCTCACCGTGCTGAAGGAATACGTCCTTCATCACGTGAAGGAGGAGGAGACGGTGCTCTTCCCCAGGCTGCGGAAGCTCCTGACGAAGGGCGAGCTCGAGACGCTCGCCGAGAAACTCACGGAAGCGAAGAAGGTCGCGCCGACGCACCCGCACCCCATGGCGCCCAACGTGCCGCCGATGAACTTCTTCACGGGGATCCTCGCCGGCGGCTACGACCGCGCGCGCGACCTCGCGAGCTCGATGCTGCACCTCGCGCTCGCGATGGTGCCGCTCCGCTCCCGCGCCTGACGTGCGACACCAATCCTCACCCTGAGCGAGCGAAGCGAGTCGAAGGGCTGTGCGAGATCACGAAGCTCTTCGACTAGGCCAGCGCTTCTCGATCTCGGCTTGCGCCGTTTGCCACTCGCTTCGTGCCAACGCCTTCGCGCGCGTTCCGCTTCGCAAAGCCAGATAACGGCTCATCAAGAGTTCCTCGCGCCATTCCAGAGATGCGCGTGTTCGCCTGAGCGAGGCGAGGATTGCGAGAGCGCGGTCGTATGTAGCGATCGCTCGTGCTGTCTGGCCGACTGAACTCAGGTAGTCCCCGACGTCACGCATCACCGCGGCCCTGCCGACAGGGTGCGTCACGTTGCGAAGCGCGCGTCGATAGAGCCGACCAGCGGACCCGAGGAACGCCTTTCGCTTCGCGCGGCTCGAGTCTCCCGCCGCGGAGAGAAACTCGAAGATGTGTCCCTTCGTCGTCAGCGCGTGCGGATGGTTCGGGTATTGGGCGAGAAACTCGTCGAGCAGCGCCAACGCGGCGTCCCACTCGTGTGCCCACATGAGTCGCTTGATGCGCAGGTAGGGCAGACGGCGACGTTTCATCCGGACCTCCCCTTGCGAAGAGCAGGACTGGGACGGCCGCGGTTCGCCGCCGAACGGCGATCCTTGCGCTGCCCCTTCGGTGGCCTGCCTCCGAGCAGGATCTGATGGACGCGGCCATGCGAGAGGCCCAGCAGAGCCGCGACGTCACGGAGGCTCCTTGCATCCTCGAGGACCAGGCGTCGTACGAGCTCGTTCGTGGTCCGTTCGACGTCGACGGCGGCCGCTTCCAATGCCGCGAGCGCGCGCAGCCGATCCGACATCAGGCGCCAGATCCGCTCCGGCAGTCGAACGTCCTCCCGCAAGGCGACCTTCTCCGCACGCTCCTCCGTCCAGCCAAGATCGTCCGCTGACGCGAGCGCCTGGCGGATGCGGCGGCGTGCCTCGTCGAGGGTTCGCCCGTCGCTGCGCACTCCCTTCAGTTCCGGGATCGAAGCCGCCCACCACCCGTCGTCGTCCGGTTCGAACACCACGAGAAGAGATTTCATCCGTCGCCTTTCTGCGGCTGTCCCGATAGCCAGCCCAACCCGAGGCAGGGCTCCATGTCTTTCTCGATTCCGCGAAGCGTGCCGGACTTCAGGTCCTTGCCTTTGTGGACGGGAACCGTCGTGGCGCACGCGCCCGACGTGAAACGCCTATGTGAGCCCTTGCCGGGGCGCTCGGCGCAGCCGAGCTCCCGAAGTCGACTGATGACCTCGCGAGATCTCATGTACGTATATACATCTATACATGTCGGCTCAACTCCGTAAACACAATCATACAGTAGCTCCTCTCGCACAGCCCTTCGACTCGCTTCGCTCGCTCAGGGTGAGGATTGGTAGACTGGTGGCGTGAAGGCGCTGATAGCGGTGTCGATTCTTCTCGCTGCGGCGAGGCCGGGAGGCGCGGTGAAGGAGCAGCCGAAGGACGATCCGGTCCCGGTCGTGCGGTCGAAGCGGGTCCTGATGGTGGTGTCGGCGGCGACGGAGTGGACGCTCGCAGACGGATCGAAGATGGCCGTCGGCTACTGGGCGAACGAAGTCGAGGTGCCGATCACGCGGCTCCGCGCGGCGGGATACACCGTCGACATCGTCACGCCGGGCGGAAAGACGCCGACGCCCGATCCCGCGTCGCTCTCGACCGATCCCGCGAAGGCGAAGGCGATGCGCGAATCGCTCGCGAAGATCGACGGGCTCGCCAAGCCGGGCGCGCTCGAATCGCTCACGGAGCGAGAGGCGATGAAGCGCTACGCGGCGGTCGTCATCCCCGGCGGATACGGACCGATGGTGGACTTGTCCGCGTCGCCCGCGATGCTCGAGGTCCTCTACTCCGCGATGTTGCAGGACAAGATCGTCGCGGCGATCTGCCACGGGCCGGCCGCGTTCCTCTCGACGGTGCGGCCGCCTGCGCCGTGGTCGTTCCAGGGCTACAGGATGGCGCCGTTCACGAACGCCGAAGAAGCGGCGTGGCTGAAAGAGCGAAAGCTCGCGTGGCAGCTCGAGGACGCACTGCGAAAGAACGGCGCGAAGATCGAAAGCGCCGGCGTGTGGGAGAGCAAGGTCGTGCGCGATCGCAACGTCATCACCGCGCAGAGCTCGCCGTCGGTGGGCGCGTGGACGGACGCGATCCTCGCGGCCCTCGCCGAGCCGCCGGGCAAGTAGCCGGGGTCCGTTGCCTGGCGCGACGAGCCCTTCGACTCGGCCGCACACTGCGCGGCCTCGCTCAGGGTGAGGCTGTGGGGAACTTCACCCTGAGCGAGCGAAGCGAGTCGAAGGGCTGTCCGAGATCACAAGCCCTTCGACTGGGCCGCACACTGCGCGGCCTCGCTCAGGGTGAGACGGCGCGGTAGAGGATGTCCGAGCGCAGGATGTACTTCGTGCCGGACTCCACGCGGCAGCCCTCGTGTAGCAACCGGTGCTGGAAGAAGATCGCGAGGCCGGTTCGCGGCGTCACGGTCACGTCGAAGTCCTCGAAGCGCGTCGCGCCGCCGCCGAAACCCTCGTTCAGGTAGATCATGAACGTGAGGAGGCTCTCCTCGCGCTCGTCGCGCTTGAACGAGCCGTCGAAGTGCGGCGCGAACTGCTCGCCGGGCTCGTAGCGGTAGCCGCGAAAGCGCTCGTTCATGCAGATGCCGGCGGGGCGCATCGCGCCGGCGAACATCACGGGCGGGATGTGCGGGCGAGCGAGCTCGTCGAGCGCGTCGGCGAGCGGCTGGTCGTCGAACATCACGCGCGAGTTGTTACGCACGCCCGGCTCGTAGCGTTCCTTGCCGCCGCGCATGATCGGAGCGGGCCGTGCCCCGATATCGTCGATGCGCGCGATGAACGCGGCGCACTGCTCCGGCGTCCAGAACGACTCCACCGTCCAGACGAGCGGCTGCTCCTTGTCGAGAGACTCGTCGCGATTGCACGGACGGCCCGGACGCGGCGCGGGAACGAGAACCGGCATCCCTCCAGTGTAACGGCGGTGATAGCGTCCCGCGCCGAAGAGGGGTGGGCATGTCGGTCGGCGAGTGGGTGGGCGTCGTTCTGGTCGCGTTGGCCGTCCTGGCCGTGTTCGTTCATTGGTTCGTGTTCGGCCGTTCGCTCCCGAAGGTGAACGGGACCCTGCGCGTGAAGGGCGTCAGCGGAACGGTCGAGATCCTCCGCGACCACTGGGGCGTCCCGCACATCTTCGCGAAGAGCGCGGCCGACGCCTCCTTCGGGCTCGGCTTCTGCCACGCGCAGGACCGCATGTGGCAGATGGAGCTGAACCGCCGAGTCGGCTCGGGCCGTCTCTCCGAGCTGCTCGGAGAACGCGCCATTCCCGCGGACCGCTTCCTGCGGCGCGTCGGACTGCGGCGTGCCGCCGAGAAGGAAGCCGCGTCGCTCCAGGGCGAAGTTCGCGATTCCGTCGAGGCGTACGCGCGAGGCGTGAACGCGGCGCTTGCGACGATCGCGTTGCCGCTCGAGCTGAAGATCCTCGGCGTGAAGCCCGAGCCGTGGACCGCGACCGACTCGCTCGTTTTCTCGAAGGTGATGGGACTCTCGCTCTGCGCGAACTGGGAGGGCGAGCTCGTTCGCGGCAAGGTCGTGCAAAAGGTCGGCGTGGAGAAAGCCGCCAAGCTCGATCTCTTCTATCCCGAAGGCGTGCCGGTCGTCGTGCCGCCGGGCACGGAGTCCATCGCGCCGTCCGCCGCGGAGCTGCAAGCTCTCTACGAGGAGGCGAAGCCCTATCTCTCGCTCGGATCCACCGGCTCGGCGAGCAACAACTGGGTCGTCGCCGGAAGCCGCACGGCGAGCGGCAGCCCGATCCTCGCGAACGATCCGCACCTGAAGCTCACGCTGCCGTCCGTCTGGTACGAAGCGCACATGGTCGCGCCTGGACTCGATGTATACGGCGCGACGCTCGCGTCGCTTCCGTCGATCGTGCTCGGCCACAACCGCGACGTCGCGTGGGGCTTCACGAACTCGTTCGCGGACGTGATGGATCTCTACGTCGAGAAGTTCGATCCGAAGAACCGCGAGCAGTACGAGTACCAGGGCTCGTGGCACAAGGCCGAGGTCATCCGCGAAACGATCAAGGTGAAGGGCGGCGCGGACGTCGTCGAAGACGTGATGGTCACGCGGCACGGTCCCATCATCGCCGGGGTGCTCGCGCTGCGGTGGGCCGCGCTCGACGTCGGCTTCACGACGCGCGCGGCGATGGGTCTGCAACGCGCGAAGAGCGCGGCCGACGTGCGCGAGGCGCTCCGCGATTGGCACACGCCGTCGCAAAACGTCGTGTTCGCGGACAAGGACAACATCGGCTACGTGATGGCCGGCGTCGTCCCGATCCGGGCGAAAGGCTCGGGCCTCGTGCCGGTTCCCGGATGGACGGGCGAGTGGGAGTGGACGGGCTGGGTTCCGTTCGAGGAGCTGCCGCAGGCGTGGAATCCGCCAGCCGGCTACATCGCGACGGCGAACAACAAGGTCGTGGGCAAGGACTACAAGCACCACATCTCGTGGGACTACATGAACGGGTACCGCGTCGGCCGCATCGAACAGATGCTGCGAGAGCGCTCGCGCCTGACGTGGGAGGACTGCCGCGACATCCAGCGCGACGTGTTCACGCAGGCCGGCCGCGATTTCTCGCTCGCGGTCGCACCGCGTCTCGTGCCGGTGGGTGCGCTCGAGACGAAGGCCGCCGCGCTGCTCGCGGCGTTCGACGGACACGCGACGACGGACAGCACGGGAGCGTCGGTGTACGAAGCGATGGTGCTCGCGTTCGTTCGTCGCGCGCTCGAGCCGCTGCTCGGCAAGGACCTCACCGAAGAAGTGATGGGCAAGACGGACAACCCCATCCAGCCGTTCGGCACGATGGTCGGTCGCTACACCTCATGGGCGGTGCGCATGGCGACCGAGCGACCGGCCGAGATTCTCGCGCCAGGCGAGACGTGGGACGCGGTCACCGCGGGCGCGTTCCGCGAAGCGGTCGAGACCCTTGCGCGCATCGCGGGCCCCGATCCGGCGGCGTGGCACTGGGGCGAACTGCATCGCATGAAGCTCGACCATCCGCTCACGAGCGTCGCGGTACTCGCGCCGATCTTCCGCAGCCCCGACATGCCCATCGGCGGCGACACGGACTCGCCGTTGCAGACGGCGCTCGTGCCGCACGTGAACTTTCGCGCCGATGCGTGGGCGCCGTCGTGGCGCCACATCGTCGACTTCGCCGACGTGAAGCAGTCGCGCTCCGTGTTTCCCGGCGGCCAGTCCGGCCATCCGGGAAGCCCGCACTACCTCGACCAGCTGCCGCTCTGGTATCGCGGCGAGTTCCGCGTGCACCTCCTCGATCGCAAAGACATCGAGGCGAATCTCGAAGGCACCCTCACCCTCGTTCCACTCGTGGAGAACCGCACATGAAAATGACGATCCTCGCGTTCACGGCAGCCTGTCTGTTCCCGGCGCTCGCGTCGGCCGACATCCTCCCGCGCCGTGGCATCAGCGTGACCGGCGACGCCGAGATGAAGGTCGCGCCCGACCAGGTGATCCTCACGCTCGCCGTCGAGACCCTCGACAAGGATCTCCTGCTCGCGAAGAAGCAGAACGACGACCGCGTGAAGAAGGTCCTCGGCGTCGCGACGCAGTTCAAGATCGAGCCGAAACACGTGCAGACCGAGCAGATCTCGATCGACCCCCGCTACAGCGACTATTCGAGCAAGCGGACGTTCGAGGGCTACGCCGTCCGCAAGACGATCGTGATCTGCCTGAAGGACCTCGCGCGTTTCGAGGACGTGCTCACGGATCTCCTGAAGGCCGGCACGAACAGCGTGCCCGGCATCGAGTTCCAGAGCACCGAGCTGCGCAAGCACCGCGACCAGGCTCGCCTCATGGCGACGAAGGCGGCGAAGGAAAAGGCGACGGCGATCGCCGGCGAGCTCGGTGCGAAGGTCGGCAAGGCGCACTCGATCTCCGAAAACAGCGTGAACGTGTACGGCTCGCGCGGCGGCTACAACATGAACATGTCGGCGCAGAACACGATGAGCGAAGGCGGCGGCACGGCGGACACGTCGTCCACCGGCTTCGCTCCCGGACAGATCAGCATCCGTGCGAGCGTCACGGTCGACTTCGACCTGGACTAACGCCGAGGCCGCCGGACGGCATCAGGCGTCGGGAAGCAGGAGCCCCTTGGACACGGCACGAATGAAAAGGCGGCCCTTGAGCTCCGAGACGCGTCCCCCGCACTCGTTCAGGGATTGCGCGGGGACCAGCAGCTCGAACGTTCCGTCCTCCACTTCCGCCACGATACAGGGCAGTTCGCCAGCCACCTTCGAAACCGGCTCGGGGACGTCATCGCGATGGAAATACTCGATCGGGACGCCGATTTGGGCCCGGCAGGACCGCCACTCGTCACGCTCACCCGCAATGCCGTGGGTAATCGTGCAAAGCTCGCAACCCTTGACCATGAAGATCTTGCGCGCGCTGTCGATCCACGCTCCGAGCCGACCCGAATTGGCATTGTAGACCAGGCACAGACGAACGATCCGTCGGTTCACGAAGTGACTACGCAGACCGGGTTCATCTGGTTTCTCTCTGCGAAGAGAAAAAGGGCCGTCGCGCGCGGATGAATCGCGCGACAGGAGCACAGCCAGACCGACTTCCAGGACCCCGAGTATGAATCGCGCGCGAGCAGCCCGTTCTGGGGGCAGTTCCTTTCGTAGGCTACGCTCTGATGATGGCGATGCCGCCTCTCGCGAAGAAGCTCGGCAAGCGCGCGCTGCGGATCGCGGCGATGCTCTCGGTTCCGTACGCCGGCGTCTGCGCATTCATGTGGCTGAAGCAGGACCGCCTGCTCTTCATGCCTGACCGCGTCATGCACGCGACTCCCGCGCAGGAGAACCTCGCGTGGAAGGACGTGACGATCAAGCGTCCCTGCTCGCACCCTCACCCTGAGGGCCCGAGTCGAAGGGCCGTCTGTTACAGCCAATACTTGGCCGATCGACTCTGTCCGAACGTTTGATTCGTCCGAGCCGTCGCATCGGCGCGTGCTTCAAAAGGCGATTTCTTTCACGGAGTTGAGCACTTCCGGCACTGAGCCGGTTGCCGACGCTCGACCTGCGTGACACATGATGTCGGACCCGCGATGCATCCTATGGTTCAATTCCACATGAGAGATCGAGACTTACGGCGATGGCGACGAAGAAACCAGAAAAGCGGCTGACGCTCCGACTCGAGCCGTCCGAGAACTTCGTCACGGTCGACGTCTTTGTCGCCGCGATGAATCACTTCCGGCGTGCCGTGAAGGGACTCACGTCCGGCGACGGCAAGAAGGTCGACTGGGTCATCGCCGGACTGAAGATGGGAAGTGCAGAGGCGGCGGTCGAGCCCATCGGTGATCCGGCGGCTGGACTTCGTGCCGTAGAACTCGGCCTCGCCGCAATCGACGCGCTCGAGGGGCGGAAGCAACTACCTGACGGCGTGCCGGACGAGTTCGTCGACGGAATGCGTGACCTAGCCGATCTCGGAATTCGGTCCAAGGTTCGAACCAAGGCGGGACGCGCTTCGCACCTGGTAGTACTCACGCGAAACGTCGTCGAGACCGCAGAGGAACTCCACGAGCCCGAGAGCGCCCAGGAGTTCGGATCCATCGAGGGATCCCTTGAAGGGCTCGACATTCACGGCAAGTTCGAGTGTGCGATCTATACCGACTTCGGTGGCCATCGAGTCGTGACCGAATTCGAGGAGAAGACGCTCGCGAAGATCATGACTGCTTTCGGAAAGCGGGTCCTTGCGCGGGGGACGATCACTTCCAACAAGCTCGGTCGGCCGATCCGCATCCAGGCGGAGACGCTCGAGGTCATCCCGTCCGACGACGATCTTCCTTCCATTGATGACCTCGTCGGGATCGCTCCTGACATCACCGGTAAACTCTCCACGGACCATTTCATCCGGAGCCTTCGCGAAAGCGACGAATGATTAAGGCCCCGGTTGTCTACCTCGAGACGTCTGTTTTCTTGGCGATCATCAAGGGCGAGAAGGGACGCGTCGATACCTGCCGTGCCGTTCTCGACGACGGCCGGACCCGAACGACGAAGACGATCACATCTGCACTCACGCTCGCCGAAGTGGTGAGAGGTGCTGACGGCGTCCTTCCTGCGAAGGCCGAGGACACGATAAAGGGATTCTTCCGCCTCAGCTGGCTTCACGTGATCGATGTTGACCGGATCATTGCGAACCGCGCACGCGACGTAGCGCGAGATCACGGATTGAAACCGCCTGATGCGATCCACGTTGCGACCGCACTCGAGCGCGGTGCGAAGACGTTGTTCACGTTCGACGACAAGATCTTGAAGGTGGCCGAGGACGGAGTCGAGGTATCGAAGCCGAAGGGCCAGATGGTTCTCCCGAGCACGGCCATCCCAAAGGCAAAGAAGTAGTTTCACCACGCGCGAGACAGTCGTTCCACCACGTCGCGCCGACTCAGTACCTCGCTGCATCTTTCCCAGGGGTCACCCTTGGGGTCGATGGTTTCACCATATCGAAGCTCGAAAGCTGTCGCGGTCTTCCGCTTCTGGATGAACTCCGCCAGCTTCGCATCGAGCGTCTCGACGTCGTCGATCCAGTCGTCCTCGATTACGTCCGGGAGCGCTCCAAAAAGGTCGAAACGATCTTTCATCCGGTCGGACAGCCGCTGGTAGACGACTTCGTCGCGGGTGCCTGCGTAGACGAGGTTGAGCATGTCGACGCTCGATCGACTCTGTCCGAAACGCTTGATTCGTCCGAGCCGCTGCTCCAGGCGTGACGGGTTCCAGGGAAGGTCGACATTGATCAGGGTCCCTAGCGTCTGGAGGTTGAGTCCCTCGCACGCTGCATCCGTTGCAACGAGGAGGCGTAGTTTGCGCTCTTTTACGGCGGTCTTGATGTCGTCGCGTTCGACGCTTACCCATTCCTCGCCGCGGAAGATTCCGCTGCGCCCGGCGCCCGCGTAGAGCGCGACCGGCTCCTCGGGGCGCTTCTTTGCGAGGCTCTCGGCAACCCACCATGCCGTGTCGTAGTACTGCGAGAAGACGATGCACCCGAGGTCGAGCCACAGAGGCATTTCAAAGAGGTAGTGGCACACCGCATCGAGTTTCGGATCGGCCGGCTTCCGCTCGAGAGCGGCGATGATCTCCTTGAGGATTCGTTTCTCTGCGTCCGTGAGCTTCGACAGGGGACCGTCGGGCGGGATCCCTTCATCGTCTTCGAGCGTTGCGCGATCGAGGAGTTTTCGCGCCGTGGAAAGGCCACTCGCAAGACTCGAACAGATTCGCTGAAGCAGCATTCCCTTGAGAAATCCGGCGGACTTCACTCGCTTGCCGAGCTCGGAAGTGAACTCTTCGGCGGCCTGGTATGCCTCGTCGATGTCCGGGTTCGTGCGCAACGCCAAGCCCTTGAAGAATGGCTTCGCATCCTCGCGGCCTGGATGCTTATCCACCGCGATCTTCGGCAGAAGCCCCCGCTCTTCGAGATCCGCGCGCGTCCGGAGCACGGTGTGGCGAACGACCGGGTTGTGCTGTCGAAAAAACGGCAGGCCCGAAGTCGACGAGAGTTTGTCCTGGAGCTCCGCCCGGGTGAACGCATCGAGCTCGACGGTCGCCTTGCTCGTGAAGAATGCGTCCTTGGCGACCCCCAGATCGGAGCGAATGTGATCGAAGAGGGCCTCTTCGCGTCCTGGAGGAAGCGGATTTCGCAGGAGGTCCCAACGTTCGCCGTCATCGACAACGAGGCGCTTGCCCGTCAGCACCGCGAGCGTTCTGTCAGGTGCACGCCACAGGCTTCCGCTCTTTCTTCCAAGCACGAAATCGGCGCCTTGGCCCAGAACGTCCAACAGGTCCCAGAGTTCCTTCACGTCGGTCTGCACCGGAGTTGCGGTTCCAAGAAGGACGTGGCGAGCCTTTTTGGCGGCCGACTGCATGAAGTCGAGAAGGTTGTTCGGCTCGCCGGCCTTGTTGCCCACTCCGCCTGTCCTCCGCGCGCGATGCGCCTCGTCGAGGATCAACATCCCGAAGCTCTTCGCGAGCAGATGCTCTCGCTCTGGAGTTCTCTGCGTAATCAAACCCGTGGAGACGATTCCGATCTGCAACGGGCAGCGCGCGACGTCTTCGGGACCCCGAGCAGGGATCTCGTGGCCCCACGGGTCGAGCCACGCCTTGTTGCGAGTCCAGACAGCCGAGGGCACTCCGAGCTTGTCGAGCAACTCCACTTGCCACTGCTGCGCGAGAGTCGCTGGACAGAGGATGAGGGTCGGGCCGTCACCGAGCAGGGATGCGAGGACCGCACTGGTCGCCAGCGAGAGCGTCTTTCCGACACCAACCTCGTCGGCGAGGAGTATCCGCGCGCTTCCGTAGGTCTCCCGATGCTCGAGAAACATGGAAACGAACGCTTGTTGCCACGGCATGAGCTTTTCGCCACGTCTGTAGATCGGCGCTTCGACCATGGATGCCGCAGGAAGATTCGGCGGCGCACAGTCCTCGATCCTCCGGAACTCCTTCCTGTTCGCGAGCCGGTCGATCTCCTCGATGACGGCGTCCGGAAGCGGCACACCCTGAGCCCACAGATACTCGAATTCCTCGGTCACCCACTGCACGGCATCCGGCGCGTCGTCCTCCCACATCAGCTCGTAGTTGTCGCTCCATCCTTCCCTCGTCTCGTTCAGACTGCCGAGGAACGACGTCCGCGATCCATCGCGCTTCTGGATGACGCCTGCCTTTCCGTGCAGAAACGGAGCGGTCGTGCGTCCAACGACACGAACTTTCAGGTTCCCGCGAACGAGTGCCGCGTGGAGGCGCTGGTACCGCTCCCGGTGAAAGACGGCATCCGCTGCCGGTGAGCTTTCGTTAAACTTCTCCTTGAGCGCCATTGCTTGCTGCTCCACGGACCGCGCGATTCCGATGTCACGTGGGTCGAGATCGCTGTTGCAAACAATCCGGATGGTGTCGATGCCCTCGAGCTCCTCATTCACGAGCTCGAAGAGCGAGCTCCGAAAGTACCCGGCGATGCGAAGGTAGCTCTGCGCACCGGCGAGCTGCTCCTTCAAGAAGACGTGCCCCAGGCGGCCGTGCCGGGATGAGAAACGCCGGATCACAGCTACACCTTCTCATTTCGCACGAGGTCACGGAGAACCCTCGCGGCAGAAGCTTCCTCGGGACGAATGGTTTCAAGCCGCTTCGAGAGGTACCCGCAAATTTCGACGATTTCGCTTCGTCGATCGATGTAGCCCGTCACGTTGTCGCGCATGTGCGAGAGAACGTCATCGGGAACTACTTCGACTTGCAGCTCGTGTAACGCGAAGAGAATCGCACGGAGTGTCGACTGCCCGAAGTCGGTCTCCCCGAATTCCGCGCGTTTCAGCTCGGCCGCGGACTTCAGGCGGGAGTCGTCCGCCTTCGTGCTCGCCATCAGCGGAGCTAAGGACTTGACCTTGAACGCCTTCGCGAAGTTCTGGTAGTTGTCGAGCTTCTTCGCGCCTCCGGCCTCGATGTCGAGCATGCGCAGGTAGAAGCGCTCGCTCCCCCGGAGCCTCTCCCAGATCTTTGCCTGAAGTCCATCGGGCACCAGGTACTCGTTCGCCATCGAGACGGCGAGCTCGATCCACTCGTCCGTGACCGAGGTCTTTCCCTTCTCGCGTGGCCGGAGAGCTTCACGGGTCATGTCGAGGCCCTCGATGTGGGTGTATCCGGTGAGCACTCGCAGCGCCGCTGCGTACCCCGCCATCTGAAGATCGGCATCCTCGAAGATGTTCTCGATGCGGCCCTTTGCGCGGGTCGTCTGGTTCAGACCGGTCATTGTCTCGATCTGCTGCTTCACTTCGTCGCGGATCTCGATGGCGAGCTCGTCCTTGTAAGCCTTCGTTTCTCCCATCCGCTTGCGCAGCACAAGGATGACCGTGCCCTGCACGTAAGCGCCTTTCTTCGTCACGGACGTTGTTTCGGTCGCGATGTACCAGGCCGCCGTGACTCGAAGTCCGGCGCCCCAGAAGATTCCGGCCATATCGCCCCAGACTTTGCCGTCCTGGTGAGTGAACATGACGATCTGCAGGCCGTTGTCCGGCATGTGATCGGCCATGGCCTTGTATGCGCGGATCATCTCTCGACGAAAGTCCTCACCCGAGCCCTTGATGGCGAGGTCTCGTCGGCTATCCCAGACCCAGTCCTTGAAGGGCTCGGGAGGGTTTTTGCGAAGCCACGCGATGAAGTACTCAGTGATCTCGTGATAGACGACCGCGTCGGCGTATGGCGGATCGGTTATGTAGATGTCGTTCTCTCGTTGAACGGCATGGGCGGGGTGATTCATCACGGACGACGGACCTGCAATAGGCGCGGCTGAGAATTCCTCCTCGAAAACACCCCGTAGAGATGGGAAAAGCCTCGCTCCGTAGTTCCAGAAAACATTCAACGCTTGGTTGTAGAAAACGTGTTCGGCGTAGTCGCTTGAAGGCGCGACGCCCTCTTTTCCACCGTGCCCCACTCGCCATTGAGTTAGTTTCGAACACTTGTCGAGAACGTTTGTAAGGATCACGAGCAGCGCTGCTGCTTCGAGCGGGTTCGGGCGTTTCCGTATCTCGGCGTTGAGACGAGATAGGACCAACAGGTGTCGTGGCGAGAAGAGATGATGCCAGTGCGTCCAGCCGCGCGTTCGAATCGGCTCCCGAGTCTTGTCGCCTGGTACGATCGCCGAGTCCGGAACTAACCCGTCGCGTTGCCAGTTTGCGATCTCGCGTGAAACGATTTGCTCCACGAGTCTCTCCCTCTCCAGGTCCGTCTTTTCGATCGCTCTGTAGAAGATGGATGCTCGAATTGGGTCGGCCTCCTGCGCTTTAGGGATCCATTGGATGCAATACGGCCGCTCTTGAAAGGTATCGCCGGGCGCCGGCATGAACTCAGTCTGGCCCCACCCACGAAGGCTGTTTCTCCCACCTTCGTCACCTCGGAGCGTCGTGACGGGCAACGAGTGAGTCTTCCCTTCGAGCTCGTAGACAAGGGATCCCTTCTGCATGGTGCCAAGCGCGGCGCGCTTCAGAGCGCTCTCCTCACTTGCGGTCGAGATGGAGATCTCGAAGCGCTTCGCACCGGGGTCGGGAACGAGTCGAGCAGAGACCTTCTTGTTGTTGCTGATGACCCATCCTTCCGCCATCGGCACCTTCCACCCCGAATCCGGACTCTTCGTTTCGAGGCAGTACAGGATCGCTTTCGCGCGATTCCCCTGCGCGTCATGCTCAACTCCTAGTCGCGTGATTTCATCGTCGACCCGCTTCGCAACCTCCAGTTGCGCAGTTCTGATGTCCTTTCTGGTCTGATCAGTCGCACCGACAATGTTGAGGGCGCCCCACGTCAACATGCAGGCGATCGGATTGAGATCCGATGCATAGACGTCACAACCGAGTCTCGCTGCCTCGAACGGAATTGACCCTCCACCCGCGAATGTGTCCGCCACCTTTGGGCGATGACCGAACCGCATGATTCCGAGTTGCTCGACCAGTTCGGCATGGGAATTGGCGAAGGTGCCGACATGTCCATTTACTCGCTCCCAGATTCCCGCGTATGCCGACGCGGGCGTCTCCTCCGGGCGCAGGCTTCTCCGGTTCAGGCGATCGGAATAGGGCATCCGCGCGAGAACCTGTCCGAGAAGGCGCTTCTTCTCGTCCGACTGTTTCGACTTTCCCGCGCGGTCGATGAGGCCTTGAGTCGTCGGGCCGCCGAACTTCTCGAGGTCGGACGTACTCAGTTTCTTGGCGCGATGAACGAACGCGTCGTCGTCCATTCCCATCAGAAGCTCGAATATCTCGAGGTCGCGGTCAGGATTTACGGTCGCGGGGAGCAATGCTCCTAGAACGCACGCTCGAACGAGGATCAACGGCTTGCGGCCCTTCCAATAGCTTCCCAGGCCCGTGAGCGTCTGGCCGGCCCCCGCCTTCCTTTCAGCCTGGGCCTCAATAGAGACCTTCTGCGCAGGGAAGGCGCGCTCTATCAGAGATGGGGCATCCTTGAGGGAGAAGGGAACGACTGGCATCTCAGCTCGACGACTCGAAGAGAGATCCATGCGCTGCCTCAGCGCGCCGACGCCGGGGCTTCTTCGCAGCTTCGATCGAATCGACCGGGTTCTCGGTCAATGCGTAGCGAATGGCTTTTCGCCAGCCGATGTTGCCGTCGCCGAGCTCACCTGTTGCGGCGGCCGCTACGGTGAAGAGCCACCACCGGTCGTCGGGCTTGAGGCCCGACCAGTTGCTGACCGCTGCGGGAACGAGATCCAGCGCGGCGTGCTCGACCGCCCAGGCGAGAACGACGAGCTCCTTGCCGAGAAGTCGCTCGACCTTGTTCGTGCCCGGTTCCCAGCGGCCTGTCTGCAGCCCCTTCGACTTCAGGCGCTCGTTGAATTCCTTCTTCGCAGGGTCCGCGATGAGGCTCCACTTCTCGCGCTCGAGCTCGACTCGATCGATCTCTTCCGGCCCGCCGTCGATCCCGCGAATGCCGAATCGCTCGGTGAGTCGAACTTTTCCGCTTCGCCCCGCCGGAATTACGACCTCGAGATGGTGCGGGTCCCGAGTATCGGGACAGCCGAATCCGACGGTGCGCGCCTTGCGCGGCTTCGCCGTCACTGCTCGACCTCGTTCGGCGCGAGAGTCATTGCGCGTCCGGAGACGAAGTCCGAGAGATCCTTGCCCGTCGTGAACTGAATCGAGCTGTAGCCAAGCCGAACGTCCGCCATCTCGTCACCGAGCGCCGTGCGAATCGTCTTGATGATCGACTCGAGCATTTCCGCGCCCAGCGCGAGCTCCGCGCCGAACCGAATCGATGCCGTCTTGCCTCCCGTGCCGATCTCCAATTTGGTGTCGGAGATGGTCGCCTTCATTTCCTTGGCCGTGTCGAGCAGCGCGAAGGACTCTGCGGTGTTCTGCATTTGAAGGCGCTTCTTCAACTTTGCCGGACGGGTCTCATCGACGCGAATTCCCGAGTGTCCAGCTTTTGGAAGCGTGAAGCTCCGCTTCGCGATTACTCCCTGGTCTTCCGCGTGGCAGTAGACCGTGACTTCTTCGCCGGCGATCTCGAACGGGGTTCTGTATAGTGATCCCTCAGCAGCGTTCGCGCCGTCGAGCGTGTATTTGATTGCCCCGCGCGGAACGACCTTGAGCTCGAGTGTGCGTCGACCACCAACGCCTTCCCGCGGCTGATGCGTGATCGTCAGCTGGTTCGTCCAGGGAAAAGCCGTTCCGGTCTCGTGATCCTTCCGAGGGTCAACCGCGAGGAAGAACAGCCGGGTCGCATCGGTCTCGAGCTTGGCGCCCTTCAGAGGACTGCTCTTGGGTGAGACGTCCGCGGTCTCGGAGTAGAAGATCTGGGGCGCGGGTCCTGCATCCAGGGCGGTGACCTCGAGGGTCGATCTGCCGGTGTCCTCCTCGTAGTGCCGCACTTGGACGTCCACGCGGGTTCGCGGCTTCTCGAACGGACCACGTTCGATGATGCCGTCCTCCGTCGAGCGCCAGATCCCCCGTTGCACCGCCAACTGCCGGAGATCGTCGAGGCCGTTGCTCGGAAGCCACGTCCACCGAGGGACCGTGATCGCCTTTGCGCGCAGGTCGCGCCATGGCAGCCTCTTCACGTTCTGCGGCCAGAGGAGGTCCTCTGCCTTCTGGATGAGACCCGGGGCGTCCTTCTCGACGTCGAGGACGAGCTTTCCCGCCCCAGGGTCCGCGAGCGCCTTCTCGACCTGTTCCTCGCCGTTGAACTCGTTCGCCGTGAACGTCATGGCCAGTTTTGCGTAGGTCAGGCCGCTCTTCGTCGGGAACCAGACTCGATTGAACAGCGAGGTCACCGCCGAATTGAAATCGTGTTCCGCCAACTCGAGCTTTTCGTCGAGCTCCGCCTGCTGCGGCGCTGCTTCGGGTAGCTCTCGCTTGACCTTCACGATCGCCCACAGCGTCCGGGCCTTCTGTTCCAGACTCGACATGTCGGAGCCGTCACCCGTCAAAAAGCAGACGTTGTTCTTTTCGGTGATGGCGTCATGGAACCGCTTGGCGTCGTCCGGCGGGTTCTTGGCGTCGGGTGAAAGCACGACCAGGACGCGGCCACCAGAGAGCTTCACTTCGTCCAGCGTAGGAAGCGCCTTCAGTTCCTGAAACGCCGCCTTCTTCGTCGGCTCGAAAATCTCCTCCAGGCGCCGGCGCATCTCGGCTTCGATCTTGTTGAGCGGCGCGCGCTCCGCCTCACTGGCGAGACGCTTCGTCAGGTTCTCGTTGTTGGAGAAGAACCAGAAATCGTTCCGCTCGTCTCGATGCAGATACCAAGCAGCTTGCCGGAGGTGATCGAAGGCTTGCGCAAACTGGAGCGTGTCCCGGTTCGGCGCGACGACACATTCGAGGAGCCGCTGCCGATTCATCCCGCGAACGGCGTCGGGCGCCGAGGAGAGTGAGGTGGCGAGCATGAGCGCGGCCACCTGGGAGCCGGCATCCTCATTCAGGTTGGCGTCGATGATCTCGGCGTGTGCGTCGCCGCTGCCCGCCACGTCCATCGAGATCGCGTTGCGCAGATCGCGGATCCGGATGATCTCTTCGCGGGTGTCGGCGTCACGGAGGCTGAGGTGCTGGAGCCCGACGAGGTAGACGTCGTTGGTTGGCCGTGCCCAAACGGCGCGGATCATCCTTGCGACGAATTGCATGAGCCCGCGTGTCTGCCGGAAACTTTCGTTGTCCCGGAAAAGGGCGATGAGGTCCTTGAGCGCGGGATGGAACGGGTAGGAGGACCGGATCTCGTGCGCGATCTGCTCGCCGCTCTTGCCGATGGTCTTCGACTTCTCCGCTTCGGTGATCTTCTGCGCGAACGCTTGGGCGACCGTGTCGATGTCGTCGGCCGACGGCGTACGGATGAACAGCCGCTTTCTGAGGATCTGGTAGATCTCGTCGCCGCCGAGAGACACGGGCGTGATCGGCTTTGCCTGCCTTCGTGCTTCCTGCTCGAAGTTCCGCATCGCGGTGCGAAGGAGCGATGACGCGCCTTCGTAACTACCGCTGAGGTTCGAGATGACGATGCACGTCCGCTTCAGCTTGAGGACGGCTGCCAGCAGGTTCGCGAGTGCGGCCGTCGCGACATTCGCCAGGGTCCCGCCGCCGACGGCTTTGGTGACCGCATAGTCGAAGTAGGGCGGTAGCTCGTCCAGCAGGAGCAGCGTTGGTTCGTCGCCGATGAGTCGGATCCACGCAGCCTCATCCGGAGCCGACGGTCCGCTCTGCCAATACTTCGCGAACTCGGCGGCCTTCCCGAGCTGGTGGGCGATTTCGCCCCACAAGAAGTGGTCTGGATAGTTTCGCCCCGAGAAAGACACGACTCTCGCGCCGGAGAACTCCGCGCGCTTGGCGATCTCCGGCACGACTGCCTGACGAAGTAGGTCGTGACGAGCGAGCAGGCCGAGCGCGATCATCGTGTGCGTCTTGCCGCCGCCCATCGCCTGCGCGAGCTCGAACACAGCCTGATCGGAGTTGCCCGCAAGCCTGCCGAGGCCCTGCTCGAAGAGCTGCTGCATCCCCGCCGTGATGTAGTTCCTCGCGAAGAACGCCGTCGCACCGGTGAGATCCTGGATTACCGTCCCGAGATCCTCGATTTGGTCGCCCATCGAAGTCTCGAAGACCTTCGGATGCGGTTCACATGCGTCTCTGACGCTCTTGAGCATCTGGCTCGCTCTCCCTGCGAAAATAGGCCGGAAGGTAATACCATCGCTGATGGGATAGACGCGAAGTGTCCCATCCCTTCTGGGTTTGAGCCGAAGAGGCGGGCGACCACGATGCCCGCGATGACGCGCTCGGAGAGGGTCCGGCTGGGCAAGAATCTTCGACGTTTACGGGAACGGCGGGACCTTTCGCAGGGCCAGGTCGCCGACGCCACAGGGCTGGAGTGGTTGACGGCGAAATACATCAGCGACCTCGAGTACGGTCGCCGATTGCCGAGCCTGCTGACGCTCCATCGCGTCGTTCAAAGAGCGCTGAAAGCGACTCTTGCGGAGGCGTTCCGAGGGGTTTCTAAATCCGACCCTTTGGCGGCATCCCTCGCAGCGGAATCCGTTCGTCCCTACAGGGACCGAAGGTTGGAGCGGCAGTTCATTGCGCTCGGGGAGCGCGTCACGAAGCTCTCGCAGCCGACAGCGACCCGGCTCCTGCGGCAGATTCGTGCGGCGATCGAGATCGCCGAGATGAGCCGCATTCCTCCAGGAACGCGGCAGGATTGAGTTTCTGACCTCGATCGAGAAATTTCCGGGGTGCGCTCAATCAAGTTTCCGTCCGGTACGCCCTTCGAGCCCTCGCTCAGGTGAGGGTGGCTACAACGCCAGAGTGCCTTCGTTGGCTTCCATCATCTTCACGCGGCGGCGCGTGACGGGGCTCGAGCCGTCGATGAGCGCCTTCGTTTCCTCGATCACCTTCTCCAGCGGGAATCGGAACACCGACGGATCCATCGTCGCGACGCCGCCGGGCATCGGTGGCTGCCACGCGCACATCTCGTCCGACTTCCCCTCGAGAATCGCGTCGACGGCCGCGTACGCGAGGCGGCTCCCGACCATGCGGTCCTGGTAGCTGGGGTTCCCGCCGCGCACGAGGTGGCCGAGCACCGTCGCCCGCACGTCGATGCCGGGAAGGTCGGCGGCGATAGCCTCCTGAGCGCGCTTCACGAGGCGCTCCGTCGGCACCTCGACGCCCTCCGCCTTGATGATGAGCACGCGGCGCTTCCCGCGCTCGGCGGCGAAGCCCTTGCGGATGACGTCCGCGGCCGCGGCGACGAGCGCGTCCTCGCCGCGTCCCTGCTCGCGAAACATGACGGCGTCGGCGCCGACCGCGACGGCGCTCGCCATCGCGAGATACCCGCAGTGGCGGCCCATCACTTCCACGACGAACGCGCGGCGATGCGCGCGTGCCGTGTCGCTGATGCGATCACACGCCTCGACGATCGTGTTGAGCGCGGTGTCGACGCCGATGCACGTGCTGCTGCAGCCGATGTCGTTGTCGATCGATGCGGGCAAGCCGATCACCTTCACGCCGTGTTCGGTCGCGAGTGCGTGCGCGCCGGTGAGCGAGCCGTTGCCGCCGATCACGATGAGCCCCGCGAAGTCGGCGAGGTTCTTCGCGGCGGCCGCGCGTCCCTCCGGCTTCATGAAGCGCATCGAGCGCACGGAGCCGAGGATGGTGCCGCCCGCGCTGCCGAGCACGTCGATCTCGGGGAGCGGCGCGATGCGATTGCCCGAGAGCTCCATCGTCAGCTCGCGGAAACGCCCGTCGATGAGGCCGTCGTATCCGTGCTCGACGCCGACGAGCCGCGCGCCTTTCGCGCCGGCGACACGCGCGGCCGCGCGAATCGACGCGTTCATTCCCGGACTGTCGCCACCGGATGTGAGCACCGCGATCTTCATGCGCGGATCATAGCCTTAGCGATACGGGTAGCATCGCCACACGCCGATGGCTTCGACACCGCCTCCGACGGAATTGGGCGCGTTTTTTGACTGGGTTCGCGCGACGACGGAGGCCGCGTGGCGGCTCGCGACCGATCACACGCTCGCCGACTACGAGGAGCGCGGCACCGGCGGCGCGCACTGGCGACGGGGAACGAAATGGATCGGCGGGTACTCGGACGCCGAGATCACGTCGTTCGAGCGCCGCGACGGCGTGACCTTCCCGCTCGACTTCCGGCTGTTCCTGAAGCGCCTCGGTTGCACGGAACCGCTTCGCGGCGGCGCGTATTTTCTCGATTCGACGAACATGGCGGAGCGCGAGGGCCCCGGCTTCTACGACTGGCGGGACGAGAGCCAGATCGCCGGCGCGCGCGAGGACGTGATCGGCGGACTCGCCTTCGACGTCGAGCACAACCGGCTCTGGCCCGCAGACTGGGGCGCGCGACCGGATGCGCCGGCGGAACGCGAGCGCGTCCTGCGCGCGCAGGTCGCGGCCGCACCGAAGCTCGCGCCGCTCTTCGGGCACCGCTTCCTGCTGCTCGAGCCCGCGACGGCCGGCAATCCGGTGATCTCCGTCCACCAGAGCGACCTGATCGTCTACGGCGAGAACCTGCGTGCCTACCTGCTCAATGAGCTCGAGGAGCTCGGCAGCGATCGGGACTTCCAGGATCCCGCGTACGAATCGCGGTCGAGCATCTCGTTCTGGGGGCAGTTCCTTTCGTAGGCTACGCTGCGTTGATGGCGATGCCGCCTCTCGCGAAGAAGCTCGGCAAGAGTGCGTTGCGGATCGCGGCACTGCTTTCGGTTCCGTACGCGGGCGTCTGCGCGTTCATGTGGCTGAAGCAGGACCGGCTCCTCTTCATCCCCGATCGCCAGATCATCGCGACTCCCGACAAGGTCGGGCTCGCGTGGGAGGACGTCACGCTCACCGCGTCGGACGGGATGGCGCTGAACGCCTGGTTTGTGCCGCGTGCCGACGCGAAGGTGACCGTCCTCCATTGCCACGGCAACGGCGGCAACATTTCCTACATGGGAAACGCGCTGTCGGAGTTTCACGCGCGCGGATTCCAGACGCTGGCATTCGACTATCGCGGCTACGGAAAGAGCGGCGGCTCGCTCGAGAACGGCGATCTGTCCGAGGAAGCCGTCTATCGCGACGCCGACGCCGCGTGGACGTGGCTCGTGAAGGAGCGTGGCGTCGATCCGTCCACGGTCGTCTTCTGGGGGCAGTCGATGGGCGGCGGCGTCTGTTCGTGGCTCGCGAAGGAGCACGGCGGTCGCGCGCTCGTCCTCGAGAGCACGTTCACGTCGATGGAGGACATCGGCGCGCAGATCTACTGGTGGCTGCCGGTGCGGCTGCTCTCGGCCTTCGACTTCCCGACGAACGAGCGGCTCGCCGCGCTCACCATGCCCGTGCTCGTCGCCCACGGACGCGACGACGACATCGTTCCGTTCTCGCACTCGCAGGAGAACTTCGCGGCGATCCGCGGATCGAAGACGTTCATCGAGCTGCAGGGCGGCCACAACGGCGGCTTCGACGTCACGCCGGGTGCAATGGATACGGCTGCCGCGTTTCTGCTTTCTTCACCCTGAGCGAGCGAAGCGAGTCGAAGGGCTCGCGGAGATATGGAGCTGCACGCGGGAAAAACGCACAGCCCTTCGACTCGGACCCCAAGGGGGCCCTCGCTCAGGGTGAGGCTTCGGCAAACTTCACCGGGGTGGATAGCGCCGCCTCGACCTCGGCGAAGACCTGGTCGACGGTGATGCTCTGCATGCAGACGTTGTTCTGGCAGGGCGAGAAGCGGTGGTTGTACGGGTTCACACACGGGCTGCACGCGAGCCCCGCCCACAACACGTGGCGGTTCTCGCCGAGCGGACCGAAGAGCTGCGGGGTTTCCGGCCCGAAAAGCACGATGTTGTGGATGTCCGTCATCGACGCGAAGTGCCCCGGCCCGCTGTCGTTCGTGACCAGGACTTCGGCGAGCGTGTAGAGCACGAGCACGTCGCGCAGCGTGGTCTTGCCGGCGACCGAGCGGACGCGATCCGGCGTGCCGATTCGGCGCGCGACGCCCTCCGCGCCCTCGCGCTCCGACGGTGCACCCGTGAGTACGAGCCGGATCTCCGGATGCGCGGCCAGGATGCGCTGCCCGAGATCGATGAAGCGCTGCGTCGGCCACATGCGGAGCGGCAGCAGGTCGCCGGTGTTCGGGTTGAGCACGACGATCTTCCCCGGACCGCCCGCGAGCGCGAGCACGCGCGCGGTTTCCTCCGCGGCCGGCACGAAGCGGTGGCGAGTCTCTTCCGAGCGGCGGCTCGGGATCTTCACGAGAGGGAGATCGTCGGGGTTCTCGCCGAGCGCTTCCACGAGGAGGCTGTACGCCCGCGAGGTGTGGAGGTAGGGGTTGTACTGGACCCGATGCGTCATCAGGTCGCCGCGATACGGGCCTTCCGCGGTGAAGCGATGCAGCCCTACGCGCCACGTCGCGCCCGTGAGATAGGCGAGGATCGCGGGCGCCCGAGCCATGAACTCCATGTCGACGACGGTGTCGATGCCCGCTGCGCGGATGCGCCGGAGCCCGCGCAACACGTCGGCCGCGAATACGAAGAGGTTCTTGTGGCGCAGCTCGAGGACGTTCTCGCGCGGAATCAGGTCGAGAATGTCGACGATCGCGCGGTTCTCGACGAACACCCAGAAGAAGACGTTCTCGCGGCCGACGCGCGCGACCGCCGCGCGCAGCGCAGGGGCGGCGAGAACGGTGGCGCCCTGTTCGATGAGCTTGAGAAAAAGGATCTTCTTCGGCGCGACGGCAGCGGGCCTCCGCGGAAACGCGCCGTCGACCACACGCCGGTGCAGCGTGAGCAGGGCGCAGAGGACGTTCCCGAAGAGGGAATCGATCCGCTTGATCGTCTCTTTCGTCACGGCCGCGCTACTCTACTCTCGCCATGTCCGCCCCCGGGCGCTGCGCTTCCGAATCAGCGAGCGAAGCGAGCGCGCGCGTGCCGCGGGGGGCGGCCCCGTCGTTCCTCTGCGGCGCCGCGATCGTCCTGCTCCTGTCCGCCAGCGTCTTCTTCCGCTTCTACGGGCTCGAGCAGAAGCTCCTCTGGCACGACGAGATGGCGACGCGCGTGTTTGCCGCGGGCCATACCGTCGACGAGTGGAAGGACGTGCTCTTCACGGGCGAGATTTTCGACGTCGCCGAGGTGGAGAAATTCCAGCGCCACGAGCCGAAGAAGAGCATCGCGGAGTCCGTTCGCGAGATGGCGGAGGACGATCCGCAGCACCCGCCGCTCTACTACCTGCTCGCGCGAGTCTGGGTGGGGATCTTCGGCGACGCGATCGGCACGCTTCGCGCGCTCTCCGCGGTGGCGAGCCTGCTCACGCTCGCCGGCGTGTGGTGGCTTTCGCGCGAGCTCTTTCCCGGCGCGCCGCGCGTCGCGTGGATCGCGGTCGTGCTCTTCGGCGTGTCGCCGTTCTTCGTGCTGTACGCGCAGGAGGCACGGGAGTACGCGCTGTGGGCCGCGCTGATCGTGCTGTCGTGCGCGAGCCTGCTCCGGGCGATCCGCCTCACCGAATACGAGACGCCGCGCCTGCCGGCGTCCCGTCTCGTCGCCGCGTGGGCGCTGTATTCGTTCGCGACTGTGGTCGCGCTCTATACCTCGTTCACAACAGCGTCGCTCATCATCGCGCAGCTGGTCTTTCTGTGTGCGCGCGAGCGCATGCGCCCGACGCGCGTCGCGGCGATGTCGTTCGCGTCGCTCACGGTCAGCTTCCTGCTCATTCTTCCGTGGATCGTCTTGCTCTTCCGAAACCTGGAGGCGTTCCGGGTCTCGATGGCGTGGTCGAGAATCATCGTGATCCCTCGCTCCGCGCTCGTGCGCATCCTCGCGGAGAACGTGAGCCGAACCTTCGTCGACTTCGGTCTCCAGATCGATGGGCTCGCCGGCTATCTCGTCGTGAGTCTCGGCGTCGCGCTCGTCGCGTTTGCTCTCGTGTCGCTGGTGCGTCGCGGACCACCGCGGTCGGCGTTGCTTCTCGTGCTCGTCGTTCTCGTGCCCATCGCGATGCTCTTCGTGCCGGATGTCCTCTTCGGCGGCATCCGGTCGATCTCGATGCGGTACCTGACGTCTTCGTGGGTCGCGGTGCTGCTCGCGCTCGCGTTTCTCCTCGGCACGCCGCATCTCCTTGGCCGATTCCGGTTCGCGCTTCCGGCAGCGGTGATCGCGCTGGCATTTACGAGCACCGCGCTCAACGCGCCGAAGGTCGTCGTGTGGACGAAGGGCACGAGCGTCTCGCTTCCGGCGGTCGCCGGCGCGATCAACGCGTCTCCCGATCCCGCGCTCATCGTGGGAAATCTCGAGCGCCACAACCCGGGCAATATGATGGCCCTGGCCGTGCGGCTCAAACCCGGAACGAAGATGCAGTTCCTGAACACGCGCGCCGAGGAAACCTACGTGTTGCCGAGGCAATACGGCAGCGTGTTTCTCCTGACGCCGATCACCGAGTATCGCGAAGCGATGGAGAAACGCGAGAACGTCCACTCCACGCTCGTGCTCCGCGATCTCTTCCTCGACCTGTGGAAGGTCGCACCGAACTGACGGCGGAGCGACTTCACCCTGAGCGAGCCCGTTCGACTCGCTGCGCTCGCTCAGGGCAGGCCCGCGAGTCGAAGAACTATCTGACCACCAATGCGCAACTTGATTCCGCGCATGTCGGAAATCTGGCGCGATGACGGCCCTCGCTTACGCGATCCTCCTGCCTGGCCGCGGGCGGTACTATTTCGTATCCGCTCAAACAGCGGCGGGTTGGGGAGGGTGGTGGATCGCGCCGTCGAGACTTCGCGCAGAACGATTGCGCGGCGACTGCGGGAGCGTCACTCCGCGGCAAGAAATGTCTCGAGGCGCATCGAAAGTTGGCACGCCCCACTTCTGCACGTAGAAGCAAGCGGGGCGTATGAACCCGACCTCTTCGCGTGTCGCACCGCGGGAAGCAGCGACGGCCGCTGTCGCGCGCGCGACGGAGAAACGACATGCGCGAAATCAAGATACGCCTGCGCGATTCGCCAGGGTCCGCCGAATCAAGGGGAACCGCCAACAGCCCTTCGACTCGCTTCGCTCGCTCAGGGTGAAGATGCGGTACTCCAGCAGCCCTTTGACTCGGGCCGCAAACTGCCGCGGCCCTCGCTCAGGGGGAGGGGTATCGCCGGCTACTGGATCCAGGTGGCGTTCTTGCGCCAGTCTTCGTTCTTCTTCTCGTCCTTCGAGAAGAGCCCGTCGAAGCGCTGCGCGAACTGAGGCAGCGGCGACGGATACCAGTTCGAGATCGTCACGCTCTTGAGCTCGGCCGTCGCGGGCGCATTCGCGGGGCCGAACGGGCCGACGAGCTTCTCGCTGCAGTTCGGCCAGAGGCTCGCGTGCAGGCGCATGGGGAGGTGCGGGATCGGTGTCGGACGTCCGGCGCGGCGAACGTGCACGAGGCGGTCGTCGACGAGCCAACGGATCTCGTCCTTCTCCCACTCGATCGCGTAGCGGTGGAAATCGAGCGACGCGTCGAACCCGAGGTCGATCAACACCGGCGTCCCGAACATCCCGTAGTTGTAGAGGTCGCCCTCTTCGCCGGGATTGTAGTAGACGTTCACGAGGAGCTTCGACGTGTCCTGTCCAATGAATTCCGCGTCGATCTCCTGCCAGGGATCGAAGCGATACAAGAAAAACGCGGTGAGCACGCCCGACGTCTTCGCCGGCTTGAGCACCGCTTCGAAGCGGCCGTAGGTGAACTCCGCGTCGTCCGCGTTTTTCGTCGCGATCGAGCCCGACGAGTAGTCCTTGCCGCCGCTCGCGCGATGCTCGAGCTGGAGCTTCAGCGCTTCGCCGGGGGTCGATCGCGCGTTCTCCGGCGAGAACGCGGAAAGATTGCAGAAGAACGTGGTGTCGAGACGGTCCCAGTATTTTGCGTCGAGCGCGGCGGTGAAGTCGTCGTGACGCACGGGCTTGAAAGTACCGGTGCGCGTGCCTTCCTCCGTCTGCTCGCCGCCGCCGCAGTAGCCGGTCAGCTTCTTCGCGGGGACGATCCACGGCTCCGAGTCCTGCGTGAGCGCTTCGCAGCGGCCCTGCGCGATGCCGATCGTCTGCGAAGGCTCATAGAAGACGCCAACCGCGAACAGGCCGAGGAGCGAGCTGCCGAGGACGACGCGCGACGGGCGTAGACGCATGGGGATCTTCCTGGCGGGAGGGCCGAGCAGCGTGCCCAGACTCCAGCTTTCCTTGATGTGGCTGACCTTCAGCAATGCGGCAACCGCACCGGCGCGCACGCCGGCGGGGAGCGCGGCTTGCGCGCGAGAGACGGGGCGCCAACGGCGTTGTCCGATGACCGAGTCCGCCATTCCGAGCAGCACGCCGGTGATGTCGACGTAGAACGCGAGCGGATACGTCACGATGACGACGAGCAGCGAGCCAGCGCTCAGCTGGCGGAAGCCCGCGAGTCCCGCGAGCAGCACCGCGACCGGCGCGAGGAGCCCGATCAGTCCGACCGCCTGCAACACATACGGGATCGGGAGCGCGGCACGCGAGTGGTCGTTGATCAGGACCGCCTGCGCGAGGTTCATCGCGATGACGATCGCCGGGAAGATCCAGCCGGACACGACGGCGATCTCGGTGGCGCGGGCGACGGCACCGCTGGTGCGCTGCGTCCGCGCGATGCGCCATCCCGCGACGAGGCCCGCGGCGAGCGCCGCGATTTGCGAGGTGGTCGAGAGCGCCTGCACGAAGTGGAGGCCGATGCCGAGGTGCAGCGCGAAGACGACGACGGAGATCAGGTAGTGCGCCCCGTGATACAGGAAGTGGACGCGCTGCTTCAGCGAGAGCGGCGCCGACGCGAAGCCGTGGCGCAGGTGGCGGAAGAACGTCGTCGTGTGGCCCGCCGACCAGCGACGCCGCCGCGCGAGGAAGCTGTAGAGGTTCGGCGACGTCTCTTCGCGCGAGCCGCTGTGCGGGTTGTCGATCACGCGCACGCCGTTCAAAAGCAGCGTGTAGCTGAAGTCGATGTCTTCGGTGATGCAGTCGGTGAGCGGGTGATCGCGGAGCAGCTGCGTCTCGAGGATCGCCGTCGTGCCGGTGAAAAAGACCGTGAGGCCGAGGCGCGTGAACGCGGCGTTGTAGAGCTCGCAGCCGATGTGCTGATGCAGCGAGTCCCACAGCGCGAAGAACCCGCGCGCGGAGATCGGACCGCGACGTCCCTGGATGATGCGGGCGCCGCGTTCCTCCAGGAGGACGAGCGACGTGCGCACCCAGTCCGGCTCCGCCTGATGATCCGCGTCGAGGATGCCGGTGTATTTCGCCGTCAGCCGGCGAACGATCCAGTTGATCTTGTGCGTCTTGGGATCGGCGCCGGTGAACGCGACGGTGACGGTGCGACGCGCGGTTTTTTCGAGCTCGACCATCGGCGAGTCGCCGCCGAGCTCCGCTGCCGGGTAGACCGCCTTCAGGAACGGGAGCGAGGTGTCCGTGCGATCGTTCAGCAGCAGGTAGATCTCGATCGGCCCTTCGTGGTTCTGCTGCACGAGCGAGGTCACCGCGCGAAGTGCGCGCTCCCCCTCGTTCATCGCGGGCACGAGAATCGCGACAGGCTCCTGCGGTCCAGCGCCGAACGCCCGCGACTTGGGGCGGGCGCCCAGCAGAAACACCCCCGCGCAAAAATAGTGTCCGAGCGAGTAGGCGCTGAGGAGGGCGGTGAAAACGGCGCAAAGGGTGATCAGGACGGTCATGGCCGGTAGGCGACCCGGCATTGTATATGCGTTTTGGGGCTATCCTCCGCGTCGATGGCGCGCCCCGGCATCCCCACCTGGACCTTCGCGTTGGTCGTCGTCCGCAAGGGCGACCGCTTCCTCCTCATCCACGAGAAGAAGCACGACCAGACCTGGTAT